>Ga0272442_10012162_pt1 | contig 10426 bp, 7 predicted proteins | sample SSMForm2O_FD_200262 | JGI IMG/M metagenome (GOLD analysis project Ga0272442, IMG submission 200262) | Marine sediment archaeal communities from Little Sippewissett salt marsh, Falmouth, MA, United States - SSM-Form-2O | ecosystem: Environmental > Aquatic > Marine > Wetlands > Sediment ... | reverse complement strand
GAGAAAATCAAATCCATGGCTGAAAACACTTTTCGAAAAGACCGGAGGGTAACAATTCGCCTGTACGATCATGACCTGAAAGGCATCAAGAAAAAAGCCATGGAAAAAGGCATGCCATACCAAACACTCATCTCTTCCATGATTCACCAGTATGTCGAAGGAGACCTGGTCGAGAATAAGACAGGATAACGTTGCGCAGCTGAAAGGAAAATCATATGCCGAGTGTACAAGTAAATGTTTGGGAAGGTTGGGGAGAAAAGAACGCTGAGATTGTTATTCGCGGGGTAACGAAAATCTTCACGGATTTGGGAATCCCCGCCCAAGGAGTTGAAGTTATTATTCATGAAATACCGAAAACCCACTGGGGGATACAGGGCAAGCCGGCGTCGGTGGTCATGAAGGATGTGACGCCACCCGAATAGAGAACCAGAGCTTTTATCGAATATCGAAACAGATACGGGGTGGCTGGCTCTTCGAATCGAGAATGTGCTGACTTTCGGGCCGGGTGTCCGAGTGGAATAGAGTGCATAACACATCTTTGGCCCCCGAATTCAAGGGGCGAAGGTACTTCACTTGGTATTCTTCTTATAGCAGCCGATTGACGGAAGGAGTACCAGCGGTGGTAGAGTTAGGAAAATAGTAACGAAACGCTACAAATAATAAAAATTTCAAATGAATTAGAATTTGACAAAACATGTGCTCTATGCTAGTATTTTTTTATCGTTTGCGTTGTACAAATAATAATAATGGAAGAACCACTATAATAAATGACTCTTCCATACGCATGCTACTATGAAGACCGTTTTTTCGAAGAATACAGATTTATTCCTGCAAGCAACTGAATTTTTTATTTCCGGTCTCTGAAAACGGTTACACGTGTCTCTGCATCGTGATTACCCATGCTTAAATCACCGCGACACAGCTTATAAAAAACTGAAAAAAGAGGAAACCCATAACAAAGTAATTTTCGGTTCCCCCTGAGCTCGTTGTTCGAAAATCTTACACAAGTCTTTCTTGAATAATTGCAGAAGGAAGCTTTATGCACATTTAGTGAAAATGATTACCATTTCCAATTGCATCCTGACACCGGGACCCAAGAGGATGGTATCAAAATTCTTTAAGGAGGACGTTATGAAAAAGTTTTTATGTCTTACTCTGGTGGTTGCGCTGTGCTTTCTTACCGGGGGAATGCTTTTCGCAGGGTCCGAGGAAGAAGAGCAGTTGATCGTCTACCACTGGTGGACTGCCGGAGGCGAAAAGGAAGCCATAGACGCCGTGTTCGGGATTTACAATGAACTGTATCCTAACATCGAGATTATCGAAAACCCCGTGGCAGGGGGCGGCGGCGGCGTCATGAGGGGCCAGATCAAGACCATGGTCATGGCAGGAGAGTCTCCCGATACGTTTCAACTGACCTATGGAAGCGGTATGCTCGCTTCATTTGCCGAGGTGCTGGAGCCGATCGATGAAATCTGGGAAGGGATTCCTTTCCCCGAGCTCATCAAGAAAATGGGTACGGTGAACGGCCACAAAGTATCGATTCCGCTGAACATGATGAGATGCAACTGCCTGTGGTACAACAAGAAACTGGTGGATAAGCTCGGCGTAAACCTATCAATGAGGAATTTCGACGAGTTCTATGCCGAATGCGAGAAGATTAAAAGGGCGGGGTATATCCCCTATTCGGTCGGCGCCGGAAGCGGCCAGCAGTTCTGGTGGGCACTGACCGTCGAACAGATCATAGCAGGCGCGCCGCATGGGGGTCCTGCCTATGTCGACAAGATGTATACGGGAAAGGCGAATCCCGCCACGGATCCCGCGATCAGGGAAGCGCTGGAGTTCCTGAAAGTCATGATGGAAAACGGATACGTCAACACCGATTATTCCGCGCTCACATGGGACCAGGCGTCAGACCTTCTCATGACCGACGAGGCGGTCTTCTACCAGATGGGAGACTGGGCCAAGGGGCACTTTACCTCCGCGGGGTGGAAGCCGAAGGTCGATTTCGATTATGTGACGAGCCCGGGTACCAAAGGGGTGTTTACGCTCAACCTCGACGGGTTCTCACTCTGTAAAGGGGCTCCGCACAAGGATGCGGTGATGAAGTGGCTGAAACTGGTGTCATCCGTAGAGGCGGAAACGGCTTTCTGTCCCATCAAGGGTGCGACACCTCCGCGGCTCGATGCACCAACAGATATGTACGACGCAATTTCACAGGATATCCTCAAGGCCTTCAGGGACCCGTCCACAAATATCGTGCAGTGCTGTTTTGCAGGACCGCCGGAAGCCTGGCTCGACGTATACGGAGGTGTAATCAGCAAGTTCGTCGAAAGCCTTGATGTAGATCAGGGTGTCAAAGATTTCGCGGATGGATACACGAAGGTGTTCGGTAATTGACGGTCGTTTGTACACGTTGATACGTTTTTCTATTCATGCATGGGCGCGGCCACGGGCGGCACCCATGCATATTTTACATTTACATTGACTAAATTTTATTCCTCTGATAAAAAAACATGATTAATAAATATGTACACAAGTGCATGGTGTTATGGTTGTCAAAAACAATATTCCGAGCATCGTTTTTATCGCTCCCGCCATTATTCTGGTCCTGATATTCGTGTATATCTTCTCGGGCTGGAGCGCATGGACGTCCTTGACGGACTGGCGGATAATCGGCCGCATGGGTAAATTCATCGGGGTCCGGAATTATATCCGGCTGTTTACCGAAGACGACATATTCAGGAAATGCCTGTTCAACACGGCCAAGCTCATAGTCATATTCATCGGCGTAACCGTCCCGCTGGGAATCATCTGCGCGATCTTCCTGGACCTGGGAGTCAGGGGCAAGGGCCTTTTCAGGACCATCTACCTCATTCCCCTTTCCTTTTCCTTTGTTGCATCCGCGACGATGTGGGGATGGATGTTCATGCCGGACAAAGGCTCCATCAACACGCTCCTGCGGATGGTGAGTCTCGATTTCCTTGCGCAGCCCTGGATCACCTCGACGAAACAATCCATCATATCAGTGGCCATCGTATATGTCTGGCAGTTTTCCGGGTTTGCGACCCTTGTGTATTACGCGGGAATATCGTCCGTAGACCCCGATATTCTTGATGCCGCCAGGGTGGACGGCGCCAGTACCTTTCAGCGATACCTGCGTGTGATCCTTCCGCTTCAGAAACCGGCTACTTTTACGGTTCTTCTCATACTCCTTATGTATTCGCTGCGGGTTTTCGATCTGGTCTGGCTGTTAACGGGAGGCGGTCCCGCGTTTTCATCGGAGGTACTTGCAACCTATATGTACAGGGTAACGTTCAACCAGAACCTTTTCGCCTATGGGGCAAGTATAAGCTTTTTCATGTTCGTTCTTTCGTTCGTTGTGATAATCGTTCCCGTATTAATCGGTGCACTGAAGAGCAGGTAACGGAGAGGCAGTATCGGCATGGGTAAAAAAGTGTTGATATACATAGTACTGATAGCGTTATCGCTTTTTTACCTCTTTCCGATCTATACGCTTCTCAATACGTCTTTGAAGACGGATGAGGACCTGAAATACGGCCCGGTCGCACCCACGCACCGTATCTATTTCGGGGCCTATAAGCACGCCTTCCACCTTATCAAGAAGCAGCTCGTAAACAGCGCAGTCATGACGGTTTTTGCCACAATCATCTCCTCGATACTCGGTTCGATGAGCGGGTATATCTTTTCGAAATTCAGGTTCAACGGGGACAAGGCGGTCTTCCTTATACTTGTGCTCGGGTTTTATATCGCACCCCAGTCGATACTCATTCCGCTCGTGATCTTCATGGGCAAGGTCGGGCTTTTCAATACCTATCTGGGACTGATTCTTACGCACGTCGCCTATGGAATGCCCATCACCACGCTGCTCTTTCGCAACTACTACGAGGGGCTTCCCCAGGAGCTCGTTGACAGCTCCTGGGTCGACGGATGCAACACGTTCCAGACATATACGAAGATCTTTCTCCCTTTGTCACTTCCGGGCTTCGCCGTGGTGGCGATATTTCAGTTCACCAATATCTGGAATGAATTCCTCTTCGGGCTGACCCTGACGCGGGGAGTTACCTCCCAGCCCGTGACAGTTGCCGTGGCGAACCTGAAAGGGACCACCGTGGCCGCCTGGAACATGATATGCAGCGGCGCTGCGATTACCACCATCCCGGTCGTGCTGATATATATCTTCCTGCTGAAGATGATTATCAAGGGCCTGCTCATGGGCTCGGTGAAAGGCTGACTTCCCTACCAGCTACCAAACGCTTCAGCTTTTCCGAGCATTCGGATGATTTGTTCCGAGGCTTACCTTATGCCGTCATATTTATTCTGGTTATAAATTCCCTCCCGCGATATAATTTCCGCACAATGAACACGGAATTTTATGACAACATATTCTGGGTCGGCGACACGGAACAGGTCAATGCGCTGCACTGCAACCCCTACCTGCTGCGTGACGGGGATGAAGCCGTTCTCTTCGATCCCGGATCTTCCCTCGATTTTGAAAAGGTATTTCAAAACGTTACCGACCTGACGCCCCTGGAGAAAATCAAACATGTGATACTAAGCCACCAGGACCCCGACCTCTGTTCGGCAGTCCCGCTCTTTGAACAAAAGGGCCTGAAGGCAAGGATCGCATGCCACTGGCGGACATCGGTCATCATACAGTATTACGGCATCACCTCGCCCTTTTATCTCGTTGATCAGAACAACTACCGCCTGGAGCTGGAATCAGGCAGAACGTTGCAGTTCATCCATGCCCCCTACCTCCATTTCCCGGGAGCAGTGCTGACGTACGATCCCGTAAGCAGAATTCTCTTCAGCGGAGACCTCTTCGGCGGATTTACACTCAACTGGGGGTTGTTCGCGGATGATGGTTATGAAGAGGCGATGCAGGCGTTTCATGAATCCTACATGCCCTCGAACGACATACTGCGGCCGGTAATGGAATACCTGCTCAGCATGGACATCGGGACCATCGCGCCCCAGCACGGGTCGATCATTAACAGGGATATCAGGAAATACATAAAATCCCTCCGCGACCTCGAATGCGGGACTTTCCTGTCTCCCATCAAAAAGGCGATTACGAGTATCGGGGGCTATGCCGGACTCTGCAATAAAATACTGAAGCGGTATTACTCTCTTTTCGACCCGGAAGACGTACGAGACGTGTTCACGGATACGGACATCGTACTCGATGACGAGTCCTCTCTCATAAAAGATTTCTCCGCAACAGGCCGGGAATTGTGGAACCGTCTTTTCGAGTTGGTATATACGAAAAAGGGAACGTCCTGGATAACCGTTATTGCGTCAACCGTGGAAAAACTCTCCAAGGAATACGACATCGGCCTCCCGCGGATTTTCGAGTCCGTCATCTACGATATAGAGAAGGCCGTGGAGACGTTGAGTGACGAGAACAGGCATCTGAAGGACCTGAACGAACGTCTGGAGCGCAATCTACAAAACACCCGCGAGAAACTGATTAAATGCCCGGTTACGGGCCTGTACAATGGAACGTTCTTCCGGCAGTACCTGGAAACCGAAACCATAAACAGCTTCAACAACAATGAAGATTTCGCCGTGCTCATCATAGACCTGGACAACTTCTCCAGGATCAATTTCAATTACGGAAACAAGACGGGAGACGAAACGCTCGTTACGGCTACCTATATCATCAGGCAGACCATGGCGGAAACCCACCTGCTCTTCAAGCTGGAGGGAAGCCGGTTCGCCTATTACATCCCGGAAACAACAGGGAAAGATCCGGTGGAGACGGCCGAGAAGATACGACTGGCCATCGAAGGATCCGATTCCTTTATAGAAAGGACAACGGCGACAATCGGCGCTGTTTCAGCTTCGGAAATCTATGCGGAGAACCTCAGTCACGCGGAATGTCTTCGTAAAATAATCGACATCTGCGGCTTGCGTGTAAGTATAGGCAAGAACAGGGGAATGAATATCGTGTGCCACTCCTCTTCCCTTGATGCCTCCAGGGAGGACGCGGGTAAAATCCTCCTGGTCGATACAGACGAGATGAACCTCGATGTGCTGGGTACCGTGTTGAAGCAGGCCGGGTACGCCGTCTTTACCTGCAGGGACGGCTTGAACGCCCTGGATGTCATCGAAAGACAGAATCCCGATATCGTCATTTGCGAGCTGATGATCCCGAAAATCGACGGTCTTTCACTCAGGAAGCAAATGCTGAAATCATCCGAGATGAAAAACAAGCATTTCGTACTCCTGTCCTATCAAAAAGACGACCTATCGGTGGACCGGGCCTTTGAAAACGACATCCGGTATTTTCTGCAGAAACCGTTCATGATGTCCGAGCTTCTGGGAATAATCAGGTCATTCTCGCATGCTGATTGATTTTAAAACCGCTCTCATCATCCTCTACGTGCTCGCCGGACTGGATGTCGTCATTATAATCGCATCCCTCCTCAATAAATACCGCTATAACAAACGGAAAAAAAACCGGCAGACAATGGCCGGGCTTGTGCGCCGGTACTTTGAGGACGGGGTATTTCCGCACCATCTGAGAAGTAATAAATCCTTTATGGAAACCTATATCAGACTACGGGAGGCGTACGCGGTTGATGATAAAACCCGCGGCCTCGTCAATGACTATATCCTCAACCGCGGGATCGACAAATCCTACGGTAAGATGATCAACTCGCCCTTCAAATCGAGAAGAATGAGGGCTGCTGTGTACCTCGGCCATATGGAAACCGACATCGCCGTCAAAGCCCTGCAGGACCTGTTTAAAAGGGAGAACAAATACATCGTCAAGGTTTATGCGGCCAATGCCATGCTGCTGCAGTCCAATGCAGCCGCCATACCGGCACTGGTCGAGTCACTCATCGGCGCCCCTTCGTGGTATATAGACAAAGTGCGGCCCATTCTCATCGATTTCGGAAAATCACTGCATGATCATGTCCCCTCACTGCTCGACCGGGATGAAACAGAAATCAGAGAGCTGCTCATCGGGTTCGGCAGGGTCTACATAGCGCGGGACCTCAAGACATACCTGCTGCGGCAGATCGATTCCGAAAATCCGGAACTGCGCGATCTGGCCTTGAAGGCCCTATCTGAAAACTACCCCGACGAAATCCGGAGCGATGATTTCCCGGTTACGGATAACGTTGAAATCCTAAAAACCGTCATCAAGGCCCTCTCCAATAACCGGACGCCCGAAAGTGTAAATACGATTATGGGATACCTTCAGGTTCAGGAGCTGGAAGAGCATGTCGTTTACGCGCTTTCCACCATGGCCCGGCAGGAGCCGAAGCTCCTCAAATATTTAGTAACGATGTTCCGGGAGACAACGGACCGGTCCGTTCATAATGCCGTCACGAAAGTGCTTTCAAACCGCATCGAATATTTCCTCCTGAGAATTCTATCGGAAGAAAAAGAAACGATAAAGAAACTGGTGGGAGAGATACTCCGGCTGGGCGGGACCAGTGAAATCATTGGTTTTCTGAACAAGAACAGGAACCCGGAGATTGAAAACGAAATACTGGATACTGCTTCTCACCTTCTCGACGGCGATGAAACCCTGCGCGCCGAGTTCAGTACCTATCTGAACGAACGAATTTTAAAAAAATTGTCTCTCGAAAAAAGCAGGACGGCACCGGTCAAACGGGAAGAAAAAAAGGAGAAGGACAAAATCCGCTTCCTGACGATCATACTCATTCTCGTGCTGGCGGCTTTTCCGGCGGTTTTCCTGCTGCGAAGGCACGATCTTTTTTCAGCCCTCTCCCCGCTGGAGTCGGTGAAACTGTTTGTCGTGGATTTCAACTATCTTCTCGTGTACTATTCCGCGGCCGTCAACTTCATCTATATAATCATACTCCTGTTATCCCTCATGGGGTCCTCTCTGCAGGCCAGGTTGTGGAAGCTCAAGAAATTTTCTTTTCTTTTTCGAAGAAATATTCTGCCGTCCATATCCGTTATCGCGCCCGCGTACTGTGAAGAGGCCACCATAATAGAGAGCACCAACTCCCTTTTGAATCTCAAATATCCCGACTACGAGCTCATTGTCGTGAATGACGGTTCCTCGGACGACACCCTCAACACCCTCATTTCCTATTATGCACTCGAAAAATACGACCTTCTCTACGACCGGTTCCTCGAGACGAAACCCATTCGGGGTATTTACATCAACAAAAACATCCCCAAATTCGTGGTCGTGGACAAGGAGAACGGCGGGAAGGCCGATTCATTGAACGCAGGCATCAACATATCCCGGAAAGACTATTTCTGCGGAATCGACGCGGATTCCCTTCTCGAACCGGAGGCGCTCCTGAAAGCCGCTTCGACCATGCTGAACACGGAGAATGAAACCGTTGCCGTGGGAGGGAATATTTTCCCCATTAACGGCTGTACCGTGGAAAGGGGATCTCTGGAAAAAATCGCACTCCCCCGGAACTTTGTGGCACTGGCCCAGGCCATGGAATACATCAGGGCTTTTTTGGCGGGCAGGATCGGGTGGGCCCTTATCCATTCACTTCTCATTATTTCGGGGGCGTTCGGAATATTCAGCAAGAAACGAATTTATGAAATCGGCGGTTACCTTACCCGGAGCGAAAGATATCACAGGGATACCGTGGGCGAGGATATGGAACTGGTGGTGCGTGTGTCCCGGCACATGCGTGAAAAAAAATTGAAGCACACCATCCACTACGCCTTCAACGCCAATTGCTGGACCGAAGTACCTGAAAGGATGAGGATCCTTCATCGCCAGAGAGACCGCTGGCACAGGGGGCTCCTGGAAATCCTGAGTTTTCACCGGAAAATGATCTTCAATCCTTCGTTTGGATCGACCGGCCTGGTGGCGATGCCCTATTTTTTCATTTTCGAGATGGTCGGGCCCCTCATCGAGGTGCAGGGCTACCTCATGGTACTCGCGGCCGCGCTGACCGGTCTTCTCAATCCATACATCGCTCTGCTTCTTTTCATTTCCACAGTCATGCTCGGGATACTCATATCGATCACCTCCCTGTGCATCGCGGAGAAGGATGAGCATTATTTCTCGGTGAAAGAATTCTTCATCCTTCTCGGTCTTGCCATTATCGAAAACGTCGGTTTCAGGCAGCTCGTCAGCTACTGGAGGGTAGCCGGCTATTTCAACTCCCTGAAAAAGCCGAAGGGCTGGGGGGAAATGGTGCGAAAGGGTTTTACTCAAAAATGACCGAAGTTGCGGGAGGCGTTAAATCGTTACTCCGCTACGAACCCGTAGCGGGACGCCACGGCGTCGGTGTGATGGCAGGCAACGAGATGACCGTCCCCGACGTCCCGGAGGGGCGGCTCTTCCTCCCTGCACAGGTCCGTTGCGAAGTCGCAGCGTGGGTTGAACCTGCACCCGGCCGGAGGGTCGATGGGGCTCGGCACGTCCCCGGTCAGGAGTATGCGCTCGCGCGTGATCTCCGGGTCCGGAATGGGTATGGCTGACAGGAGTGCCCGCGTATAGGGGTGCAGTGCCCTGTTAAAGAGCGCGTCGGTCTCGGCGAGCTCCACGATCTTGCCGAGGTACATGACCGCTATGCGGTCGGAGATGTGCTCCACCACGAGCAGGTGATGGGTGATGAAGAGGTAGGTGAGGCCGTAGTCCCTCTTCAGATCTATGAGCAGATTGAGGATCTGCGCCTGCACCGATACGTCGAGCGCGGACGTGGGCTCGTCGAGAATGATGAACTCGGGGTTCGTGGAAAGCGCGCGAGCAATGGCGATGCGCTGCCGCTGCCCGCCCGAGAACTCGTGCGGGTAGCGCATCATGTGGTCCTTGTTCAGGCCCACCGCCTGCAGGAGCTCGACCACGCGGTCGATCTTCTTCCTGCCGGACGCTATTTTGTGAATGGAGAGCGCCTCTCCGACGATGTTCTTCACGAGCATCCTCGGGTTGAGCGAGGTCGAGGGGTCCTGAAAAACGATCTGTATCTTCCTGCGCAGCTGCTTCAGGCGCCGACCCCGCACGGCCATCAGATCGACCCCGTCCTTCCCTGCTTCGTCATCAATGCTCCCTGACAGCCGAAGCCTGATCGTGCCGCCATTGGCGTCCGTCAGCTTCAAAATTGTCTTTCCGAGCGTGGTCTTGCCGCAGCCCGATTCGCCCACGAGCCCGAGACACTCTCCCCTCTTGAGCGTGACCGTGACGCCGTCCACCGCGCGGACGTAATTCTTCGTCCTCCGCACGATGCCCGCCCGTATGGGGTAGTAGGTCTTGAGATCCCTGATGTCGAGCAGTTCTTCCACTCCATCGATTCCTTTCATGCGACTTTCAACGGCCCTCTTCCTGTTCCCTGTGGAGGAAACAGGCAACGTAGTGCGGATTACCCTCTACGTCCGCTTTACGGTACAGTCCCGGCTTCCTTTTGCGGCATATGTCCATCACCTCCGGACAGCGGGGATGGAACCTGCA
>Ga0272442_10012161_pt1 | contig 10427 bp, 5 predicted proteins | sample SSMForm2O_FD_200262 | JGI IMG/M metagenome (GOLD analysis project Ga0272442, IMG submission 200262) | Marine sediment archaeal communities from Little Sippewissett salt marsh, Falmouth, MA, United States - SSM-Form-2O | ecosystem: Environmental > Aquatic > Marine > Wetlands > Sediment ... | reverse complement strand
AACTGGGCTTTCTGATCAACGGACCCAAGGACAGTGTCATGCAGACCAGCGGGCGCGTGGAGGTCGACTTCTACGGGAATTTCGCTGCGGAGAACCAGGCCAAGATGCAGTTGCGCCACGGGTACATTCAGATGGCGTGGCCCGAAAAAGACCTGACACTGCTGGCCGGCCAGACATGGGATGTCATCTCACCGCTGAATCCCAGTACGATCAACTACACGGTACTCTGGGACAGCGGTAACATTGGTTACCGACGCCCGCAGATCCGTTTGACGAAAGACTATCAGGTCAACGACGAGGTCTCGTTGAAGTTCACGGGAGCGCTTTCCCGAACGATCGGGCGGTTGGATGGAGTGGGCTCGGAGTCGGGCGAAGACAGCGGACTGCCCACCATCCAGGGTCGCGTCGGAGTGACCTTCCCCTGGCTGGTGGCCGGGGACACCACCATCGGTCTCTCAGGACACCGAGGGAAGGAAGAGTACGACACCACGACCACCAAGAGCGTAGACCATGACACCTGGTCAGTCAATGTTGACCTCGTTCAGCCGATCCGCAGTTGGGTGACTCTCAAGGCCGAAGCCTTTACCGGCGAGAACCTCAGCTCCTACCTCGGTGGTATCGGCCAGGGAGTCGATGACGGCGCCAGAAACAAGGAGATCTCCAGCAGGGGTGGCTGGGCCGCTGCCACTTTCGGACCCTGGGATGACTGGAGCTTCACCGCGGGCATCGGCATCGACGATGTAGACCGCGACGACGTTCGTACAGACAGTCGCGGTCGGACGCTGAACCGAGCCGTTTTCGCCAATGCGGTTCGTACCCTTAGCGAGCAAGCCAGCGTCGGTTTCGAGATCTCCCAGTGGCGAACCGACTACAGGGGCTCCGGTGACGCGGACAACATTCGCCTCCAGACGGCCCTGAAGTATAAGTTCTGATATTTTCCTTTGACATCGCCCGAAAAGGCCTTATAAAGTTGCCTTGACATCACGCTCAATCCAGCGTCCTGGACACGCTCGATGTACGGTTTTTTTGCAGCCAAAGGTGCATCAGCGAGGAGGGGCATGGGAAGCTTTCAAGCAAGGCAAACTGTTTTGGCACGCAAAAAGGAGATCGTTATGGCACAAGAAAAAGCAATTGATTCTCTCATGACGGAGAATCGGACTTTCCCGCCGCCAGATGGGATCAAGGCGAACGCCCATGTGGCCAGCGAGGCCCAATACAAGGAGATGTGGGAAAAGTCGATCAAGGACCCGGACGGCTTCTGGCTGGAGCAGGCCAAAACGCTGACCTGGTTCAAAGAACCGACGAAGAGCCTGGATTACACCTGGGACACCAAGGCCCGCAAGATCGAGCATACGTGGTTCGCCGACGGCCAGCTCAACGTGACCGTCAACTGCCTGGATCGTCACCTGGGGACCCCTGTCGCCAAGAAGACGGCCATCATCTGGCAGGGTGACGCAGACAGCGATGTGGTCAAGTTCACCTATGAAGAGCTCTACAAAGAGGTCTGTAAGTGTGCGAACGTTCTGAAGTCCAAGGGCGTTGGGAAGGGTGATCGGGTCGCTATCTACATGGGTATGGTTCCCGAGCTGGCGATTGCCATGATGGCTTGTGCCCGTATCGGCGCGATTCACTCGATCATCTTCGGTGGTTTCAGCTCCGATGCCATTACCGGCCGCGTTAACGACTCCGACTGCAAGATGCTGATTACCTGCAATGTCTCCCGCCGGGCGAGCAAGTGCATTCCGCTCAAGGGGATTTCGGATGAAGCGTTGAAGAACTGCCCCACCATTGAAAGTTGCATGGTGGTCAAGGTCACCGACGACGCATGCGACATGGAAGACGGTCGCGATTTCTGGTACCACGAGGCCATGGCGGCCGCGGCCGAAGAGTGCGAGCCCGAGAAAATGGACGCCGAGGACCCCCTGTTTATCCTCTACACGTCCGGTTCGACCGGCAAGCCCAAGGGTGTCGTTCACACCACCGCGGGCTACCTGATGCACACCACATTGACACACAAGACCGTTTTCAATATCCATGACGACGACGTCTATTGGTGCACGGCCGATATCGGCTGGGTAACCGGGCACAGCTACATCGTCTACGGCCCGCTGGCCAACGGCGCCACGTCGGTGATGTTTGAGGGTGTTCCGACCTATCCGGATGCCGGACGGTTCTGGCAGATCTGCGACAAGTTCGGCATCACGGTGTTCTACACGGCACCGACGGCGATCCGCGCCTTGATGCGTCAGGGAGACGAGTGGGTCACGAAGTACAAACTCGACAGCCTGCGCATCCTCGGCACGGTGGGCGAGCCGATCAACCCCGAGGCCTGGATGTGGTACTATGAGAAGGTCGGCCATAACCGGTGCCCGATCGTCGACACCTGGTGGCAGACCGAGACCGGTGGCTTCATGATCACGCCAATGCCGGGCGCCCATACGCTCAAGCCGGGTAGCGCGAGCCGGCCGTTCTTTGGTGTCGACGCGGCCGTTCTGCGTGACGATGCCAGCGAATGCGACGCCAACGAAGGCGGCAAGCTGGTTATTCGCAAGCCTTGGCCGGGCATGATGCGCACCATGTGGGGCGACCACGACCGGTTCATCGACACATACTTCACGATGTACGATGACATCTACTTCGCCGGCGACGGCTGCCGCGTCGACCAAGACGGCGATTTCTGGCTCATGGGCCGGATTGACGACGTCGTCAACGTGTCCGGTCACCGCATCGGTACGGCCGAGGTCGAAAGCGCTCTGGTCAGCCACCCGAAGGTGGCCGAGGCGGCTGTGACACCGGTACCGCACGAAGTCAAGGGGCAGGGCCTTTACGCCTATGTCACCCTGGTTGACGGCGTTGCCGAGACCGACGAACTCAAGAAGGAACTGGTCCAGCACGTGCGCAAGGAGATCGGCCCCATCGCGACTCCCGAGGCCATCCAGTTCGCACCGTCGCTGCCGAAGACGCGTTCGGGCAAGATCATGCGACGCATTCTCCGCAAGATCGCCGAGAAGAGCACGGACAACCTCGGTGACATCACGACGCTGGCAGACCCTAGCGTAGTAGAGGCCCTGATCAAGGGCCGGGGCTAAAACCCCTAAGTACTGCAATCCGAGCGCCGGGTGCATACCACCGTATGCACCCGGCCTCTTTTAATTCAAGGAGTTGTCATGGCCGAACAGAAAGTCATGAACCGTTGGCTTGTCGTGGTCGGAGGGATCTTGATCCAACTCTGTCTCGGCGCCATTTACGCCTGGAAGGCCTTTACCGGCAAGTTGACAGCCGATCCGTACGGTTTCACAAAGCTGCAATCGCAAATGCCCTTCTTCCTCGGCCTGGCCACTTTCGCCGTGGTGATGGCTTTTGTTGCCGGACGCTGGCAGAAGAAAGCTGGGCCGCGCGTCGTTGCTCTGGCAGGCGGGATCGTTTTGGGATTGGGCTACGTTGTCGCCGGACTCTCGGGGACCAGTTTCTGGGGCATTCTGATTGGAGTGGGTCTGCTCGGCGGTGCCGGCATCGGTCTTGGCTACGTGTGTCCGATTGCCGCACTGGCAAAATGGTTTCCGGACAGGAAAGGCTTGATCATGGGTCTGGCCGTAGCTGGTTTTGGCTTCGGCGCGTTGATCTGGGTCAAGCTGACACAGGGATTCGCGTTTGGACCCGTGGATCTGACGCCCGGGTGGACTGGTCTATATGGCGCAGGGTGGTCTGCAAACAATGTCTTCATTCTATATGGCATCCTCTTCGCTGTGTTAGTGGGCCTCGGATCGTTAGTTATGGTCAACCCGCCCGAGGGATGGAAACCGGCGGGCTGGACGCCTCCGCCTCCCAAGGACGGTGTCGCCACCGGTAGCGTTGATCTGAGCGAAGGGCAGATGGCGAAGACATATCAATTTTGGATTCTCTTCTTAACATTCGCTGCCGGCGCGACTGCGGGCCTCATGGTTATCGGTGTCATCGGTCTGTTTGGCAAGGACTCGCTGACAGGCTCCGGAATCCCGCTGGAAAAAGCCGATGTGATCGCTGGCACTGCCATGGGGCTGTTTTTCGCACTGATGAATGGGATTGGGCGAATCGCCTGGGGCTCCATCTCTGAGAAGACGGGGCGCAAAAACGCTGTCGTACTCATGAGTGCCCTGCAGGGCGCTATGATGATCGCCTTCTACTTCATTGCGGGCCACGAGTGGGGCCTATACATCGGGGCAGCGGTAATCGGGTTCAACTTCGGGGGAAATTTCGCTCTGTTCCCTGCGGCGACCGCCGACTATTTCGGAAACAAGAATGTGGGTACGAATTACCCTTGGGTGTTCATGGCCTACGGCGTTGGCGGTACGGTAGGACCACTTCTGGGCGGGTACATGGGTGATGCGCAGGCATGGATGTGGGCGTTCATCCCAGCCGGCATTGCCTGCATCATCGCTGCAGGTGTAGCAACACGGCTCAAGCCTGTTGCTGGCACCGCTGCATGAGGCGGAACTCTCGAATGAGGAGTACGCTCACGATCGCAATGGCCGGGCCCCTGGGGGCTCGGCCTTTTTCGTTTCTGGGGGCGGCCCGACGGGCTAGAGGCCGTGGAGGGGGAAGACCTTGGCTTTGATGGTATCGATGGAATGCTGTAGGGCGGGCAGAACCGCCTGTTTCTGCTGATCGGTCACGGGCAAGGCACGATCGCGCAGCCCGCCCTGCCAATCGGTACTCTCCATCATCACGCCGCCGAGCCCCGCGGCGAAATCCTCGTCATGCACGCCGGCCAGAACGGTCCAGGCCAACGACCAGGCCCGCACGGTGTTCTCGACGTGGTAGCCGCCACCGCCGGTGGCGAGAATAGGCTTATCGAACGCCAGCAGACGCTCGATCATCTTCACGTAGCTGTTGTTGGTCAACTGCAAATGCGCCAGCGGGTCGCCCGCCAGCGTGTCGGCCCCCAATTCGAAGACAATCACGTCCGGGCCGAACGCGCCGACCAGCGGGAGCACGATCGCGTCGAAGGCCTCCATATACGCCTGGTCGTACGTACCGACCGGAAGCGGCAGATTGACGCAGTATCCCTTGCCCTCTCCCTCGCCAATTTCATCCTCGAACCCGGTGCCGGGAAAAAGCGTCTTGGGGTTCTCATGGAGGGAGATGGTCATGATGTCCGAGCGGTCGTAGAAGCCATAGGCCAGCCCGTCACCGTGATGGACATCGACGTCGAGGTAGAGCACCTTCTTGCCCGCCTCCGCCAGAGCGATGCAGGCAATCGCGTTGTCATTGATGTAGCAGAAGCCGGCCGCCTTCTCGGCGAAAGCATGATGATACCCGCCTGACGGGTTGAACACCACGTCGGCCTGCCCTGACAGGATCAGCTCGGCGCCAACCACGGTCGCCCCCGTGGCCAACACGGCGTAATCGTACATGTGCCTGAAGACAGGGCAGTCCTCCGTGCCGATGCCCATGTGCAGCGCTTCGATGTCCCATCGCCCTTTCGCCGCGTTCTTCATCGCGTGCAGATAGCGAGCGGAATGGAACGTCTTGATCGCCCGGCGGTCGGCTGGAGCCGGAGCCACCTCGCTGATGCCATCTCCACTGAGCAATCCCATGGAATACAGCGTCTTCCTTACCCCGCCGGCCCGCTCGGCCTTGAACGGACAGTCTTCGGGGTAATGGTAGCGCTCGATCTCCTCGGAGTGGATGAAAGCCGCTCTTCGCTCAGCCAAGGTCATTCCTATATTTGCTCTTTGGTCAAGTCGTACGCCACGTTGTATACATCACCGTCGAACTCGACGTTGACCCGGTAGCCGGAGTTCTGGAAGATCGCCAGCATCGGCCGGTTGTTGGGCAGGACCTTGGCGTAGAAACGCCGAACACCTCGCTGCTTGGCCACCTGCGTGATGTAGTCCAGCAGGAACGTCCCCATGCCCTTCTGCTGCCACTCGTCCTGGACCAGGAAGGCCACCTCGGCCGCCTGCGTCTTCGGGTCGAGGTAGTACTGGGCGATCGCCACGATCTCCTCGCCTCCGACGCCCGGCACGACGCCCACGATTGCCAGGTCGTCCTTGTAGTCGATGTTCGTCAACTGCTGGACCTTCTCATGCGGAAAGGCCATCGTGCGCGTCATGTAGCGAGTTCGCACCGACTGCTCGCTGAGAGAGTAGAGCATCTCTGAGAGCGCACTCTCGTCGACCGGCTTGATGGGCCGGAAGAAGATCTCCGTTCCGTCCCGCAAGGTCGCGTAGTGCTCCAGTTCCTGCGGGTAGTCCACCTGCTCCCAGGACAGCTCGATCTGATCCTGATAGATGTAGTTCTTGGCCTTCGCCGCCTGAATGAGGCCTTTGCGAAACTTCGGATGGGCAATGTTGATCAGGTCAAGAACACGCTGGCGAATGCTCTTGCCGTGCAGGTAGGCAATCCCGTACTCGGTCACAACGTAATGCACGTCGCCACGCGTGGTCACGACGCCTGCCCCCTCGGTCAAATGCGGCACGATCCGGGACACCTCCCCGTTCTTGGCCGTCGACGGCATGGCGATGACCGCCTTGCCCCCGCGGCTGCGCGCCGAGCCCCGAATGAAATCGACCTGTCCACCGATGCCGCTGTAGAACCGGTGCCCCAGGGAATCGGCACAGACCTGACCGGTCAGGTCAATCTCCAATCCCACGTTGATGCCCACCATCTTATCGTGTTGAGCGATGACGTTGATGTCGTTAACGTACTCGGTAGGATAGAACTCGAAGAACGGATTGTTGTCGATGTAATCGTAAAGGGCTTGGGAGCCCATGCAAAAACTGGCGACGACCTTGCCACGATTGACCGACTTCTTCGCGCAGGTGATGGCGCCGCAGTCGATCAGGTCGATGATCCAGTCGCTGAACATCTCAGTATGGACGCCCAAGTCCTTCTTATAGACGAGGTACTCGGCCAGCGCCTGTGGGATGCGGCCGATGCCGCACTCGATGGTGCTGCCATCCTCGACCAACCGGGCAACGTTCTGTCCGATCTGCCGCAGCGTTTCGTCGGGCTCCTCAACGGGGATCGAGATGAGCGTCTCATCGTGCGGGACCAGTACATCGATATTGTTAACGTGAATGAAACTGTTGCCATGCGTCCGCGGCATGTGGCTGTTGACCTGAGCGATCACGTAGCGTGCGTTGGAGGCTGCCGACTGTACGATATCCACCGAGACACCCAGGCTGCACAGTCCATTGACATCCGGCGGCGCCACGGAGATTAGGGCCACGTCGATGGGAATGCGACCGGTCTCAAACTCGGCCGGAATCTCGGACAGGAAGATCGGCGTGTAGTCTCCGATCCCACGCTCCAAGGCATCGCGCACGTTGTCGGCGATGAAAAAGCTGTTCATCTTGAACTTCTGGCGGAACCGCTCGTCCGCGTACGGCGCTGCTCCCATCGTCAGCAGATGCACGATGTGCGCATCGTAGACGTGACTGGAATGGTCCACCAGCGCACTGACCAAGTGCTGAGGCTGCGCGCACCCGGTCCCGATGAAAACGCTGTTGCCCGACTTGATGAGCTTCATCGCCGTCGAAGCGTTCTGGATCTTGTCACTGAACTTTGCTTTCCAATCAAACTCTACCATGTCACTTCTCTACACTAATCCTGGCGTCTACAGCAATCGACGTGGTCCCGGGGAGCCCCACGACAAACGGGTTGATATCCATCTCTTGAATCTGGGGGAACTCGGTGACCAACTGGGACAGCCTCTGCAACCCTTCGGCGATGGCCTCGATATCTACGCCCTCCTCGCCGCGGACCCCCTGGAGGATGCGGTACGTCTTGGTATTCATGAGCATCTGCTTCGCCTCGTCGCCGGTCAGGGGCGCCAGGTAAAAGGCCACATCCTTGAGGACTTCGACCATGACACCGCCCATGCCGAACATCATCAGCGGGCCGAAGTGCGGATCGCGATTCATCCCCAGGATGACCTCCCGGCCGCTGGCACACATTTCCTGGACGAGCACGCCGAGGATATGGGCGTCCGGCAGCTTCTTGGGGATGCGGTACATCATCAGGTCGAACGCGTCTCTAACCTCCTGGGCGCTCTTGATCCCAACCTTGACACCGCCACAGTCGGACTTGTGCAGGATGTCAGGGGACCAGATCTTCAGCACGATCGGATAGCCAAGCTGGTCGGCAATGTTGGCCGCCTGATCGGCGGTCGTCGCAATCGAGCCCTTGGGCGTGGCGAAGCCGTAAGCCTCCAGAATCTCCTTGGACTCGGCTTCACCGATTTCCCGCGCCCCCTTGCGCAGATGCCTCTCGATAATGCTCTCGACCTTGCGCCGGTTGACCGGGAACAGCCTGACAACGCGCTTGGGCCGGCTGCGCCAGCGGACGTAGTCGGCCATTGTTCTGATCGTCGTGACCGCCCCTTCCGGCGACTCGTATTGCGGAATCTTGGCCTCTCGGAAAACATCGATGCCGGCCTGAACCTTGCTGGCCCCCATGAAGCAGACGAGAATCGGTTTGTCCGGCTTGGCACGCGACGTTTTGACGATGGCCTCAGCCGTTTTCTTCGCATCTGTCATGGCCTGGGGCGTCAGCAGGATCAGAACGCTGTCCACGCCGGGATCGTCGAGCAGGACGTCAAGGGCCATTTCGTAGCGGTCGGCCAGTGCATCGCCCAACACGTCGACGGGATTGTGCAGATTCGCCGCCGGGGGCAAGTTCTCGCCCAGCTTCTCGACGGTCTTCTTTGAGAGTTTGGCAAAAGTCAGGCCCTCGCGCTCGATCGCGTCAGCCGCCATAATACCGGCCCCACCGGCATTGGTCAGAACGACAACCCGCGGGCCCTTCGGCAACGGCTGATTGGCGAAGGCCTGGGCGAAATCGAACTGCTGCGTGATGGAGTCACAACGAATGATGCCGGCCCGGGTAAACATGCACTCATAGGCCACTTCGCTGCCGGCCAGCGAGCCGGTGTGCGACGAAGCCGCCTGGGCCCCGGCTTCCGTACCGCCAGATTTCATGAGCAGGATCGGTTTCTTGTGAGAGATGCGCTCGGCCTCACGGACAAACTCGTTGCCGTCCGTGATGTTTTCGAGGTATCCGGCGATGACCTTCGTATTGGGATCGGACGCCAGAGCCTTGACCAGATCCAGCTCGTCGACGTCCGCCTTGTTGCCGATGCTGAAGAGACTGCTAAAGCCAATGCCATTGGCCTTGGCGGTATCCAGAATGGCCGCCAGCATCGCGCCGGACTGGGAGAGATACCCGGTCCCGCCAACGGCCGGCAGGTCGCCTCCGAAACTCGCGTTCAGTTTCGAAGCGGTGACGATCACACCGAGACAATTCGGACCGATCACCCGGATGCCTGCGCGCCGCGCCACACGAACCAACTCCTCTTCCAGCTTCCTGCCTTCCTCGCCAATCTCCTTGAACCCGGCAGTGATGACAATGACCGCCTTCGTGCCGACCTTGGCGCACTCCTCGATGATCCCCAGGACGAAGCGGGCCGGGATGATGACAATCACCAACTCGGGTGTCTCCCCGATCGATGTGAGATCGGGGTAGCACTTGAGACCCTCGATCGTCTCGGCGCTGCGGTTGACGGGGAACACCTTGCCCTCATAGCCCGAGGAAACCATATTCGTCAGGATCTCATACCCCACCTTGCCCTTCTGGCGGGAGGCGCCGACAACGGCAACGGACTTCGGACGGAAGAAGCTTTCCAGACTCATGGTGCGATATGTCCTTTCCTGAGCAACGTGAACCACTAAAAAGGCGATGATTGTAGGCCATGGCCCGCTTGAATGCAATAGTTTTCGGGCGGACGCGCAAAGTATCAAATTGGTTTTACATTTCCCTCTTGGGCGCCTTTGGCACAACCAAAGTCACACAGGAATCCCCCCCTCCAGACGGTGGTCGGAGGTCAGGTCCCCTATTTCCGGAATTGGGGCAGATCCGGCTCGATGTGAACCGTCAGATTGACCGGGCGGGCGATTTCCTCGTCCAACGCCCTCTCCAAGCGCTCCGATATCGCGTGCGCATCGGCAACGTTCAGACTCGGGTCCACGAGGATATGAACGTCAAGGAAGACCTCCCGTCCCACCGTGCGGCTGCGCAGCCGATGCCAATCATGAACGCCCTCGTCAGCGTCGATGACCGCCTTGATGTCTGAGACGGTCTGCGGGTCGACGGCCCCCTCCGTTAACTCGCGGACCGAATCGTCAACAATCTTCACCCCCACGAGGATGACCATCAGACCGACGGCAATCGCCGCCACCTGGTCGCCATAGTGGTAACCGAATCTCAACAATACGTAGCCGACCACAACGGCAACCGAACTGAGGGCGTCGCTGCGATGGTGCCAGGCATTGGCATAGAGGACTGTGCTGTGCGATGCAACGGCCACCCTCCGGGTCACACGATACATCGCTTCCTTGGCCAGAATTGATAAGAGAGCCACTCCCAGCATCCCCCAGTGGGGCACA
>Ga0272442_10012160_pt1 | contig 10427 bp, 4 predicted proteins | sample SSMForm2O_FD_200262 | JGI IMG/M metagenome (GOLD analysis project Ga0272442, IMG submission 200262) | Marine sediment archaeal communities from Little Sippewissett salt marsh, Falmouth, MA, United States - SSM-Form-2O | ecosystem: Environmental > Aquatic > Marine > Wetlands > Sediment ... | reverse complement strand
GCGGCCGCCTGGCCGCGCGGTGGTTCCACCTCGATGGTGAGGCCGTCTTCCCCCGCATCGACACGAATGACGGATCCCTCCGGCGCGTCGTTGGCGAGCAGGCGGCGGCCGATGCGCGTTTCCAGGAAGCGCTGCAGGTAGCGCGCCAGGGGCCGGGCGCCGTAGACCGGATCGTACGCCGCGTGCGCCACATGGGCACGGGCCGCCTCGGTCAGTTCCAGACCGAAGCCGCGGTCGGCCACCCGCGCCCGGAGCCGCGCGACCATCAGGTCCACGACGCGCTCGGTCTCGGCCAGAGTCAGGGGCTTGAAGAGCACGATCTCGTCCACGCGGTTGAGGAATTCGGGCCGGAAACGCCCGCGCAGCTCCGCCAGGACGGCCTCGCGCGCGCGCGGCGCGATCTCGCCGTCCGCGACGCCTTCGATCAGATGCGGCGACCCGATATTGGAGGTCATGATGATGACCGTGTTGCGGAAGTCCACGGTCCGCCCCTGGGCGTCCGTGGCGCGGCCGTCGTCGAGGATCTGCAGCAGCACGCTGAAGACCTCCGGGTGAGCCTTCTCCAGCTCGTCGAAGAGGATCACCGAGTAGGGCTTCCGGCGCACGGCCTCCGTGAGCTGCCCCCCCTCCTCGTAGCCGACATAGCCCGGAGGCGCGCCCAGGAGCCGCGAGACGGCAAACTTCTCCATGTACTCGCTCATGTCGATGCGGATCAGGTTCTCCTCGGTATCGAAGAGCGCCTCGGCGAGGGTCTTGGCCAGCTCGGTCTTGCCGACGCCCGTGGGTCCCAGGAAGATGAAGGAGCCGATGGGCCGCCCGGGATCCTTGATGCCCGCGCGGGCGCGGATGACGGCGTCGGCCACGAGGCTCACGGCCTCGTCCTGACCGATGACGCGGCGGTGGAGGATCTCATCCAGCCGCAGCAGCTTCTCCCGCTCGCCCTCGACCAGACGCTGCACGGGGACGCCGGTCCAGCGCGAGACGATCTCGGCGATCTCCGCCTCGGTGACGGCCTCGCTGAGCAAACCCTGCTCGCCCTGGCGCTCGCTCAACTCGGACTCCTTGGCGCGCAGGCGGTTCTCCAGCTCGGGAATGCGGCCGTGGCGCAGCTCGGCGGCGCGCTCCAGATCGTGGTCGCGCTCCGCTGTCTCGACCTCGCGGCGGAGGGTCTCGATCTGCTCGCGCAGGAGGCGCACTTCGGCGATGGCTTCCTTCTCCGCCTCCCAGCGCACCCGCATGGCAGCGGCCACGTCGCGCAGGTCGGCCAGTTCCCGACGCAGGACGTCCAGGCGCTCGCGACTGGCGGCGTCCTTCTCCTTGCGCAGGGCGGCCTCCTCGATCTCGAGGCGCATGAGGCGGCGCGTCGTCTCGTCCAGCTCGGCGGGCAGGGAGTCGATCTCCGTGCGCACCGAGGCGCAGGCCTCGTCCACCAGGTCGATGGCCTTGTCGGGCAGGAAGCGGTCCGTGATGTAGCGGTGGGACAGAACGGCGGCGGCCACGAGGGCCGTGTCCAGAATGCGCACGCCGTGGAAGAGCTCGAAGCGCTCCTTGATCCCGCGCAGGATCGAGATGGTGTCCTCCACGCCCGGGGCGTCCACCGGCAGCGGCTGGAAGCGGCGCTCCAGCGCTGCGTCCTTCTCCACGTGCTTGCGGTACTCGTCGATGGTGGTGGCTCCGATGCAGTGCAGCTCGCCGCGCGCCAGCATGGGCTTGAGCAGGTTGCCGGCGTCGGTGCTGCCCTCGGTGCGGCCGGCACCGACGATGTTGTGGAGTTCGTCGATGAAGAGCAGGACCCGCCCCTCGCTGTTGCGGATCTCCGCGAGGACGGCCTTGAGGCGCTCCTCGAACTGGCCGCGGTACTTGGCGCCGGCCAGCAAAGCGCCCAGGTCGAGGGAGAAGATGCTCCGGTCCTTGAGCCACTCGGGGACGTCGCCGCGCACGATGCGCTGGGCCAGGCCCTCGACGATGGCCGTCTTGCCCACGCCGGGTTCACCGATGAGCACCGGGTTGTTCTTTGTCTTGCGCGAGAGAATGCGCATCAGGCGGCGGATCTCCGCGTCGCGGCCGATGACGGGATCCAGCTTGCCCCGGCGGGCCTGCTCCACCAGATCGATGCCGTACTTATCCAGTGCCTCGTACTGGCCCTCGGGATCGTCCGTCGTGACGCGCTGGCCGCCCCGCAGCTCGGCGAGGACGCGCAGGGTGGCGTCACGTGAGAGACCGGCCTCGGCGAGCAGGCGGCCGGCGGCCGTGCGGGACCCCTCCCCCAGAAAGGCGAGGAGGAGGTGCTCCACGGAGACGTACTCGTCCTTGAGGGAGCGGGCCTCCCCCTGGGCCGCCGCCAGGAGCTGCTGCAAGCGCCGCGTCGGATAGAGCTGCCCGGCGTCGGCGCCGGGCCCGGTGACGGCGGGCCGCTTGCCGAGGTCGTGCCGCAGACCCTCGGCCACGCCCGCAACTCCGGCGCCCTGCCGCTCCAGAAGGCGGGGTAGGAGTCCCCCGTCCTGCTCGATCAGGGCCAGCAACAGGTGCTCCCCGTCCAGTTCCTGGTGAGAGCGCTCGAGCGCGAGATCCTGGGCGGCCTGGAGCGCCTCCTGGCTCCGAGTCGTGAATTTGCGGATGTCCATGATCCACCTCCGGGCGCGAAACCGCAAGGGGGGTGCCAATCCGCAGTGTACTCCTATCTGGCTTTATTTCAATTGGATACGTATTCGATGAGCATCAGGAATCAAGCAGCGCTGCCAACGTGGCACAGATTGGCAGATCCATTAACCGTTGATCCTGCCGGACTGTCAGCGCAAAAAAAAACGAGAGAGCCGCGAGGCTCTCTCGCCCAAAAACATCTCAGCATCAAGGCGAGAAACGTTCAGCCCACTAGGAGCCTTGGTTCCTCAGACCAGGAGGGCGGCCGATTCGTTTATCCGTGTTGCCCCACTCACCACGAATAGACAGGATCCGAGAATCCATCGGCCTGCTTCCTGTCGCTCTAGGGGACGTTTCGAATCCGGCTGAATTCCCCAATCTATGCCATTCGAAACCCTAGAGGAAGGGTGGCGCCGGCTTCAAACCTGCCAAGCCTTGCCGATTCCACCTCTTCGCTACAGGCAATTGCAGGCGGCGTGCCACCGTGGCCACTGGCTGACGAGGCTATCTCATTGATTATGAGTAAGTTAAGACTGAATCGCGACTCCAGGAAATGGGAACCCGTGCGGTATAGGAGGTATCATAAAGAGGCTTTCCTGTCCAATTCGCAGAATGACGCAACTCGTTGTCGATGGAGAGATTGGCGTGGGGATCTGTTCGCGGCCTTCGAGGGCTGACATTAAAGGAACTTGATAGTCCATCCAAACAAGGACGGGAGAGAGGCCGTTGACCCCTCTCCCGTCCTATGGCAGTCGCGCCTAGTTCTCCAGCTCGAACTTCCGGATCTTCTGGAGCAGGGTCGGATAACTGATGCCGAGGCTGCGGCTGGCGAGGGTGCGGTTCCACTGGCACTGCTCGAGGGCTTCGAGGACCAGCTGCCGCTCGAGCTCCTCCACCTGCCGCTTCAGGTTGAGCTGATGCCCGCCATCGGGCTTGCTCGCCGAGTTGAGGATGGCATCCTCGAGGATGATGGCCTCGGGGCCCACCGGCTGGCCGTCGGTACTGAGCAGGAGGGCGCGCTTGACCACCTTCTCCAGCTCCCGGACGTTGCCTGGCCAGGAGTAGGCCTCCAGCTTCGCGAGGGCCGCCGGCGTGAAGCCGGGCAGGCGCTTGGCGAACTCCCGCCCGTAGCGGTCGATGAAGTAGTCCGCCAGCATGCTGATGTCGCCCTGTCGCTGCTTCAGGGGCGGCATGACCAGCGGGAAGTCGTTGAGCCGGTAGTAGAGATCCTCGAGGAACCGGCCCTGGGCGGCCATCTCCTTGAGGTCGGTCTTGGTGGCCGTGATGAGGCGGACGTCCACGGGGATACTGTGGTTGCAGCCGACGCGGCGGATCTCCTTGGAGTCGAGGAACTGCAGGAGCTTGGCCTGCATGCGCAGCGAGGTCTTGCCCACCTCGTCGAGGAAGAGCGTGCCGCCGTTGGCCTCCTCGATGAGCCCCACCTTGTCCTGGTGCGCGCCCGTGAAGGAGCCCTTCATGTGGCCGAAGAGCTCGCTCTCCAGCAGCTCCTCGGGCAGGGCGGCGCAGTTCACGTTGATGAAGCCCTGCTCACGGCGTCCGCTCATCCGGTGGATGGCATAGGCCAGAACACCCTTGCCGGTGCCCGTGTCGCCGCAGAGCAGCACCCAGGCCGGGGTCTCCGCGACCTTCCCGGCGAGGTGCAGCAGGTCGAGCATGTTGGGGTCGCGCGTGATGATGTTGCTCGTAGCCTCGGACATCTCGCGCGGTAGGCGCACGCCGCGCTGCGCGCGCCGGTCGTCGCGGATGGCCAGGAGCGTGACCATGCGCGCGAAACCGGCCAGGTAACGCGACATCTCGTGGGAGAATCCGGCGCCGCCGTTGCGCCGCTGCAGGTAGAGGAAACCCACGTCCTTGCCGGACTGCCGCAGGGGCTGGAAGAGGAATCCGCTGCGGGCGTCGTCGGCCTCCTCGGCCCCCGTCTCGTCGCTCGCGGCCGCGTGATCGCAGCGCTCCATGATCCGCTGCAGCTCCGTCTGGTCGATGCTCTCGAGGAACTGCAGCGGCGCGGACCCGTTCTGCTTGATGACGAGGCAGCCGGCGTCGGCCTCGCACAGCTCGAAGAGGGCGCGCCACGCGCGCTGGATGTCCCCCGCCAGCTCCTCCCTGCCGCCGGGCGACAGGTTGAAGGCGTTGTTGCCGGGCAGGAATCCGAAGTGGCGGCCGTTGTTGACGATCTTCCGCTGCTCGATCTCCTTGCGGACCTGGTCGAGCTCGCTCTTGTCCGCGTCGCCGGCGTCGACGGGCATGGAGCCCTCGGCGTCGAAGACTGCCAGCAGCGCGCGGTCCAGATCCCCGAGCCAATTCTCCAGGCGGGCCAGGAGCAGGCTGGCCCGGAAGAGGAAGCGATCGTCCCATTCCTCGCGCGCCGCCTGGAGGACGTCCTCGATGGTCTTGCGGGCGCGGAGCGCTCGCTCCAGGGTCGGGCGTTCGAAGAGGAACTCGGAGTACTCGAGGCGCGCCAGGTCCTCGCCGACGGTGTCGTGGCTCTGCTTGAAGGCGCGCAGCGTGTTCTTGAAGGCGATCTCGGCCTTCTCCTCCTCCTCCAGGCGGTGCCAGCTGCGGGCCTGGGTGAGGGCGAGGTAGGGCTGCTCGAACAGCTCGCCGTTCTTGGCCACCAGCTTCAGGCCGCGATCGGCCAGCCGGATGGCGTCCAGCGGCAGCCCCAGCTGCAGCTTGACGGCCGCGAGGCGCTGCAGGACCTCGACGACGATGTCGCCCTGGGGAGCGCACTCGCGAGCCAGCTCCAGGGCCGCCTCGTAGTTGGCCTGCGCGGCTTCGAGATCCCCGCGGGCCTCGGCCAGCTCGCCGAGGAACTCGTCGGCCAGCGTGACGCTGCGGCGCTGGCGGTTCTTCTCCGCCATCACGCGCCCCTCGAGCAGCAGCTTCTCGGCGCGGCGCAGGTTGCCCAGCTTGACCTGGGTGCGGCCCAGGGAAACGGTGGCGTGGGTGGCGATCTGCTCGTCGCCGGCCTCACGGGCGAGCCGCCGCGCACGGATGAACATCTCGGCGGCTTCGCGGTAGCGTCGCATCTTGTTGTAGACGATGCCGATGTTCAGCAGGAGCCCCAGGCGGATCTTGTGGAGCGAGTGCTGCTTGGCCAGGTCCAGGCTCTTGCGGAACAGGGCGAGGGCCTCGTTGAACTCGCAGTCGTTCTTCTTGAGAACGCCCAGGTTCATGGTGGCGCAGGTGACGCCGAGATGGTGGTCGATGCGCCGGAAGGTGACCAGGGCGTCGGTGAAGAACTCCCGGGCCTCCTTGGGGTAGCCGAGCCGCGTGTAGATGATGGCGATGCGGTTGAGGTTCTCGGCCACCTCGGCGTGGAGGGGCGAGTTCTTCAGGCGCTCGTAGGCCTGGAAGCAATGCTGCAGGCCATCCTCGAGGGCGCCGGTGTTCATGAACACGGAGCCGAGACGATCGAGGATGAGCCCGTACTCCACGCTCTCCTCGTGCCCCTCCAGGCGCCGCTGGGCCAGGCAGAACCACTCTCGCGCCTCGTTGAACAGCCCCTTGCGGCGGAAGCTGTCCCCGATCTTGAAGGCGAGGCGCCAGAGTTCCGCGCGCGGGCCCTCTTCCTGCACCTGCTTGTAGGCCTTCTCGAAGTATTCTAGGGCCAGGGAGAAGTTCTCCGAAGAGAAGAAGAAGTCTCCCATCGCCTCCGTGTCAGAAGTACTTCTGAGGCTTGGCAGGGGCGGTGGCGCGGAGTCCTGGTGATACTCCTGAGGATTGTGACGATCCGCGTCCTTCATCGACGAGTCCTCCGTGGGGGGGGGAACTCCAGCAGGGTCATCCGTCTCTCCTAGTCCAGTGCACTAGAACCAGCTGCTGAAGTGGAACCAGAACCAGAACCAGAAGATCTCGTCCCACTCGGCGGTCGTGAACCGCTCCTCGTCGGGATCGTGGAGCGGGTTGTTGTCCACGGTCTCTCCGAGGTAGTCGTCATCGCCGGAACCGAGGGAACACCCTCCGCCGTCGTTGCCTCCGTCGCTGTTGGAGCCATCGATGGGCAGGAGGGGCTCGATCTGGACAGGATCACCGTCACCGGCTTTCACAGGGGCAGGCCCCAGAGCAGAAGGCAACAGCGCGACGAGAGCCACAACCGCAATGATCGCTAGGGCTTTCAGAGCGACCCTCTTCATCCTCAACACTCCTTGGGTAATGCGTGCCCATCCCCTCGAGGTGCGCGTTCGGGGACTTACGGATACTGAAGGATAGAGGTTTCCACAGGGCAGGTCAAATTTTTGTCTATCAGCGACTTAGGTCAGCCTATCTAACCTTCGTCACCTGCGGGCGGGGTCTTGGCGGGATTCAGGCCGTACTTCTCGATTTTCTTGTAGAGGTTGCTGCGTTGCATGTCCAGCGCGCGGGCCGTTTGGCTGATGTTACCGTTCCACTCCGCGAGCTTGCGACGCAGGAAGACAGCCTCGCTGCGCTCCTTGAAATCCTGGAAGGTCCGGGCGGCGAAGAGCCCGGCCTCCGATCCTTCCTCGCGTTCGCCGAGAGGCACGTCCGTGGCCTCCACGACCTCGCCCGGACTCATGATCAGCAAGCGCTCGACCAGGTTGCGCAGCTCGCGCACGTTGCCTGGCCAGCGGTAGCCCGCGAGGCGCTCCATGGCGCTGCGGCTGAACGACTTGGGCCGCATGCCCTGCTCCTCGACGAACTGCCCGGCGAAGTAGTCTACCAGCAGCGGAATGTCCGTGGGCCGTTCGCGCAGGGGCTGCACGTGGAGGGGAACGACGTTGAGGCGGTAATAGAGATCCTCGCGGAAGCGGTTCTCGCCGGCCTCTGCCAGAAGGTCCTTGTTGGTGGCTGCGATGACGCGCACGTCCACATCGATGGTGACGGTGCCGCCCACGCGCTCCAGGCGCCCCTCCTGCAGGACCCGCAGGACCTTCGCCTGGGCGTTGAGGTCCATGTCCCCCACCTCGTCCAGGAAGAGCGTGCCCCGGTGGGCCTGCTCGAACTTCCCGATGCGTCGCTGATGGGCGCCCGTGAAGCTGCCCTTCTCGTGGCCGAAGAGCTCGCTCTCGATGAGCTCGGTGGGGATGGCGGCGCAGTTGACCGGCACGAAGGGTCCTTCGCATCGCGCGCTGAGGCTATGGATCGCCCGCGCCACCAGCTCCTTGCCGGAGCCGTTCTCGCCGGTGACGAGCACCCGCGCCTCGGTGGGCGCCACGCGCTCCACCCCGGCGAGCAGCTCGCGGATGGCCGGGCTCTCGCCGACGATCTCGTCGCGACCCCGCAACTGCTCCATGAGGCTGCGGTTCTCGTCGCGCAGGCGGCCCTGGGCAAGGCCGTTGCGCAGGGTGACCAGCACGCGGTCGGCGTCGAGGGGCTTCTCGAGGAAGTCGAAGGCCCCCAGGCGCGTGGCCTCCACCGCCGTCTGCACGTTGCCGTGGCCGGAGATGATGACCACGGGCAGGTCCAGCTTCATCCCGGCGACGCGGCCCAGCACCTCGAGGCCGTCCATGCCGGGCATCTTGATGTCGAGGAACATCAGGTCGAAACGCTCGCGACTCACGAGTTCCAGGGCGGCGGGGCCGTCCGCGGCCTCGGCCACCTCGTAGTCGTCGTAGCGCAGGATCTTCGCCAGGGCCCCGCGGACGCTCGCCTCGTCGTCCACCACCAGGATGCGTTCGGCCATGGTGCCTCCCGTGTAACCGCCGCCGCCCGGTAGGATACCGCCTCGCCCTCAGGGATGCCAGCGGAGTTCGAGACCGGTCTCCCAGTCCTCGCTGCTGGCCACGTCCTCGAGGAAGCTGTGGCGACGCTCGCGCGCGAGGCGGAGCACGCATTCCCAGGGACGCGGCGACCAGCCCAGCTCCAGGGAGCCCTCCAGGCCGAGCTCGGTCTCGTCGCCGCCGCCGGCGTAGCGGCTGGCGTAGCTGTCCAGGCCCAGCCGCGCCGACGCGCGCAGGGCGTCGCGGGGCCGCCAGCCCAACTCGACCTCGCCGCGCAGGAGGCGGAAGCGATCCTCGCCGACGTCGCGCAGGCTGAGATCCTCCGCCATCAGGCCCAGGACCAGGAGCCAGCGCCCGCCCTCGCCGTGCCGCCACCAGAGGCCCCCCTCCAGGCGCCGCTCCTCGCCGCGGCGCAGGATCCACACGTCGCCGGACAGCGTGTCGGGATCGAAGGCGGCGGCCTCGAACCATCCCTCCAGGCGCCCGCCGCCGCCGAGGGGCCAGGAGGCCTGGAGCGAGAGGGCCAGGGACGCGCCGTCGCCGAAGTAGCCGGGATAGTCCCGCCACTCCTCCCGCTCCCAGTCGAGGGCGAGGGCCAGCTCGCGCCAGCCCTCGCCCAGCCAGTCGGCCTCGACGCCGAGGCGGCGGCGGCGACCGTCGGGCCGCTCGTAGGTGGCCAGGGAGTCCACGTCGCGCACGGCGCGCCAGGACAGCTCCCCCGCCACGGCCAGACTCCAGCGCTCCCCCAGCGGACGGGACAGGCGCAGCGCCGCCGCCAGCTCCTGGCCGTCGCTCGCGCGCCGCTGGTCGTAGAGGGTTTCGCGAATGTCCACGTCCAGCTCCAGGCGCGTCAGCTCGCCGAGGGCCACTCCGCCCGCCGCCTCGAGGTCCAGCTCGCGCGTGTCGGAGAGATCGCTGGAGGGCTCGTCGTAGGCGAGGCGGCTCCAGTCGGCCGCGAGGCGGGCGTCCCACAGGAGCGCCGTCCAGTCCAGGCGCAGCCCGGCGCCCGCCTGGTCGTAGGCGGCGCTGCCGGCCTCCTGCGCGGTCAGTGAATCGGGATCGAAGCTCAGGAGCGGAGCGGTGAGTGGCCCGGGCTCCACCCGCTCGGCCCGCAGGTCGAGGGCCAGCCGCAGCCGCGAGCCCAGGTGGTCGAGGCTCGCGGCGGCCGACAGGGCATCGAGGGTCAGGTCGGCGCGCCGGGCGAGGCGCAGGCTCCCCGCCAGGGGCGAACCCGCGGGACCTAAAACGCGGACCTCCACCCGGTGCGCCAGCAGGGTCTCGCGCGTGCTGTCGCTCTCGTAGCCCTGGTGGCTGAAGCCCACGAGGGCCTCGGTGTCCCAGTCGGCGGGCGTCGCGGCCGGGAAGGCGGCCAGAAGCGCGGCCGCCAGGAGCGGACCGGCCGCGCGAATCGAGGGCGGGACGCGGTCCCGCCCGGCGGGTGCGGGGGAAGGCAGGCTCCTGGACGCCATCGAGTCCCTTCGCGGCCGCGGTCAGGGCCTGTGCGCCTGATAGTGCCGGCGGATTCGCTCCAGCGCCTGGGTCACGCGGTTCAGCTGGCGGAGCATTGGCCTGAGGGCGGGCTCCTCGGTCCAGCGCAGCAGGCGCTCCGCCTTCTCGCCCACGACGCGGTCGCGGGCGCGCAGCGTCCGCCACTGCGGCGTGAAGGTGCCGGCGAGCCAGTCGCGGTGGGGAGCGGCCGCCGCGGGCGCGAGACGTTCCAAGTCGGCGAGGAGCCGCTGGTGCTGCCGGCGCATCTGCTCCAGGGCCGCCGCCCGCCGCCTCGTCTCGCTGTGCAGCTTCTCCACGCGCGCCAGGAGGCGTCGGGCCCGGCGCAGGCTCTGGTGGATCCGCTGCACGTGGAGCTCGTTCTCGCGCAGGGTCACCACCTGCTGGGGCGCGAGCTCGGACGGGGGCGCCGAGGCCAGCTGCATCACGAACATCGCGTCCACCAGGCGCCAGCGCGCGACGATCCGCTCCTCCACGAACCGGCGGAAATGCAGGTACTCGCCCTTCTCCAGGATGGTCTCGAGCTGCTCCACGCTGTGGCCGTAGCGCCGCAGCTCGCCGACGCCCTCGCCCGACATG
>Ga0272442_10012157_pt1 | contig 10430 bp, 9 predicted proteins | sample SSMForm2O_FD_200262 | JGI IMG/M metagenome (GOLD analysis project Ga0272442, IMG submission 200262) | Marine sediment archaeal communities from Little Sippewissett salt marsh, Falmouth, MA, United States - SSM-Form-2O | ecosystem: Environmental > Aquatic > Marine > Wetlands > Sediment ... | reverse complement strand
GAGCTTGGCTTCAATGTTGAGCGTAGTATACGCGGTTTTTCCCCTGCCGCTTGGCCATATACATTCCCTCATCCACTCTTCTGAGCAGACGTGACAAGTCTTCTCCGGCAATTGCCTCCGTAACTCCTATACTGACTGTCTTATGAACTTTCTCGTCATGTCGAGGGTAGAAAGCTTCAGTTTCAAACTCTTCTCTGATTCTCTCTGCGAGGGCTATTGCCGCTTCACCTTTTGTCTCCGGCAGGATCAGCGTGAACTCCTCACCTCCGTAACGGTATCCTGAATCAGTCGCTCTCAAGCATCGTTGAATAACTTTACCGATTCTAGTCAAAACCTCATCACCTTCCAGGTGCCCATACGTGTCGTTAAAGTCCTTGAAATCATCAATATCCAGAAGTAAAAGTGACAGTGGATGGTTATAGCGGTTGGCTCGCTCAGCTTCGGCTTTCAACTGTGAATAAAAATGTCTCGAATTGAACAGCTTCGTCAGGGCATCGGTAATGCTCAGCTCCATGTACCTCATTTCACTCTCTTTAAGGGCTTCTTCGGCGAGTTTACGTGCCGTAATGTCTTCAAGCGTTTCCACGGCGCCAAAAAGAGTTCCCTTCGAATTTCTGAGTGCCGCTGCAGTAAATCGTAACCATTTTCCCCCGCTACCGAGAGCAGGGAAGAAATCTGTGGCATCATATGCTTCTTCTATCAATTGTAACTTGTGAAATTTCCCGACATACCAGCGGGGGATTTCATCTAAGGTTCCATCGACCAGCAAGTCGCCCATACAGGGTCTCTCTCTGTCGTAAAATGCCCTCCATTGTTGATTTGTGCCGATCACTTCATCTGCTTTAATGCCGCTCATTTCTTCCAGTGCTTTGTTCCAGTAGAGGACTTTGTGATCCCGGTCGATAACAAAGGTCGGTATGGGCGAACCCTCGAGAACGGTCTTGAGCCGTTGCTCACTTTCCTTTAATGCCTCACCGGTATTCATTCGATCGGTAATGTCCTCCAGGGTTTCAATAACACCCATGAGTTGACCCCGTGAATCTTTCAGGGTAGCCGCTGTGAACCGAAGCCATTTTCCCTCATAACCGAGTGCCGGAAAAAAGTCAGTCGCTTCATATGACTGATCAACGAGTTCGAACTGGTTACATGAGGCCGCATCATCATACCAGATACAGACATCCTCCGGCCGTTCATTTATTAAAAGATCAGCCATGCAGGGCCTTTCTTCATTATAGAAAGCTTTCCAGTGTTGGTTTGTTCCAACGACATCATCGGCTTTAATGCCGCTCATTTCTTCCAATGCCTTATTCCAGTGTGTGACTTTATGAGTTGTATCAATAACAAATGCGGGAATCGGTGAACCGGCGAGAATGGACTGTAACGTTTGTTCATTTTCGACGAGTGCTTCCCGTGTTCTGTCAATCCGTTCGCTCATAAACGCGAATACCAGACCGATGGTAACAAAAATGATGGCGCGAAACAGATCATCAAAAATCGTTACTTGTGATCGGAAAAGAATGTGACTTATAATGAGGAGTGTGGCTAATAAGAACGGGACAACGAGTCCTTTTTTTTTCCACCAGAAGGATGCGAGAATAATCGGGATATAAAACAGATGAGTAAAAACCGAGCTGTATTCAAGCATGACATAAAAATACAATGTAATAAAACAAGCAGTGACTACAAGTGCTGTTATTATTGCAAGCTTGTACGTATCTTCTTTTGTTTTAAATATTCCTGACATTGTTTCACCTTCGACTGAATAAGCAATGTGTCCTGAATGTGCAGTGAGCGAGTTTTCCGCAACGTGTTACGGTGGCTTCTGCCCGAGAACATAACGTCGCTTTCATGGTGAGACCGAAGGTTTTTACGGTGTCATACCTTTGATACAAGAATACACTTAAATTGAAGAATGAGTCAATAATCTTTCTTGCGTTGCGAAAATATTCCTGAATATGCCTCAAATCCTCAGTAGATTATCATGCTGCTCAGAGAATGAAAAATTGCCAAATGTCAGGGGAACCCACCTGTACTGGAGGATTCTTGATAGATGATATGATGAAATATACTCAATGATCGGCACTCTCGAAGGCGCAATGATACAATTTATCGAACAAAAAAGACGTTGTTCCAGAGCAGCATGACGTGAAAAAACGTGCCTGATAATTCGTGTTCCTGCTACGTTAATTTCTTGCTTTTCTTTTTTCGATTATTATATTAAGAATAAATGAGATGCAGTAGTAAAACTTCACTACTTGATGATGAGGTAAAAATGGGAGAATTGCTTAAAACTACTTACCCGGACATGACAAATCGGTGTCGAGTATGTGGGAAATTGGAAGGGGAAGATGGGGACGATTTCATCCACACTTTTGATGAAATGATGGATCTGTCGGAAGAAGAAAAAATGGCGTGCGAGTGGTTTGCCGAAAAGATGGGTGATAAGCCTTTCCCCGACATGACTCAAATGGCTCATCACTATACAAAAGAAGAAATGATCCATATTTTTGTACTTGAGCATCTGATCGATAAACTCATGGCAAAAAAACCGATATGCGAAACGTGCTTCTCGAATAAAAGGGGAGAGAAAGTTTTATCTTAGGGTGTTCATCTGGACGAGAGATTCGGATGGCTTATCTGCCATGCAGAATTGAGCCGGCAAATATCCTTGCAGAGTACTCCGGTCTGATCGAGACTGAAGTGTCAAGACCTTGAAATAACCGTATGAAGTGCCGCCATAACGTTACCTCACCATATCCAACCTCGCGATAATCATACCGTAAAATTACCGATATCGGCTGCATATTAGTACAGCAGGAAGAAGGGGATCATCAATTACCAGAGGAGAGTATATCGTCTCCTCAGTGATGGCAGCCGATTCAATAGATGAATATCCCGTTTTCGTAGATTCGTACTTTTTTGCCGGAGGTGAGACAGGCATCGACGGTCTTTTTTTCCGTGTTGACCAGGTCCCAGTGGAGGGCCGACTTGTTGAACCCGAGCTTTTTTTTGAGATCAGCAGTCAACTCTGCGGGATTTCCGTCATATGTATCGGAATACGATGCGCCGACGGCGATGTGGCAGTTTCCGTATTTACCTCCGAAATTTTCGTCGAACAGCGTATCGGCCATGAATTTAGTAATCCGGGAAAACCGCCTGTCCGTCAAAGAAAATTCTCCCACTTTATTGGCTCCATGATCCATTGCCAACTGTTGTGATACAAAATTTTTTCCAACCCTGGCACCAATCTTGACAACCGAACCTTTTTGAAAGGTCAACCTGACACCTTCAACATAGTTTCCGCTCCGAAATGAGGGTTGATTCGCAAAAAAGGACCCTTCCGTGCCTCGCCAGTCAGGTGACAGGAACAGCTCAAAACTGGGTATATTATGTCCCGATATTCCGACCCACTTTCTCGAGTCTCCACGCTTTATTTTAAGATCCACGTGGTCCGATTGAACATGGTAGTATGACACGTCCATTTTGTTGAGCCATTTTTTGATAGTGGAGGCATTCTTATAGATTTCTTTCCATGCAGAAACGGGGTCGGCTTTATCCAGGTAACATGCCTTGATGATCTGGTTGGTGTAGCTTTTCAGGGAAAGTTTGGCCTTTTCTGCAAGTTCTGATGTGGGGTATGTGCATAAAGTCCATCCGAATTCCCCTTCCCCTTCTCTCTTTTCCAGAATCTCCCTGAGCGGTTTTCGCGCCACGAGGGCGCGTGCAATTTTTTTAGGATCAACGGTGCCCAGATGGGTAAGAGATTCGGGAGCATGGAGATAAATATTTCCGTTGAGGTTTTCGAGCAACTCTCGATCGCCGGCCGGCTGAAATATAAGCTGTCTCTTGTTTGCCTTTGTGTAAAAATTACGTTCCATTTTCGAGGTAAGACCCATGCGGACGACCGGATTCATTCCCAGGTCAAGGATTTTGGCATGAAGAATTTCCGCAAGTTTTATGGCGGGCAATGCATATCGAATCAAGACGGTGTCGCCTTTTTTGAAACGATCCTTTCTGGCCGTTTTCAACCCCCAGAGGAGAACATCCGAATATCGATCCAGTTGGGTTGCGGTAAGTCCCATATCGTATTCCTTTCGTTGTATCTGTTATGTCATTAATGCAGTTGTGCAAGGTGCTTCTTCCACACTCAAATCACTTTATCGCTCATTTCGACAGGCTGCGGATCAAAGGTCGAAAATTTGCTGCTTACTCTGCCAGAATTTTTTAATTTCCTCAAATCAATTTTTTGTACATAAGCCTGATGGTCGATACCAATCCTGTTGTTCACTATTCATAGTGATAACGTCTGGTGGTGCTGTAGCACAACAGCGTTGCTATATGGCTTGTTGATATTCTTCAGATACGAGGGGATTGCTGTGATTTCTCACCTGTATTCAGTGAGATGTTAATTGCTTCGGACATCGATTGATGATGTTACGTTTCCGAGTTCAATTCCGAATACAGTTGCTTCCCGATTTTGAGACCAATGTCGATAAAATCGGGTCCGTATTCACGTCCCGTAATGGTTCGAAAGGTTTCTCGAATTTTTTTTATTCCCTCTAACCCAGCGGAGAAACGGTCCAATACTGTTGAAAGGGGAATTTTTCTAGGAATTATGATGTCCCAGATCATTTCCGTGAAGTTGTCAGGCCCCCATCGGAATTTGTCAGCGTCGTACAGGGCATCGGAGAGCAGTTGATCGGAAATAGTATCCAGTGGGTGGTGCGGTTGAAATGCCTCGTGATTTTCTATTGCCTGTGAAATGGTTCTCCGCTCCGCCTTGTCGAGATCAAAGCTTTTCAGGATAGTATCGGCTTCCTTTGCGCCTTCACGGGCGTGATTCGGGCTCGAACGTTTGATATCATGGAGGACACCGGCCAGATGGGCGAGAAGAACCCGTCGATGCAAAGATAATTCCGTTGCTCCGTTATTTTCTTCAATCAAGATGATCGCACCGCTGTCGATGGCAACTTTCCGTGCGTGGGATAAGCCATGACCGTAACTTTCGTTCTCTTGCAGGATGGCAACGCAGGTCTGAACGTCGGCATGATGTTCATAAAGTTGTCGAGACTGCTCGACTTCACGTGCTTTCTCGCGGTAAAAACGGGGAGTATTAAAGGAAGCGGCAATTTTTTCACAGACGTTCCGTGCTTCTTCATAGTTGTAATCTGGTACCATGCCGCCGGTTGCCTTCCGTATTCATCATTGGATTGCGCGGATTGTTTTGTGCAATTCGTTGTTCGATACACGTCAAGTCCGTTACTTCTATTGTTTTTGATACGTGTTGTCAATCAGTTTTACCTTGCCGTTTTTCACCAGTCGTAACAGATTCTTTTTCGTCATAAGATAATTCCACATAGCAACCCAGGCATCTTCATGGAATTTTTTACCATATATCAGACCCATGTCGGCTACTGCTTCCAGTGTTAACGGTTCGGAAAGACTGGAGAGAATGAGAGAATCTCGCTTCTCGATTTGGTGTAAAAAATTGTCTACGCCGATTTTGAAATCGTCTTTCCCGAGAATGCCGATTTCATGACCCGTAATAAAATATTTTGCATCGAGTTCTGCGATATTTCTACATGACTCAATAAAAAGGTCAATATCACCATCCGTTCCACCATACCAGGGACCGAATGCGGTCAGGTCAAAATCGGCCACATAGGCGACACCGAGGTCGGGAAAATACATGCAACAGAAGCCTTCCGAATGCCCCGGAGCACCGATGACATGTGCCTTTGTCCTGCCGAAATCAAGAATGTCACCCCATGAATATACTTCATCGACCCGGGCGGAAGAAAGCCACCATTTATGATTGTTCTGTGGTACGTACGGACTTTGTTTTGAATCCGGATTTGAAATCCTTTCTAGCCATTCGTCCACCCATTTTTCGCCGTAGACTTCGACCATGCCGAGCAATTTTCCGATCTTTCTCCTGTCGCGATAGCATTCGGCTTCCTTGTCATTGATCAGAATTTTCGATTCATCGAACAGGTAATTATAGGCGATATGATCAAAATGGTAATGGGTATTAATCACCATGTCGATCCGTTGTTTTTCTTTCAAGTCCAGCATTGCTTTTGACCCTGCCCCCGTGTCTATGACCGCTTTTACGTCATCATCAATGAAGATCGTGCTACTGAAGGGAAACCTGCTTCCGTTTTCACCGGGAATGACCTTCAATGGTCCGAATTCGATTTTCGCAAAACCTGTCATGAATCGTTCGCCTCCTTTGGTATGTTGGATGTCTACAAGATGTCGTCCACGATCCGTTCCAGATGATTGAGAGTGTTGCATTCCCTGATAAAATCGCACAGGGGTCCGTACCGGTGCATTTCAGAATCACCCGTTCCCCAGAATGTGGGGCCTTCCGGGTTCAGCCAGATCAATCGTTTTGCTTTGTCGTGAAGATTTCTGAGAAGGTCTGTTTCGGGTTCGTAGAAATTGTTCCGTGCATCTCCGAGAATGATAACGGTTGTCTTGTTCGTGATTGAATTGATCCAGTTTTCCTGGAAATCACAAAGTGCCTGCCCGTAATTCGTTCGACTTAAGCCGATATCGAGTCCGATGCCTTTCTGCAGAATTTCCACGGCTTCTTCAACGGGATGGTCGTCAAAGACGGAACTCACCTCTATAAGGTTATTACAGAATATGAAGGTGCGTATCTTGACAATGAGTTCGTTCAGACTGTACAGAAAAAGGAGAAAAAACCGGACAACCATTCGCACGGACCGACTCACATCACAGATGACGACCACGTTGGGACGATCGATTTTTCTTTTTTTCCACATGAGTTCGAACAGGGGGCCTCCATAGGTGATGTTTTTCCTGATCGTTTTTTTAAAATCCAGTTGACCCCGTCTGAAATTCCTTTTTCTCCGTGAGTGAAGATCCTTTAAGTGCTTAACCATTTTTTTTATGATTAAATGCATATCATGAACATTTCGTTCTTCAATGTGTGAGAGTTTCATGTTCATCAGGTGACGTTCAAGGATATTGTTCTGGGTTGCCCGGGTATACAATTCGTAATTGCGATCGACATACGTTCGTACATACTCGGTGAGCAGAACCCGGCCGTCTCTCAAGCCCTGCGCCTGCTGCTGTGATAGAGTACTGCCGTCCTGTGATAGCTGGCTTATGTCATTATCCAGTTGTTCCAGTCCCATGTAGTTCATAATCCGACGGACAAAAGGATTTTTCTGGGTAAAGTATTGCATGTTGGGGAGTTCCAGTGCCTGACCTGCCTGGATCATCGAGGTGGCTATGCTCGGTTGATCTCCTGCGAGGATCATCATCGAGAGAGGGGACAAACCTTTCTGCTTTTCCATTTCGCAATTGAGACCGGGACCATTATGATCCTCTGGAAAAGCATCAAATGAGAAAAAAAGATCGAAACACGTGTCAAATATTTCTTTCTCATTCAGTGTTTTCGCCAAGGTGGCCGCAAGCGATGTCCTGAGGAGTGCCTTATCTTTATAACCCATGATATCGAGGCTATTAGCAGCGTCGATACTCTCCGATATCGATATGCGAACCCCGGCGTTGCGAAGGGCTACGATAAAATTAGCAAGAACCTGTTCCATTGTTTCAACCGTGTGCCTCTTTCAGGGCATGTTGTGTCAAATCGTGAATTTTATCAGTGACCACAGTGATATCGTTTTCAAACTTTAGAAATACATTGAGAGTGTCCCTGACGGTTTCTTTGCTTAACTTATCGGCATGGAGCAGGAGGAGCACTCTTGCCCAGTCGATCGTCTCGCTGATCGACGGGAGTTTCTTGATGTCAAGCTTCCTCACCTGTTGGATGAAATCAACGAGTTGAATCCGGAGACTCTCTGAGATGTCAGGAACCTTGACATTAATAATTTCACGCTCCAGCTCAGGTTCAGGGAAGGGGATAAAGAGGTGGAGACAGCGGCGTTTCAGCGCATCGCTCAGTTCTCTGGTATTATTACTTGTCAGGAAAACAAACGGCATGGATTCTGCCTTAATCGTTCCGATTTCCGGGATGGAAACCTGAAAGTCCGACAGGATTTCAAGCAAAAATGCCTCGAATTCATCGTCTGACTTGTCGATTTCATCCACGAGAAGAACGGAACCACCTTGATGCTGAAGGGCACTGAGAAGCGGTCTCGGCTCAAGAAATTGTTTTGAGAAGAATATGTCGTCATATCTGTGGAGCGCATCGATCGATTCGGCAAGATTGTTTTTTTCTTTTACGATATCATTTAATTTATCCTTCAAAATCTGCGTATAGAGGAGCTGTTTTCCGTATTTCCATTCATATAATGATTTCGATTCATCGAGACCCTCATAACACTGAAGGCGGACGAGCGGAAGATCAAGGAACGCTGCCGCTTTGTTTGCAAGGTCGGTTTTTCCGACGCCTGCAGGCCCTTCCACCAAGATAGGTTTGTTGAGACAAAATGCGAGATAGAGCGTTGTTGCGATCGGTTTACTGCATATATAATCGACTTCCTTAAACGACTGTTGAATGTTGTCGATGGAAGTGATTTTTTCGTTATTTACTCCTGTCATTATTAGTATCCTTTCACAGCAGGGATTCTCCCAGCTTCTGTTGTTTTAATACCGCCACATATCGTGCAATATTGATTGTATTGATTAGATCATGTGTCAAGATTTTAAGATCAGCGCTTTCTTCTATTCCTGATGCCGTTATCATGGCCTTCAAATATCCTTGAAAATCGCCCGACAGATTTCGGAACGCAAGCAGCAATGAGAGAAAATCAGGGTGATCGGCGCCGCTGTCAAGCATACGTGCCGCTTCATACGCTCCTATTCTGAGCATATCCAGGTGTGACTGCAACTGGCCGAGATCTTTCTTCAGTTCCTCCGAAACAGTGATGCTCTGGTTCCGGATGAGCGTACCGAGGATTTCCACTTGTCGTTTCATGCCTCCCACGGTTGGTCCCATCAGGCATACCTCTTCCACCTCTCTGAAAGGTTTTGCCATCGTTGCAAAGGCGTTTCCCTCCTGCCCGAGAATGCTTGATACGGGAACAGTGCACTTATTGAGGGCTATTTCGCAGTGTGGTGACGGTCGCAGAAAATCAAAGATAATCTTTCTGGTTATGGATACTCCATCAGTGTCTTTCGGTACAATGAAAGAGGTGAAGTCCTTTCGGTTATCATTGTCGACGCCGGTGACGGCGAGGATAATATAGAAATCTGCAATAGAACCGTTTGTCAGAAACGATTTATGTCCGTTGATGACATAAGTATCATCTTTCCGGACTGCTGATGTTTTCAGGTATTTCGGATGGGCTTTTGCTTCCGATTCGGAGATAGCAATTGATGGCGTCAGATTGCCGCGAGCCAACTCGGGCAGGTATTGCTCTTTCTGCTTTTCGCTTCCGAATTCACCGATGAAATACCGGGAAGTAACCTGATTTATCATCCATGACAAGGAGAGACCCATATTATAGCCTCGACGGACAAGTGCTTCTCCTGCAACGGATATAGCGAGATAGGTTCCCCCGGACCCTCCATATTCTTCTGAAACACCAAGACCCATCAGTCCTCCATCACCCATCTTCTGCCATATATCAAAGGGAAACCCCTCCATTGTATGGAGATCATTCCGTGGTGCGATAGCCTGCGCGGCGAATCGGCCAAAGCGATCCCGAAGCGATATCAAGTTTTCATCGATTCCTGTAGCCACAGTTTTTACCTCTCGTGTGAATATGTTATTTATAATTAAATCTGTCAAAGAAACTTCCCAGGATGTTTTTGAATGACGCTACGTCTCCTTCGGAAAATCCTGCTTTTATCTGTTCGTTCACTTTCCTGAAAACGCCGATTGATTTGCTGACCTCGTCAATTCCTTCCTGGGTTATATGGATTTGAGAGACCCGCCGGTCATGGGGACTGGAATTTCGTTTGACGAATCCGGCTTTCTCCAGACGATCGATCAAGCCCGTAATGGTGGAATTATCGATTGATAGAACCTGGCTCAATTCAGTCATGGTACGGCCACTTTTCTGTTTTAATAAAGCAAGTATTCCTCCCTGTGCAATGGTAATCTTGAGGCCTTCCTTGGTAAGTTCCTTTTTAAGATAATTTCGCAGTTTCTGTTGCGCCGTGAATACCAGATATATCAGCCTATCGTCTGAAACCATGGACATATTCCTTTCAAATTGTTTTAGAAGCGTATATTTGGCATACCAAATAAAAAATGTCAAGGGAATTGTGGGAATCTGAGAAGCAAAATTATTACTCTTTTCTGTGAATAAACGGTTCTTCTCCCATTTAGTTGCAGAAAAGGATTCGAGGATTCAAGGATTCAGGGGTTCAAGTGTTTCTTTGTATAGTATTTAAGGGAAATCTTTTTATTTTGGTACATGTATCCACGCATAATCGGCATGATTTATAAAATAAATTCAAATTGTTGCACGTTCCTGGTATTTCAC
>Ga0272442_10012156_pt1 | contig 10430 bp, 8 predicted proteins | sample SSMForm2O_FD_200262 | JGI IMG/M metagenome (GOLD analysis project Ga0272442, IMG submission 200262) | Marine sediment archaeal communities from Little Sippewissett salt marsh, Falmouth, MA, United States - SSM-Form-2O | ecosystem: Environmental > Aquatic > Marine > Wetlands > Sediment ... | reverse complement strand
CGCCGGCCGCTACATCGTGCGGCAGCGCGCTTCACGTCGGACGAGCATGTAGGCTGCGGCCTCGGTCCCGAAGAAGAGTGCGGCGGGTGCGGAGACCCGCCGCGCACCGTTATGTTTTGCGTGTGAGGAGCGGCGCGGATCGCGCGTTCGTTACTGCGTTACTCCGTCACTATGTTACTGCCGCGGCACGCCGCGGCAGTGACGGGACACGCCCCGAACCTCCGCCGCCGGGGTCGTGAGCCGGACACGAGACGAAAGGCGCCAGGGCATGACGCTCCGGACGGGCCTGAGCCTGCTTGCGGCATGCGGCTGGCTGATCTTTGCCGTGTGTGTCGACAGCGCGGAGGCCGGTTCGGCCGAGGCCGCCCGCCAGTACCGCGTGACGGAACTTGCCGTCGAGGCCGACGCGGACCCCGCCGCCTCGCTCGACCGCGACGTCGTCGTCAGCGAGTGGCGCGGCCCGGACGGCGTCCGGGTCCGCGTCCCCGCCTTCTGGGACGGCGGGCGGACGTGGCGGGTCCGGTTCACTCCCACGCGCCCCGGCCGGTGGACGTACCGCATCGTCCCGGCGGGCGCGGGGACGAACGCGGCAGGTGGGGCGACGCCGGACGCCGGCCCCCCGCTCGCCGAAGGCGATCTGAACGTCCAACCCGCCGGCCCGTCCGCGAATCCCCTCCGTCGCCACGGACCGTTTCTGAAGGTCGGCCCCACGCATCGGTACCTGACGTACACCGACGGCACGCCGCTGTTCTGGCTCGGCGACACGTGGTGGTTTTGCCCGTCGGACCTCGTGCCGATCGATTCGTCGAATCGCCCGGGCGTGCCCTCGATGTACAAGGCCCTCGTCGACAAACGGGCCGACCAACGGTTTACGGTGCTGCACATGGCGTTCCTGGGTGGCGTCGAGGCGCCCGGCGGCAAAGGCGCCTTCCGCGACCTCCTGGGCGGCACGATCCGTCCGGCCTACTGGCAGCAGGCCGACCGCTACATCCGATACGCCAACGCGAAGGGCCTCGTGCCGGTCATCGGTTTCGGGTTCCACCAGTCGCTCAGCGCCCCGACCCTCGGCCAGTTGAAACGCCTGTGGCGGTACGCCCTGGCGCGGTACGGGGCCATGGGCGTCGGGTTTCTCGTGTGTGGCGAGTACAACCAGGCGTCGGAGAAGGACGGCAAGCGGGCGTTCCGGGAGCAGGACCGGCAGCGGGTCGAGAAGATTCTCGCCCTCGGCCGGTTCATCAAGGCGCACGACCCGTGGCGCCGAGCCATGACGGTCCATCCCTGGTGGTATCGCGGCGACCGCCGACAGGCCTGGGGCGAGCCGTGGTACGACTTCATCATGCTCCAGGGCGGGCACGGACCGCGCGGGCCGGACGCCGGATTCTATCACGATATCTACGGCCGGGCCTCGCCCAAGCCGCTCCTGGAGGGCGAGTGCACCTACGAGGGGATCCACGGCATGACGGCCGGCGTCGTCCGCCGCAACGCCTACAAGGCGATCCAGGCCGGGTGTTTTGGATACACCTACGGCGCCCACGGCCTGTGGTATCCGACGCAGAACGAGACGGACAGGACGTTCGACAACTGGGGCACGCCCGTGCCGTGGTGGCGGGCGCTGGCGGCCCCCGGGGCGGACCACATGACGCACCTGCGCGGCGCGTACGAGCGGGTCGTGTGGTGGGACCTCGTCCCCGTGGCCGCGGACCGCATCGTCTGGCCGAAGGAGAATGGGCCGAGGCGCGAGGTCTGGGTCAAGGCCGTCGGCGATGCGACGATCGTCGTGTACGAGGCGGCGTGCAAGACGCCTTCGCCGACGCCTGTCCTGCAACTCGAAGGGCAGGGCGGTGCCTACGGCGTCACCGTCATCGACCCGCGGACGGGCGAGGCGACGGACCGGCCCGGCTCGGTGACGTCTGCGAACGGTCGCCTGGACCTCCCCGCACCGCCGGACGGGCGGGACTGGGTGCTGATTCTGCGCAGGAAGTGAGCCGCGCGTGTGGCGGAGGCGTCACGGGTGGCCGGTGGCGAACGCCCCGGTCGCCTTGGTGGTGTCGTTCCCGTCCGGCCGGGCCTCGATGACAAGTTTGCCGACCGACCTCGGTCCGTTCCGGCGGCTCGATTCGGCGATCGTGACCTCGCTCCACGGGCCGCCCTTGCCGCGGTGCGGATGCTGTCCGGTCAGGCGTTTGCCGCCGTACTCCACGTCGAACTGGAAGAGTTCGAGTTCGAACCGGTCCGGCCACACGCTGCCGCGCAGGTAGTTGAGGTCCGTCTGGGTGCCCCACAGGGCCCCGTGGACGATCTGCCAGATGCCGTCGTGCCGGGTGCAGGTGATGCGGTGGTGCTCGCCGCAGAAGTAGGCATCCACCCCGTACTTGACCATGGTCTTCCAGAAGGCGCTGTCCGTGCCGCCCTCAAGCATGTTGGCGCTGGAGTTCTTGCTCCGCACGGGTCGGACGACGGGCACGTGCCCCTGGACGATGATGAACGCCTTATTTTGGTGCTTCTTCAGCTGCTCTTCGAGCCAGACGAGTTGTTTGCCGGACACGGTCATGCTCATGCGGTTGCCGGCGTCCTCGAACGTATCGACGGTGATCACCGCCAGGTTCTCTTTCACGACGGTGTAGGCTCGGCCTTTCTTGTGCGCGGGGCCGCTCTGGGGCATGCCGAGGATTTTGGTGAACTGCTCCGCGAAGACGGGGGCCAGGTTCATCTTGCGCAGGCCCTGGTCGTCGCCGTACTCGTGGTCGCCGGGAGCGATGTAGAGGGTGATGCCCTTGTCGTCGAAGCGTTTCCGGTACCCGCCCCAGTAGCCTTGCGTTTCGCGGCGCACTTCCTCCGGGCTGGACCACCAGCGGGCGTCCATGATGTCGCCGGCGTTCAGCGAGAACGCGGGGCCCTCTTTCTTCATGCCTTCCAGGAACCAGTCGACGGCGTCCTCCCACCCGGGCTGCGGATACTTGACGTTCCAGTTGAACAGGTCAGGGAAACTCGTGAAACGGAAACGGGCATCGTTCTCCGAGGTGGGAAACTGGAACGGGCCGGTGTTTTCGCTTCCGCCGCCTTCCTGGCCAAGCAGGGCTGCCGTGGAGGCCAAGACGATGGCTGCGTACACGATCGCGGTTACGGGCAGGGGCGTCCGGATCAGCCGACGCATGGGAGGGCTCCTTGTGCTGGAGTGTTCCAAGACGTAAGGGTTACCCCGTCCGAGATTCACCTTAATGCCGCGGCAGGCAACATGCAACATGCGATCGCGGCACACCGTCCGGCCGCGCTCTCGACAGGTACAAAAAGCGCGGCGGGTGTGGAGGCCCGCCGCGCTGAAAGGCGCGCGGCCCGCAAGTTTACCCGCCGCCTTTGGAGGGCGGACCGGCGAACACGGGCGTCGCCTCGTTGCGGCACAGGGACGGACGCTCGTGACTGGGTTTGCGGGCGGTTTGATTTCGCCTTCGTTACTGCGTTACTTTGTCACTTCGTCACTGCCGCGGCACGCCGCGGCCTACACGCTGCCGCGGCACGCCGCGGCCTACACGCTGCCGCGGCACGCCGCGGCCTACACGCTGCCGCGGCACGCCGTGGCCTACACGCTACCGCGGCACGCCGCGGCCTACACACTGCCGCCGCACGCCGCGGCCTACACGCCTTTCACCGCTGCCGCGAACCGTTTGTTCACGGATTCCCAGTCGATGATGCCCATCCACGCATCGACGTAGGCGGCCCGCTTGTTCTGGTACTTCAGGTAGTAGGCGTGTTCCCAGACGTCGCAGACCATCAGCGGCACGCAGCCCCAGACCGTGAGGTCCTGGTGCCGTTCGGCCTGGAGGATGATGAGGCGCCGGCCCACGGGTTCCCAGGCCAGGACGCCCCATCCGCTCGCCTCCACGGCCTTGGTGGCGGCGGCGAACTGGGCCGCCATCTTGTCGTGGTCGCCGAACGAGGCCTTGACGGCGGCGGCGAGGGCGTCGGACGGTTTGCCGCGGCCTTTCGGCCACATGCTCGTCCAGTACAGCGTGTGGAGCGCGTGGCCGGAACCGTGGAACGCCAGCGCCCGCTCCCAGTGCTTGATCAGTTTGTAATCGCCGGCCGTCCGGGCCTGCTCCAGCGCCTCGACGGCGGCGTTTGCCCCCTTCACGTACCCGGCGTGATGCTTGTCGTGATGCAGGGCCAGCGTCGCATCATCGATGACCGGCGCGAGCGACTCATACGGCAGGTCGGGGAGGGTGTACGTCACGGGACCGGCGGCGGTGGGTTCCATCTGGTCGTCTCCTTCCGTTTCGGGTTCGTCTTGCGTGCCACAGCCGGTGGCGGCCATGGCGAGGCTGAGCCCGCCCAGTCCGATGCTCCGCAGGGCGTCGCGGCGGGACACCTGAACCATCGCCCACTCCTTTTGGGATTGCCCTTGCCCGATGACTGGGTCCTCACTAGCCTATCGTAGACGCTCCGCCGCCGCCAGCACAAGAGACGGGGCAAATTGCGAGGACTTCCATGCCACGCGCCCGCCGTCGTCCGTTCGTTGCCGCCCTTGCCGCCGCGCTGTGCGCCGGCATGGCTGTTTCCCTTGCCGCGGCTGGGGAGCAGCCGGCCGGTATGACGGCACGGGTCCGCGTCAGCCCGCGGGACTCACGGTACCTGGAACTGACGGACGGCCGGCCGTACATCCCCATTGGCCTGAACATGATCCAGCCGCCGGACGGGGCGAAGCGGAACGACCTTGGTCCGATGGCCGACTGGGTCGCGAGCCTCGCGGCGAACCGGGGCAACTTCATCCGCATCTGGATGGGGGCGGCGTACTTCGACGTCGAGCACGAGCGGAGCGGGCGGTACGACCCCGCCCGTGCCGACCGCCTCGCCCGCCTGCTCCGCCTGTGCCGCGAGCGCGGCGTCCGCGTCAAGATGTGCCTGGAATCGTTCCGGACGCTGAAGGGTGGGAAGGAGTGGTCTCGCAAGCCTCTGCACCTGGTGGAGCAGGGCGGCCCGGCCCGCGACGCCGCCGACTTCTTCGCCGGCCAGAAGAGCCGCGACCAGTTCAAACGCAAACTCGCCTGGCTGGCCGACCGGTTCCGCGACGAGCCCGCCGTCTTCGGGTGGGAACTCTGGAACGAGGTCAACTGCGTCCGCGGGGCCGACTGGCATGGGTGGTCCGGGGTCATGCTCGGCCAACTCCATCGCCTCTTCCCGAAGCACTTGGCGATGCAGAGCCTCGGCAGTTTCGACGGCGACTGGGCCCTGAAGGATTACCCGCGCCTCGTCCGTCTGCCCGGCAACGACGTGGCCCAGGTCCACCGGTACCTGGATTGCGGGGCGCGGTACGAGATCTGCCACGGGCCGGTGGACGTGCTGGCGGCCGACGCCGTCCGGCGCATCCGCGAGTGGCAGCCGGACCGGCCGATCCTGCTGGCCGAGAGCGGCGCCGTCGAGCCGCGGCACTCCGGGCCGTTCAAACTGTACGCCAAGGACGCCGACGGCATCATCCTGCACGATGTCCTGTTTGCCCCGTTCTTCGCGGGTGCGGCCGGCTCGGGGCACATCTGGCACTGGGACCATTACGTGGCGAAGAACGATCTGTGGTGGCACTTCGGCCGGTTCGCGCGGGCGGTCGAGGGGATTGATCCGCCGGCCGAGGGGTTCCGGCCGGGCACGATTGACCATCCGCGGCTGCGGATTTACACGCTCGCGGGCCGCCGCACCTTCCTTGCCTGGCTCCGCGACTCCGAGAACACGTGGCAGACGGAACTCGCCGACGGCCGGCCGCCCGAGACGGTCGCGGGCGCGGCGCTCGCGCTGCCGGACGGCCTGGCCCTTGATGGCGCCCGCGTCCGGACCTATGATCCCTGGGAAGACAGGTGGGCCCCGGCGAAGGTCGTGGACGGCCGGGTGTCGCTGCCGGCGCTGCGGCGTTCGCTCGTCGTGCGGATCGACGCCGGGCGGTGAGGCGTGGTTTCTGTTCCCTCTCCCCTCGCGGGAGAGGGTAGGGTGACGGGGCGCTCGCGCCTCGTTCACCCTCACCCCGGCCCTCTCCCGTCAAGGGAGAGGGGGGTTATAAGCGGATGGAGATTCCCGTGGACGAACGCATGATCTTTTCCGGATTCGGCGGACAGGGGCTGATGACGCTCGGCAAGTTCACCGCCGAACTGCTGATGCACCGGCACGAGGTCACGTTCTTCCCGTCCTACGGGACGGAGGTGCGCGGCGGGACGGCCTACTGCCACGTCTGCGTCAGCGACCGGCCGATCGCCAGCCCCGTCGTCGAGCACGCCACCTGCCTCGTGGTGATGAACCAGATGTCGTACGACCGGTTCGCCGGCATCGTCCAGCCGGACGGCTTCGTCCTGTCGAACCATAGCATGATTGAGCCGACGGGCGAGCACGGCGAGGCCCGGCTCGTGGAAATCGACGCCTCGGGCCTGGCGAACGAGATGGGCAACGTTCGCGTCGCCAACATGGTCCTGCTGGGGGCGCTGAATCGGTTGAAGGGCCTGGCCGACGAGAAGGAAATCGTGGGGCTGCTCGAGAAGAAACTCGGCACGGACCCTGGCAAACGCGACGTCCTGAACCTGAACAAGCAGGCCCTGAAGGTCGGCGCCGAGCAGGCCGACCGCGCCGCCGGCTGAGGCGCCCCTTTCAGGCGCGGCGTGTGTTGCCCCTTTTAGCCGCGACCCGGAGGGGAGCGTGCCCCGCCCGCCGGTGCGAGCCGCCTCCCGTGCCGCGCCCCCCCGTGCCCGGAATCTTCGCCCCCGCCACCGCCGGGCGTCGTATAATCAGGCGAGGGCCACGAATGCGGGAGCCTGCCATGCATCGCCTGCCCATTGCGTGCGTGCTGCTGGTGCTCGTCACAGGGGTCGCTGTCGTTGCCGCCGCCCAGCAGGTTGAGTCTGCCACCTCGGGCGAGGCCGGCGCCGCCGACGCCGAAGCGGTCTACAAGGAGTGGCTCAAGCGGATTCGGCTCATTGAGATTCGCCATCTTCGCGCCGGCCTGGCGTCGCAGTTCGCCGAGGGACGCCGGCAGATTCTCGCCATCGACGACGAGGCCGCCGTCGGTCCCCTGGTCGACGTGCTCTACGGCCCGAAGCCGCGCTATCGCGGCCTCTTGATCGAGGTCCTGACGGTCATGGCGAAGAGCGGCTCGGAGGCGGCCCAGGCGTACCTCCAGGAGATTGCCGTCGGCGACGGCAGCAACGCCCACCGCCGGCGGGCGATCGAGGGGCTCCGGCGCGAGAGCGGCAAGGCGGCCACCCACCGCCTCCTCGGGCACCTGGCCCTGGACGAGGTGCCGGTCATCCGCGACCGGGCTGCCACCGCCCTGGCCTTCCTCGGCGACAAGCGGGCCGTCTGGCTCCTCGTGGAACGGCTCGTCACCGAGGACGTCCGGCTGGTGGGCGGCGAGCAGTGGAGCGGCACGATGCAACTCGACATCCGCGCCCAGATGGCGGGCGTGCCCACGTTCCGCCGGGTCGCCGTCCAGGCCGCCGTCCCCGGGGCCGTGGCCACGACCTTCATTGAACTGCCCGAGGTCGCGATCACCGACGTCGCCACCACCATCGCCATGATGGATCGCCATTCCCCCGTGCCGCACTACGAGCGCGTGCTGACGAGGCACCCCCGCGTGCTCGCCGCCCTCAAGGAACTGACCGGGAAGGACTTCGGGTACAACCAGGCGGCCTGGCAGAAGTGGCTCGAGTCGCGGGAGGCCGACAGCGTCGTGCCGGCATGGCAGCCCGTGCGCTTCGGGAAGTGACGGCGGGGCGACGCTGCTAAGTCAGATCTGAGATCCGAGATTTCAGATTTGAAATCTCAAATCTCAAATTGCTAATCTGAGATTCGCCGTCCGTAAACCCCTCACACCACCTTCACGATCACGAGCGTCAGGTCGTCCGCCTGCGGCGCGAGGCCCGTGAACCGCCGGATGTCCCACCGGATTTCCTCGACGGCCCGCCGGGCGCCGTGGTGGGCGTGTCGGCGGATGGAGTCGAGCAGCCGGTCCCGTCCGAAGCGTTTGCCCTCGTAGTTGCTGGCGTCGAACGCCCCGTCGGAGAAGGCGACGAGCGTGTCGCCCGGTGCCAGGTCGACGGCCTCCTGCTCGTACTCCACGTGGTCGCTGACGCCGAGGAGGGGGCCGCCGGTCATAAGGGGGCGGATGTCGCCGTCCCGGACGAGCAGGGCGGGCTCGTGGCCGGCGCTGGAGTAGGTGAACCGTTTCGCCTCCGAATCCAGCACGCCGTAGAGCAGCGTGGCGAACTCGGACGGTTCGGTGTCGTCGGTCAGCCCCTGGTTGACGCGGTCCATGACGTGGGGCAGGGCGTAGACGTGCTCGGCCTGGGCGCGGAGGGCGGCCCGGACGCTGGCCATCAGGATGGCGGCCGGCACGCCCTTGCCGGCCACGTCGCCGATGGCCACGCCCCAGTTGCCGCCCGGCAGTTCGATCCAGTCGTGGAAGTCGCCGCCCACCGCCTGGGACGGGCTCGTCACGCCCCAGCAGTCGTAGCCGGGGATGGTCGGGGCCCGGCCGGGCAGGAGGCGGTTTTGCACGCGGGCCGCGAGCGCCAGTTCCCGCTGCTGGAGCCGCGACTGCGCCACCTCCTCCACGAGTTGGGCGTTGTGAACCGTAAGGGCCGCCTGGTTCGCCACGCTCCGGAACAGCCGGACCTCCTCGTCGGTGAAGGTGTGGGGTTCGGAAGTGTAGATATGCAGTGTGCCGAGGGCCTCGCCCTTGGCCGACAGGCCCATCGAGAGGCTGGAGACCAGCCCTTCCTCGCGGGCTTGGTCGCCGTAGCGGACGTTCGGGTCCTGGCGCATGTCGCGGATCATGACGACCTCGCCCTCCAGCGCCGCCCGGTCGTTCGGGTTCTCCGCCAGCAGGACGGGGCCCTTCTCCAGGTACGAGGGCGACAGGCCGTACGTCGCCTTCAGCACCAGTTCGTCGCGATCCGGGTTCAGCAGCCGCAGGCTGCACGCCTTGACGTTCATGATCTCGGCCATCGTGCGGACGATGTTGTCGAGGACGGCGTCGGGATCGAGCGTGGAGGAGAGGAGGCGGCTGGTCTCGGAGAGAAGGGTCAGTTCCTCGACCCGCTCCTTCAGCACGGCCTGCTGCCAGCACAAGTGCGTCAGGGTGCCGGCGAGCAGTTGGAGGAAGCGGACGGCCGCCTGCATGTGGGCCTCGGGCAGGGGCGCCAGCGCCGCCGCCGCCTCCGAGAGGGCCTCCTCGTCCAGACGGTACCGCGTGGCCAGGTCGTGGACCTGTTTGTCGGTGATAGGGGCCTCCGGCACGTCGCCGAGGACCACGGTGCCGAGGACGCGGCCCTGGAGCCGCACCGCCGCCGCGTACTGCGTCAGGCCGGCGTGGCACACGTAGCGGACGGGGTCCGACCGTCCCTCGGCCGCCGCGGCGGACGCAGCCGCGATGTTCGACAGCCGGCAGGCCTCGTTGTCGTGGAGCTCGCCGCCGATGAGTTCGCAGAACCGGCTCGACCCGCTCGGGCGGGTGACGAGGCGGCCCTGGCCGTCGCGGATGCTCGCCGCCATGCCCGTGACGTCGGCGAACGCGTCCTGGAGTTCCTGGAGGGTCTCGACGTCGATCAGGTCCACCAGTCGCGGCATCCACCCCTGCGACCGGACGCCCGCGTGCTCTCGGCGGTCGGACCCTGCGCCGACGGGGGCCGGTGCGGCATCGGATTGCGTCGGCTCGGTCATCTGGCGTTCCTGCGACGTGCTGTCCGGCGAACGCGCAGCCGTTCGAGCCGGCCGCGGTAGCGGCCGGGTATCTCCATCCGTCTTGGCCGATGCCACGGCGGATGAGGACAACCCGCTGCTTCCGCAGCGGGCTCGTGGGCCCTACGACACCTCCAGCATCCGCTCGATGGCCCGGCGGGCGTCGGAGGCCACGTCGGCCGGCACCTGCACCTCGTGCGCCATGTCCTCCAGCGCCCACACGATCTTCTCCAGCGTGTTGAGTTTCATGTTCGGGCAGTCCGCCAGGCTCGATATCTGGATGATGTCCTTCTCCGGGTTCGCCTTCCGGATGGTGTGGCACACGCCGAACTCCGTGCCGATGATGAACGCCTGCTTCGGCGACGCCGTCACGTACCGGATCATCTGGCTCGTCGAGCCGATGAAGTCCGCCATGTGCCGCACCTGGCGCGTGCACTCCGGGTGCACGAGGACCTCGGCGTCCGGGTGCTGGGCGCGGCGGGCCTCGACGTGCTCGGCCAGGATGTGATGGTGCGTCGGGCAGAACCCCGGCCAGAGGATGACGTTGTCGCGGCCCGTCTGCTCGGCGGCGTAATCCGCGAGGCTCTGGTCCGGGACGAAGAGGATGGGCGTCTCGGCCGGGATCGATTCCACCACCTGCACCGCGTTGGCGGAGGTGCAGCAGATGTCGGCCATCGCCTTGACGCGGGCGGAGGAGTTGACGTACGCCACCACCGCCGCGTCCG
>Ga0272442_10012155_pt1 | contig 10430 bp, 9 predicted proteins | sample SSMForm2O_FD_200262 | JGI IMG/M metagenome (GOLD analysis project Ga0272442, IMG submission 200262) | Marine sediment archaeal communities from Little Sippewissett salt marsh, Falmouth, MA, United States - SSM-Form-2O | ecosystem: Environmental > Aquatic > Marine > Wetlands > Sediment ... | reverse complement strand
AAACAACCTGATATATGATCATGAATCCCACCTATAATTGCTCCTCCAAAACGAGGTGAAAGAATGTTTTCTTGGACTTTCATTAAAATTTCTGCTTCAGCTTGAGCTTCTTCACCCTGTAATAAGTGAAGATTCATTTCATCACCATCAAAATCAGCGTTATATGGTGGACAAACACTTAGGTTAAATCTAAAAGTTTTATAAGGAACTACTTTTACACGATGAGCCATCATACTCATACGATGAAGTGAAGGTTGACGATTAAACAATGTTAGGTCACCATTCATTAGCTGACGTTCTATTATTGCTCCAATATTAAGTTTATCTGCTACATCAGCGGCATTTCTCTCTGTTACTTTTATTCTTTGTTTCATTCCTTCATTATCACGAATAACATAGTTAACACTAGGAGCATATTCATCTGTTTCTTGTGTGTCATCTGTTTTTTGTTTGATCATTTTTTTACACCAGTCAATGTTATGTGATGTAACTTTAACAGGCACTGTTAATTCCCTTGCTATTCTTATTGGCACACCAATTTCATTTATACTAAGATTTGGATCTGGTGAAATAACAGTTCTTGCAGAAAAGTTAACACGTTTACCAGATAGATTACTGCGGAAACGCCCTTCTTTTCCTTTAAGTCTTTGAGCAAGGGTTTTAAGCGGTCTTCCTGAACGATGTCTAGCAGGAGGTATACCTGAAGTTTGATTATCTAGATATGTTGTAATATGGTACTGTAAGAGCTCCCATAAATCCTCAACAATAAGTTGAGGTGCACCGGCATCTCTGTTTTCTTGTAAACGTTGATTAATACGAATTACATCAACAAGTTTGTGTGTAAGATCATCCTCAGAGCGTTCACCTGACTCAAGAGTAACAGATGGACGAACAGTTACAGGTGGAACAGGTAAAACAGTTAAAATCATCCATTCAGGTCTTGCTGATTTATTATTTATTTCAAGTAAGGGTAAATCCTCATCCTTGATTTTTTCAAGCCACTCACGAACCTCTGATGGAGTCAATTTTTTACCATTTTCTCTAAGAGAAGTTGGCTTGTCTAACTCTATTTTTCCTACTTCTCGACTACAATAAGGACACTTATCAGATTTAACACATTCTTTTACAATTTGTTTTAAAAGATAAGTTGGATCACGCCCTTCCATCTCATATTTTTTTATTTCAGCAAAGTAATCATCTTTTCGTTTTTGTGTAAGAAGCATTTCTCCACATTCTCTACAGGTTGAACGTAGACAATTGCGAATACTTTTTACAAGGCCTACATGAATAACTGGCATAGCTAGATCAATATGGCCAAAGTGCCCTGGGCATTTATCTTTACCGACACGCAGACCACAGGTTTTACAACGCAGACCTGGTTCGATAACTCCAAGACGCGGGTCCATTAGTCCCATAGCTATTGGAAAACCATCATCATCATATGTGTCTGCAGTAATTACCTTTGTCGCGCTCATCTTTCTGATTTCATTTGGTGAAAGAAGTGAAAAACCTATGCTTCCGATTTTTTTTGTTATACTACGAGTTCTTTCCATTTTTTATCACCTCACACCAAAGACTCCAATTTAATCCTTGGGGCTATAACCAAAGATTTCAATTCGTCAATCAAAAGTTTGAAAGCATAACTCATCTCAATTGGATAAATATCTGCTTTATCACCACATACAGGACAACGTAGACCACCATGTCTATCTATTATTGCTACATGACCACAGGTATTACAAATATATTTAACAGTTAAATCAGACTCATCAAGTAAACGATCTTTTATAACCATGGAGGCGCCGTGACCAATTAGGCAATCTCTTTCCATTTCACCAAACCTAAGACCTCCTTCACGAGCACGTCCTTCTGTTGGTTGTCTTGTAAGGATTTGCACTGGTCCACGAGATCTAGCATGAATTTTACCTGCAACCATATGATGCAGCTTCTGATAATAAATACATCCGACAAAAATATCGCATTCTAGTGGTTTGCCTGTTTCCCCATTATATAGTATTTCTTTTCCATTATGTTTAAATCCATTATCAACAAGTGCTTTTCTAAGGTTTTCCTCATTATCGCCAGAAAATGCTGTTCCATCAACTGTATGGCCTTCTAAAGAGCCAACTTTTCCTCCTATCATCTCAAGAACGTGACCTACGGTCATACGACTAGGAATTGCATGTGGATTAATGATTAGATCAGGTGTCATACCATCTTCATTAAAAGGCATTTCTTCTTGAGGGACTAAAAGACCTATTACACCTTTTTGACCATGTTTACTTGCAAATTTGTCACCATATTCTGGAATTCGCTCTTCTCTAACTTTTATTTTTACCATTCGTGAACCATTAACAGATTCAGATAGCATTACCTTATCAACGGTTCCACCTTCTCCATGTTGAACTGTTACTGAGGTTTCACGTCTTTTCTGTGGAGTTAAAAAATCAGTTGGTTCTTCAAGAAAACGAGGAGGTGAAGTTTTTCCAATTAAAACATCAGCTCCATTAACATCACATTCTGGAGAAATCAAACCATCTTCAGTAAGATTAACATACATTTCTTCACTTCTAACGCCTCTGCAATCAGGATCTGGTACTTCAAAGTGGTCTTCTTGACCGCCAGGGTATCTTTTTTCTTCGCTACTATAGGTTCTAAAGAAACTACTACGAGCCATACCTCTTTCAATACTAGCTTTACTCATAACTAGCGCATCTTCCATGTTGTAACCTTTGTAAGATGCAACTGCAACAATAAAATTCTGACCCGCTGGTCGTTCTGCAAACTTAAGATATTTAACTGGATGGGTTTGAACGATTGGTGCTTGCGGATAATGCATTAGGTGACCACGTGTATCAGGTCGAATTCTATAGTTAGAAGCCCCAAAACCAAGAGATTGTTTACCCATTCCTGCACCCATGGTAATACGAGGACTACTATTATGCTCAGGATATGGAACAAGAGATGAACCAATACCAAGAATACACATTGGATCCATTTCCATATGTGTATGATCAGGAGTGATATCACTATCATTTAATGCAATTAACGTATTTTCTTCTTCTTCAGCATCAATATATTCAACAATTCCTTCATTTATAAGATCAATCCATTTCTTTCTGCCAGTTTGGAGATCATCTACATATTTCCTTGTAAGTAATAATTTGCCGTTTTCAACTATTACAAGTGGACGTCTTAGTCTCCCACAATCACAGTTGACAATAACATCATTTGCTTCTTCATAATAAGCGACATTTACTTCATTATTAAGAAGGCCTTTTCTACGTCTTTCTCTGAGTTTTTGAACGATTTCTTTTCCATTAGGATGCATTCCTATTAAATCACCATTTAAATAAACTCGAGTACCTGTCGATTTTTTTGTAATTTCTCTTATGCCTAGATCTTTTAGGATGTTTTCAACTTCTTTTTCAGGAAAACCCTCTGATATTTCTACAGCTAAAGCTAAATTTTTAACTAGACCACAATTTGGCCCTTCTGGTGTTTCATTAGGGCAAAGACGACCCCACTGTGTTGAATGTAAATCACGTGCTTCAAAATGAGGCTGTGAACGAGTTAAAGGAGATGTAACTCTTCTAAGATGACTTAAAACTGCAAGATTGCTTGTTCTATCAAGAAGTTGTGAGATTCCTGCTCTACCGCCAACCCAGTTACCTGTCGCAAGAGCATGATGGATACGTTGAGATAATACATCAGAACGTAGTGAACTGCTAATTTTAATTTCTTTTCCCTTTGCATGGATTCTTTCTATTTGATACTTGAGATCTTTACAAAGAGCAGTAAATGCAACACGGAAAAGATCCTCCATTAAGTCCCCTGCTAGTTTCAATCTTTTATTTGCATAATGATCCTTATCATCAGGTTCACGTTTGTCAAGAGCAAGCTCTAAAACAGCCATTCCCATTCGAGCCATAAAAATTGCTTTTGTTAACCTATCAGTTGATTCATTGCCAAGATGAGGTAATAAGTTTTTATCCATAAGTGTTTCAACACGTTTAACACGGTACTCTTTTGCCTGGCCACCTGCAAACTTTTTACCTAAATACGCAACTGCTTCTTCTTTAGTTGTAATTCCATACTCATTTGCGCATTCTTCGATATTTGCAAGAATGTATGGTTCCATTTTTGGGTCAACACTAATTACATCAACGATTTCTTCATCGTTTTCCATACCAAGTGCACGTAAAAGGATCATCAATGGTATCTGACCATATGTTGTTGGAAGTGATACCATTAACATACCATCTTTTTTCTTTTCAACTACAGTAAGAGCACGGTAACCTTCTTTTTGTGAAAACACCTTTGCAACTTCAATTTCCCTACCATAACGATTACTTGTTTCTACAAGAACGCGGTTTGGTGCTAAATCTTCAACAGTTATAAGAACACGTTCTGTTCCATTACTAATAAAATATCCACCAGGATCTAATGGATCTTCTTGTATATCTTGGAGTTCTTTTTTGTATTCTTCCCAAGATAGTTCATGGCCCTTTTTTTCTTCTATTGTATGTTTTGCAAGATTACATGCTTTTGATTTGAGCATGATTGGAAGTTCACCAATTCTAACTTCCTCGGGGTCATATTCAACATCGTCTTTTACTGGGATAAATTCAAGTGTTATTGGTGCTTCATAAGTTAAATCTCTTAGTCTTGCTTCCATTGGAGTAAGTTGTCTAATAGTACCATCGGCTTCTTTTACTTCTGGTTTACCTACAGATATTTTTCCAAACTTAATTCTATAGTTTTCAATTTCTGGATAAATATATCCTCGTTCCATTTCTTCTTCTTGACCGATTATTGTACTATCTACAATACTTTGCAGACGGCGATCTAAAAAATCATCATATGATGCTATCTGATGGTTAACTATACTACGCTCTTTATAAAAAGAATCAACAAGCTCTCTCATACCTATACACCCTATTTAATCTAAATAAATTACTTACTACTTTCTACTACAAGTCTAAACGCTACTGCTTCTTTTGCAGTATGACTTTTTCTAGTTATTTTTACTATTTGTCCCGGTTGAGCCCCTATAAAAATCGACACAGGATCTGTGTTTAAAATCTTTGGAAGTTGGTCTTGTGTTATATTATATTTTTTAAAAAGTTCGTTTTTCTCCTGTTCAGAAATTATTTCGTGGAGAGGGACCAAATTATGGTCCATAATATTAAACTGTTGTTTTTCGATTGTTTTTTTTACCACAGTGCAGGATTCCTCCTAGTATCTCAATTGTAAACGGGCCTGAAGGGATTCGAACCCTTGGCCACCTGGTTAAAAGCCAGATGCTCTACCTAGCTGAGCTACAGGCCCAAAACAATAGGCCGGGACTCAAGCTTTTTTTACATATTTATTTTTATATATCTCACTCTAATCAACATTAACAGTGAAACAGCCTACCCGCTATACTACTTCCTATATATATATTTTATGGATTAAATTTTCTTAAAAATTAGTTGATTATTATGTTTATTAAATGTAATAATATAATCTTCAAAAATTGGGTGCCTGCCGATTAGAACAGGTATGTCATTTCTACCTGAAACATGGATTTGAATATTATTGTAAGTTGTATTTTTACCTTTATGACTTATCATCATACTTAATGTTGCTTTAAATAAAGATGTTGCCCCACCTGCTGTATCAACAGATCCTGCTTTTTTCAATTTTAAACCTAGATATTTTGCAATAGGCATAGGTATTACAATAAAATCCCCGCCGGAATCTAGTAAAGCATCAATAATTGGAGTCTCTCTGTCTTTATAATAAAATTTTACTGGTACTACGGGGTAACGGAAATAATCAAATATATATGTAGGATCTAGCATGAGATTCAATGTAATTAAATATCTACACATAATACTTTTGATTAAAACAAAATAAGTAATTTAAATATTTAGATTATCTAAAATCAGGTTTTCCTTCAAGCACTTTTGAAATCTTTATTTCATCATTTGGAAATTTATCTGATGGAAATTTTTTTTCTGCTACTTTTAGAACATCTTCAACATTTGCACTATGATCTACTATTTCATCGTTGAATAGCAAAAGCCATTCTCCTTGGAATTTTCTAGAGACCTCTTCTTTCTTCATCAATTAACTCTTACCTGTTAACACTATATAAAATTTTTGCTGTTTTGGGCAATTTTACCCTGTTTTAACCAATTTTTTCACATATATCCAAAGAAATTAATAGAAAATTATAAATACTAGAAGCAACACACTAATATACGTTAAGATTGAAAGGTAAAACCGCAAGAAGGGGTTATTTAAATGAATATTATAACACTCGATGATTTATCAAAAGCAATAGCAAATAGAGTTGGAATTGGTTTAGACGAAGCTCGTAGAGACGCAGGGTTCGTCATGGATATCTTTGGATTCCAAGATAGAGTAATTGATAATGTTTTAGATCCTGAGGATAGACAATTATTTTACATTCTCGAAGAAGAAGGCATGCTTACAACAGAAAGAGAAGAAACAACATTATATGATGGTAGAGAATGGAGAACTCATTATTGGGTTATTAGAAAAGATATAATTCTTAGATTTGCCCAAGATGAAAATAAAAGAACCCGCAGTGTTCTGTCAGATAAACAAACAATTGAAGATATCTCTGATGAAGCAATTTATGATGCTTTAGAAGATGATATTTGGACTACTAGTAGAAAAATAAACGAATAAGCCCTTTTTTTATTTTTTTCTTTTAATAACTTTTTTAAAAAATTATTTAACTAACTTATAGTTTCTATCTTTCTCAAAAGTTGGAGGCAAAAATTAAATTTATAGGTGAAAACTATGGTAAAAAGAAAGATACTTATTAGCTCAGAGTCAGTAACTGAAGGCCATCCAGATAAAATGTGCGATTTAATTTCAGATGCTGTTCTTGATGAGGCTTTAAAACAAGATAAAAACTCAAGAGTAGCAGTTGAAACTGGTACTAAAAACGGCGGAGTTATGGTTTTTGGTGAAATGACTACTGCAGGCTATATTGATATACCAAAGATTGCAAGAGATACAATAAAAGATATAGGCTACACACAAGCTGAATATGGAATTGAATGGGAAACATGTTCTGTTTGGGTCCAAATAACTGAACAAAGCCCTGATATATCTCAGGGGGTAACTGATGGAAAGGGACTTCATAAAGAACAAGGAGCAGGTGACCAGGGTATGATGTATGGTTATGCTTGCAATGAAACAAAAGAACTTATGCCTCTTCCAATTTCTCTTGCCCATAAACTTACTAAAAAATTAGCAGAGGTAAGAAAAAAGGGTGAAATTACCTATGTAAGACCAGATGGAAAATCACAAGTTTCAATTGAATATGATGAAAAAGGAAAACCAATCCGTGCAGATACTATAGTGGTAAGTACTCAACATGATGCAGGTGTTGCACACAGTCGTATTAAAAAAGATATGATTGAAAAAATTATAAAACCCATATGCAAAAAATGGATTGATAAAAACACAGTTTTTCATGTAAATCCAACTGGAGCATTTGTTCGTGGAGGACCTTATGCTGATGCTGGACTTACAGGTCGAAAAATAATTGTTGATACATATGGCGGAATAGGTCGTCATGGTGGAGGAGCATTTTCTGGTAAAGATCCAACAAAGGTAGATAGAAGTGCTGCATATGCTGCACGCTATATTGCAAAAAATATTGTAGCAGCAGGTATTGCTGAAAAATGTGAAATACAGCTTGCTTATGCAATAGGTGTAGCAGAACCAGTATCAGTTAATATCGATTGTTTTGGAACAAACAAAATAACTATAGATAAAATCGAAAAACTTGTTAGAGAGTTTTTCCCTTTAAAACCTAGTGAAATTCTAACAGCTCTTAATCTTAGAAGACCAATTTTTTATAAAACTGCATCCTATGGTCATTTTGGTAGAGAAGATCCAGATTTTACATGGGAAAAAACAGATAAGGCAAAATTATTAAGAAAAGAAGCGGGATTAAAATAGATATCCAACTTTCCTCTTTTATATCATAATATTGTTACAAATAACTATATTAATATACTAAATAATTATTATATATTATAATTATATGAGGCCATTTGAGGAGGTTTAATATGGTGGAATTTAAAACCTTAAAGGCAAAAGAAGTAAAATTTGGTAAAAACAGTTTTATTGAAATATCAAAAAGAAAAGTAAAAACACCAGCAGCTGAAAATGAGTTTATTGCTATATCACGTGGTTATTATATGCCTGATAATACAAAAAGATGGAGGTCATCTATTGCTCTCCCTTCTGAAAAAGATAAGAGAGAAAAAATTGCTATTTTAATAAAAACTTTTGATTGATACTATTAAATTATTTATTTTTTCACGATTCTATTTTCGACAATTTAAAGTAGATAAGATAATATTTAGTTAATGCTAATATGCGAAGTAGTATAAAAGAAAATAAGGTTTATATTATAATTGCATTTTTTATTCTTATAGTAATAATTTTAGCTGTTATTCTAAGTAATAATTTAGAAAAACCTGCACAAATTCCTAGCAAAATATTGGAGCAAAACGGCTGGACTGAGGATATTTTTGAAAGAGATATCAAAAATGAGCTGTTAAGTGATTATTGTTCTTATACATATAAAAACAATAACTTAAGTTATCCTGCTTATGTGACAGTTACATCTAGAAAGACTTTGTTTATGATGAGTGAAGATGGACTTATTGATGAAACAAATACTTTAATAAAAGAGCAATCAAAACAAGGTTTAATTATTGATGAATCAACAAAAATAACGGGAAAACGAGTAATCTTAAATGGAGAGCATGAAACAAAATATGTTATTTATAATGGGACAGATAATTCATCCGGATATGTAGAAAATATTAAAATAATTGGTGAAACATGGAATTGTGGAGTATCTGGTTCATCGATTATTTGTATCGGTGTTGCCCAAATAACAGATTATTTACATGATAAGCCAGGAATTGTATTGGACCATTGGAAAAAAATTGTTAAAGATAAAGAAGGTACTTTTGGTATTGATAAATACATGGGGAATAATGGTCTTTTATTCAATGTTGAATGCCATTAATTTTTTTTTATTGTTCAACTATTTCAGCTCTTTTAAGTTTAAAGCCCATTGGGCATTCAATATCCTCATAAATTTTTACAATTTTAAATTTTTTATCTTTAGATAAAGAAATATTGCACAAATCATAATTAGGACATCCTATGCTTCCACAATTATCTTTTTTAATTTTTGTGGTTGTTCCTTCTGAAATCTTATTATCAATTGATGTGTATATTGGTAATTCCTGTACTTCAACTACTGCTGCATTTCCTTCATGGACATTACAACTATGTCTTTTATCCCTAATATTTGTAATTTTATATCTTCTTCCAGGTTTAAGATTAAAACACACTGTTTTTAGTTTGCAATTTCTACAATCGTTTTGTGGACCAAGATAAACAAATTCTGCATCCTCTATTGCTAATTTTTCACCTATAAGTGTTACAAGTGGCATTTTTAAATTACTCCTGTTTCTTTTGCAACATTTTTTGCAGCATCAGATGTTAACCCTGTTTCTCCAAGAATAGTGTATCGTTCAGGTCTAATTTCTTGGCATCTGACAAGTGCTTCAACGATTTTTTTCTTAGTTACACCTAGTTCCTCAGAGGTTGTTGGTGCACCAATTGTTTCTAAAGAATCTCTTATTTCTTCCCAATTCTTGCCATGTAAATAAACCATCATTATTGCACCTATGCCACATTGTTCTCCGTGTAGAGGTTTTTTTCTTTTTCTCCCTTTAAGCATTATTCCAGGTCCTAGATGATCAAGCATATGTGAAAACATATGTTCTGATCCTGAAGCTGGACGAGTATTACCTGCAACACTCATTGCAACACCTGATACAATCATTGCTTTTACTGCAATCCAAGATGATTCCTCAGCTTCTGCACTAATATCTTCAGCATGATCAATTACTAATTGGGCAGCTGTTGTTGCAAGAACTGCTGCATGGCTACTATATTCTTCTCCTTTTAATCTATATGCAAGTTCCCAATCCATTACAGCTGAAACATTAGAAATAACATCTGCACATCCAGAAGCAATCATTCTATAGGGTGCTTTACTTATTATTTTAGTATCAGCAAGGACTGCTAATGGTGGTTTAGCTGTTTTTGATACAGAACCTTTGCTATGTTTTAAAGAGGCTCTTGGTGATGCTATACCATCATGAGCTGCTGATGTTGGAACACTTACAAAAGGTTTTGACAGTTCATAAGAAGCAAGTTTGGTAACATCAATGACACTACCCCCTCCAACCCCGAGTAGTATGTCTGTCTCATTTTTATGAGCATATTTTGTAACCTTGTTTACTTCGCTAACAGTCGGAGCATTTATTATTATATGTTTCACGTCATAATTTGCTTTTTTGAGTACTTTT
>Ga0272442_10012153_pt1 | contig 10430 bp, 10 predicted proteins | sample SSMForm2O_FD_200262 | JGI IMG/M metagenome (GOLD analysis project Ga0272442, IMG submission 200262) | Marine sediment archaeal communities from Little Sippewissett salt marsh, Falmouth, MA, United States - SSM-Form-2O | ecosystem: Environmental > Aquatic > Marine > Wetlands > Sediment ... | reverse complement strand
CCAGCGGGTTCATCAAAATGAAGCTCCAGCGCTTTTTCAGGAGTCGTAACACCGGGCATATTCTGGCATTCCGATGGAAAATAGATAGAGTCAAGATACAGGGGAAGGTATACTCCGCAGTCCGGCCTTCCCATACAGAACCACAATAGGTTACCCAGCATCGGCGGCCTATCTGAACGCAGTTCGGCAATAGTGGAAAACTGGGTTGTCGGTGTGCATATAGTACGTTCATCAGTATAGTTGGGATTATTCATCACGTGCCTTGGCAGTGCCTGCTGGCGTTCCCGGGGGTCTGCAAGTACCGGACGGACCTGTGACGCCGGCCCGTACACAGTTCCTTCATAATGGTCACGCAGAATAGCCTTGAAATCTTCGACACCGATTTGCCGGTTGGGGCGGACGGAAAAAGGAAGTCCGTTTACCAACGCAGTCTTTGTTGAAACTGCTGTTCCGGTTATCAGTTGCTGGCCCCGCCACTGTCTCGTATCATACCCTCTCTGCGCGAATTTTGCGCCCTGGGCTCTCCTGTTCATATAAGCATAAGCGAAATCAAAATCACCATCAGCAGCAGGATCATACCAGCCCCGCTCTGCAGCATAATCTCTTACATTATCTTTTGAAAACATGAACCTGGTTGTATCAGAGAAATCAACCTGCCGTATTATATACACATTAGGCAGAATCACGACCTCTTCATCAGGCACACGCTGTGCAACCCAGTGCTTACCTGCTGCAATGGCTACAAGCCACGCTTCAGTGGGATCGCATATAACCAGGGTTCTCCCGCTCCCGGTATATCCCAATCGGTCAAGGAGGTCTCCGGCAATACGTACCCCTTCCCGGGCTGTTTTTGCCCGTTCAGCCACGATCCGGCGCAGCATGAATCCGATACCGCCGTCAGTTATGTCAGGATTATCCTCTCTTGACGGGCACGCGTCACTGGCAACATGCACACCCCATTCATTAGCGTAATAGTCTGAAAACGCAAGGCCGGGAACCTGAAACCAGGTAAGCGCCCATGTAACCTCATTCTGCGGAATAACTGCGCCTCCCCGGAGCCTGACTACTGATCCTGCCTCATAATATTTACGGGGCACCTTCCACATATTCACTACAACCCGTCCCGAATCGTCCTCGTTATGACCGAAAAGCACTGCGCCGTTCTTTGTTGCTTTTTTACCGGCAACTACGGTTGTACACGAATACACTCTTCCGGCATGGAGCATAATCGCTGTTACCAAAACAATAGCCGCAATATACTTCCGGTGGGTGCATGACGCTCTTTTTTGTGACTCCATATCAAACTCCAAGGCAAGTTCCTACATTCTTTGCCACATCTATTAAAGGATGGTTCTCGTCTACCAGACGGGTTTTCCCTCCGACATCGCTCAGTGGCACCGTTACGATATCGGATCCCTTGACTGCTACCATTACCCCGCCGACACCGCTGTGGCATAGTTCAGCAGCCTTGACCCCAAACCGTGTTGCCAGGACCCTGTCATAGGGGCTTGGTGTTCCGCCTCTCTGCACATGGCCGAGTATGGTAGCCCGGCTTTCAAGGCCGGTCTGAGCCTCAATGTCGCGGGCGATCTTCAGGCCGACTCCTCCCAGTCTGATTGGATCTGTTGATTCTTCAACAACCTGTTTAACCACAAGTTTGCCGCCAATGGGTTTTGCGCCCTCGGACACAACAATGATACTGAAACGCCGCCCCTGTTTACTCCGTTTTTTCACAACAGCGCACACTTTCTTTATATCATATGGTATTTCAGGTATCAAAATAATATCACCGCCTGCTGCAATGCCTGATTCCAGGGTCAGCCACCCGGCATATCTTCCCATAATCTCCACAACCATAACCCGGTGATGGGACATAGCTGTGGAATGAATCTTGTCAATAGCTTCGGTTGCAGTCTGCAGGGCCGAATCAAAACCGAATGTAATGTCTGTGCCCCATATATCATTATCTATTGTCTTGGGTACACCGACAATGCGTATTCCCTTCTGGCTGAGTTTTCTTGCTATAGCCATGGTTCCGTCGCCGCCGATACATACCAGAGAATCTATCCCCAGTTCTTTAATATAGGCCGCGGCTTTGTCCGACACATCTTTAAACGACATTTTGCCCTTTTCATCCTTAACCGGCCAGCGGAAGGGATTCGCAGTATTGGAGGTGCCCAGGATGGTGCCGCCCTGTGTTAATATTCCCGATACAGTTAGCCAGTCCATGGGGATGGAACGCCGCTCAACAAGCCCTTCAAAACCGTCTTCAAACCCTACCACGCCCATATCATATTTGCTGATACTGGCCTTTACCACACCTCGTATAACCGCGTTCAAACCCGGGCAGTCACCGCCCCCTGTTAACACCCCGACTGTAACTTTTTTCTTTTTCATCATCCACACCCTTCTTCCTTAAGATATTACGTTTAACTCCTTTCCAACACGCACAAATGCATCGACAGCTCTCTCAAGCTGTTCAGTACTGTGCGCCGCTGAAATCTGAACCCGAATCCGGGCCTGTCCAACGGGAACAACCGGATAGGTAAATCCAATGACATATATACCCTCATCAAGCAGTTTATCCGCCATGGTGATAGCAAGCCTGTCATCATGCAGCATAATCGGGATTATTGGATGTATACCCTTTTTCAGATCGAATCCCGCGTTTTCCATTCTGGACCTGAAATATGCAGTGTTGTCATTCAGCCCTTTGAGTATAGACGGATCATTCTGCAGCATATCAATCACCGCTACAGAGGCTCCTGCCACAACAGGGGCCAGTGTATTTGAGAACAGATAGGGCCTGCTTCGCTGCCGAAGATAATCTATCATCTCCTGTTTGCCTGTTACACATCCTCCTGAGGCGCCGCCAAGGGCCTTGCCGAATGTGGTAGTGATCAGATCGATTTTACCCGAAAGGCCGTACATCTCGGGCGTACCTTTACCGGTCTTGCCTACTACGCCTGTAGCGTGGCTGTCATCTACCAGTACAAGGGCGTCATATTGTTTAGAAAGAGCATATATTTTATCCAGTTTGGCAATATCACCATCCATTGAAAAAACACCGTCAGTTACGATCATCCGGTATTTACAGGTCTGCGATTCTTTGAGTTTTAGCTCCAGGTCAGCCATATCCGCGTGTTTGAATATAAACCGATGGGCTTTTGTAAGGCGGATACCGTCAATTATTGAAGCATGATTGAGCGCATCAGTAATAATGGCTGATTCCCTGTTCATAAACGGCTCGAACACACCCCCGTTGGCATCAAAACACGCGGCATAGAGGATAGTATCATCGGTGTCAAGAAATGCTGAAACCTTTTTTTCCAGTTCCTTGTGTATACTCTGTGTTCCGCATATGAACCGTACTGAGGACATGCCGTATCCATACGTATCCAGTGTCCTGTGAGCAGCATCTATCACTGCCGGATCATTGGCTAGGCCCAGATAGTTGTTGGCACAAAAATTGAGGATGGTTTCTCCTGTAGCAACACCGATCTCGGCTCCCTGGGGCGTTTTTATAACACGTTCTTTCTTGAACAGGCCGTTTTCTTCAATCTTTTTCAGATCATTTCGCAACTCATCAAATATTGTTCTGGACATTGTAGTACATACCACCGTTTTCTATAAAGACAATTGTGTATCCTGTATCGGCGGTAAACCCTGTACGGCAATACATACTACACTCATATATCAGCGCTCAGCTATATTAACCGCACGCACTGCAGATGTCGGCAATGGCAAAAATATGTACCCCTTGCTGAATCTGAAACGGCTGATTAGCTGCAGGAAGGAGATGGTACCAGCCGGTTGTTATATGTGTGTATGCCCGCTTTGCAGGCATGCCGATTTGGCTCGTTTGCCGGGAATAAAACGCCGAAGAACAGGCTCCCGAAATCCTCTAAATTGTACTGCAAGAATACCTGTCCCTACAGTACAAGCAATAAAAATATACAACGAAAACAGTAAAATGTCAAGATATGAATAGGTATGGTTTTCAGTCTGAACAGGCACAGGCATTATGGAGTAATTGTGTATGCCTGCCATATTTCTCCAAAACAAGTCCTTCCAATCAACGATTCAATCATCCTGGAATATGAATATCCGGGATCAGCTCCCTTACAGCTTGCCGCAGAAAATCTCGTTGGGACACATCGCTGTCAACAATTGAACCGTTCCATACGACAATATCCAGGTCAATTGTACGCGGCCCATATTTGTTTGACGTTCGTTTTCTTCCGAGAGTTTTTTCAAATTGTTTGAGCAGTAATCGGAGGCGCTGACGTGACATATCAGTCTCAACCAGAACCGCCCCATTAATAAAATCCGGCTGGTCTGTATATCCCACGGGACTGGTACGGATAAATGATGCGGTTTCTACAATAGACAGGCGGGACTTGATGAGGGCCAGCGCCTTTGGTATATTTTCCCGGGGTCCGATATTGGATCCCAGGCTTATAACCGCGCTGTTCACAGATCTCACCTTTCAGCCGAGCATTCCACAGACACAGAATCGGCAAATCTGAGGGCGTGGGGTTTATCGATTTCTACACTCGCCTTCAGTATGCGTTTATCCTCCATGACTTTTTCAAGGACGAACGCTGCAAGTTTTTCCAGCAGTTCAAAACTGTGGGCTTCGACTTCCCGAAGAATCATTTTCTTTATCTGCCGGTAATTCACTGTGTCTTCAATACTGTCGGATACTATTGCCGAATCAGCGGAAAATTTAATAACAACATTAATGACCACTTCCTGCGGATGCTCTTTTTCCCACTGGTGTATGCCGATTATGGTCCTTGCTCTCAGATTCTTGATTCTCACCGTCATATTCATCGGTTTGTATGCTCCCCTCCGTCAATAAAAAGGATCTCTCCTGTAATAAAAGGATTGTCAAGCAGGAATTCAACTGCCTTTGTAATATAAGACGGATCACCTGCCATTCTGAGAGGCAGGTCCTTCTTCATACGGTTGAATCCTTCAAGGCCCGAATCAGCTGAAGGCAGTATCAGTCCCGGGCTGATTCCATTGACCCGCACCAGAGGCCCCAGGTCCCTGGCTGCCATTACTGTGGCGTCAGCCAATGCCTTCTTGGTTAATGAATATCCAAAATAGGGTGTATGGTTCTGAGTTATCTTGGTGTCCAGAAGGTTGATAATATGAAGCGGACGGCCGGTGTCCTGGGCGTGTTTCGCGAACTCCCTCATAAGAATAACCGGTGCGTACAGGTTAATTGAAAACATGTCTTTAAGCAAATCAGTGCCGGTTTCCAGAAGATGGGCGCGCCTGAAAACCGAGGCATTGTTAATAAGCACTGCGCAATCAGTGCCTGAATCTATTATCTCACGGGACAGATCAGTAACCTGTCCGGCGCTGCTCAGATCGGCCCGGAACAGGCTGCACTGCCTGCCGGTTTTCTCTATCTCCCTGGCTGCATTCCTCGCATCATCCAAAGACCTGTTGTAATGCAGCGCTATATCAAAGCCTTTGCCTGCAAGGAAAAGAGCAATATGCACCCCGATGCGGCGGGCGCCTCCTGTGACCACTGCGGTCCTGGCCAAAACACCCCCTCGTGGATTATGCGTTGTGCAAGGTAGTAATTACATCAACAGCGTCAAAAAGGTTTCCCGAATAATCCGCCTCCGGAATAGTCATCTCTGCGTCATCGTGATACGCCTGTAAAAAGAAAGCGTCATTGAATTTCCTCCCGTCGAGCACCTGGAATGTTTTCATGCCTACTCTGCCGGCGGCCATATCCTGGATCTCATCATTCCCGATCATAAGGCAGTTTTCCGGGTTGACGCTGATAGCATCACATATACTGCTGAAGAATGAGGCAAACGGTTTACATGATCTCATGTTCTTGATGTGTGTCACAAACCGTATATCTCCGGCATCTGCTCCTGCCCATTCACAGCGCATGAGCTGAACATTCTCAGGCCACAGCGGATTCGATGCAAGCACTATGGCAATATTCTGCTGCCTGAGGTGGGAAAAAAGCTCCTGCACTCCCGGTGCGGGTACGACAAGATGCTGCAGCGCGTTAAAAGAAGCCGAGTAGTATGATTCGAATCTGGACCACAGGTCTGCTGCGCGCCACTCGGTGTTACGGGAAAAGACCTGAAGGAAACATTCATCATTTCGCAGGATGCCCGGATTTTTGGAAACAGCTTCCGTTGCAGTCATGATTCGTTTAATAAATTCGTCCCTGCCCATCAAATCATTAAAGGGCCTGTACACCTCCGGAAGATAGGTTTTGATAAACCTTTGTTCATCAAAAAGGATCAATGTGTTGTCAATATCCAGCAGTACCGCTTCTAACATATAACATTCCGTTTAAATTCTCGGGCAGAAGGCCCGTAGTTTCTTATGTGTGCAAACGCTGTACGAGATAATGGACACCGATACTGTAATCATACCAATAATACTTACCAGGTTGGGGCTCTCTTCAGGTAAAAGCAGCCAGCTCAGTACAGCGCCGAATATGGGAATGACGAATTTCCACAGATTCAATTCCGACACCTTTACACCCGGCCGCTGCAGCAGCATGAACCATATGGAAAACCCTGCTGCTGATACCATACTGAGCCAGACAAGAGCGGCCCAGAACTTTACAGGCAGACCTGAATATGCAGGGGCGCCCTCAAAAAACCACGACATGACAAAGAGAGCCAGGCCGCCAAGGCCGATCTGGAATGAATTGAGTATCAGAGGGTGGATCTTCTTACGGTTCTTTGCCACAAGCACATTGCCTCCGGCTCCGGATATTGAAGAAAGCAGCAGCAGCAGGACACCGCCATAATCACCGATGACCACAGAGCCGTCATGCTTTCCAAGGCTGATAATCACCACTCCCGATAACCCCATGGTGATAAACAGCAGTTTGCGCCATGAAAGAGGGTCGTCGTGTATAAAAATATGAGCCATCAGCGCCGATATCAAAGGCGACGCACCGATTATTATTGCTGCTGTGGCACCGGGCACCCGGGTCATTCCTGTATAAAACAGGGTATAGACCAAAACAGTCTGAAACAAGCTTAGCAGCAGCACTGTTTTCAGGTTCCCCTTCAGATGCTTAACCACAGAAGCGGGTGTACCGCAAAAGGGCAGCAGCATGAGGCCGGCCAGCATAAATCGTATGCCTGCCAGTTCCAAAGGAGACATGTATTCCAGCCCTATCTTTACACCGGCAAATGCCGTAGACCACAAAAGACACGCACCAATGGCAAGGACTGAAGTCTTCAGTTTCACTCAAAAACCTTTACTGTTAGTGGCGGTGAAGGTTCTTGTGCATGATCCTTCTTGTCTGGTGCAGCCGGTCATCAGCAGGAAGGTCAATTAATCGTTCGTTCATGTGCTCGTCGTTCTCCTTTTTCAGGAGATCAGCAATATAGTCAATGCTTGATGCGGTAAACACACCGTCCCGCTCGTACAGACGCCTGTTTTTAAGCAGCCTGCGTGCAGATTCTACACAGCTTTTCGGCAAGGCAGGAAGACTCTTGAGCAGTTTCTTGTTCTTGAAAATATTTCCTGTAACGTACAGTTTATCAGCCAGCGCCTCACTCTCTTCATGTGTGAGGCCCCATTCTGCTGCCAGTGTAATGCCCGCCAGAAGAAGGTGGATCAGGGCGCTGCCGTCAGGGCTTCTCAATTCTACGGTCTGGCGTGACGCCACATTATCCAGTTCTGTTGACTTTCCCGGATTTACAACACCGGCAAGGTTCGTCAGGTGGGACCATCCCAGCGGAACCCGTATCATGGCGCTTCTGTTGAGATCGCTCCAGCATATGCGTGTCGGCGCTTCCTGATTAGGTACCAGTCGCAGGTATGCCGAGGAGACTGTATTGCCGAAGGCAGTCAATGAATCGGCATACGTGCAAAGCCCGCCTATAACTCTTCGTGCTTCTTTGGAAAGGACACCGTTACTGTCCTGCATGATGTTCCTGCCGTCTTTGAACAGTGCCGTATGAAAATGGAACCCGTTGCCAGCCACACCTTCTTCGATCTTTGGAGCAAACGTAGCAACACATCCGCATCTGTATGAAACATTCCGTATGAGCCACCTTGACAGGACAAGCCAGTCAGCAGCTTCATCAACCGGCCGCGGCAGAAATTCTATCTCTACCTGTTCGCCCTGTTTATCCCGGATTTCATCAAGATCGCTTCTCACGCGGTCAATATATCCGACTTCACTATGGGCATACTTGATTGATTCAGTAATCTGGGATATATACCGTACCATTTCATTGAGTATCTGGCCGCTTTTTATAAAGGGCGTTGATGAATGGTAGCCGCGCTGGGCCTCCATGGAGTATATTTTCCGTTCCGGGTCGCTGAGCAGGAAGAACTCCAGCTCACCCAGGACATGGAACTCAAGGCCGGTGCGTTCCTGGAACAGAGTATACGCATTCTGCAGGATGTTATCCAGAGTGAAACTGGCAAGTTCACCGTCCTTTGTGAGAAACCGGCACATAAAATCGAGGCTTCCCGGATCAAAAGGGTTTAAGAACGCCGACTTATAAACCGGCACCACATACAAATCTGACAATGAAACATCGAGCATTCCCTTGAACAGAGAAGACCCGTCAACCCGTTCTCCGTTTGTCAGAATGATCTCTGCCTGGCGTCTATTGGCAATGGGCAGTTTCAGTTCTTTCAATTTGCCGTCAAGGGCAGTATAATGAAATGTGATGCGTTCTATCTGTCTTTTTTCTATGATGGTCAGTAAATCTTCGCGGGTAAAATCTGTTCTCGGTTTATCAAGCAGTTTTGTAAGCGGATTGGCGAGAGCATATTTTGATTGCATGACTCCTCCTTACTCTATATATAGGGCCCGGACAATCCCGTTCACACTATGAGGAACGCGGGTTTAAAGATAATAAACAAAGCATGGAAATCAAACATATTTCTAAAAAAATATGTTTTCCTCGTATATGTGACACTCCTGTCTGCGCCAATATTGTCCTTGCATTTTTGTGCAGGAACACTATTTTACATCTATAGGTTCAATTTGCACATACCCATGGAACGCCAAGCAAAATTACTGCCCTGAAAAAGATAAATCATCGCTGTAAATACAGGAGAGCCCTATGAAAGTATGCAGTGTGGAATCAATGCGCGCAATGGATAAAACAGCAATAGAACAGTACAGTATCGCCGATTCGCTGCTTATGGAAAACGCAGCCCTGGCTGTGTGCAGCGCTGTACAGAAGGAGACCGGTATAAGCGGACTCACATTCGCTGTGATCTGCGGCACCGGCAACAACGGCGGCGACGGTTTTGCTGCAGCTAGAAAACTTCTCTCATATAATGCACGGGTCCATGTGGCTGTAGCCGGTAACATTGACAGCATACAGGGTGCTGCCAGGGACAATTTCAACCGCATTAAACGCTTGAACATTCCCTGGACATCGGTCTCTTCAGCCGACGACATATCATCAGTGCTCTTAGAAGCTGACGTCATTATCGACGCCATTTTCGGCACCGGCCTGCACAGGGAAGTAACGGGCCTGTACAGAGAAATAATTAACCGGATCAATGCAAGCGGCCTTCCTGTTGTATCCGTTGATATACCCTCGGGTATACACGGCAATACAGGAAAGATCATGGGCACCGCGGTTCTGGCAGACTGCACAGTCAGTTTCGGGCTCCCCAAATTCGGAAACATCCTTTACCCCGGATTCGAAGCGTGCGGCACCCTCTATGTATCACATATCTCTTTCCCGCCGGAACTGTATACCCGGGATTCCATCAAGGCACAGATCAATGTTCCACCGCCGGTTCCCATGCGCACACCCATGGGGCATAAAGGGACATTTGGAAACATCCTCGTTGTAGCCGGCGCCAGATCATACTACGGCGCCCCGCTGTTCGCTGCTATGTCGGCATACCGGGCAGGCGCCGGATACGTACGCCTTGCCGCCCCGGATTTCATGGTTCCCCACATTGCGGGCCAGGGACCCGAGATCGTGTGTATTCCCATGGCCCCTACCAGGGAAGGCTCTATTGCAGAGACAAACCGCTCTCACCTGGAACAGTATGCAGCAGCCTGTGACTGTGCTGTCATTGGCCCGGGCCTCTCCCTGTGTGAAGAAACCCAGGCTCTGGTTCGCGAACTTGCTGCCCGTCTGGACTGTTTTTTAATCATAGACGGAGACGGATTGACTGCTCTTAAGAATAATCTGGACATTGTTAAAAAGCGCACAGCACCAACAGTACTGACACCCCATGCAGGAGAATTAAGCAGGCTTACCGGGGTCACCATTCAGGAAGTCCTGGACGATCCTGTCTCAGGTGTACAGCAGCTGGCAGAAGCCTCTGGCTGCTATGTAGTACTGAAAGGCGCCCATTCCCTTATTTGTTCATCGGGAATGAATATCTGGATCAATCCCACAGGAAACAGCGGCATGGCAACAGCCGGGTCTGGAGAT
>Ga0272442_10012152_pt1 | contig 10431 bp, 11 predicted proteins | sample SSMForm2O_FD_200262 | JGI IMG/M metagenome (GOLD analysis project Ga0272442, IMG submission 200262) | Marine sediment archaeal communities from Little Sippewissett salt marsh, Falmouth, MA, United States - SSM-Form-2O | ecosystem: Environmental > Aquatic > Marine > Wetlands > Sediment ... | reverse complement strand
TGCTCTTACTGGTGCTGATCCATTGAGTAAGAGTGGTAGAGATCATTTTATTATAGATACTTGGACATCTGGGTTACCTGCTCCAGAAATTTATAGCCACCCAATTGCATTTTTTATGAGAGCAAATGGTGGAGTTACCGGTTTAAAAAATGATGGTACTTTAAGGGAATTTTTAAAAAGTACAAGTCTATATAGTTTCCCTAATGCTATTCGTAATATGGTTGATGAAGGTAATGTAGAACCTTCTAGACGAGCTTATCTTAATAATATAGTTAATACTCTTGAACATATTCTTCATACACTTGATCCTAACAAACAAACTCCAGATTATGATGCTCGTTATAGTTCTGTAACCGGCTATAAGGTTGCTAGTCTTGCAGTAGATTCAGTTAGATTAAGAAAAAAACTTGAAGAATCATTAAAAAATGCTGGTTTTGAAGTAACTGCAAAAAGAGGATTAAGGGAGAGTGTACTTGCTTGGGAAAAAGATAGGGGATATATTGGAGAAAGGGATGATGGAACAATTGATGGACAGGTTGTCAAAGAAATGTTTTTAGGATATGTTCATAAACTTTTAAATATTGCAAGAGAGAGACGTTTTAAACAAATGAATTTTGGAATTCCTGGTTATGCTCCGGATCTATCTGATGTTCCTTTTGATGGTTTTGAATTTGAACCATTAAGTAATGTTGAGTTTACTGGATCTAGTATTTATAGAGGAGGAGGATCTGATGTTCCAGAACTAAAAGGTTTATTAGAGTATAATACTGATCACGAATTAACAAAAGTGGGTCTTGTTCATTTGGCTGCACATGAAGTTATGATTGGCCATTATTTTAATTCAGCTGTTGCAGATTTGCTTTACAGAGCAGGAAAACTACCTTTTGAATCAACTATGGGATTTATGTGTGCTCCGTCAACTACTTTTCAAGAAGGATGGGCTGAGAATGCTTTAGCTGTTATATATGGTTCTGAAGAGTTAGCTATCCAGGGTGCTGCAAAAGATTTTGGAGTTGATGCAAATGATCTTAGGATAGCTTTTATACGTTCAGAATTACAGAATGTTGCAAAACATAATGTTTCTTTTCTTTATCAAAAAGAATCAAAGTCTTTAGATAGTGTAAGAGAACATGTTAGAGGTAAATGTGTACAAAATGATTCAATTGTTGAGAAATTATCTGGTGGTTGGGCAACAAGTCCATTAACAGGACCTCTTTATGGTCCTGCATATTTAGTTGGATCTAAAACAGTTGGAACAGCAATCACACATGTGGGTGCAGAAAGGGTTGCAGAAGTTGGTTTACAAACTACTGGTAGGCTTGCCGATATAAAAACTTTTAGGGATCAGATTTGGGATTAGAATTTTTTACTTTTTTTTAGGATTATCTTTATTATACTTTGCCCTCATTCGTTTATTCCATTCTCTTTTCTCATCATTCATTACCATAATATACTAATGTATTTAGAGTATATATTCTTATGCTTTTTTAGAATAAACCTAATCTAAATTATCAATTCTGATGATATGCCAGCCAAATTGTGTTTTAACAATGGTAAGATCTCCTTTTTTACCATTAAAAACAGCATCTTCAAATTCTTTTACCATCTGTCCGCGTCCAAATTCTCCGAGAGAACCCCCAGATTTTCCAGAAGGACATAAAGAATTTTCTTGAGCAAGTTTTTCAAAACTCTCTCCAGCTTTGATTTTTTCTAAGAGAGCTTTTGCTTCTTCTTCTGTTTTAACTAAAATATGACTAGCTTTTGCTTTGTCTACCATATAAAGAAATAGATTAAGAGTTTATAAATTTTTAACTAATTAATTTATTCGCCCTGGATGTGTCTTACTCCTTTTAATCCAATATCAGTTCTATAATGAAAAATTCCTGGATTATTATTGTTAATTATTTTGACAACTTCATAGGCTTTAGCTTGAGCAGTTGTTAAATCTAATCCTAATCCAGTTACCCCAAGAACTCTTCCTCCAGATGTAAATGTTTCTCCATTTTCTCCTCTTACTCCTGCATAAAATATTTTAGAATCAAGAACTCTTTCAGCTTCTGAAAGACCTTCGATTTTTAATCCTTTAGTATATTTTCCAGGATATCCTTTAGAAGCTAAAACAACACAACAAGCAGATCCTGCCTTATTTTTCACTTCAAAATTCTCAAGAGTGCCTTCACAACAAGCCATCATTGCACCATACATATCAAAATCAGAAAGCATCATAATTGGTTGTGTTTCTGGATCTCCGCATCTGCAGTTAATTTCAATAACTTTTGGTCCATTGTTAGTGATCATTAATCCAGCATAAATAAATCCTTTATAATCTATACCCTCTCTTTGTAATCCACCAACTAAGGGGGTAAATATTTCATCTGCAATTCTTTTTTCAAGTTCAGGTGTAATTATCGGTGCTGGTCCATAAGCACCCATGCCACCAGTATTGGGTCCTTCATCATTATCAAATACAGGTTTATGATCTTGAGTTGAAACTAATAGTTTATAGGTTGTTCCATCACATAATGCAATCATAGATGCTTCTTCTCCATATAATCTTTCTTCTAAAACTACTGTATCGCCAGCTGCTCCAAATTTCTTTTCAACCATTACCTTTTCAATTGCTGCAATTGCTTCATCAAGGGATGCTGGAACAATAACTCCTTTTCCTGCTGCTAATCCAGAAGCTTTTACAACCCATTGTTTATCTTCAGACCAGTTTTTTCTTAAATATTCTTTAGCTTGATCTGGATCAGTTACAGATTCGTATCTTGCTGTTGGAACCCCATGTTTGGTTAAAAATCTTTTTGCCCATTCTTTACTTCCTTCTAATTGTGCACCTTGTTTGTCTGGTCCAAAAATAAAATGTCCTTCTTTAATAAGTCCTTTTTCAATAAAACGATCTACAATTCCATCAACAAGCGGCTGTTCAGGACCGACAACAGTTAAATCAACTCTCTCTTCTTTTACATATTCTAGAACTCCATCAAAATTATTTGCAGTTAAATTTAGATTATAAACTATAACACCATCCCCTGTTTTTCCATTTCCCGGAGCAAGCCTAACTTCGCCAACATCCTTACTTTGTGCGATTTTCCATGCTAATGCATGCTCTCTTCCACCAGAACCCAATACAAGAACTTTAGCACCTGTCATTTTTTCTCTTTGTTTTTAATATTATTGAATCATTACTTATAAAGATTTTTATATTAGAATATAGAAATTAAATTTAAAGACTTTTTCCATATAATCTTCTAACTTCACTTTTCTTTCCACCAAATCTAACGATTGGAATGGCCATATGTCTATTATCTTCCAAAACCCAAGATGCATCTAACTTTGTTGTACCTGCCCCATAAGCCACTTCACAGGCATCTAAGAACATATATGTTGCAAGTTTTAAATGAGCATACTCTTGTCTTCTTCCAAACATAGCTAATCTAAATTCAGTATCTGTAAAAGCATCTTCTGCAGAATAAAATCTGGTTTTTAAGAATTTGCCTATTGTTTTTGGAGTTAATCTGCCATCTGTTCCATGGAATACATGGCGGGCGTAATTTGGAAGTATTCCATAAAATGCTGCAGGTTTTCCATTGACTTCTATAAATCTAACAAATCTTCTTGGTGAAAAAATAGCCATTTGAGAGCCTAAGCTAGTTTGTTCTTCTTTAGTTAATGTCATAGACCCCCAGTTTGATTTCCAAATTTCACTATACATTTCTCCCATTGTTGGGGTATCTGAAAATAAAGAAAAAGGAAACATTTTCATATCTCTTGCCCTTACCTCTAAACCCTCTTTACGCCATGCTGCTTCTTTTTCAGCTTTTTTTTCTTGTAACTTAGCAATTATTTGATCTTTTCTTAGATTTTTATCTTGCATTCCAAATCTTCTAAGAAAAGCAGCTTCTGTAATAACATAAGAAATTAAATCTTTTCTTTTTCCATACCCAAGAGATTCTAATAATGGACCGAGGTAGGGGGGATTTTTTGTCATTTTTGTTTTTGTAGTTTCACCAAATCCATCTATTAAAACACCTGCTTCTGCTCCATAAGATAAAGATGGATTTACTGGACCCATAACATTATTACAACCATCTTCTCTAAGATAACTTTCAACTTTTCCCATTGCTTTTGCTAACACATTAGGATCATTTATTGTACTAAGCCATCCAAACCAACCAACTTTTCCCATTTCAGGATGGGCTTTCCAATATTCTGGATCAACAATTCCTGCGACAGTTGCCGCAGGTTTCCAATCTTGATAAACAACAAAAACATTACCATGTGCATGGTCCCAAAATGGACTTGCAAATGGACCATTATCTGTTAATTCTAACCGAACATCAAATCTTGGAGGTGAAGCATGGGTTCTTGCAAAATCTGTTCCTGATTGTTCTTCAACTATACGTTCTTCAACTTTAAAGAAATCTCTCATAGCTGTTCTATCTGTAAAAGAGTATCTTTTAGGATACCCCATTGTTTTTGCAACCTCTACTTCCAGTGCCATCTTCAAGATAAAGGGAAAATCTAACAGTTATAAATATTGTTATTATACAACACACTCTAGAAAAGTGGATCCGACAGGACTCGAACCTGCAACCCCTAGCTTAGAAGGCTAGTGCTCTATCCGGTTGAGCTACGGATCCAATACTTGAATGACATGTTTTTGATTTATAAAGGTTTTTAAATAATTAGGGGTTTACTAAATGATGATAGATGCACATTGTCATTTAGAACAGAAGAATTATGGATCAAAATTAGACTTTCTTTTAAAAGAATGGAAATCTAAACTAAAATTTATTATTTCTAGTTGTGCCCATCCAAATGATATAGAGAAAACAATGTGGATTTATGATAAATATGCTCCTTTTGTGCAAATTTGTATTGGTTTGCATCCTGAATTTATCGGAAAATTGCTTGTGGGACAAGAAGAAGAAACAATTGATTTTATTAAAAAACATAAAAATGAAATTGTTGCAATTGGTGAAATTGGTTTAGATTATCATTGGATTAAGGAAGAAAAATTGCAAGAGGAGCAAAGAAAGCTTTTTTCAAGATTATTAAGACTTGCAAAAGAATTAGATAAGCCAGTAGTTATACATTGTTGGGAAGCTGAAAAAGATACTCTTGATATTTTAGAAAAAGAAGGATTTAAGGGAAGAAAGGTGTTATTACATTTATTTCAAGGAAGAAAGTTTATTGATCGTGTTATAAAAAACAATTGGTTTGTTTCTATAGGCCCTTCTATTGCAAGATCTAAAGATATAAAGAAAATTGTTAGAGATATGCCTTTAAATCAGATTATGCTTGAGACAGATTCCCCCTGGTTTAAACAAGATGGTCAAAAATATGGAAAACCCACTAATGTTATAATTCCACTAAAAAAAATTGCAGAAATAAAAAAAATTGATGTTACAAAAGTTGAAAAACAAACAGATTTAAATGCTAAAGCATTCTTTAATTTATAAAAAGGAGGTGAGAAATGGGATTTTTTAATTGGCTTAATTCAAATATAAAAAAACTTAGCTGGTGGCATATTTCTTTGATTAAGTTAAGTAGTGTTGCATTTGCATTTATGTTTGCTGCTTTAGTTCCAGGAGTTTTAGGATTAGCTTGGTATTGGTATTTGATATTTACAATATTACTTGCAGTGGGGCCGGCAATCAGAATCTTTAGTAGATGAACCTGCTCTAACTCTTTGATCTTTAGAAGGATGAAATCTTAAACATCTATCTTCAAGAGGACAAGGTCTGGAATGTGATTTAAGGCAGGTTTTACCTTCTGGATCAAATTTTTGAATTTCAGCTACACATGCTTCTAAAATATTATCTTTATCTTTTAATCTTTCTAAAATCATTCTAGTTCTTCTTTGATCTATTTTTTGAGATCTTGCAAAATGACTATATCCTAATGCATTTTTTCCTGAACCTGTCCAAAGAACAGCATCGTTAAAACCAACTAATTTTGTTTCTCCAAAAACATATCTAAAATAACCTCCCCAAAGTCTTCTTACTCCAGAACCTTGGACGTCTATATATCCTACCACTAATTTACTTCCATATCTTTTTCCAAATTCTGGATTTTGGCAATTAGTTACTAAAAAAAGATATCTTTCATTATTATCTAATAACGGAGCAACTGATTGTGTTTGACAACATCTGTCCCAGTAATTTTCAGCACTACACTCTATGTGGGGTTCTGTTTTTATTCCTTGGCCATGTCTATTCAAAACATCTCTTATAGGTAATTTAGATTCAGGTAAATGATAAAAAAACTGCATCCTACCTCTTTGTCTTAAATTTTTTGTGTTTCTTTTTTTATCAAACATTTTTTCTCGCCAGATTAAATATTTAAATATGGGTTTTTATATTTAATTGATGAATACTATACAAATTATTTTAACAATTATCATAGTATGTTTGGGTTTTCCAATAGGTTTGCTTATTGCACATTTTACTAAAGAAGAGTTAAAACCAGGAAAACCCTGGTTTATTGTAATTATAATTTCATGTATAATTATGATTATACTAGCTTTTTTCTTTTTTACAGGTGATAACTTGGTTTTTATTATTGCAACACTTGTTTTTATTCTTTTGATCCCAAGAGCAGCACTTATTAAGTTAAAGAAAAAGAGAAGAAAATAATTTAGAAACCTTTTTAAACTATCCTGGCGAAAATTATATAGGCTAAGGAAAATGGATTTTGATAACTTTATTAGATTTTTAATTGAAGCAAAGAAGAATGGATATGCTGGTTCTAATGCCAATGTGGAAGTTTTAGATGATGGTGGAAAAAAAGTTGAATTTTCAGAAGGAAGTTTTAAATATAGAGATACTTGGCGTGGTTTTAATCCTTTTTTTGGTGAAGAAATAGTTTGGGAAGAAAACAAAGAGATTTTTATTATGAATTATGATGGGCGAGTGATTAAAGATAAAGATGAAATTGAGGAAACATACGCTTTTTTAAAAAAAGCATTAGAAAGAGCAACACCCCAATTTCCATTTAGGGGATTGCCAAAATTTAGAGAAGGAGATTTAGAATATAATCTTAGGCAATATGGTAATCGTATGGGTTTTTTTTCAGGAAGAGAATCTATTAATCGTGGAAAAAAAACAATTTATCGCGGAGTCTTTAGAGGCACAATAGTGCCAAAAGTTAACTAATTCTATAAATAGCAAGCTTTTTAAAGGGATTTATACATAAATTATGTATAGTTTATAACTCTGGAGTGGTGAAAGATGTCTGAACAAGTTGAAAGAAGAAAGAATAGTACTGAAAAGAAGAAGTTTACTATTACTAAGAAAATAGCTAAACATGGTTCTCAATCTATTATTGTTATTCCAAGAATTCTTGAATCTCAATTAAAACCTGGAACAGTTGTTCAATTAGATATTGATGTTCTTGAAAGTTTAAATAATGCTTCTGGAGGTGAAAAATGAGTTTTAAAAAAGGTTTAAGAATAATTCTTGAAAGAATTTCAGGAAGTGAGAAAGGAAAAAAATCTTTTAAAGAACTTGGTGTGGATACTGGATCTATTATGTCTTATTCATTAGGTATTGGAACAGGATTAGATGCTCTTGCAGGGTTAAATTTAGCAGGTATAGCTGCATCCAGAGGTTTTGCTTCACTAGTTAATCTTGCCACAGGTGGTGCTTATGGAAAATATACTAATTGGGTTTTTAAGAAAACAACTAAATTTAGACATAGCCCGGTTCTTAGAGAAGTATTAAGAGATACCCTTAAAGATGGGGCTGATTTTTTAAGTTATCTTGTATGTTCTCCTGGAAGAGAATATCATCAACAAATTGTAGATCACCTTGTAGATACTAGAAAGGCACAAGATAAGTTGGTAGATCTTTTTGTTTTTAATACATTTCAAGTTCCAATTTATGGAGCAGCTGTTGCTGTTGGAAGTCTTATCCAACATGGTTATGTTGATTTAGAAAAAGCATTAACAGGTGCAAAAAATCTTGCAACAATTTCCCCATTTATTGGTCCAACTATGAATGGGTATATGTCTAAAGCTAGGGAATTATTCAGATTAAAATCTGCTGCTGAAAAAGCCCAAGAAGAATATCAAGTTAAACAAGGGGGCCGTGAAGATGAGTAGAAAAAAATTCCCTTCACTTTCAGAAATCTTAAGTTCAGAAGATATGGAAATAATGGCTCGTAATAATTATACCCCTCATGAAATTGTTGGTGAGGGAAATACAAGATATGCTATTAGAGCAACCTATCATCCCCTTGGAATGGAAAGAGAGGGCTGTTTAAAAGTTCCAAAAAGAGATATTCCACCAGATTCTGTTTGTACTTTCATTAATCTATCCAGACTTCCATGGGGAAATCCAAATGTTCATGAATTAGAAGTTGCAGGAAAATTAAAACATGGAAATATAGCTGAAATTTATGATGCTTTTGATGTTAATGGAAGAGTTGCTACTTTTGAACAATTTATTTCAAATGCAAAAACATTAGAAGAACTTGTTCAAGATGAAGGACCCTTATCTGTCCCAGATATTATTCAAATTTTTTCACAAGTTGTGGATGCTATTCATTATTCACATCATTCTGGCTATGATTCTGGATATCTTCATAGAGATATCAAACCATCAAATATTCTTGTTACTGGTTGCAAAGGTTTTAGAAAAGCATATGTTACTGATTGGCAAAATGCTGGAAAATCTTCTGATGTTATTAGTAGATTTTTTCCCTCAAGAGGAGAAACAGCATATGCACATGCTAAGTTATTAAATGCACCTTTTGAAAAGAAACAGATTCATTGTGATGAAAGAACAGATATTAGTTCTATTGTTGGTTCTATTTATTATGCTGCTACTGGAGAAAAACCATCCCAATTTAGAATTGATTTTGATGATAATGGAATACCCTTTGATGTAGATGGTGAAACTATTCAAGTTTTTTTAAGAAATGGTCCTGAAACAATAGATGCTATCACTAAGACTATGTGGGATGGAACTGCCTTTTCTAATGCAAGAAAACTTCCAAAATCTTTAAGAAGGCTTTTTAGAAAAGGTTTTTCTTATGATATTGATATTAGAGATACTTATGAATTAAAACATGAATTAGAAAGAGCAGATAAATCAAATTATTGGAGAAAAAAAATAAAAAAACATTGGAAAAAAGCAACTTTTGGAATAGCCGCTGTTGCTGCTATTGTTTTTGCAGGAATATTTGGCAAAGATATACAAACAATTCCAGCAAAACATTCTCCAAATTTATTTGATTTCTTAAATCAAAAAAGATACTCTGTAAATTCTTGCTTAATTGGAGATATTCCAAGATATCTTCCTTCTTATTTAATTCAAGATTTAAAACCATATGTTGAAGAATTAAGAGATACTTTGAAAACTAGAGATATAAAAGACATGTTAGGCAAGGCTACTCATGCTTATAGATGTATGATGATGCCTGATAGGAATAAAGAATTAGATGCTTTATTTTTATCTTGTTATCTTTCTCCTAGAAGAGAGATTTCTGATCTAGAAAAGAGAACAGCAAGATTTTTAATTCCTTTTGAATTTCTTTCTGAGGAAGAGGGTGAAAGAGTAGATCACGAGCCTGTTTTTGAAGCATTAAAAGCAACCCAATATTTTATTGCAAATGATCAATATGGAAACACTATTTCAGAGGCATATTCTAGGTATTTTTTAACTGAAAAAGAGATAGCTGAAGCTAAACATGTTGCAGCAAGAAATCTTTTAAAATTAGGAGATAAGGTATATTTAAGAGATGCAGATGTAAAAAGAATTCTTGATTTATCTTCTACAATAGATTATTTTGTTTCTGAAGATACAAAAGGTTCTTTTAAAACTTATATTCCCGGTTATAGAGATTATCTTTCTAGAGAAAAGAGAGAACTGATAGATCGGGCTATAATTTATAGCTTTGTTTTAGATGATAATGGGCAAATGATAGATACAACTAGATTTTTAGAACCAATGGTCGGGCCGGTATTTAATGCAGATACTTCTAATTATGAAAAACATAATGCAGATACTAGCTCTCCCGAGTAAGAAGAAACATTCCCATCAAAGGGCTAGAAGCGAGATAAAAATTTCTAATTGAACCAATTAAATGATGTGTAAGAATCTTATTTTTATTTTTAATTATTAATTCATAACCATTTTTATACACAAACCTTTTTTCTATTTCATGAATTTTTTCAAGTAATAGGATATCTTTTTCATAATATGCTTTTTTTAACATTTCAAATACTTTTTCACATTTTTCTAATAATTCATGAACTTGTTTTTCTACTTTAATTCTATTTCTATTTTTTGATAAATATTTTAACATATGATATAATTCACGCTGAGCATGAATCAATTCTACATGGAAAGACCATCTTAGATGAGAATCACTAAAAATATCAAATTTTGAATTAACTCTTTTACAAAAATTATCAAATTGTTG
>Ga0272442_10012151_pt1 | contig 10431 bp, 6 predicted proteins | sample SSMForm2O_FD_200262 | JGI IMG/M metagenome (GOLD analysis project Ga0272442, IMG submission 200262) | Marine sediment archaeal communities from Little Sippewissett salt marsh, Falmouth, MA, United States - SSM-Form-2O | ecosystem: Environmental > Aquatic > Marine > Wetlands > Sediment ... | reverse complement strand
GACGGAATCGGACAAGGACACGCAGACGACGGCGTACGCGGTGCTCGCCCTGGTCGAGGCACAGGAGCAGGGTTGCGGTCCGTACGACAAAGAGATCGCGCGCGGCCGGTCGTGGCTCGACACCATGCAGCAGACCGACGGCTGGTTCCTGGGCTATCCCGGCGACACCGGGCCTCCGTACACCGAGGTGGTGGGTGAGGCACTCGATGCCATCGCGATCAGCAACCTGTCCCTGACGAGCACGAGCTGTGAAAGCGGCGGTCAGCTCGTCGTGGAAATCGAGATGGCCGAGATGCCCACGATGATCGCGGGTGGGCAGTTCTTCCTCGAATACGACGACGGGCTGCTGCAGGTAGCTTCGGTGGAGCCCGGCGATGCGCCGTTCACGGAAGAACTCTACGAGGCGACGGGTACGCTCGGCGAGATCGACTACATCATCGGCGTACCTTTCGGCGATCCCGGCGACTACGGCCCGGCCACGCTGGCGGTGATCACCTTCAACGTGCTCGGTGAGGATTGCTCAGCCGAAGACCTTGTGACCTTCCGGCAGCACGATCCGCCCACGCGCCTGACGGACATGTTCGGCGAGCCGGTGCTGCCGACGCAGGAGAACCTGCCGACGATCACGCTCGATCAGACGCCGCCGACGATCACGTGCCCGGATGACATCACGGTGAATGCCGACGCCGGCGTGTGCGACTACACGACCCCGTTGACGGAGACGTTCGACGATGCCGTCCCGGTCTGCGCCAGTCAAGCCCCGGACTGCTGGTACCCCGATCGGTATCCTCCTGACGCGTTCGAGCAGTATGACTTTGGCGGCGGCGAATCGGTGCTTCTCATCGGCATTTCCGAGGACGATTCCTACGGCAACCGTCCCGGCGGATACCAGTCGCTCTTCTATAACACTCAAGGGCGCAAGTACGACTTGTGGACACCCGTCCCGGTGACGCTGAGCGCCGATGTGTACATCCCATCCGTCTGGTCTTCCGATGCCCGTCGGACCGATCTCTGGGCAACGGCGTTCAGTAGTACGGACGCGGACGTTACCGGTTACCCGATCATCGGCTTCGTGAATAACGATCCGGACGATTCGGTGAATCCCGATCCCAACCCGGCCAACCTCGTGCCGCGATTTCGCGTGTGGATGGACGAAGGTTTGGGCGGCTGGGTGGATCTCGGTCTGCCGAGCGGCTTCACCTATGACGCTTGGTACACCATGGAGGTCGAGATCACGCATTCGGCATACAACTACCGCGTGATCGGCGACTCCGGCACGCTGACGTACACCTATCCGAAGTCGGAAGCGCTCGCGACGATCGGCAATGTGATGTTGCAGGGCTACAACTTCGGCGATGCAACCTACCCCGTCGGTGACTCTTACGACATCTACTGGGACAATCTCCAGTTCGGTCCCGAAGGGGCAACTGCCACCGACAACTGCACCGTAGCGACCATCGTCGGTGTGCGGAGCGATTCACTTCCGCTGACCGATCCCTATCCCGTCGGGACGACCACGATCACGTGGACGGCCACGGACGCCTGCGGCAATTCGGATGACTGCGTGCAGACCGTCACGGTTGATGAATTCAACGAGGTCGAAGTGACCGTGCAACTCTCGCCGAACATCGACACGGACGACACCTTCCCGCAGACGCTCAGCCGGTGCATCACGTTCGAGCTCTGGGACTGTGTCGGCGGGTACGGCCCGGTCGAGCACCAGCAGGTTGTCGATTTCGAGGTGACGGCCGGATCGCCCAACGTTGCCATCGGCACGGCGACGCTGCTCGTGCCGTGTGATGTGTACGACTGCATGACCGCGCGCGACGAACTGCACACCCTCCGCCGCACCGACGAGGGGTTCACCATCGTCGGCACGCAATACGTGGCCGATTTCACTGGTGATGTCGCGTCCGGCGGCGACTGGCTCATCGGCGGCAACCTCAACGATGACAGTTACATCGACGTGCTCGACTTCGGCGTCTTCGTCTGGCAGTGGCAGGCCCACTACGACAGCGACGGCGACAGCATCGACGACGGCCATACACCCTGCGGAACCGAGTATCCGCACGCCGATGTCAACGGCGACGGGTATGTTGACAGCGATGATTTCACCTTCATCCAGACCCACTTCCTCGCCTGGCACGAGGACAATTGCTGCGGCCTGCCGCCGTTCCCGCTGGGCGGCGCGAAGCTCGGCGCGACGGCCAACGGGCCCGTCACGCGGATCTCGCTGCGCGACTTGGCGCGGCACGGCATGCCGCAGTTGATCGTTGCCGACCTGAACGGCGACGGTTGGCTGGATACGAAGGACATGGAGGCCTTTGCCGCCGGCGCCCGGCCGTAGTCCGGTGCATGCCGAACGCGCATTTGGCGTGAGGGGACCTCATTCCCCGTGATCGGGGCGGGCCTGCGACCTCCAGTGGTCGCAGGCCCTTTCGCATGGATCGGTCCGGCACCGGCGGATCCTATCGGTTGGTCTTTATGTGTCGAGTCCCGCGCAGAAGCCGCCCGCGCCCCACCATCGCAGGCGGCTGAAACCGGTAGCTTTCCCGTGATTTGCCCCCAAGCCGTGCTCAGGCTTCCGGCTCGGTCGGCTTCGTTTGCTCGATCAGTTGCTCCAGCCGACACACCGCGAGGATCTCTTCCACCGACTTGGGCAGGATCATCTCGATCTTCACCGATTCGGCGTTGGCGAGCTGATACACCCTCACCAGGCAACTCACCAGCTTGGTGTCGGCACGCTCGACATCCGTTAGGTCAACCACCAGGCAGTCCGGACACTCCCGAAGGAGACGGCGGCATTGCTGAAACAGCCGCTTCACCTCCTGCCAGCGGGTCATGTCCGCGGCAGGCGCGGCCACGCGGACCTGCGTCGCCACGGCCGAGGTCCGAGCGGGCGCGTTTTCGTGCACGTCTGCCTTTTCCGGCGGCGGGTGCCTGCCACCCATTGCTTTTGTCAAACGGAAGGAGGCCAAGCGCGCCACAAGCCTGTCCACCGCAGTGCGCGTGGGCACGCGTCGCTGTGACATGCCTTGCTCGCTCCTCTTCCTTCTACGACCTCCGCCGCCGTTGCCGCCTGGGGTCGCGCCCCCACCAAGCGTCGTCACCACACATCGCGCTCCACCCGCTCAGGCCCTAGTATGCCATCGATTCGATGCAAAGCGAGCATTGATCGCGCGGTTTGCCGCACAATCGGCATCTTTTGCTGCCGAAGACCGGCACCCCAGCTTTCGGTTTCCCGCGGTTGTGGTAGCCTCCGCGTCGTCTCGCTCACCGACCTTCAGCGGGCTGGCAAGCCGATCGGAATCCCCGGCAATGCTCCTATCTCACTTCCAGCAATTGATTTACGATCGATACTATCCCACCGACTCCGCCCGCGGCGCGCCCGCCACCTTCCTCTGGTTCGCCGAGGAGGTCGGTGAGCTTGCCCGGGCCATCGCGGAGCGCGAACGCGGCGAGGATAATCACGACAACCTTGTCGAGGAATTCGCCGATGTCCTTGCTTGGTTGACCACGCTCGCCAACATCACCGAGGTCGATCTCACCGAAGCCGTCCGCCGGAAATACATCGCCAATGGCGGTCCGAAGGGAACGAAGTAGGATTTCGCCTTCGAGCCATGCGGCGGCTGCCCCGTTCAGCCGCCAGGTCCGTCGCCTCACGCCCCCCAGCCTCAGGACGGAAGCCTCATTGCCCTCTCTCGACTCCATCTTCCGCGACCTTCGCGCCTCGGGCCGAACCGCGCTCATGCCCTTCATCACCGCCGGCTATCCCTCGCTTCAGGTGACTGAGCAGGTCATTCCCGTGCTGGAGGAAGCGGGGGCGAGCGTCATCGAGCTCGGCATTCCGTTCTCCGATCCTATCGCCGACGGGCCGGTGATCGCCGCGTCGATGCACGAGGCGCTGCTCGGGGGCGCGACCCCCGCGAAGATCTTCGAGATGGTGAGGCGCCTGCGGCGGGGCACGCGGCTGGGGCTGGTGGCGATGGTGAGCTACTCGATCGTGGATCGGCACGGGCCGGGGCGGTTCGTCGCCGACGCCGCCGACGCCGGGTTTGACGGCCTGATCATCCCGGACATCGATCTCGATGCGGCGGACGTGATTCGGCCGATCGCCGACGGGCACAATCTCAGCCTGAGCATGCTGATCGCCCCGACCACAACGCCCGCCCGCATGGCCCGCCTCGTCCGGCTCTGCACCGGTTTCGTCTACCTTCTCGCGCGAGTCGGCATCACCGGCGAGCGGGCCGACGCCCCCGAGATCGCGCAGCGCGTCGAGGCCCTGCGGGCGCTGACCACGCTTCCCATCGCCGCGGGCTTTGGCATCTCAAAGGCCGAGCACGTCGCCGCCGTGACGCGGGTCGCCGACGCCGCGATCGTCGGTTCGGCTCTCGTTCGCCGCATGGGCGCTGCCAGGGATCCCGTCGAAGAAGCCCGGCGCTTCGTCAGCGAACTAAGTGAAGCGACGGTCGTGCAGATGAAGTGATCTCACGGACCGAGTGCTTTCACGCTGAGTGCAGCCAACCGAGACAGCCGGAGGGGCGCGGGAGTTTGTGGCAAGGGGTATCCCAATGGTCTGGGGACTCGGGCGGACCCGGCTCCTACTGTCGGCACAGCCTTGCCCCGCCCGGTGGATCCGTTTTCACTCACAGGGGCCCCAGGCTGCGAGGACCTCGAGCAGGTCGAGGACATCGACTATCCCGTCACCGGTGATGTCGGCGTCCCCGGAAGTGCCCCATTGTGACAGCACTTCGAGGAGGTCCAGGACATCGACGACGCCGTCGCCGGTGATGTCCGCGGGGCATTCAGGGGCCAGTAGCACCCGGATGAACGCGTCGCCCCCGGAGCCGAACGAGCCGAGGTCCTCGCCGGCGGCATTGCGGAGCGAGGCGAAGAAGAAGAGCGTCAGGTCGTCGCCGAGGAAGATATCGTCGGCGTGGAAGGCGCTGGAGGTGAGGTTGCCGCGGCCGATGAAAGCGTCATCGTCGAACTCGCCGTTGCCATCGAGATCGATCGGATCACCCTCGCGCGCCACGATGATCTCGCCGTTGACGACGAGCACTTCGTCGATCGCGTCATCGCCGATGTCGGTGTTGCCGGTGAGCACCCAGTCGCCCATCCTGTTGCCGGTGAACGAGAGGAACTTGTCGCCCCAGTGCTCCTCGCTGCCGATGATAATGGGATCGCCGGTGGCGGCCAGGAGCGTGCCGTTGCGGACGGCCCAGTCGTTGTCGCCCGGGTCGTCGCCGCGGGTGAACCAGGAGCCGTCGCCGGCGAGCTTGGAATGGGATATCGCGGCGATGATGATCTCCGAGCCGGGGACGACCGGCGTGCCTTCGCGCAGCACGACGGTGTCATTCACGACGAGAATCTCGTCCTGGTTGTCCGGGCTCATGTCCTCGCCCTGGGCGATCCAGGTTGAGCCGTCGGGCGTGGTCCAGAAGTCGTTGCTGTCGATATCGTCCCAGATGCTGCCCTCGATTTCCGAGACGGAGGTCTGCCGAAAGGCCTGATCGTCATAGAAGATCGCGGGCCGATAGGAGGAGTGGATGTTCTTGATGGTGTCGTCCTGACAGCCGATGGTGCCGTCGTTGAGCAGGTGGAACGAGCCAAAGGAGTTGCCGAAGAGCTCGTCGCCGACGGGATACCCGGGATAGTCCTCCAGGCCGTAGGCGGGATCGCTCTCGCGGCGCGTCATATGGAACGCCTCGCCGTCGAAGAAGATGCCCTTCTGCTTGATGTCGGGATCACCCTCGCGGGCGCGGGCGGTGTAGACGAATTGGTTGAGGTCGTTGAAGTGGGGGGGGCCGGAGCAGAAGAACTCATAGACTTCGCCGGGCTCGCCGTCATGGACGGGCTGGCCCTCCTGGGCGAAGACCTCGCCTTCGGTCCCCGATCCGAGCAGGAGCATGGTTTCGAGCTGATCGCCGAGCCAATTGCGGCCCTTGAGGATCCACTGCGAGCCGTCGGGACTGACGGAGAGGATTTCCAGGGCTTTGAACTCGGTGAATATGGGTTCGCCGTCGAGGTCTTTCGCCCCGGGGACGACGGCCGTCTCATGGCCGGGCGCCTCGGAGAAGATCACCTCAAGCTCGGCGGCGAGACAAGCGGTTGTGCAAACGGCGGGGAGGACCGCGGCAGCCGCGATCGCCGCAATCGATACACGCTGAACTGTCGTGATGCTTACAGCCATCTTTCATCTCCTTACCGGATTGACAACGGCCACAGCGTACGGCATTTCGGCTGACAATCAATGATTAACCGCCCGGAATGCGCGAGGAAAGGACCCGTCCCGGCCGGGCCGGGATCTGCTTGCTCTCAAAGAAAGGCGATCAGGGGCGCCCGCGATCGCCCCGTGCCGGCCGTTGCCGACTCCGCCGCCAGGCGGCGAGGACCTCAAGGAGGTCGAGGATATCGATGCGCGGGACGGATCGGGCCGCCGCTGACGAGACGGACCGCCGAACGGCCCTGGCCGCCGCGACACGCCGCACGCAGTTCCGGCCATTCGGCGTTCTTATTGCTCCGCTCCCATATCATTCTCTCCGACGTCGACGCGCGTTCAATTCGCCAACAACCGCTGGACCGGGGCGCGACGCGCGATCATGGCGCGCCGGCGGATGCGGTCGTCCTTGCCTGTGAAGGACGCCTGCGGCATGGCCGATAAACGGTATGCGGCAGTCCAGCCGGCGCAATAACGGCCCGGGCCTACGCCCCGCGGCGCGCCATAGAATCTGCCGCCCGTTTCCGACACCCGGCCATGAGCGATGCGAGGAAGGACACGCACGGATGAGCACGGCAGGCCGACGGATCATCTCAGTCGGGCTGCTGGTGCTCGCGTTTTTCATCCCGGCATTGATCGTGCATGTGACGGCGGCGAAGCCCCGGACGCGCCGTATACACGTCGAGTTGTTTCGATACGGCATGCAGCCGGAGATCCTCCACGTGAACCGTGGGGATACGTTGATCTTCACGTTTTCCGCCCGCGACACGGCGCAGAGCTTCTTTCTGCAAGACTACGACATCGACGTGAAGGTGACGCCGCACGTCGGGCAGGTCGAGGTGGTCCATCCGTCCGATCCGGAGGGCGATCCGGAGATCATGCGGGAGGTAGTGATCACGGCCGGCCGGCCGGGGCTGATGGGGTTCTTCAACACGCGGTGCCGATTCCGGAATCACGTGTTCAGCGGGCCGATGCACGGCTTTGAGCAAGGCTGGCTCGTGGTGCGACCGAACTACCTGCACGCCGGCGCGACGGGGCTGGTGGTGATGATCCCGATCGTGGGGCTGCTGAACGGGCGGTGGACGAGGCGACGTGCAGCCGCAATCGCAGCCGGCGGGCGTTCCGGCGGTGCGGTCAGTCTGCCGCAGGCGAAGCCCGCGGGATCAAACCCCGGCGTGGATCTCCTGCGCAAATGGTCGTGGCTCAAGCGCCTGCTGAAGCTGCCGGGCTTGCAGTTGTGGCTCATGACGATGCTCGCCGCGATGATGTACGCGGTGATTCTGATCGCGCTGCTCGGCACGACGATGGCCGGGGGCAACCTCGGGATACTGCTCGTGTGGGTGGTGTGGCTGACGATCCTGATCGTGGTTCTCGTTCCCATGGGCGGCCGCGTGTGGTGCACGATTTGTCCGCTGCCGATGTTCGGCGACATCATCCAGCGCGGCACAGTCCCGCAGGTATACGATGATCATGCGGGCGGCAGGCGATACAACAACATCTTTCGGGGGTTGATGCTCCGGTGGCCGAGACGATTGTCCAACGCGGTGCCCCGCACGATCGTTTTTCTCTGCTTTGCGACGGTGAGCATTCTCATCATCAGCCAGCCGCGATGGACGGGATGGGCGATCGTGCTGCTGGCGGTGGGGGCGACCTTCATGCCGCTCGTCTTTGAAACACGGGCGTTCTGCCGATGGGTTTGCCCGATCAACAGCTTCATCAGCCTGTATTCATCGATGGCGAAGCTGGCGCTGCGCGCCAACAAGCCGCGGGTGTGTGAGAAGTGCAAGGCCAAAGGGTTGGAAACGTGCCTGCGGGGCAACGAGTTCGGCTGGGCCTGCCCCTACGGGCTCTCCGTCAGCGGGCTCGATCGCAACAACGAGTGCGGCCTGTGCATGGAGTGCGTCAAGAGCTGCTCCTTCGAGAACATCGCGCTGCGGTGGCGGCGGTTTGGCCTGGAGGGTCTGCTCAGGGGGCGCGATCAGGCCTGGCAGGCCATCGTGATGATGACACTGGCCGTCGTCTATCTCATCACGTTCCAGGGCCCGTGGCACAACATCCGAGACATGGTGGACATCGTCGACAAGGAAAACTGGGATCTGTTCCTCGTCTACTCGGCGACGTTGTGGATGCTGTGCCTGGCCATGATGCCGCTGGTGGTGTACCTGCTGGCGCGCCTCGGCCGACATGTCGGCGGCGTCCGGCGCTCCGCGTCGGAGATGTTCGTGCGCACGGCCTCGTCGCTGGTGCCGCTGGGGCTGTTCATCTGGATGGCGTTCGCCATTCCGATGCTGCTGGTGGAGGGATCGTTCGTGCTGTCCACGCTGTCGGACCCGTTCGGCTGGGGATGGGATCTTTTCGGGACGGCGGGGCAGCCGTGGGTGCAGCTCTGGCCGGAGGCGATCCCGTGGGTTCAAACGATCCTGGTTCTCATCGGCTTGTCGATGGGGTTGAAGGTTCTCAGCGGCGTGTGGCACGAGGCGGCGGGGCAGACCGGCCGCGCGCTTTGGGGTATGCTTCCCGCCGGCGCGCTGCTGGTGATGTTGGGCTTCGGCCTGGTCTGGTTCTTCTCCGGCTAAGGAACGGCATATGCCCAAACGGCGGTCGATACTCTCGCCCTTGTGGATCCTGCCCGTTGTGCTCATCGGGCTTCCCCTCGGCCTGCTGGCGTATGAATCGCACCGTACGGGGCTGCCGTGGGGCGAAGTGCTCGAGCGCATCTCCCGCCAGGCCGGGGAGTCGCAGCCGGCGGAAGTCGGCGCGGGCTTCGGCAAGGGAGAGAAGATCGAGTTGTTCCAATGGCGGCCGATCGGTGACACGCCGAATGAGAAATCGACGATCGCTCACGTCGCCGTGTGCGACCTGGATCAGGACGGGCTGAACGATGTGTTGGTGTGCGACGTGCTTCACCGGCAGGTGACGTGGATCCGCCAGGATCCGCAGAACGTCTATACCGAGCGGCCGGTCGGCGATGAGGTCGCCGGGCCGGCGCACGTCGAAGCCTACGACATGGACGATGACGGGGATCTCGATCTGCTGGTCTCGAGCATGGGTGTGATTCTTCCGGACAACGACCGCATCGGCAAAGCGATCATCATGGAGAACGACGGGCGGGAGCACTTCACGGCACACGTCCTGGAGAAGAAGATCGCCCGGGTGAACGACCTCCAGGCCGGCGATCTTGACGGTGACGGCGACGCCGATCTCGTCGCCGGTCAGTTCGGCTATGACCAGGGCGAGATCCGCTGGATGGAAAACCTCGGTGACTGGAACTTCCAGAGCCACATCCTGCTGAGTCTCTCCGGCACGATCCACACGCCGATCGCGGACTTCGACAACGACGGCGATCTCGACATCGCCGCGGTCGTCTCCCAGGAGTGGGAGGAGATTTACGTGTTCGAGAATGACGGCCGGGGCCACTTCACCACGCATCTCGTTCACGGCGTGGGCGACGCCGATTACGGCAGTTCGGGCATCGGCCTTTCGGATCTCGATCAAGACGGGGACGTGGACATTGTCTGGTCCAACGGCGACGCGTTCGTGGCGACGGACTACCGCCCGCTGCCGACCCACGGCGTGCAATGGCTGGAGAATCAGGGCGATCTGGCGTTCAGGTTCCATCGTCTCGGCGATTTCCCCGGCGCCTACGATCCGTGCGCGGCCGATCTTGACGGGGACGGCGACTTGGATGTGCTTGCCGTCAGTGGCTTCAACTATTGGGAGCGCCCCGGCGCCCAGAGCATGATGTGGTGGGAAAACCTGGGCGAGAAGCAGTTTCTCGCCCACGATCTGGCCGAAGAGCCGACGCACCTGCTGACGGTCGATGTCGCCGATATGAACGGCGACGGCCGCATCGATGCCGTCACCGGCAGCATGAACCTCTACCCCCCGTTTGATCGCATCGGGCGGGTCACCTTGTGGCTGAATACATGGGATGGAAGCGCAGACAACTAGAACGGCGCGCGGGCGTGCCGACGTGGGTGCCGGTGCTCATCGCGGTTATCGCGATGATGGTGCTGCTGTGGATCGGGGTCAGCTTTCTCACCGCGCAGGCGATTCGCCGCGAAATCCCGGAATTGCCCGATTTCGGGCGATATCCGATCGCGGTGCGCGACCAGATCGTTCGGGCCGATGAGCACGCAAGGGCACACCCAACCTCCGCCGCGGCGATCGGCGCGCTCGGCATGGTGTATCACGCCAATGCCTTCCATCCG
>Ga0272442_10012150_pt1 | contig 10431 bp, 8 predicted proteins | sample SSMForm2O_FD_200262 | JGI IMG/M metagenome (GOLD analysis project Ga0272442, IMG submission 200262) | Marine sediment archaeal communities from Little Sippewissett salt marsh, Falmouth, MA, United States - SSM-Form-2O | ecosystem: Environmental > Aquatic > Marine > Wetlands > Sediment ... | reverse complement strand
ATTGATTAAAAAGGTGCGTCTTGAAGTTTCTGCGGGAAACACTTTTGCAATCGGACTCTATGAAAAAGTAGGGTTTAAAAAAATGGAAATTCTAAAAAAATATTATCATAATATATCCTTTGAAACCTATGATGCTTATCAGATGGTAAAGGAACTTTCCTATTAAATTACAATTTCCTCATCATCGACAGAAATCCATTCTTTGTTTTCTAAACGACAATACCCAGTAGTATATACTTTTAAAATCTGAAAGAGCTGTTTACGTAAATGTTCTGGAACCAATTCAATATCCATTGTTGCTTTGTTTAGATGGATTTTTTCAACATGATCTCTTGGTTGAGAACAGTATTCAGTCTTTCTTAATAAATAAAATGAGTGCAGTTTCTCATCTTCATCCAAACGAAGAAGATCAGGGTTAGCATTATCTAAAAATTGAGTTATGTTCTTGTCTTTAAAATTCATCAATTTTGGATCAATGTTGTTTGCTAATAAAAACAATAATACACCATTACATTTAGAACAGGATCCACAGGGATATATATTCCCATGTTCAAAGTGACAGGAATGACAGGATCGTTGAAATTTGGCAAGCTGAGGAAATCGGTTTGCCAATATTCTTTCCACGATTAATCCAGAGATAGTTCGTAGTGCAGACCATTGAAACAACCCAGGCAATCGACTATTATACCAGTTGTTCATCACCATATCAAAATCTTGATGTTGATCATAAACCCCATAATAATGTCTTATACCAAGAAATTCTTGAGTCTCCCGAATATCATCAAACTCACTTCCTATGAGTAGATTTCCGATTTGATTCTTAATAAACTGGGGAAGAAATAAAAAAACATAAAATGGAAAAATACATAGACGAATAGGATAGGTATCTGCTCGTATTTTTCTATGATCAGATCGAATAAATGAAAGATGATCTAGCATAAAAAGATAAAATCGGTCAATGTTAGTCCAAACACGCTGCGTTTTTTTTTCATTTGATGTATGGAATCTATATGCTGGAAGTGCAGTTCTCCAATGACCCCCACTTTCATTTACATAAAATGGATACGTTCTACATCCAAGTTCATGAAGTAAACCGTAGGATAAAAGACTCTCTTTTCCTCCACTTGAAAGAACACCACAGCTATTTGGATTAAAAGTGGTTGCAAGATAAGAATCATTTGTAATATGTTTTGGTTTAATCACTGCTTTTGGACGAGCATCTGATATCGTGATTTGTTCTGGATCTGGCAGATATTCTGGAAGAATATAATTTGCTTTTCTTCGGAGAATTTTATTAACAAAGATATCACTACTAAAAATTTGGTTTAATGTATGTAGTAACTCAAAATCCATTCTGCTAATAGAAAAATTGAGCTGAATTTTTTTTGAAAATAATCCATAATTCAACAATGGCATAACAAAAGCTAATCGTAAAATTGGAAGCACCTCGTCATTTACCTGCTCGGCATAGGCTAATTTCATATCAAAAACAGATTGATCCCCCTTTGTTGTATTGAGAATGACCCGGGCATTTACCTTGTTACCATTGATTACTGGATCAGTTAGTTCTATCGATGAAAAACATAGTAAATCCGATTTCCCTTTAGCCATAATGCTTCTCCAAAGCATCAACGATTTTACCAACGCTCTCATTAAGCGGTTCTACCACAGGAACATTAAATGTATCTTCATATTTCTGCGTTATCTCTTTGAGATCACTTGGGGTCATACACTCATTATTAATACAAATTCCTAGTAATGATTTTTCAGTAAGCAGTTCAGCGATGGTTACGACTCGTTTAATATCTGGCATAGGGAATCCAGGAAACCCATCAAGATGAGGTCTTTTTGGAGCATCAACTACTAAAAAACTATCAATCCTTCCTGCTGATAAAATTTCAAATCCTCCTGGAAAAAAAGGATGAACCAAACTTCCCTGCCCTTCAATAATCATAAAATCAGGATGCAATACATGCCATGAATCAAGAATAGCCCCCTCAATTCCTCCAGAAACAAAATCATTTATCATTGCATCCAGCACAATACCATGAGGCCACCCTTGCATCCATCCAGTCTGACCAGTAAAGATCATATCCGATGATCTTCCTCTTTTTTTCAATTCTTCGTTTATCATAACTGCAACAGTTCTCTTCCCAATAGCAGAATCCGTTCCCAGCAGAGCAATTCTGATAGCATCAACAGTACCAATTTCACCCGTATAAAAACGATGATAATCTCTAAAAATTTTTCTCACATCGGTAATAGTACACCCATGTTTTTTTGCCAAGGACGCAAATTGAGGAATATCCGAGATGAATTGATGAAGACCAGACACAATATCAAGATCATGGTCTAAAGCCCAAGTAATAGCTTTATCATATCCTTTAGGAATCACCCCACCATCTGATGTAGCCCCAATAATAAACGTATCTGCATCAGATTTTTCTAAGGCTTTTTCAAGGGAATTTAACAAAGGAATATTTCGTTTATGTCCATCTAACAACTCACCAGCATCCCCTTCATCCATCATAGAATCAACCACACTCATGATATCAAATCTGTTACTATAACGGATGAGACCATGAGCCGTTTTTCCATCAGCACAATTAAAGAACCTATCCACATAGACAATTGCTCGTTTTTTCTTCATGAACTGTCTCCAAATGTTTAATTTTTTTTCTTATAACTCTATTTTCTTCCTGTTAAAATGACTACAAACCGATCATTTGAGAATGGTTCATTTTTATGTTTATCTAAAAGAGCAATAAGGCCTGCGGTAGACGCTGGAAGCACACTTAATCCTTCTTTCTCCCGTAATATTTTAGAAAATAACAGCATATTTTTGTCACTAGCATATGCACCCCACCCGTTGGTATTTTTGATTGCTTCTAGTGCATAATCACCATCAATTGATCTCCAATTGATTAATGGTTCGTTCACTACAGTCTCGTGGATTTTTTCTGGAATAAGATCTTCACAATTTGGGAGGTTTTTCAGATAGGCCTGAATGATTGGATTCTTCCCAAATGATGAACCTGCTACAATCCGAGGTATTTTTGAAGTTTTTCCCCGCCTATAAAGGCTGATAAACCCCTTATGCACTCCCGCAAGAGTTGTACCATTAGAAACAGGCATTGCAACTACTGCTGGTGCATCTCTTAGTTCATCGTAGATTTCATAGGCTATTTCTCCGTACGCTTGAAATTGTATCATCGTGTTTCCTCCTCCTGCATTAGCATCGTATAAATCGTTTTCCTCAGCCTTTTGTTGAGAAATTTCAACTGCATGTTCATAATCTCCCTCAACAGTTATGATTCGTGCATTATTACTTTCAATTTCTTTAATTCTGTTCGTGTGATAGTTCTGGGGAATGTAAATTTCACACTCCAAACCTGCTAATGATGCAGCTAAAGATATGGCTGCACCATAATTTCCGCAGGTTGCAACCGTAATTGTATCATATCCTCTCCGTAGAGCATCCTTAACTTGGGCAAAAGCTATACGGTCTTTTTGAGTCCCCGTTGGCGTGGTCCCTTCAAACTTTAAAAAAAGCTGGCGAAGCCCAAATTCCCGTTCAATATTTCTTGCTCGAGTAAGATTGGTATCGCCAATTTCAGAATCGATAATATCCTCAAATGCCTCAACTCTCTCTTCTAAACTTAGCGATTTATCAGATGCGATTTTTCTTTGTAATTCAAGTTCAGCAGCAATCGGAGGAAATTGAGATTGAGCACCATCCAATATATTAGATATATTAGGTGATTGCTCGTTATTTTGTTTATTTTCTTCGCGAGATTCTTCCTTCTTGGATTCATAAAATGAAGACATATTTCTTCTCTCTAATTTTCTAATATTTTATTAATGAAGAAGGTTACTGTCCCGTACCCTTATCTTTCATTGTTTTAATATGAACAGATAGTTTTGTTTTTCTAATGTGACGTTTTCCCTTCTTTTTATTTTTCACTTCTGAAATCTCATTATCTTTATATAAAACCTTTTCTGAGGTAGTTAATTGGAAATATCTTTTCCATTTTTTATCATTTTATTATTAAATTATAGCTTTTCCTTTTTTTTTATTTTCTTCATCTCTAGCGTTTTCATCATTTTGTTTTTCCTCCAAAAAAATCCCTAATTTCTTTAATTCTTCTGAATTGTACTTTTTTTTATCCATTTTTTTCTTATATTCATCCAATTCGTGTATTCACCTCTTAAAAAATGAAAATGGATGAATGGAGGAAAAAAAACTCTCCAATTCACCCATTCCACTTACCTTTTCGGGAGGAGAATATTTCCAATTATTCAATGTGATAATATTATCTATAAATCCATAATCAACGGTTGATTGAACTTTTTGGGTACCTAATCCTAAAGGTTCAATGATGTGACCCTTGCATATATCCTCAACTTTAGCTGTTAACCCGTTAATTCCAACGCGGCTGATCCCTTTTTTATAAGGGGTGCCTTGTTTTAATAATATCACCGGTTTTTGCCCAGCTAACATCATTTTCCCACCCATAGAATTTTCCTTCTGGAAAATTTAAAGGATTTATTTCGTTAAATGCAATATACTAATTTAAGCAGATGAACATTGAGGTTGTTTAAAATGGATTATTTAATAAAAAATTAAAAAAACAAGGCTTTTTAATGAAAAACAGTGTTTTTCTCAGCTCAAATCAAATACATTTAATTCACTAAGATTTAAAGATTTGTAGCTAATATTATCAAATAAAAACGTTCGAAATTATCTATTTCAAGCTAGAGATTTAATTATCCCCACCAACAATTAAATTCCGTTCCAAGTTCTGCAATAAAGAAATAAATAAACGGTGGGTTCATAATTGGAGTAATAAGGGCGGTTATCAGTGCAACAATTATCCATATTGGGGTTAATATTGAACAGATAATTGGGTGTTTGTTTATAGAAGATTTATGCTTATCACAATCACAATCATTATTTTTATTTTTTATTTTCGTTATTAATTCGTTAAAAACTACTTCAGTATTTATCTTGCTGTTTTGATTTTCTGGTGGCTGATTCTTAATGACCAAATCAATTGAATCATTAGCAGAGATGGGCAGATAGGTCAGAGAACACAGAATGAAAATTGAAAAAACAACACCAATAGACATACACACTTTATTCATTTGTCTCAATAAAACAACTAAATCGAATATAAAAGACTTACTTACGGTTTGAAAATAATAATAATAACGGTATTTTTAATAGGATCATCAGTATAACCCATAATTAATTTGAAAATTAACGAACAAAATAATAATTACCTATTTATATATTATCAACATTATTTAATTATACAAAGATAAAAGAGATAGTACTATGAAGACCAAATCAGAAGAAAAAGAAGTCTCATCATACCGTTGGGTTGTACTTGCAGTATTTATCATTGTTGCATTAATGTCTCAATTACTCTGGCTCACCTTTGCCCCAATAACATCAGAGATATCAGAGCTTTATAATGTAACCGCATTTGATATCTCCTTATTATCTCTCGTCTGGCCTCTTGTCTTTGTCTTTACTGCCATCCCTGTTGGAATCTTCATTGATAAAAAAGGATTCAAGAAAAGCGTGGGAATCGGATCAATATTTTTAGCTGTCTTTTCAATTGTTAGGGTTTTTTCAATCAATTTAGATTACAACTTTTATCTTCTATTAATCGCGCAAACAGGCGCGGCTATCTCCCAACCCTTTATTTTTGGAAGTATTACAAAACTTGCAGGCTCTTGGTTTCCAGAAGAAGAACAAGGCATCGCGACAGGACTGGGGACAATAGGATTATTCTTAGGAATGATGGTTGCACTTGCAGTAACACCTGTCATTTATCTCTCCTTAGGATTATACAAACTCCTCCTCATATACGCCTATTTTTCAATAGCATCATTTTTCTTCTTTTACATCCTTGCAAAAGAAGGCCCATTTAGAATAAAAGATGAACTCAGTTCAACGTTTTCATTGCACGATTTTTTACTCTTAAGCAAACATAAACCATTTTTAATCCTTGAATTTGGTTTTTTCGTCGTCGTAGGAGGATTCACAGCTCTGATGACTTGGATAGAACAAATACTTCAGTCACTACATGGAATTGGAATTAATGAAGCAGGACTCCTCGGAGGTCTACTCATCATCGGTGGAATCATCGGATCGATTGTTATACCCGCAGCATCTGATAAAATAAAAAGATTGAAACCTTTTGTTTTAATTGATTTACTGATTGGAACCATACTCCTTTATGTTATTGGAATCATTGATAACATTACAATATTATCAATCGTTTTTTTCATAACTGGGTTTTTCTTAATGTCAGCATTACCTCTTGTCTTAGAATTATCAACCTATTTTACAGCAAAAGGATTAGAAGGTCAAGCCTCCTCCTTACTCTGGTTTTTTTCCCAAGTTGGATCAGTGGTTTTAATCATCATCATTGAACCAATATTTTTAATCTGGGGAAGTTACTATTATTCAATCGTACTTATTGTCATATTATGGTTAATTTCCTTTATCTTATTTCTAGGAATAGAGGACAAGAAAAAAGGAGATAATTCAAGAAAAGCGTGAATTAATTACTCTGCTAATCTAAAAGGTATTACTTCTTTTTTAATTATTACATTTTTCTTTTAAAGAATTTTTTTCACTATTCGTTCACATGAAAAACGATGTCCTTCATCATCCTCTGCAATAATCTTGATGGTATGTTCACCAAACACCTTCTCATTCCAGGTCCATGAAAAAGGAGTGTATTCAACAGTTGTTCTTAGTTCATTATCAATATAAAACTCTACTTTCTCAACTTGGCTTTCCCGTGATCGATACCAAAAATCATGGATGAATGCTTCAATCTCAATACTTCCAATAAGGATACACGTCCCATGTGGAATGATACGTTCACCATTCATATAAATCGCATTTAACGGTTTTATCATAGAAACTTGTGGTATATCCGGATCCAATGAAATATTCACGTATCTCGTTTCATTTTCATAGACATCATTTCGTCCTAAATCATCCTCATAAAAATCAGTGGCGCGAATGTCAATATAAATCTCTCCAGCGGGAACCTGACAAGAATAATATCCATTTGAATCTGAACTGGTTTCATAGTCTAATCTATTTCCTTCAGTATCCATCCATTCAAGTTCAATAAATGCATTATTCACTGGTTCCATGGTCACTGCATTAGTAACATAACCACAAATCAATGCATTTTCATCTGGTCGTTGTTTTAATGTATTATTTAACCAAAGTGTTTCATAGTCACCAATGACAATTTCATTTGTTTCTTTTGGCAAGTAATCCTCATGTCTATATTGAAGTTCGATTTCTCCGCCAGCAATATTGATAGAATAAAATCCCGTCTCATCAGAAAAGGTCTTATTCCAATACCGTTCCCAACGATCTCCCCATTCAATAGTGATTTCAACATCACTTACTGGTTCATTTGTATCAATCTCCTTAAGAAATCCACATACCCTTGCATACTCCGCAGGATGCTTTTCTAAAGTTAGGTTTATCCAAACGGTTTCACCTTCATTAGATGTAAAGAAATCAGTTCTATTTAGGAAATAACCGATTTTTTCAGCGGATACCCTCATCGGTCCTGGTTCCACACTGAAATGAAAAAAACCAGATGTATCCGTTTGCGTAAAAAATCTTTGAGAATCCCCATAATTTCCTTTCCGCAATTCAACCGTTGCACCTTCAATACTTGCCCCTGTCTCTAAATCTGTAATAAAACCTTGTACAGTAGCATTTTCAATAAGATTCATCTGCACACAATCATTATTTATCTCCTGTTGAAACGAACTTGTTTTTTGAATATCGTTAGGTTCGGTGGACGCTACCGTTATTAAAGGGAATTCCCCTGGATAATTATCATAGATCGTAGGTCGTTGACGAACTGTTCGTGTTTCTGCATAGATAAAAACTTCTTCAGCAGACACTATCCCATCTTGATTCGAATCAGCATATCCTTTCATAGCATCAATAACATACGGAGCAAAACCACCAGAATAAGAGACTTCATCCTCACAGGACGCCATTAAAACCACCCTCCCCTGACTTTTTAGTTCCTCAGCAAACTCTCTCATCCACTCATCATTTGAAATCGATTGAGTTGATGCTTTATTCCAATTAGGAGGATCATTGAATCCTCCAGCATAACAACTGTCCACAATTAAACAAACACCTTCAGATTCAAGCCGATTCAACCAAAAATTAATCTCATCATCAGTAATAATGCAACTATTTGGATAGGCAAAACCCCAATAGCTCATTAACGCTTCATCAGTACCATCTTCCTCATCAAAAGGAGGTAAATCATAACCAATAGGAAACCCATGTGTGGTAAGATAAACCACACATCTATCTGATTCATCCTCTTGTTCATCAAGCCACTGAAATCCCTTAAAAATATTAGCTACCGTAGCATCTTCGCCTCTAATCATTTTAATATGGTCCTCATTATACATGGATGATTCAAGTAATAAATCATAAAAATCATCAACCTCACTAAACATCAAAGGCCTATTTTGATCAGGATCATCAGCATAAATAGCTACAGGAACCAATAAACACCAATATTCAGTATCAAGATTATTATTATCATTATTATTATTTTCAAAAGCAATTTCATTAGGAAGAAAACTTATTACAAATATGCCTATTAAAAATAAAGAAAGCCATCGCTTAATAATTTCCTTCTGATTCATATTTAACCCCATAATATCAACGAATATTATATTATTTAAAAGTACTTATTTACTACCAGTAGTTACTAGTTATCGAACTACCTCAAAAACTACTTAATAAAAATGTCTATTCCTTTTTTATTTTTTATTCTATATTTTTATATAATCGATTTAATTCAATTTGATACTTAAGATTTTTTTGATTAATAATTAAAGATTTATTCACATTAAATTTACACATTAAATTAACATAAAAAGTAACATATGTATCATTTGATTATAGATATTTTAATATAGAAAGAATAGTATCATAAATATAACATTCTGTAATTCTGTACTAATTTAAAAAAATTCAGATTGGGGGGTAAGAAAAAATGAATAACAACATAGTGAAAGTGACTATCGTTATTATATTTCTATTGGCATCAAGTATGTATGGTTTAGGATATCAGAATAATGCAATCAAAGAAAATATAACAGATAAAATTCAACACACCTCCTCCTTTGATTGTCCTAGTGATTTTAATTTGATAGTATTTTGTGGTGGTTTTGAACCATGGATTGAAATATATGCACTAGAAATTAACTCCAATGGCGAAGGTATGTATTACATTCTTTATTCGGAGAATAGATCCACCGGAACATTTACAGTTATATCTGAATTTGATGTATCTAACCAAGAATTAGATCTACTCTGGCTACAAATCACTAATAATGATTTTTTTTCATTAGATACTTATTATGAACAAGATGGAGTTTATAGCTATGGGGGAACTTTTGCGAATCTAACGATTACAGGAAATGGAGTTACAAACACCGTTCATTCCGTTAACATGAACCTAGATAATGTTGATAATATTGTGAAAACAATTAATACACTAACCCCTGGAGAAAATGACTTAATTTATAATGCTCTTTACAATCATGTTCCATTTATTCCTGATAAACCAACAGGAAAAGTCAATGGGAGTAATAAACAAGAATATGAATATGAAACATCATCCTCTGATTTAGATGATGATGCTCTCTATTTTATGTTTGACTGGGGTGATGGAACAACTAGTGATTGGCAGGGTCCTTATGAATCTAGTGAACAAATCAGCTTAAAACATACATGGGAGAAAAAAGGAAATTATAATATTAAAGTGAAGGCAATTGATGATCCGAACAATGATGGAGATCTTTCAGATGGAGAAGAGTCCAATTGGTCTGAACCACTTCCAGTTAGTATGCCAAAAAGTAAACAGAAAAACATATTTTCCTTGATTATATTTCTTAAAAATTTCCTCAAACAACATTTGAGCATACAAAATAAAATAACTCAAAATATTCAACCCAGCTTTCAAGTAGTAAATTGTCTAACAAATAATGATGATGGATATGATCCAAACAGTGGCACCCGTGCAAAGTATGAGAATTGTGAAATAACAATCGAGTGGCATATCACAGTGTATGGAACATGGGTAGATGAACACTTATTTGATGACGTATTATGGGAAACACTCGATAAAATAGAAAATGATATGGAAAGCAAATGGAATCGAGATCAATGGGATCAAGATGGTGATAATGAATCCGATGGAAAAGAACCCTGGCGTGTGCCCTGTAAAAGTGACTGTGAGGAGCATGAACCTGGATGTACAGTAAAATTTGAAGCAAATATTGATGCTGATTCGTTAGTAGATGATGAAGATATACCAAAAGGTGGTAATGCAAACGATAAACAAA
>Ga0272442_10012149_pt1 | contig 10432 bp, 6 predicted proteins | sample SSMForm2O_FD_200262 | JGI IMG/M metagenome (GOLD analysis project Ga0272442, IMG submission 200262) | Marine sediment archaeal communities from Little Sippewissett salt marsh, Falmouth, MA, United States - SSM-Form-2O | ecosystem: Environmental > Aquatic > Marine > Wetlands > Sediment ... | reverse complement strand
CACGGCTCAACACCGCTCAGTGACGGTGGAGATATTTCGGGCGCCACCAGCGATCAGCTGCAAATCAGCAATGTGGAGAACGCTGATGCCGGGGATTACACGGTGACCGTCACCGGCGAGTGCGGTGCGGTGACCTCCGGTGCGGCGACGCTGACGGTGAAGGCGCCGACCGTGATCGCTGACCCGCCGGATGCCCTGTCTGTGTATACGGAAACGGATGTGAGTTTTTCGGTCGCCGCGAGTGGAGAAGGATCGCTGAGATACCAGTGGTACCACGGCTCAACCCCGCTCAGTGATGGCGGGAACATCTCGGGTGCAACCAGTGACCGTTTGCAGATCAGCAACGTGGAGCTTGGTGATGCCGGCGATTACACGGTGATCGTCACCGGCGAGTGCGGTGCGGTGACCTCCGACGTGGCGACGCTGGCTGTGCGTCCGGCGATAGGAACACTGGAAGTCGTTCTCGCAGAGGAGCTGCCCAATGATATCTTGCTCGTGCTGGATCTTTCCGGCAGCATGGAGGAGCCTGTGGAAGACGGCACTAAGATTGTGGTGGCCAAGGCTGCCCTCCGACAGTTCCTCGAGAGACTGCCCGGGGATGCATCAGTCGGCCTACGGACCTTCCACTCGTGTGGAAAAAGCGATCTGGAAGAACCCATCCAGCCGGTGACAGAAGGAGGAATCCTTGCAACACTGGAAGGCCTCGAAACGTATGGGAGAACACCACTTGCCTACACGCTTCGTCAAATTCCGAGTGACCTGGAGGGCCTTGGGGAAGCGATTGTGATCTTCATCACCGACGGGATGGAAACGTGCGACGAAGATCCTGTTGCAGCAGCCAGTGAGCTTGCCGCTTCGCGCCTCGACATCACCTTCTTCCTAGTCGGCTTCGATATCAGCAGCGCGGGACCACGCGCGCGAACTCAACTCCAGACGATCGCCGACGCAGCCGACGGGCAGTACATGGAAGCAGAGAAAGGGGAAGAGCTACTTTCGGTGCTTAACCTGATTCTACCACCGAGCTACCGCGTCCACGACAGTTCCGGGACGCTGATCAGGGAAGGCATCGTTGGGGATGCGCCGTTTGAGCTACCTGCCGGTGCGTACTCCATCACCGTGGAGACCGATCCGCAGCTGCTCTTCGAGGATGTGACAATCGAGCCGGATGAAACGGTGACTATCACTGTACCGGTCGACTGATTCCCAAGACCCGAACAAGACTCGATCGAGGAACCAGGCAGGTTTTTCCCTCGCCTGGTTCCTCCTGTTGAGTTGACCGAGTACTTGAGTGAAACCATCGCAACTTGTCGTTTCCAAAACAGGGTCCTGGCTATCAGTCCTCCTCAAATCAACAGGCTGCTCCCGGACCTCGCTCACCACTTATAGTAATCATCCGGCGAAGCTGACACACGACCAAAAGCGCTTTGATGCGAAACGGAGTAGCAGAGTGTGTGTAGATCTGAAAGAGGAGGTAGACATGGTAAAAGGAAGAGGATTTCTCAGACTGTCTGTACTGGGTGTGCTGATTGGCTTTTCGTTGGCCGTTGTCTGCAGCGCCGATGTTTCGCAAGAAGCCAACGACACGCTGCTCTCAATCGGCGGAGAGGGACTTGAGCTTGTGATCGACGGAGCGTGTGGCGGAATCTACGAACAGGGACAAGCCGTGGTGATTACAGTCACTTCGACCCAGGAAGGACATCTGTATCTCTTTGACTTCGACGCTGACCCCGATACGGCGTCGCAGTTTTTTCCACATCCATTGTGGGATACGGAAAGCACGTTGCAAGCCGGAGTACCCCTCGCACTGCGACCTCAAAGCGCTGACGCTGAGATGGTACTGAGTTCAGAACCCGGCGAAGGATTAGTGTTTGGCATTGTTGTTTCTGAGCCGATTAACCCGGCATCGATCTTCACTACCGAGGATGTAGGCGGATCGTGGGACATCGAGGCTGATGGTGTAGAAACGCTTTTGGCAAAAGAACTGGCCAGCCTGATTGCCGCTCTTCCAGCTGATACGTGGTATGCCACGGTAACGTGCCGCTACACGATCGTTGCCTCAGCGAGCTCTCCGTAGCCGCGGTGGGTCAGTTGCGAAGGAATGGACCGTCGAGGTCTTGTTGCGCGTGGGGATCGAGCACGCCGTTGAAATCCCCTAGAAAAATTGAGTGTGTGCCCAAGCATCCTCCGGGGCGCGGCGCCGTCTGTCGATTGCCCGACCGACCGAAGGTCGGTGATTCGTTGGCATCGCTGTCTCAGCCGAACAACGTAACCAGCGATTGCGAGGCCACATCCACCAAGCCGCGATCGGTCAATCGCAGTTCGGGAATCACGGGTAGGGCGAGAAATGAGAAGGGCATAAACGCATTATTGAGGCTGCAGCCGCAGCTGCGTAGCGCGTCGTGGAGCGCCTCGGCCTGTTCCGCAACCCGTTCCACCGGCTGATCGGACATCAGGCCGGCGATCGGAAGCGGAATCGAAGCGAGGATCCGATCGTCCTTCACCAGGCACACGCCGCCTCCCATCTCGGCGACGTGATTGCCGGCCTCGGCCATCGCTTCGGCGTCGGTCCCGACGATGAGGAGGTTGTGCGAATCGTGCGCCACGGTGCTCGCCAGGGCACATCGCTCCGTGAGGCCGAACCCCTTGACCAATCCCAGGCCGATCTGTCCGCTTGAGTGGTGGCGCTCGACCACGGCAAGGAGGGCGATGTCCTGACGTGAATCTGGCAGCACCTTTCCATCTTCGACCGGAAGCTCGGCGCGTGCTGCGCGGGTGAGGACTTGGTTCTCGATCACCTCGATCACCCGACAAGTGACTGCTCCCTCCTCCACCGGCGCCGCGACGTCAAAATCGCCGGCGGTAAGTGGTCGCGCCAGGTGTACGCTCTCCAACACTTCCCGTGGATACGTGCAAGGAGCAACGTCAAACCTTAGCTTCCCGCGTTCGGCGACGATCTGCCCGGCGGCAACGACAAGGTCGATCACCAGCCGCTCGAGATCGCTGACGATCAGAATGTCGGCGAAACGCCCGGGAGCGATACAGCCGATATCCTGTGCCACGCCGAAGTGCTCGGCCGTGTTCAACGTCGCCATCCGAATGGCCGTCATCGGGTCAACTCCTTCGGAAATGGCCAAACGAACGACGTCGTCCATGTGACCGTCTTCGAGAAGCGTTCCGGGATGGCGGTCATCGGTACACAGCACGACGTGCCGCGAATCGATGCCGCGCTCGGTGATTGCGGGCAGCTGGGCAGACAGATTGTGCCACGCCGAGCCCCGGCGCAGCATCGCCACCATCCCCTGCCGCACGCGGGCGATCGCGTCTTCGACGCGGGTGCCTTCGTGGCAGTCGCTCGGGCCGGCCGCAGCGTAGGCGTGGAAGGTCGGTCCCAGATCGGGCGAGGCGTAGTGCCCACCGATCACGCCGCCTGCTTTCATCGCCTCCGCGATCTCCGCGTGAAGCCGCTCATCCCCAGCTGCTACGCCGGGGTAGTTCATCACCTCGCCAAGACCGATCACCCCAGGCCAGGCCATCGCTTCGGCGACCTGTTCCGGCCCGATGCTCGCTCCGCTCGTCTCCAGGCCCGGTGCAGCGGGAACACACGAGGGAACCTGCACGTAGATCTGCATCGGTGTTGCCCGTGCCTCGTCGGCCATCAGCCTGACGCCGGCAAGGCCGAGGACGTTGCCGATCTCGTGCGGATCGATAAACGCACCGGTCGTCCCGTGAGGCAGTACAGCCCGGGCAAACTGGGTGACGGTGAGCATCGAGCTTTCCACGTGCACGTGCGCGTCGAGCAGACCGGGAACGAAGTACCGACCCTCCGCGTCGATGACCTCGGTGTTCTCACCGACCATCGAACCGGCATCCGGACCGCAGTAGGCAATCCGGCCTCCAAAAACGGCGATGTCCGTGTGGTCGATGACCTCGCCCGAGCAAACGTTCACCCAGCGGCCGTCGCGCACGACGAGGTCCGCCGGCCGACGGCCCATGACGATATCAACGAGATCACGTGTCATTGCGTGTAGTGGCTTTCTGTCCATCATGAATACGAAAAGGCGGCTGCTCCTATCGGGAGCAGCCGCCGATCAACTACATCGTGATCCTACGGCTCGCCGGGATACGGCCCGACGATTCCGTCGACCGCCCATTCCATCGTCGTCAGTTCGAGGACCGACATGCGAGAACCTGCGGGAACCCGCAGTTCTCCGTTCCGATCGTAGATCGGGCCGGAAAACGGGTCGAAGATCATCGACGGGTCCGACATCTGCTCCATCCGTTTGAGGACAAGATCGTACACACTGATCGTTCCGAGAAGCGGATCGTTGTGCATGACCGCTTGCAGGTCCCCGACGAAAACGGGGTTGATCAACATGTCCGGCTCGGCACCCATTTCGACGCCCTTTTCCTGAAGAAGCCACCAGTAATCAAGATTTCCAATATTGTGCGCCGTGTACACCCCGGCGTAAACCTTGGCCAAAAAGTCGAGGTAGATCGCTTCCCAGTGCGCGATCTGACCGGAGATGATGTGATCGGGCCCGAACTCGTACATCGGCGAGTAGTGGCCGAAAGACGTCAGTTCACTCTCCGCCGCAACCTGCACCACCGTGGGCGAATCCTCGGTAAACGCGAACACATCGCAGCCTTCGGCGATCAATGCCTCCGTCGCTTCCTTGGCTGCCGTGGGACTGAACCACTCGTAGATCCAGCGTGCGTGGACCTCAATGTCGGGATTGATCTCGCGAGCCCCGATCGCAAACGCGCTCATGTGGCGCTTGACCTCGGGAATGGGAAATGCACCGACGTAGGCGATCTTACCGGTTTTTGAGAGCGCGCCTGCCATCAAACCGTTTAAGTAGTAGATCTGGTAGAAATCGGCCATGTAGGTCATCATATTAGGATTGCGCTTAAATCCTGAGCAGTGAGCGAAAATCTTGTGGGGATGGCGCTGCGCTCCGGCAAGCGTTCCGTCCATGAATCCAAAGCTCGTGGTGAAGACGACATCGCAACCCTCGTCCTGGATCAACTGATCGATGTACAGTCCCTCGTCTCCCTCGGCCACGTCCTCTACGTAGACCGTCTCCAGCCAAGGGAAGGTCTCCTCGCAGATGAGTCGTGCATCATCGTGCGCGTGACTCCACCCCAGGTCCCCGATCGGTCCGACATAAATGAATCCAACCTTCATCGGGTCCCCGGGCGCGTAGTCCTCCTCTTGGGCCATCGTCACCGCAGAGACGATGAAAACCGCCAACACTGTCGCCAATATTGCGAACACAACATGCTTCTTCATTACAACCTCCTCGGTTCGTTTCCTTACTCGTAGCCCTCTCCGACTGGTCATGTCCTTCCCCTTTCCACCTCCTTCCTAAGATACAGTTATTCCTCACCCCTTGTGTAAGGCAACGTCAGCGCGGCCGGTGCGCCCATCCGTTTGCGAAGCGTCCCCCGGGACACGATCACCAAGACGAGGATGGCAAAGGCATAGGGCATCGCCTTTAGGAACTCCGGTGACACCCACGCCTGCAAGCGGAATGAAAGATGAAACAGCGCGGCGAACAGATACGCTCCTGCCAGGCCGAGTGCGGGGTTCCAAAACGCAAAGATCGTGAGTGCAATAACGATCCATCCCGTTCCGGCCGTCATCCCTTCCGTCCAGGCCGGCCGGTAGGCCACCGACAAATACCCACCCGCCACTCCGGCGAGCATCCCACCGATAAACACGCACGCGTAGCGAACAAGCGACACGTTGACACCCAGAGAGTCGGCGGTCGCCGGGTCCTCGCCGACCGACCGAATGCTGATCCCTATCTTCGTACGATAGAGGATATACCACATCAGCGGGACCAACAGAATGCTTATGTAAACAAGCAGGTTCTGCCCATCAAACAGGATCGGCCCAAGAACGGGGATATTAGACAAACCGGGGACCGTGATCTTTTGCAGCGGAGCCAAAAGCGGCCTTCCCTCCCAGCCTCGACCGAGTACGCCGGAGAGCCCGAGCCCGAGCATCGTCAGTGCAAGACCGGACACAACCTGGTTGGCTTTCAGGGTGACGCTGGCAAAGGCGTGGATGAGCGAAAAGGCACCACCGACAACCGCTGCGACAAGGATACCGAGCCACGCATTCCCAGTCGTGAACGCCACCGAAAAGGCGGCGTACGCCCCGATGATCATCATCCCTTCCACTCCGAGGTTGAGGACTCCGGCACGCTCCGCGTAGATCTCACCGAGCGTTGCCAGGAGAAGCGGGGTGCCGTAGGCCAGGGTTCGGCTGAACGTCGTGATGACCCAGTTTTCCCACCCCATCACGCCCTCCTAGGAGCCAAACGTATCCTGTATCGCATCAGAATCTCGCTCCCGATCAAGAAAAACAGAATCAACCCATTGAAAACGTTGACCAATTGAAAAGGCAACCCCAGTGAAACCTTGATGACATCTCCTCCCCGCATGATGATTGCGAACAGAAGCGAGGTGACGATGACCGCAAGCGGATTGCGACGCGCCAACCATGCGACGATGATCGCTGTGTATCCGTACCCCATCGAGACGTGAGTCGGTCCCAACAGCATGTGGTGAATCCCCGCGACCTCTCCGACCCCTGCCAGGCCGGCCAAGCCCCCGGAAACCACCATCGCCAGTACCGTTATCTTGAAGTGACTGATGCCGGCAAACCTCGCCGCATGAGGGTTCTCTCCCACGACGCGGATCTCGAATCCCCATCGGGTCCGTTTGACAAGGACAAACGCCAACGTCGCCAAAACCAAACCGACCGCCAGCGTCGGCCAGTGGATCCGGCTAATCCCGATGGTCGGGAGAATCGCCGCCGCGGGAAAACGATCCGTGTAGGCGAAGCCACGCATCGTGGGTCCCTTCCACGGACCGTGGATGAGCCACTCCACAATATAGATGGCGATGTAGTTCATCATCAAGGTGGTGATGACATCGTTTATCCCCAGTTTGACTTTCAGCGCCGCCGGAATGGTTCCCCAAAGCGCGCCGGCAGCGAATCCAACCAGGAACATCACCGGCAGAAGGAGCGGGCCGGGTACACCCGAGAACAACGCAACACCCGTAGCGGCAGTCGCTCCAATCAAAAGTTGCCCTTCGGCACCGATGTTCCAGAACAGGGCGCGAAATGCTATCGTCAATCCCACACCGCAAAGGAGCAATGGGATTGCCCTTCGGACCGTCTCCGTCACCCCCAGCCGGCTGCCGAACGCACCCTTTAGGATGTCGCCGTACGCCCGGATCGGAGAGACTCCGTATGCCTGAAAGAAGATTCCGGCCACAATGAGTGCGGCAACGATTGCCAGAAGCGAAACCCCCAGTACGACCCGCGTCGACGGCGTCGCTCGTCTTTCCACGCGGAGAAACGAAGGCACCCTCACGCTTGAACCCTCTCTTGTGCTGTCCCGGCCATCATCAACCCGATCGTCTCGCGATCCGCCAGCTCGGCATCGACAACCCCCATAACCAACCCTCCGAACAAAACCAAAATCCGGTCGGAGAGCGTCAGTAGCTCGTCAAGATCCTCTGAGATGAGAAGGATCCCTGCACCGCGATCGCGCTGTCCCAGCAATACCTGGCGGACCTGTTCGGTTGCGCCGACATCGAGTCCGTAGGTGGGGTGGGCCGCAATCACGAATCGAGGTTCACCACACAGTTCACGTGCGAGCACCAACCGCTGGATGTTTCCCCCGGATAGCAGCTTGGCCGCCGTTCTGTCATCCGGCGCCATGATCGCGTACTCCTCCATCGCGCGGCATGCGTTTTGGTGCGCCGCCTTCTGATCCACAAAGCTCCACCGACAAAACGGCGAGCGGCGATAGCTCTTGAGAATAAGATTCTCGCGTACGCTCATGTTGGGGACGGTCCCCATTCGAATACGCTCCGTGGGCACGTGGGCCACGCCGAGATCGGCGACCTCTCGCGCCGAGCAGTGTGTGAGATCATGCGTCAGCAGGATCGCGCTGCCTTTCAAGGCGCGACGCAAGCCGGCGAGTACCTCCGACAGCTCCTGTTGCCCGTTGCCCGATACACCGGCGACGCCGAGGATCTCGCCACCGTAGAGATCGAGTGAAACACCGCGGAGTGCCGGGAGCCCCCGGTCGTTTAGTGCATGCAGGTCGCGAACCTCAAGGATTTTCTCTCCGCGGTCAAGCGGCGACTTCTCCAATCGAAAGACCACCTCGCGGCCGACCATCATCGTGGCAAGGACCGGTTTGTCGGTCTCCGCCGTCGGGACGGTTGCCACGACCTTGCCTTTGCGAAGGACCGTGACGCGATCGCTGATCTGCATCACCTCATCCAGCTTGTGAGTGATGAAGATGATCGTCAGCCCGTCGTCCACCAGTGTGCGCAGCGTGGCGAACAGCTGGTCGACCTCCTGCGGCGTGAGTACGCTGGTCGGCTCATCCATGATCAAGATGTCCGCCTCGCGATACAGGGCCTTGATGATCTCCACCCGCTGCTGCTGCCCCACGGAGAGCTGCCAGATCTTTGCCTGGGAATCGATTTGAAGGCCGTAATCCTCAGCGATCTTTCCGATCTTCTTCCGTGTTTTGCGTGGACTTAAGAAAGGTCCTCTTCCCTCGTGCAGTCCCAAAACAATGTTCTCCTCCACCGATAACGTGGGGACAAGTCGGAAGTGCTGGTGCACCATGCCGATGCGGTGTGCAAGCGCAGCTTTTGGTGAGGGAATCCTTATGGGACTTCCATTTAGAAGGATCTGCCCCTCATCCGGTTGATAGAGCCCGTAGAGGATGCGCATCAAGGTTGTTTTGCCGGCGCCGTTCTCGCCGAGTAGACAATGGATCTCCCCGCGCACGATCTCAAGATCGATCCCATCGTTGGCAACAACACCCGGAAAACGTTTGACGATCCCTCGGAGCTGTATTACACAATCTGCTGAGGTGCCCAGAGTTCCTCCGTTCCCCTCGCGTTTTTTTGATCGTGCCAGCAAACTGGGAGTCATATCTTAGGATCGTACTCCGAGCCTGTCAACTGTATGGGAATTCCGTGGACGCAACCCGCATTCTTTCGAGCAACAACTCAAAATGGGGCCTCTGCTCCACGAATTTTCTGGCAACGATTGATCGACTGTTAGCGAGCGATCAACGACTGGACCTCGTCTTCTCGTTCGCCACGTCTTCGAGGATCGCCGGGGTGGCGCCGGTGGGATACTCCCCGGTGAAACAGGCGTAGCAGCAGGGAAGCTCCTCGTAGAGGGCCTTCAGATCGTCTAAGGTCTGGTACACGACGGCGTCGGCCTCGATGTAGCGGGCGAGCTGATCCGGCTCGTAATGGGCGGCGATGATCTCCCGGGTGCTGGACATGTCAATGCCGTAAATGCAGGGGTACTTGATCGGCGGCGATGCGGAGACAAAGTAGACTTCCTTCGCGCCGGCCTGCCGCAGCAGCGTGACCAAGCGCTTCGACGTGGTTCCCCGCACGATCGAGTCGTCCACCACAGCGATCTTTTTGCCGCGAATGACGTCACGAATCGGATTGAGCTTCTGCCGCACCAGGCGTTCCCTTTGTTCCTGGGAAGGGGTGATGAAACTGCGGCCGATGTGATTGTTCTTCGCCAGCCCCCGTCGGTAGGGAATCCCCAGCGCTTCTGCAAGGCCGGAGGCGAAGAAGTAGGCGGACGAGGGCACGTCGATCACGATGTCGGGGCGCAGCCCGGTCTTCCGGAACGGCGTCGCCAGAGACCGCCCCATCCGTACCCGCTCGTTGGCCACCAAACGGTTATGAATAACGGAGTCTTCGCGGGCGAAATAGATGTATTCAAACACGCAGAAGGCCTGATGAGCACAGCGGCAGACACGTCGATACACCTGGCCGCTTGTGTCGATGAACAGCGCCTCACCGGGTCCCAGATCGTGCATCGTCTCGTAGCCCAAGTAGTCAAGACACGTGGTCTCCGACGCCAGCGCGACCACGACGCCTTCACCGGTGAGCTTGCGCCCCATCACCAACGGCCGGATGCCATGGGGATCGGTAAACGCGAGAAACCCGTGGTTGGCAATCAGCGCAATCGCCGAATAGGCTCCCTGGACCTTGTTCTGGGTGGCCTCCACGGTATCGAAAATATCTTCCACCGAGAGGTGCTTCAGGTCTTTGGTCTCCAGCTCGGCGGCAAACGTATACAGAATCAGCGCCACGTCGTTGGAGGTGTCCAGAAGCCGATGATGGTCCTCGTACAGAGACCGACGCAGCTCCAAGAAATTGACCACGTTCCCGTTGTGCACCATCGCCAACCCGAACGGATAATTCAGGGCGACCGGCTGGGCGTCCAACACGTCCGTGGACCCCATGGTGGCGTAGCGAACGTGGCCCAGTCCACAGGACCCTTTGAGTCTTTCGATCTGTTCTTCCTGGAAAATCTGACTGACCAGCCCCCGACCTTTGCGCATCCGAAAGGCCCGAT
>Ga0272442_10012148_pt1 | contig 10432 bp, 9 predicted proteins | sample SSMForm2O_FD_200262 | JGI IMG/M metagenome (GOLD analysis project Ga0272442, IMG submission 200262) | Marine sediment archaeal communities from Little Sippewissett salt marsh, Falmouth, MA, United States - SSM-Form-2O | ecosystem: Environmental > Aquatic > Marine > Wetlands > Sediment ... | reverse complement strand
TTGCAATAAGCGGAAGCTTGGATATTTTTCTAATTTGATTGACTACTTTATAAGTCAGTTTCGCGTCTGTCCCCCATAGCATTCCACCTCTTTTTACATTTGGACAAGATATATTGATTTCCAAACCTCCAATTTTTATATGTTCGGAAACTTCATTCAATTTTCTTGTTATTTTTATGTAATCATCAATTGTATCTCCGGATATATTGATAATGACAGGTGTATTATATTTTTGCAATTGAGGTAATTTTTCTTTTATTAAAATGTCCACACCTACATTCTGCAGGCCAATGGCATTCAGCATACCGGATGATGTTTCAATGATTCTTGAAGGTAGATTGCCTTTTTTCGGATTTAAAGTAATTCCTTTTAAAGTCATAGCCCCCAATTTATTCAAATCAAAAAATGCGCCAAATTCCTCCCCGTAACCGAAGGTTCCCGAAGCAGTCATTACGGGATTTTTCATTTTTAGCTTACCTATTTTTACCTCTAAAATTGGCCTTTTAGTCATCCCAAATCACCTCATTTGCTGTAAAAACCGGACCATCTACGCATACTCTTTTATATGTAAAATTTTCATTATTTTTAATCATTTGAGAATCTTCAGCCTTACATATTTTTATTTTACAAACACATCCCAGACAAGCACCGATACCGCAACCCATTCTCTCTTCTAATGAAACCTGGCAATTTATTCTTGCATTTTCTGCTAATTTTGCAATTATTTTTAACATTCCTTTTGGGCCGCAGGCAAAGATTTGATCGGGTAACCATTTCACGATGATTCCTTTGGTCAAATCAGTGACTACACCTTTATGTTGATAACTTCCATCCTCAGTGGCGATGTGAGTTTCTACTCCGATTTTTAAAAATTGTTTTTCACTTAAAATCATTTTTTTACTGGCTGCTCCAATCAATGCTTTTACTTCTTTCCTTTTTTTTACGCAGTCTTCGGCTATGGCCAGTAGTGGAGCAATTCCCATTCCCCCTCCTATGATCATGATCTTCTGACTTTGAGAAAAAGTCCGAAAGCCGTTTCCAATGGGTCCTATAACATCTAGATGTTGTCCTATCTTTCTTTTTGATAGCCTATTTGTGCCAAGTCCCTTTACCTGAAACAATATATAAATATTTCCCTTATCTTTTTCAATTTTATGAATGCTTATAGGCCGTCGAAGTAGTGGATTATCATCAGTACTGCATTTTATATGAATAAATTGTCCCGGTTTAGCTTCTTTCGCGATTTGGGAAGCGAATAAACCCATCAAATAAATATTGGGAGCAATTTCTTTATTTAAGACAATTTCCGTTTTAGTTCTTAAAATATTTTTTGTCTGTTCCATATAAATTCCCCCTCTTCTAATTTGCATTAGGAAATCAGGTAAACAAGCTTCATTGACCGACTCTATTTTACAGCCAATGGCTCTTTATGCTAACTTTTTTCTTTTTTTTATTCTTCGTATAATAAAATTAAAAGGCTATTCATTTTTTAGTATGGAGACTTGATCTTTACCGTCTTTTTCTTTTAGCCTGACTTTCACTATTTCTTTTCTGGATGTAGGAAGATTTTTTCCTATATAGTCTGCACGAATCGGAAATTCCCTATGTCCTCTGTCAATTAGAACTGCCAATTGAATTATTTCAGGTCTACCCAAATCGATTACCGCATCCATGGCAGCTCTTATCGTCCTACCGGTATATAGAACATCATCAACTAGAATTATCTTTTTAGGTGTGATTTCAAAAGATATTTCAGTATTTATAATCAGAGGTTTCTGAATAACGGTCGATAAATCATCCCGATATAGAGTAATATCTAATACTCCCACAGGTATTTCTTTTTTTTCAATTTTATAAATCTCTTGAGCCAAGCGCTTAGCTAAAAAAATTCCGCGTGACCTAATACCAATAAGAGCTAAATTGGTTACACCTTTATTTTTTTCAACAATTTCATGTGCAATACGAATCAACGCCCTTTTAATTTCGTTTTCACCCATAATGTTTGCTTTTTCATGTATTGTCATTTTTTAAAATCCTTTCTTTTTAACTCAAACTATATAAGCTCTAAATATTTTTCAATATCACTCGATTTTTTAAAAGTAATCACTAAAACTATTTTTTACTAGCCGGTTTTTTACTCTTAAGGAAATAACCCTTAAACATAAAAGATTAATCTCGATCACACATAAAAAAACTCTTATTAACAAAATGCTAATAAGAGGATATAAATTTTCATTATTTATTCCCTTATTAGCTTCACGGAGCTAACTTAAAGGGTATTTTTTTACATATTATATGATAAGCTCTTTGCAGTCAAATATTTTTTACATCAATTCATTTTTTAAAATACTTATAATTTAAATTACCTTGAAAATTATTTCAATATTTTATAATAATATCATTTTCTTTTTTAAGAAATTTCAATGTAATAATATCAAGCACAAAAAAAGGATTTTTTCAATAAAATTGAAATGATTTAATAAAATAGTTTTTGTGAATAGGAGATGTTGCAAATGAATAAACATCGCTTCGATCCGTATTTCCTCCATCCATAAAAATTAGTTCAGCAGCTCGAGAAAGTTGATACCAGCAAGAGTAGCTGGCCGAAAGAATTTTTTTTCTTCTTTATAAACTGGTACTATAATACATATTTGATTTTTTTTGGGTAAAGAATTCATACAGAAAATCCTCTTATTTATCCCTAAAGTTTCCCAATAAAAAAGATACAAGATTTATTTACAATTTATAACTGCCTTATTTTATATTATTCAATTTATTTATAAAGTATCCTCTGTTAGCTTTTATCAATAGAGGATACTCATTGTTTCAATTCTTTCTTTGCTTTTTTAGAAATTTACCTATAAGGATTTTACTTTTATTAAATTAAAATGTTTAGCCTAATAAAGGTAAATGATAATACCCCGGCTACCAACGGTAATACCTATCCCTATTCCGGGTTGTATTTTCTTGCTAAATTTAATTCTCTCAATTTCTTTTACAATATGACTCGAAATACTACTAATTTCTATTCTTTCAAATTTCTGGAAAATCCGACGTGATCTAATTTTTTGTTAAAACCCATCTTTCTAGCATCCTAATCTCTATATAATGGTGAGATATTTCTTTATTTTGGTTCTATTTTTTGATTGATAGGTTCTTCTTTCGCACTTTTCTTGTCGCAACTAAATCTATCTTTTCATTCAGTAAATTAGAAGCGATGGTTTGACCAATTGCTACAGGAGCTGCTATCTCCAGCGAATGAGTTATTTTACCGATGTGCTTTAAATATTTTTTAGGGATAGGATTTGGCGTTTTTACACTGACCAGTTTAAAATTCCCATTAGTCACTTTCACAGAACCCACAAATACTCTTAAAGGATTGGTTATTTCATTTTTGACAAAGGCCTCTCCTTTGGGACATTGCGCACCAATTATTTTTTTAATCGTTTTATCTTCGTATTCTACTTTCAACTGGCAGCTATTTGGGCAAATAATGCATACAAACTTTCTGTTCATGATTAAACCAACCTTACTGTTAACCGTTTTATATTCTCTAATTCTTCCGAGGATAATTTTACCCGGAGCATCTCTGCCGGATTAACCCGAGAGAAAAAGGTCTTATGAATTAATGTGTTATTTTCCTCAAATAACAGGGTCTTTTTCTTGCCAGGCTGGTTTACCCGGAAAGAAAAAATAGTATCTTTAAGGGTTAATATCTTTTGGGGAACGACATACCGCAAACCATTGCTAAGAATAATTTGAATTGCCTGGTGTTTTTTTAATTGTCCCTGTAAATAATCGATAATCCCTTCGGTAATATACTCGGCTTCTAAGGAAACATTATCGACGATATCGTGTACCTGTAATACGTTTCCACAGGCAAAAATCCCGGAGATATTGGTCTGTCCTCTTTCATCAACCTCAGGCCCTCCGGTGATAGGATTTAAAATGACGCCTGCCTGGCGAGACAGCTCATTTTCCGGAATTAAGCCGACGGAAAGGAGCAGGGTATCACAGGGTATTTTTCTTTTACTTTTTTTAATGATTCCCCCTCTTTTACCGATTTCGGCAAGGGCAACTTCCGATATACGTCCATTACCCTTGATATCAATGACAGTATGGTTTAAAAGTAATGGAATATCAAAATCGTATAGACATTGATTGATATTTCGAGGAAGTCCGCTGCTATAGGGTAGTTTTTCGGCCACCAAGAGAACTTCTGCCCCTTCCAACATTAAGCGGCGTGCCATAATCATGCCAATATCCCCGGAACCTAAAATCACAACTTTTCTTCCAATCATGTAGTTTTTAAGATTGATCAATTCCTGGGCTACACCGGCGGTATAAATCCCGGCTGGCCGAGTTCCGGGAATGGCAATGGCTCCCCGCGTTCTTTCCCGACATCCCATGGCCAGAATAATCACTTTTGCATGGTAGTGGTGTAATCCCTGGCGATTGGTAACAAGTATTTCTTTTTTAGCATTTAAATCAAGGACCATGCTATCAAGCAGATAGGGTATTTTCTTGCTCATAACCAAATCAATATATCTCTGGGCATATTCCGGACCTGTAAGAGAAGCATTGAACTTTTCCAGGCCAAATCCGTCATGAATACATTGGTGTAATATTCCGCCAAGATAGGCATTCCGTTCTATAATTAGAATATCTTTGATTCCTCTTTCACGACAGGCAAGTGCAGCTGCCAATCCGGCGGCTCCGCCGCCGATGATAATAACATCTTTTTCTGTCATGATATCTTTACCTCATTACTTCGATATCCGGTTAAAAGAGAAGAATGATTTCCTTTTAGGGTAATATCTCTTGGGTCTAAATGGAATTTTTCCTTTAATAATTCAATAATTCTGGTTAAGCAATAACCTCCCTGGCATCGTCCCATCATAGCTCGGCTGCGGTATTTAATAGAAATCAAATCTCTTGCCCCCAAGGGATTATGAATAGCCTCCAGGATTTCTTTTTTGGTCACTTTTTCACAGCGACAGATAATTTCGCCATAATCAGGGTCTTCTTTTATAAGTGATTTTTTTACATCTTCGCTCTGTGCTTCAAAGCGTAAAATGCCCTTCCTGAAAGGATTGAATTTGGAGCTGATTTTTAACTTCTCTTTTTTATTGATGATTTTTACTACTTTTTGAGCAATCGTTTGAGCAGCAGTTAATCCGGGAGATTCTATACCAATTAAATTAATGAAATTCTCGACCATCCTGCTCTCCCCTATGGTGAAATCCCAGAAACCGCCTTCTGAAGAAGGAGCTTGTTTTGAGCGAATACCTGAATAGCTACGAATAATGTCCCGGTTTGAAACCAGAGGGAGAAAATCCCGGGATTCAGAAACAAGCATCTTCATGACCTTAGAAGTCGAAGAAAGATTGCCTTTATTTTTAATATATTCATTGCTGGGACCTAACAGAATATTTCCGTCAACTGTTGGGGTAATGTGTACACCCAAACCTCCGTAGCCAGCTTTCGGTACAGGGTAAACCAGGTGATTGACTAGTTTGGAGGTATTTTTATCAAGAATAAAATATTCACCACGACAGGGGTAAATCCGATATTTCTCTGCACCAGCCATACGGGATATCCTATCAGAAAAGAGACCGGCACTATTGATTACATAGGCACTGGTGAATGTTTTTTTAGGAGTAGTAATTCTAAATACGGAATTGTTCTTTTTAATAGCAGTTACTTCTGTGTTTAAAAAGAATGCTGTACCATTTTTAAGTGCATTTTCCGCCAGGGCAATCGTTAATCCATAAGGTGAAGTAATGGCGGTATTGGGAGAATGGAGCGCTGCCAGACCTTGAATATTCGGTTCCATCCTCTTCAATTCATCGGTACCAACAATCTGTAAATCTTCTACACCGTTTTCCTCTCCCTGTTTTTTTAATCTTTTTAATTCTGTTATCTCTTCTTTTTTAAAAGCGACGACAAATTTCCCTATTTTTTTATAAGGGACATCCAGTTCAAGACAGAGCTCATTAAAAGTCTTATTCCCTTCTACACACAATTGTGCCCGTAAAGTTCCCGGTTCATAATTAAAACCGGCATGCACAACGCCACTATTTCTACAGCTGATACCCCATCCTACATCGGCTTCTTTTTCCAATACGGCAATATCTATATGGTAACGGGATAATTCGCGGGCAATGGCGCAACCGACAACACCGGCACCAATAATGACTACATCGTAATTTTTGCGGCTCGTTGACACCTTATATTTTTCCTTTCAAAGTATCGATATTTTTTAATTATTTGAGAGTGCTATCCCAGGAATTGATTTCTGAAATAGAAGATTCCTTTGCCCTGTTCAGGTGTTTTAATAAAGACTCGATGACCAATTCCTCATCATTCTTCTTCAGGGCTTCAACAATTAAAAGATGTTCTTTTACTGAACCGGAAAAGGTAATTTTCTTAAGAGATATATTCCGAATCCAATGGATTTGCTCCTGCAGGTTATACAATATCTCAATGAGTTTTTTATTTCCGCAATTTTCAATGAGCAAATTATGAAATTTTTTATCCAGTGCAAGATATTGCATTCGATTTTCAGCATTGGTCGGTTTATTCATAAATTTTTTGAACTGATTTCCGATTTTTTCCAGATTTTCCAAGGATATCTTTCCAATGGAATTTTTAATAGCCAGGGATTCCAGATTTTCTCTTATCTCGAATATATCCTGAATGGTTTGAACCGTAATCATGGATACCGCCGCTCCCTTTCTGGGAATAATCGTAACAAAACCTTCTTTTTCTAAGTGGTTAAAAGCTTCTCTAATGGGAGCCCGGCTAATATTCATGGCTTTGGCCAGTTCTTCTTCTAATAAGCGTATCCCCGGTTTCAAGTTTCCAATCAATATGTGGTATTTTATATTTTGGTACACCCGGTCTTTTAGAGATAGGTAATTTCCTAAATCTTCGAAATTTAGTTCCATATTTCATTCCTTTTTTAAAATTAATACTGACTTTTTATTTATTTTATATTGTCGTTTGGATATTGTCAACAATTTATCTATTATTTATACATATTTTTTAACCTTTAAAATAATTTATACTTTCACAGATATATTTTATTTATCCGCTATTTTAAAACTAGTATCATAAAAAAGGAACCTTTTATCAATAAAATAAAAAGTTCCTTAAAAATAATTCTTGTCTATATGCTTTTTTTAAAATTCTTTATCGGGATAACTCTTTTGATTTTTCGGTTGCCCTGCTAACCGCCTTAATTAAAGTCACTCTTATTCCGCCATCCTCTAATTCCATCAAACCATCTACGGTAACGCCGGCAGGAGTAGTCACAGCATCCTTCAACAATGCAGGATGCAGGCCTGTTTTCAATACCATTTTTGAGGCACCCATTAAGGTTTGAGCAGCCATCTTTTGCGCTAATTCCCTGGGCAATCCCATCCGTACGCCTCCCTCTGTTAAGGATTCAATCATGATATAAGCATATGCCGGACCACTTCCCGATAATGCCGTAACAACATCCATTAATTCTTCACGGTGGACAATCTCTGATAAGCCGATTGCTCCAAAAATATCCATAGCCATTTGAATATGATTCTTCTTGACAAATTGACCGGAACAAAAAACCGTCATCCCTTCATTGATCAATGCCGGTGTATTGGGCATTGCTCTTATTACAGGTATGTTTTTTCCCAGGCAATTTTCAATAAATTGTGTGCTGGTAGCAGCAGCAATGGAAATAATCAATTGTTTTTCTGTGAGTACTTCTTTTATTTGAGCAATCACCTTTTTCATCAATTGCGGTTTTATAGCCAGAATGATGATATCTTTTCCCAGTATCATTTCTTCATTATTCACATAGGTTTTTATTTGATATTTCTTTTGAATTTCCTTTGCGTGCTCTTCCCGTGTAGTGCTTCCAAACAAATTCTCTTTTTTTATTATATTATTTTTAATGAGACTATCAATAAGGGTTCCGCCCATCTTGCCTACGCCAATTACGGCAATTTTTTTACCTTTAAGCATTTGATTGCTCCTTTTTAATTCACCAGCCATGTTAGTTGGAGTATTATTTTAATTTTTTTATCCAGGAGATTTTAACATAAAATTGGTTAATTTAGCAATTCCAGGATTAATAAAAATATGCATTTACATTGCTTGCAAATTTTTAGTTATGGCATCCCCTACCTCACTCGTAGATGACTTTCCTCCTAAATCATAAGACCTAACACTTCCATCACTCAATACCTTTTCCACTGCAGATTCTATAGATTGAGCTACTTTAGTCTCTCCTAAACAATCCAGCATCATTGCACCTGCAAGTATTGTGGCAACAGGATTTGCAATAGATTTATTTTTATATTTTGGTGCTGAGCCGTGTATCGGTTCAAACATGGAAATACCCTCAGGATTGATGTTTCCTCCCGCAGCAATACCTAATCCTCCTTGAATCATGGCCCCTAAATCAGTGATAATATCACCAAACATGTTAGGAGTAACAACCACTTTGAACCATTCAGGTTTTCTAACAAACCACATGGTAATCGCATCAACAAAAGTGAATTCGGTCTCAATGCCAGGATATTGTGAAGAAACTGTATTAAAAACATCTCGCCACAATCCATAAATATTACTTAACACATTAGCTTTATCTACCGAACTAACCCTGTTCATGCCTTTCTTTTTTGCTAATTCGAAGGCATATTTGATGACTCTTTCTGTTCCCGGCCTGCTGATAAGTCCAATTTGGTAGGCCAATTCCTCTTCTTTTTCCAGTTTAAAATTCACTGTAATTTTTGTTTGAAATAATTTTCTAATAACTTCCAAATTATCTTTATTTTCTTTTCCCTTAAAACGGCCTCCTGTGCCAATATAAAAATCCTCTGTATTCTCTCTAACCACGTAAAAATTAATATCTTCAGGCTTTTTATCCCTAAGAGGAGTAGGAACCCCATTAAATAATTTAATTGGACGCAGGTTAATATATTGGTCAAAATAGAATCTCGTCTTTAATAAGATCTCCTTTTCTAAAATTCCCGGTTTTACCCGTGGGTCTCCAACAGCTCCAAGATATATTGCACTCATATCTTCTATTTCTTTTAAGGCTGAATCAGGCATTAATTCTCCTGTTTTTAAATAATGTTCAGCACCAAAAGGATATTCGTGCCATTTAATTTCTATTCCAAATTTACTGGCAGCTGTTTCTATGACCTTTCTACCTTCTCTAATAATTTCGGCACCTATTCCATCACCAGGAATTAAAGCAATATTATACATTTAGTTTTCTCCTTTTTACTTCTTTTTTTACATATTCTTTTAAACCGCCAAGCGAGATGATGTTTTGGATAAATTCCGGTAAAGGATTTATTTTATAAACTTTTCCACGAGTCACATTTGTTATATTCCCTGAATCAGTATTGACTTCTAACTCGTCACCCTGATTGGTTTCATTAAATATTTCGGATGATTCAAATATCGGTAAGCCTATATTTATGGCATTTCTAAAAAATATTCTGCCAAAAGACTTCGCAATAATACAAGAGACTCCTGCTTCCTTGAGCGCAATAGGCGCATGTTCCCGGGAACTTCCGCATCCGAAATTATTACCCGCTACAAAGATATCACCCCGCTCCATCTTTTTAATAAATTCAGAGTCATAATCCTCCATGCAGTGCAATGCCAATTCCCCTGGATCGGATGTATTTAAATACCTTGCAGGTATAATCACATCAGTATCAATATTATCTTTAAATTTCCAAACCTTACCCTTTAATTTCATTCTAAATTACCTCCTCAGGATTCGCTATTTTTCCTACGATGGCAGATGCTGCCGCCACTGCCGGGCTTGATAAATATACCTCACTCTTAGGGTGTCCCATTCTGCCGACAAAATTTCTATTAGTTGTTGAAATTGCTCTCTCTCCTTCAGCCAAAACACCCATATGACCACCTATACATGGTCCACATGTTGGCGTACTAAACGCTGCTCCGGCAGAAATAAATATCTCAACTAATCCCTCGCGAACTGCCTGTAAATAAATATCTTGGGTTCCCGGAATAACAATTAACCTAACTCCCGGATAAACCTGTTTTCCCTGTAATATTTTTGCAGCAACTCTTAAATCCTCTATTCTGCCATTTGTGCATGAACCAATCACTGCCTGATCAATTTTGATTTCACCAACCTGGCTAATACCCCTTGCATTTTCCGGTAAATGCGGAAATGCTACCTGTGGTTCAATTTCACTCACATCATATTCAATAATTTTCTCATAAATAGCATCGGAATCGCTTTGATAAAATTTATAAGAACGTTTCGCCCTGCCTTTAATATAATCCAAAGTAATTTTATCTGGTTCGATGATTCCTGATTTTGCGCCTGCTTCTATCGCCATATTACACATGGTAAAACGGTTATCCATGGATAAATTTTCTATCGCCTCACCAC
>Ga0272442_10012147_pt1 | contig 10432 bp, 9 predicted proteins | sample SSMForm2O_FD_200262 | JGI IMG/M metagenome (GOLD analysis project Ga0272442, IMG submission 200262) | Marine sediment archaeal communities from Little Sippewissett salt marsh, Falmouth, MA, United States - SSM-Form-2O | ecosystem: Environmental > Aquatic > Marine > Wetlands > Sediment ... | reverse complement strand
CTATTATACTTAATCTTCTATGTCCAAAAGAAAATTCTTTTTGATGAACTATTCCCCAATCATCTGGACCTCTATGTTTTAAACTATTTACTATTTTTTTAAATTTATTTTTGTTTATAGTTTTTCTTGTATTTAATTCAAGATTTAATGAACCAATTATACCACACATATTAAATTTTTTTGAGATTTTTGATTATCTTTAAAGATTATTCACTATCTCTCTCCATAATTATTTTTTTAAATTTTAATTTAAAACCTGCTTTTTTATAGATTTTCATTGCATTAACATTATCTTCTCTTACTCCTAATAAAATTTTTTTATAACCTTTCTCACAAACTTTTTCTATTAATTCAGTCCCTATTCCCCGGCCCCTATATTCTTTTGTAACAAAAAGCCCCAAATTGTAAGTTGAATTTTTAGATTTACCTTTTTTAATAAGATAGACTATTCCTACAATTTTTTTATTATTAAAATAAGCATAAATATCCATTTTATTTATTAAATAATAAGGAATAAATAAGGGGAATAATTCCATTGTTTTATAATTTTTTTTATAATAATTATAAATTTTGAATATATCTATTAAAGTAATTTTCCTTATCATTTTATTTGTATTAATAACATCAATTTCCCTATTTAAAGATTTTTTCACTAAGTTTTAAATCCTCAATATTATCAATTTCAAACCATTTTAGAGAACCCACTTCAAAAGGGTGTATTATTCCTATTTTTTTTAAAACTATATCCTGCATAACATATTCTAGAGGTTCTGTTCCTTCAGATAAATTTACATGTTTTTCTAAACCAGGTTTCAATATGGTTCTAACAAAATCTGCTGAAAATTTATGTATATTGACTGTTTTATATTTATCTTGTATTTGAAAATTCGAATCTCTTGCAGTTTTATGTATCCAATCCACAACAAGGTTATTTTTTATTTCTACAAAACTACCATCTAGATGAGGATTGTATTTTTGAACTGCTGTAGAATTTAAATAGGGTGTTCTTAAAAATTCTCTTAATAACTTCTCTTCGAAAAAAATATCTCCTTCTAATATAAGGATTTCTTCATCTAATCCTTTTAATCCTTTTAAAAGAGAATAACTTGTGTTTGTTTTATTATAATCTTTATTTTTTACATAATCTATAGACATGCCTTTAAAATTATCACCAATTCTCTCTTTTATTTTTTTTCCAAGATATCCCACAACAATTCTTGTTTGTAGAATACCAGAATTTTTTAAATTATTAAGCATATTAATTAAAATTGATTTTCCATTAACTTCAGTTAAACATTTAGGAGAATTATCTGTTAGAGGTTTGAGTCTACTTCCCACTCCTGCAGCTAGAATTATAGATCTCATTTTAATAATAAGTTTTCTTCTTTAACAACCTCATTTAAATTTTTTAAAAACCAATCAATATCTTTTTTATAGATATTCCCAAGAGTAGCAATCCTAAATTTTTTCTGATTCAATACCTCTTTTCCAGAATAAATAGTTATCCCTCTTTTTTTTAATTTATCATGAATTCTCCAATAATTCATATTTTTAGGCATTTTAACTGTTGTCAAAATATTTGATTGAATTTCTTCTGGTAGAAGAATTATCTCAAAACCAATTTTTTTTAATCCTTCTCTCATTTGTTTAGCTAAACAAGTATATCTTTCTACTCTTTCATTATAACCTTCCTCTATCAATTCTTTTATTGCATTATCTAAAGCAAAAATAACTTGGACTGCAGGAGTAAATAACATTTGGCCCTCTTTTTCTTTTTTCCATTGCTCATAAATATCAAAATAATAATTTCTAGATTTTTCTTTTAATTTCTTAATTTCTTCTATTTTTCCAATAACAAAAGAAACTCCTGGAAAACTTTCAAGACATTTGTTTGCACTAACTGAACAAAAAGCAATATTGTCTTTTTGCAAATCAAAATAATGTCCTCCTATGCTACTGATAGCATCTACACAAAGCAATTTATTGTATTTTTCTGATAATTTTCCTATTTTGTTAAGAGGTAATAAAACTCCTGTAGTAGTTTCATGATGAACCAAATATATATGGGTAATTTCTTTATCTTTTTTTATTATTTCTTCAAGATGTTTTATATTTATAGGCTCTAAGGGAGGAATATCTAGAATATTGAAAGGAATATTGTATTTTTTAATAATATCACAAATCCTATTAGAATATTTTCCATTTCTTATAATCAACACTTTTCCATGTATACTCGAACATATAGCCTCATTACATCCGGTTCCAGAAGAAACAAATAAAACAGATTCATGAGTTTCTTTACCATTTAATACCTTGATAATATTTTCATTTATTCTCAACAAAACCTCTGAAAATTCTTTTTCTCTGTGACAAATATCATCAGTTTTAATAGAATTCCGAACCTTTTCTGAAACATTTGTTGGTCCGGGATTAAATAATTTTTTTATCATTTTATTTATCTTAAAATATCTTCTGCAAATTTAATATCTTTTTCATTATGTATTTCTATCCAGCCACCATTTGTTTCATGGACTGCTATTTTATATCCTCTATTAATCATTTCTTGAAATAAATCTGTATAATCTGCCTTTTCAAAACATTCTGCATTATTGAATTTACCAATCCATGAAGATTGGCATATCTCATAAAGTCTAATTAATTCTTCTGCTCCTTGTTTTGAAAATTTTGCTAACCCGATAAATTCATGAGTCATTTTTTCTCTTGGAATTTGAGAACCAATCGATATAATCTCATCATTTGTTTTTCTCAATCCAGGACAAATTAATTCAAAATTTTTTTGTAATAATTCATAAGATTTTTTTGTAATAACTGCATCAAGCTCCTTGTCTATTTTATGTTTGTGATATAAAAAAGAATTATCAATAACAAAAACAATATCCTCATTTCTTGTTAATAATTCTTTGATTAATCTTTCATCTACTAATATATCAGAATTTAAGTAAATAAATCCATTTCTCATTTTTTCTTTTGCTTTCATTAAACTATGAAGGGGACCCTTTGAATTATATTCAGGATTATAAAAATAATTTATCCCATTAATATTAAATTTATCTTTTTGATAACCAATAACCGCATTTATATCTCTAAACCCTAATTTTTTTAAAAGAAAAATTTGATGTTCTAAAATAGTTTTCTCATTAATTTTTATTAGTGGTTTTGGTAAATCATTTAATAAATATTTTAATTCTGGATTTTCTCCTGCTGCAGGAATTATAATTGGTGGGAGAGAATATAATTTTATATCTTTTTCTTTTATATCTAAAAATCCTACTTTTTCAAAAATTTCTTTTGTATCACAAAGATATGGATCAGCTTCAAAACTCCTTTCATTTTCAAGAATAATCTTTCCAACCTTTTTCATTGACTGATACGAGGCCCGCAACATATGATTTGCGTAAATAACAATATTAAATCCTTTTTCAGCTAATTCTGATTCATATATTGAATTATAAGTTGTTGGAACACAAACTAAGGGTTTCTTAATGTTTAATTCATTAGTTAATCTTTGATATCTTTCTGCAAAATTTAAGATTTCTTCTGGATTTTTTGAATTTGAATGAATCATTATAGCATCTGCTCCTGCTTGGAGATATTTTTTTGCTCTTATCAAAGCATCTTCTATGCCTTTTTTAGCAATTAAACTTTCTATTCTAGCAATAATCATAAAATCATCTGAATTTTGTATATTCTTCCCAGCACGTATTTTATCTGAAAATTTATTAGGTTCTTCTTGTTCTTGTATTGAATCTGGATCTAAACTATTTCTTTTTGGAAAAATCTTATCTTCAATGATTATTGCTGAAACCCCCATTTTTTCAATTCTTGGGATTAAATATTCAAAATGGTGAATATCTCCTCCAGTATCTCCATCCATTATTAAAGGCTTGTCAGTTACATCTAAAATTTCAGAAATTGTTTTTAATCTTGAATCCAAACTAATAATTTCTATATCTGGATGCCCTTTAGAAGCAGAATCTGTTAAACTACTTTCCCAGAAAAAATCAAATTCATTTATTTTTATATTTCCTTCCTCTATTTTTTCTACTTTTAAATCATTAGATATTAATGCACTTATAGCATTATGGGTTTCAATTCCTCTAATTAATCTTTTTGATTCAAGAGCCTTTTTTAATTTTTTCCTCCTTTCTTCAGGAGCAATTAAATGTTTTAGAGTCATTTTACCTTTTTGTATATATTTTTATAAATGAGAGTTTAAAAGGATTATGAATTTAAGGTAGATGTTTTTGAGAGGATAAATATATATTTTTATTACATCAATCTTTTTAAAGATATTTTTCAATTATTAATAATTAATCAAAAAAAGGTATAATGTCTTTAATTAAAAAACCAAAATACGGAAAAAAGAAGAAGATCCTAATAGTTGGAGTAGGAGAAGCAGGAGAATTAATTGCCTGGCATATTATAAATCATCCAAATTTAAATTATCATATTTCTTGCTTTATTGATGATGATCCTAACAAAATAGGGAAAAGAATATTTAATGTTCCTATAAAAGGCCCAATTAAAAATCTTAAGATAATTGCTAAGGAAGAAGAGATAGATGAAATATTAATAGCAATTCCTTCATCATCAGGAGAATTAATAAAAAGAATAGCTCGTGAGAGTTATGGGCTTAAAATAGATTTAAAAATTTTACCTGGTTCTTTTAGACTTTTAGAAAAAGATAATATTGGTTTTGAAAATGTACGTCCTGTTGAAATTGAAGATTTTTTTATAAAAAAACCTTTTATAGAAAACTTAGAAAAAATGAAAGATTATTTTTTAGGAAAGTCGATTTTAGTAACTGGGGGGGCAGGATCTATTGGTTCAGAATTATGTAAACAATTATTAGAGTTTAATACTTCAAGAGTGGTAATTTTAGACAATGCAGAGAGCCCATTACACGATTTAGTATTAAAACTGCAGGAAAATCATAAGGGGAGATTTATTCCAGTTCTTGCAGATATTAGGGATAGAAATAAAATTAAGAGAGTATTTGAAGAATACAATCCAGACATTGTTTTTCATGTAGCAGCATATAAACATGTTCCTATGATGGAAATTAATTCTGATGAGGCAATAAAAAACAATGTTTTCGGAACTAAAAATTTGGTTGATTTATCTGAAATATACAATGTTAAAGATTTTATATTAATTTCAACAGATAAAGCAGTCAATCCATCTACTATCATGGGAATTTCAAAAAAATTAGCTGAAATGATTGTAAAGAAAAAATCTCAAGATTGTACAAAAACAAAATTCATTTCAGTTAGATTTGGAAATGTAATTAATAGTCAAGGAAGTGTAATACCTTTATTTGAAAAACAAATTGAACAAGGAGGACCGATAACAATAACCCATCCAAATATAAAAAGATTTTTTATGGCAATTAATGAAGCAGTTAATCTTATAATACAAGTTCCTTTAATTTCAAATTCAGGGGATTTATTTGTTTTAGATATGGGAGAACAAATAAAAATTTCTGAGATTGCAGAAGAGATGATTAGATTAAAAGGATTTGAACCTTATGAGGATATAGAATTAAGAGTTATTGGTTTAAGAAAGGGTGAAAAATTATATGAAGAACTTTATTCTGATAACGAAATAATAAAAAACACAGAAAATAAAAGAATTTTTCTTATAGAAACTCAAAATTCAAATTATAAAAATATTGAAGAATACCTAAAACAACTAAACTCTTTATTATTTGAAAATAACTTATCACAAGGATTAAGAGATTTTTATTTAAATTTTATTCAAGATTACTCATTAAAAAAAGAAATTTTTAAAGAGGAACAAAAACAAAAAAATATAAAAATTGTTTTTGTGCAACCAAACGTAGGATTTAAAGGTCATACTTGGGAGGCAATAGGAATAGGATATATGACTTCTTATTTAAAAAAATATTTTAAAGGAGATTTAGATATAGAATTTTATTCAGCATTTTATGATTCTGATGAAACAATTATTGATGCATGTAAAGAGGCGAATATTATTGGTTTTAGTTGTACAAGCCCACAATTTAAACATGGGGTTGAACTAGCTAAGAAAATAAAAACCTCAAATAATTTAATAGTCTTTGGAGGGATTCATGCAACTATTCTGCCTGAAATAGCTATAAAAGAAGAATGTATAGATGTGGTTGTAAAAGGCGAAGGAGAAAAACCAATGCTTAAGATAGTGGAAGATTTTCATAAAGGTATTAAACCTTATAAAAAAGTATATGAAATCGATTATGTTGAAGATATCAATTCAATCCCCTTTCCAGATAGAGAGATTATAAAAAATGAAAGAAATATTCAACAAGCATATAAGGATAATGGGATAAGGATAACCTCAATTTTAAGTACAAGAGGCTGTCCATTTAAATGTACATTTTGTAGTAGCCACTGTGTTTGGGGAAAAACCCCCAGAGCACGTTCTTATGAAGATATTTTAGACGAGTTTGAATATTTAATAAATAAATGGAAAATTGATTTTATTAAATTTGCAGATGATACTTTTACAATAAATAAACAAAGGGTGATTGATTTTTGCAAACTAAAAATTAAAAGGGGAATAAAAACCCCCTATGGACTTAATGCACATATAAATACCATGGATGAAGAAATGTTATACTGGTTTGCTAAAAGCAATTGCAAAGAAATTTGGTATGGTGTTGAATCTGGAAGCCAAAAAATACTTAATGATATGAAAAAATTTACAAAAATAGATAGGATAAAAGAGATATTTAAATTAACTAAAAAATATGGAATCAAAACAAGAGCTTATTTTTTATTAGGAATGCCAAATGAAACAATAGAAGATATAAAATCAACAGAGCAATTGTGTGATGAAATAGATCCAGATATTGTTGGATTTTCTTTACTTTCTCCCTTTCCGGGAAATAGTTATTTTAATTATGAAATAATGAAAGATTGGGACTGGTCTGAATTTGATGAATATGATAATAAATGGGTTAAAACAAAAACATTAAGTAATGAGGAATTAAAAAGAGAACAAAAGAGACTTGTTGAAAAATATCAAAGACATATAGCCTTTAGACAAAAAGAAAATACTCAGGATTTTAAAAAAAATAATTTATCTTTAAATTCTACAATAGATATCAAAAAAGAAGATTTTAATAATCAAGAATATCTTAAAGATTCCTGGGTATCAGAGTAGAATTTATAAAATGAAAAGAAAATTATGTTTTTTTACAACTTATTATGATTTTGCAAGACAAAGATTATTAACTTATTATGAGGAAATGCTTCCAAAAGATATAGAGATATTTTTATTTTGTCAAGAAAAAGAAAAAGAAAAATTTAAAACAAAAAGAGCCCAAAAAATTGGATATTCTAAAAAGAAAATATTTGTGGCCCACTACTTAAGAAATTTTTGTAAGAAAAATAAAATTCATTTTTTAATAAATTTATCAGGATATTTAAAAAGTGCATTAGTTATGAGTTATGCTACACTTTTTTCAAATACAAAAAATATTATATATACTCATGGAAATCCCACTTATTATAATCATATTTTATTGTTTCCTTTACAATTCTTTTTTAATAGGATTTTAAGCACTTCCCCAGACATTTCAAAAAAAATGAAGAAATACTTCTTTTTTTCAAAAAGAAAAACATTTTATCTTATAGAACCAATTGATACAGATTCTTTTAAAATAATTAATAAAGAATCAATTAAGAGAAAATTAAAATTGGATAAAAAAGATAAGATTATTCTCTTTGTGGGGAGGATTCATTATTCAAAAGGTTCTGATTATCTTTTAAAAATAATACAACAAAATCCAGATAAAAAATTTATTTTAATAGGCCAGCTAATGGATGATAATTATAAGATAAATGAATTGAAAAATATAATTTATATCCCTCAAGCGAATACAGAAGAGTTAAGAGAATATTATAATGCTTCAGATCTATATTTATTTTTAAGCAGGGGAGAGGGAGTTGGTTTTACATTTAGAGAAGCCATGTCTTGTGGCACTTCTGCAATCACATTTAATATAGAATCTGTCAAAACTGTAGAAAATACAATTAAAGTCCCAGAGAATATAAATGAAATTCAAAAAGCAATTGATAGTTTTTTTAATCTTTCAAAAAAAGAAAAGAAAATACTATCCAATAAAAGCAGGAAAGAGATGTTGGAGAAATATTCCTTAAAATCATTAAAGGAAGATCATATAAATATGTTTTTAAATTTTTGATTTTATCATATTTATTACAATCATATTTAAAAAGAACCCAATTTTTATAAAAACATAAATTTAAAATGGATAATCAAGAATTTAGTTCATGGATGAGAAATTTTTATAATAATAAAGCCAAAGTTACCTATGGGGGTGAATATGAGTATAATCGATGGCTAATTAATAAAATAAAGAGAAAACAATATAGATTTTCTATCCAAAGCTATTTATTTCATTTAAGAGATATAAATTTTAAAAATGCTCTTGAAATAGGGTGTGGTCCAGGAACATGGACCCGGTTGCTTCTTAAGAGATATCCTGAAGCAAAAATAACTACAACAGATATATCTGAAGAAATGATAAATCAATTGAAAAAAAGAATAAATGACAAAAGAGTTAAAACAAAAGTGATTAATTTTTTAGAATTTCCAGAAAAAGAAAAATTTGATTTTATATTTTTTTCAAGAGCAATAGAATATATTCCTAATAAATCTAAGGTTATAGAGAAAATTTACAATCTTCTTGAATCTAGTGGAAAATGTTTGATAATAACTTCCCCACCCCACCCAAAAACAGTTGCAATAAAAAAATTCTTTGGAAAAAAAATAAATTTACAGCATACTCAAAGAATATCTGTTAAAGAAATGGAATTTCTTTTAAAAAAACAAGGATTTAAAAATATAAAATTTTATCCAGTATTATTCGTGGATTTTTTTTTGGTTCCAAATTCTTTATTATTCAAATTTTTGTATAAAAGAAAATGGGGTTTATTATCAAAGATGTTTGCTTCTAGTTATCTCGTAAAATTTGAAAAACCTTAGATAAAATGATAGCTCAAAAACCAATTAAAATTGTTTTTTTAGGAAGTGATGGAACTGGAAAATCTACTTTAATAAGATATATAAAGAATGAATTAGAAAAAGAAAAGAAAACATCAGAAGTATTTGTATTTGGATGGAAAGATTTTAAGAATCCAATAATAAAAGTTTTTTCAAAAATTTATCTAAAAAATAAATCAAAAAAAAAGAAAAATCAAGAGAGATTACTTAGATTTAGGAACCGTTCATGGTTTTTTTATTTTTTGTATTATATAGAACTATTAAGTAGATATAAAAAAGTAAAAAAATCTAAAAAAGACTATGTACTTATTGATAGATATTTCTACGAAGAAATTATGTTCATGTCTGAATCTCAGCTTAAATTTTTTAAAAAATTAACTCCTGTTCCAAATGTGTGTTTTGTTTTAAAATCTCCTATTGAGATTATTAGAATGAGGGGGCATTATGCTTCTAAAGAAGCATTTGAAAATTTTTATAATCATATAGAAAAATTGAGTAAGATCTATCAGATTGTAATGGTAGATAGTACAGAATCTTTGGAAAAAATTTATAAAAAAATAAAATCATTTATTCCTTAATATGATAATAGAATTTTTTGGCCTTTCTGCGACTGGAAAAACAACTTCTAAAAATAAATTAAAAGAAGAAGGATTTAATATAACAAATGTAGACGATGTTACTAATTTTAAAAAATTTATTTTTTTTCTAAAATATTTTATTTGCAATCCCCTATCAACAAAATATCTTTTTTATAAATTAAATACAAATAACATAAAATCCAAAGAGATTCCTCTTTTTGATAAATTAAAGATATCTTTAATGAGGAATTCTTATCTTCTAGCAGTATTATCTAAGCAACAAAGAATAGCTAAATACAAAAAGATAAAAGAGATTATTTTTTCAGACGAATCTCCATTTCAGTCTATTTTTATGATATTACAAACAGAGTCTGATGAAAAAACAATTAGAAAAATAATAAAATATTTGCCTAAATCAGATTTAATATGCTTGTTTGAACGAGAAAAAAAAGAAAGACATAAAATTTACAATCAAAAAGATAGTAAAATAAATTTTAGAAAAAAATTTCCAGGAGGACATATTAATGAAAAATATGCACAAACTTGGATGGAAAATATGGAATACAATTATAAAATAATAAAAAAAATTATATTAAAAAAATATAAAAAAGAGAATACACTATTAAAGGACATAAAATTAAAAGTTTTAGGGATTTATAAGATTAATTAAGGTTTTCATATTCTTTTAATGTATTTTTTATAATTTCTTCCCATTTGTAAGGTTTAGCATACTTTTTGATATCTTTCAGGTCCATATTCAAAACAGATTTGACTCCTCTGACAATTTCTTCTGAACTTTTTTGTTT
>Ga0272442_10012146_pt1 | contig 10433 bp, 5 predicted proteins | sample SSMForm2O_FD_200262 | JGI IMG/M metagenome (GOLD analysis project Ga0272442, IMG submission 200262) | Marine sediment archaeal communities from Little Sippewissett salt marsh, Falmouth, MA, United States - SSM-Form-2O | ecosystem: Environmental > Aquatic > Marine > Wetlands > Sediment ... | reverse complement strand
AAGGCCCGACGCGTCCTGGACGACGCCTGCCTGCTCTGCGCCGATGCCCTCGTCGCCGGCGGGAAGAAGGCCGACGCCGCGGCCGTCTACATGACGCTCTACGCCAAGGACGAGCCGCGGCACGTCCGCATCGGCGCCCTGCGCGGCCTGATGATCGCCCAGCCGGACAAGGCGGGCCCGCTGGCCATCGCGGCGATGAAGGGCCCCGACGCGCGGGTCGGCAACGTGGCCGGGGCGCTGCTTCGGGAGCTGCCCGGCGAGGGCGTCACGCGGGCGCTCGCCGCGGCGCTGCCGACGCTCGGGCCCGACGGGCGGATCAGGATGCTGTCGGTCCTTGCGTATCGCGCGGACACGGCGGCCCGCGCGGCGGTGCTGGCCGCGACGAAGGACAAGGAGCAGGGCGTTCGCCTGGCCGCGGCCGGCGCGCTGGGCGCCGTCGGGACCGCCGCCGACGTCCCGCTGCTGGCGGAGCTGGCCGCGCGGGGTGCCGGCTCGCTGCGCAGCGCCGCGCGGGCCAGCCTGGTTCGCCTCGGCGGCGCCGGTGTCGAGAAGGCCCTGACGTCGCTGCTGCGGAAGGCCCCGCCGCCGGTGCGGGTCGAGCTGATTCGCGTGTTGGCCTCCCGCCGGGCCTCCCGGGCCGTGCCGGAGGTCCTCGCCCTGACCGCCGACGCCGACGCGGGCGTCCGCGCCGCGGCGCTGGCGACGCTGGGCAAGCTGGCCGGCCCCAAAGAGCTGCCTCGGCTGCTGCGGCTGCTGGTCGAGCCGCCCGCCGAGGCCGATCGCGACGCCGCCGCCAAGGCGCTCGCCGCGATCTGCGCCCGGGCCAAGGACAAACCCGCCTGCGCCACGGCCGTCCTGAAGGCCTGGCAGGCCGCCGCAAAGACGCCCGCCCGCTGCGCGCTGCTGGGGCTGATGCCGCGCGTGCCGGCCGTCGAGTCGCTTGCCGCCGTCCGAGCGGCGATGCGCGACGCCGACGCCAAGGTGCAGGACGCCGCCGCCCGGGCGCTGGCCGAATGGCCCGACCCCGAGGTGATCGCCGACCTGCTGAAGCTCGCCGCCGGCGGCAGCGAGACGCACAAGGTGCTCGCCGTTCGCGGCGCCGTGAGGCTGCTGGGCCGGCCGGCCGATCGCTCGCCCGAGGCGACGGCCGAGCTGTACGGCAGGCTGCTGGCCCTCGCACGGCGCCCGCAGGAGAAGAAGCTCGTGTTGGCGGGGCTGGCGACCGTCGCCCACGCCGACGCCCTGAAGCTCATCGAGCCGCTGACCGCCGACGCCGCCCTGCGCGCCGAGGCGCAGGCCGCCGCCGTCAAGGCGGCCCTGGCCGTCGCCGGCGCGGACTACGAGCTGGCCACCGGCGTGCTGGAGAGGATCGCCGCCTCGGCCGTCGACGATCGCATCAAGGCCCAGGCCGCCGCGGCCGTCGCGCGGATCAACCGGTACCGCGACTACGTCCACACGTGGATGCTCGCCGGGCCGTACACGAAGGCCGGCAAGGGCGGGCCGGAGCTGTTCGACGTCGCCTTCGCCCCCGAGCAGCCCGGCGCGAAGGTCAAGTGGCGCCCGGTGTCCGTCGCCGACGGCGTGGGTGTGGACCTGCGGGCCGCCCTCGGCGGGGAGAACCGCTGCGCGTACCTCCGCGTGACGCTTCTCAGCCCCGGCCGGCAGGAGGCGACGCTGGAGCTGGGCAGCGACGACGGCATCAAGGCGTGGCTCGGCGGGAAGCTCGTCCACGCCAACAACGCCAGCCGGGGCCTCAAGCCCGGCGAGGACAAGGTCGCCGTCGTCCTGCAGCCCGGGGCCAACGTGCTGCTGCTCAAGATCAACAACGGCGGGACCGACTGGGGCGCCTGCGCGCGAATCGTCGGCCGCGACGGCAAGCCGATCGGCGGCCTGAAGGCCCAGGCCCGGTAGGCCGCCGCGCCGCCGGCGGTGCAGTGCAGCGCGGCCCGCGCGCCGCGCGGGCTCACGAAAAAGGACCATGCCATGACCATACACTCCCTTGCCTGCCGATGGGCCGCGGCCGTGCTGCTTGTCGCCGCCGCCCGGGCCGCTGCCGCCGAGCCGGACCTCCTCCGGCCGGGGAACCTCAAGACGATGGGCTGCGCCAAGCCGGACACGCGGTACCTGTTCGTCCGGTCGAGCCGGCCGGGGAACGTCTTCTACCCGAGCGAGGCGGTGGACCTGACGGTGAAGGTCACCCGCGGCGACGGGCCGCTGCGGTCGATCTCGCTGGGCGTCATCGAGATCGCGATGCGGCAGAACCGCTACCTTCCCGGCCGCTCGACGATGACGGCCCCGCCGGCCGTCGAGGTCCTCGGGCGCATCGCCAAGCGCGACGTGCCCGTCACCGTGGCCGACACGAAGGGCGCCACGGCCGAGGTGGCGGTCAAGGGCCTGCCCGTCCCGGCGAAGTACGGCACCTACGCGGTGACCATCGCGCCCAACGGGCAGCGGCCGCAGTTCCTCTGCACGCTGCTGCGGGCGCACCGGCCGAAGGAGGGCTTCGACGTCGACGCGCCCGTCTTCGGCGAGGGCCAGTTCCTCACGCACGACGACCAGGACCCCGAGAAGATCCGCCAGCGCGCGCTGACGTTGGCGCGGCTGGGGATCAAGGGCGTGCGGATCGAGCTGGGCTGGTCGGAGTCCGAATCGGGCGAGTTCCAGTGGAAGCGCTACGACGCGCTGATGAACGCCCTGGCCGACGCGAAGGTCAAGGCCCTGGTCACCATGGGCGGGCACGCCTACTGGGCGATGCCGCTGGGGCGGCCCACCCCGGCATGTATCCCGCAGAAGCCCGACCACTCATGCCAGCCGATGCACTACGACCGGTTCGAGCGGTGGATCCGGGCGTTCTGCTCGCGCTACTGGAAGGACGGGCAGGGGGCGCTGTGGGCCATCGAGCACTGGAACGAGCCGTGGGAGGGCATCTCCATCAGCGGCTGGGAGAGCGACTCGAACCACTACCGCGAGCTGATGAAGCGCATCGCCCGCGGCGCCCGGTCGGTGGACCGGCGGATCAAGACGGCCGCGGCGTGCTCGATCATGAATACCGAGGACAAGTTCCTCACCGGTGAGGACCGCGATGAGCTGGCCAAGCTGGTGGACCTGTTCACCGACCACTACGTCCCGCCGCGGACGAGCTACGGGCCGATGGTGGCGAAGTTCTGGTCCAAGGAGAGCACCGACACCGAGACGTGGATCGCCGCGACGGAAGTGCTGCTGCCGCAGATCGTCAGCCAGTTCCTCGCCTGCGGGCAGGACCGCATGACGCCGTGGCACCCGCAGATGGTCTACTTCTCGGTGCCCGGTGCGCCCATGAAGTTCCAGATGCCCAACCCGGTGGCGCTCGCGTCGAACGTGTTCAACGTCTTCGTCACCGGGCGGAAGTTCCAGCGGCTGATGTTCCTCGAGCACCTGCCCTGGGCGTTTCAGTTCGGCACCGGGCGCGACGCCGTGGTCGTGCTGTTCGGCAAGCTCTACGCGCCGCACGGCGGGAACGTCCGCGACGTGCTCTGGTGGCAGCTCCAGCTCGCCGACGGCGGGACCATCACTATCGACAACGCCGACGGGGCGCTGGAGCTCTACGACATCGCCGGCAACCGCGAGTTCCAGGGCCGCAAGGCCGTCACGCTGCCGATGAACTACCTGTCCCACTACCTCCGCTGCCCGCGCGGCGGGGCCGAGCTGATCGCCAAACGCCTCCGCGCCGCGCGGATCGAGGGCGTCCGGCCGGTCGAGATCGTCGCGCGCGACTTCACCACGCCCGTCGACGCCCCGGGCGCCGCCGCCCGCGTGACGCTCCATAACCTGCTCAACCGGCCGCTTGAGGGCACGCTGAAGGTCACACCGCCGAAGGGCATCCGCCTCAAGTCACCGCAGGCCGCGGTCAAGCTCGCCGCCGGGCAGACCGCCGAGCTGCGCTTCGAGATCGACCGGGCCCGGGCCCACCCCGCCAACGCGTACCTGTTCGGCTGCGAGTTCGTCAGCGACGCCGGCCGCGCCGAGTGGACCGAGAGCCTCCACGCCCTCGTCGCGCGGCGCGACACGAAGAAGATCGACGCCCGCCTCGGCGACTGGCAGGCGGACCTCGGCGTGCTCGTCGACGCCAGGGGCCAGGCCGTCGACCCCACCGAGCGGGCGTGGATGCCGTTCCTCAAGGCCCGCGACGCCCGGCCGGACGGCAGCTTCGCGGAGGTCAAGCTCGCCTGGGACGACCGGTTCCTCTACCTGGCCGCCAGCGTCAACGACCCCACCGACTCCGCCGGGCACCAGCGGCTGGAGCGCGGCAAGTGGGACGAGGACCAGTACTTCCGCAGCGCCGCCGACGATCGCATCTGCGAGCGGCTCCGGCCGTTCGAGAAGTTCGTCCGCGCCGATATGCGGCGAAAGGACGTCGCGGCCAAGCTCAAGGCCGATCCGCAGTGGGCGGACTACCGCAAGCTGCTCGCCGGCGACGCCGACGCCAACGCCGCCGTGGTCACCGGGGCCGCCCGCGTGTTCCTCGAAGCCCGGCGCCGCGACCCGAAGGCCACCTTCGCCGACGCCTCGCACGTCTACAAGAAGGTCCCGTGGACCGAGTTCCCGTGGAGCGGCGATACGCTCCAGTTCTCGCTCGACCTGATCGGCGGGTACTCCTTCAACATGAAGCCCGACACCGACCGCGTGCCGTACGGCTTCCACGCCATGCCCGACGCCGACTACGAATACGCCGCCTACGCCTGTACCGACGGTGGGACCGAGCTGTGGCGAATCCTCGCGCCCGGCGTGCCGCGCGGGCATCACTACCCCCGCCAGCCGCGGGCGACGTACGACCAGGGGCCCGTCGCCGCCGGCAAGCTCGCCGTCCGCCGCGACGGCAAGACCACCGTCTACGAGATCGCCCTGCCCTGGGCCGAGTTGAAGCTCGACGCCGTGGCGTGGAAGTCGCTGGGCCTGCGGCCGTGGCGGCCCGAGCCGGGGCAGACGTTCGGCTTCCTGTTCCGCGTGAACAACAACAAGGGCCCGGCGCTCGTCTTCGGCGCCGACAAGAGCGCCACCAAGACCAACGGCCTGTCGCTGCACCCCTACTGGCAGGCCAACCCAAGCTGCACCGTCCGCTGGACCCTGGCCCCGGCCACGCCGAAGAACGCCGACTGACGCCACGGCCCGCACTGAACCGCGGCGCGCCCCGCACGGCGCCGAGCAGAAGCGGGTACAGGCACGTCTCCGCTTCGCTGCGCTTGTGCCAGTCCCCGTTTCTGCTCGGAGGGTTCGGTGGGCCATTGGAGACAGATGCCGAATAGCGCTCCAGTTCTAGCCCGCTGCGGACGGCATCAGCAGGCGGCGTATCTCGGTATCTGTCCGCAAGACGAGCAACTGGCTCGGGGCTACTGGCTGCTGACCTCTGGCTACTGGCCACTGGCCAGGGGCTGCCGGCTACGACTCGGCACGGCTTGTTCGGGCGGGGACGGGGTGGTATCTTGTGCGTCGTCGGCCTGCTGAGGCCAATGTCGGCCCAACCGGTGAAAGATGGAGGCACATGTCATGAAAGCAATGAAGCGTCGCAGTTTCCTGAAGCGGTCCCTGGCGGCCTCGGCGGCGGCGGTTGCGGCGCCGCGGATTCTCGAGGCCGGGCCGTCGCCGAACAGCAAGCTCAACATCGCGTGCATCGGCGTCGGGTCCATGGGGTCCGGCGACTCGAGCTACCTGGCGAGGGACAACAACGTCATCGCCCTCTGCGACGTGGACGAGGCGCGGCACAAGAAGTGCATCGCCAGCAAGAAGAGCCTCCACGGCATCAAGCTCTGGACCGACTACCGGGTGATGTTCGACAAGATCGGCAAGGAGATCGACGCCGTCTACACGGGCACTCCCGAGCACGTGCACTTCGCGGTGTCCATGTATGCCATCCGCCGGGGCAAGCACGTCTACTGCCAGAAGCCGCTCTGCCACACGGTCAAGGAAGTGCGCGTCCTGACGGAGGAATCGAGAAAGCGCAAGGTCATCACGCAGATGGGCCACCAGGGCCACTCCGGCCGCAGCTCGGCGCTGATCCGCGACTGGGTCCAGGCGGGCTCGGTCGGGCCGATCCGGACCGTCCTGGCCTACTCCCGAAAGAACTACTGGACGAAGACGCCGCCCGTGAAGGGCTCCGTCGTGCCGAAGACCCTCGACTGGAACCTGTTCCTCAACCGGGCCGAGAAGATCCCCTTCAGCGCCAGCTACATGAACCGCGAGTGGATACGGTACAGCCATTTCAGCGGCGTGGTGGGCGACATGGGGGCGCATATCCTCGACGCGGCGTACTACGGGCTCGACCTGAGGTACCCCAGGAGCGTGATGGCCGACGTGAAGATCCCGGCCTTCCCGGGCTCGCTGCCGAAGGCCGGGGTGATCACGTGGGAGTTCGCCGCGCGGGGCAAGATGCCGCCGGTCACCATGAAGTACTACCTCGGCCCGGAGATCGACTACCCGCGCCCGAAGCACCTCGAGCCCGGCCGGAAGGCGTCGTTCATGAACAGCGGCTCCTGCCTGGTCGGCGAGAAGGCCTCGATCATGGTCGGAAGTCACAGCCAGGGCGGCAGGATCATCCCCGAGGCCGCTATGAAGGCCGCGCCGAGGCCGCCGGAGGTGGCCTTCCGCTGCAAGGCCCGCAACCATCTCCAGAACTGGACGATGGCCTGCAAGGGCGAGGACAAGGCCATGTCCCAGTTCGACTACGCCGGGCCGCTCTCTGAGATCATCGTACTCGGCGACGTGGCCATGATGCACCCGGGCAGGAAGCTGCTCTGGGACGCCAAGAACCTGAAGATCACGAACGACGAGGCGGCGGACAAGAGCCTGTTCATGCGCCGCCTGGCCCCGCGCGACGACATGGGCTGGATCTGATCGCAACACGCCAAAGGGCCGTCCGATCCCGGTAGGGGCGCCCCTTGCGGGGCGCCCCTACCGGGATCGGGCACAAGCGAGCGAAGCGAGACGTGCCAGTGCCCGCTTCTGCCGCCGCACCGGCGAAACGACCCGAACCTGGCCCGCGGTGATCCGGGGCGGGGGCTGCGGCGGAAGCGACAGCCCAAGTTGTTCCAGGATCATCTGCTGCTCGGCCTCCGGCTGAGTGTGACGGGGCATCGCCAAGCGGCCTGCTGGGAGTCGTTGATCTCGCCAAGATAGAGAACGGTTCGCTGGGCGACTCGCTTGCCGTTGGCCCCGCGCCCGGCGATGCGACGGTTCTCGACGATGCTGAAGTATCGGTTCTGCTTGCCGTTCTTCCAACGCTTGTGCGACCTGAGGAACATGCCTCATTGTTCGGCCGCCGGCGGAGCGAGGCAACAGGGCAGGTCGGCACTACAGCCCCATCGCCTTCATGTTCCGGTAGCTGATCGCCAGCGACTCGAACGGGTCGCGCTCGTAGGTGCGGTCCTGCTCGACAAGGTAGTACTCGACTCCCCCGGCCTCGCCCGCCTCGACGATCGCCGGCCAGTTCAGGTTCCCCTCGCCGATCTCGGCCATGCGCACCTCCCGCTCGGCGGTCACGCACATGTCCTTCACGTGGATGACGGGGATGCGCCCGGCGCACTTGCGGAGCCACCACGCCGGATCGCCCCCGCCGGCCTGGATCCAGTACGTGTCGATCTCGGCCTTGAGGACGTTCGGATCGGCCTGGTCGTAGAGCGTCTCCAGCCACGTCTTCTCGCAGTCGTACTTCGCCAGCTCGTGGTTGTGGTTGTGGTAGGAGAAGTCCATGCCCTCGGCCGCGAGCCGCTCGGCGATCGGTGCCAGCTCGTCGAGGAACCGCTTGATGCCGTCGCGGCTGCGGTACTCGCCCGGCAGGCCCCCGATGGCAGGGTGCCGGCAGCCCCAGAGCTTCTGCGTCTCGATGACGGCGTCCAGGTCGTTGCGGAACGCCTCCCAGCCGGTGTGCGTCGCGGCGACAGTCAGGGCGTTGTCCTGCACGGCCTTGGCGACGTCCTTCGGGTCGACGGGGCCGAACGCCGAGATCTGGATCGCCGTGTAGCCGATCTCCGCGACCTTCTTCAGCGTCTCGGCGACGTCCTCGATGGTCTGCGTGAACTCGCGCACCGTGTAGAGCTGGGCGCCAGGGATGCCGTTGGCCATGTCATGCTCCTTCCTCTTGCTCTTCCAGGATCTCGAGGAACTTGGCTTCGTGGATTCTCGAGCTGGCCCAGTACCCCGCGAGGGCCCCGCCGACGCCGGCCGTCAGCCAGTCGATGGGCAGGGCCTGGTAGCAAGGCTCGACCTGCATCCAGGCGCCCCGGCCGGCGTGCACGGAGCCGATGGCCGCCAGGGCGTAGTACCCCACGCCCGCGATGATCGGCGCGGCCCAGGCGGCGGCGCTCCAGCGCGTCGGGAACGCCTGGTAGGCGATCACGGCGGCGAGGAAGCATCCTGCGGCGAGCGCGAAGAGGATCTGCCCCCGCTCGGTGGAACGGGCCAGCAGCCACACCAGCGAGACGCTGGCGATCAGGCACGTCAGGAAGCACAGCACGTAGCGCGTGGCGATCTCGCTGCCGGGCGTTCGCCGGCCGGTCTGGCGGGAGGCGACAATGCCCAGGTGCTCGACGATCAGCCTCGCGAAGCCGCCGCCCAGCAGGCCCGTGCTGCCCTGCTTGGCGCCGTTGCCGTCGTCGCCCACCGCCTTGAGGTACACCCGCTGCTGCCGGTCGCTGACCGTCGTCAGCGGGTCCCGCCAGCACCACCGGCCCGCGGCGGCGCTCAGCAGCCTCCGCACGACCTTGACGACGACGGCCGCCGCCGCCGCCACCCCGGCCAGCAGGAGCACCTCCAGCGCCATCCGCCAGTACAGCCCGGCCAGGTCGGTCTGCGGAAGCCAGAGCAGCTCGCGCATGGGGCCCGAGTGGAGGCTCACGCCGCCCAGGCCGATCAGGACCGCCGCCATCGTGCCCTCCGGCCGGGACGAAACCGTCGTCAGGCAGCACGCGGCGGCCAACGCGCACGTGACGGCCGCCAGGACCGCCGCGCCGCCGATCGAGCCGTCCGCCAGGAACGTCACCGGCGAGGCCGGATCCGCCGGGCGAACGATCGGCCAGATCAGGAAATACGCCGCCACGCCCGCCGCTACGGCGGTCAGTTGGACCTGGAGCTTCTCGATCCCGTAACTGTGCCGGTGGGTCATAGGGCTCTCGACAGTCGGACACTGCGGGGGTATCATCCCGAGCTTGCAGCACATGCCGCATGAAGGCGGTCATGGTAACTGGAAAGGCTGGCGAAGGCAAAGAAATGCGTAGTACCGTCGTCGAGAAAATCACCGCCCGGGCCGCCGGAGCGCACCGGCGGATCGTCCTGCCGGAGAGCCAAGACCCCCGCGTGCTCCAGGCCGCACAGGAAATCACGCGCCGGGGCTATGCCGCCGTGTCGGTGCTGGGCGAGCCGTCGCGCGTGACGGCCGCCGCGGATCAGGCCGGCGTCGACCTGTCGGGCGTCGAGATCGTCGACCACCTGGCCGACCCCGCACGCGGCGAGTACGCCCGAAAGCTCTACGAGATGCGCCGCAAGCGCGGCATGCAGCGCGCCGAGGCCGACGAGCTGATGACCAACGCGGTCTACTTCGGCGGCGCGATGGTCGGCGCGGACCGGGCCGACGGGATGGTCGCCGGCAGCGCCTGTGCCACCAGCCAGACCGTCCGCAGCGCCCTGTGGGGCCCGGGCCTGGCCGCCGGCAACCGGACGCTGACCAGTTGCAGCCTCATGCAGACGACGGCCGGGCGGTTCGGCGTGGATGGTGCGCTGATCTTCGCCGACACCGGCGTGATCCCCGAGCCGACGCCGGACCAGCTTGCCGACGTCGCCGTCCATTCCGCCGAGGCCTGCCGCGCCCTGCTCCAGGTCGAGCCCCGCGTGGCCATGCTGAGCTTCTCGACCAAGGGCTCGGCCTACAGCCCCGCCGTCCAGCAGGTGATCGACGCCACGAAGCTCGCCCGCTCGAAGCGCCCGGACCTGAAGATCGACGGCGAAATCCAGCTCGACGCCGCGCTGGTCCCCGAGGTCGCCGCCCGCAAGTGCAGCGACAGCGACGTCGCCGGACAAGCCAACGTGCTCGTCTTCCCCAGCCTGTCCTGCGGGAACATCGCCTACAAGCTCGTCGAGCGCCTCGGCGGGGCCACCGCGCTGGGCCCCCTGCTGCTGGGGCTCGCCCGGCCGGTCAACGACCTGTCCCGCGGCTGCAGCGCCGACGACATCGTCCTCGTCACCGCCATCACCGCCGTCCAGTCCCTCCCCGCCGACTGACCCCCGCCCGGCCGCCGCGCCCGGCCCTACCGCCCGAGCGACTGGTCTGCGTTCGCCTTGTAGATGAGGTCGATCCCGGACTTTGGCCGAGGGAACGCCGAGGCCTTGCCGCCCGAGCTGCACCGCCACGAGGCAACCGGCAGCCCACTCGGCAGCCGCCCGTTCGTGGAGAAGCTGCACAAGCACCT
>Ga0272442_10012145_pt1 | contig 10433 bp, 8 predicted proteins | sample SSMForm2O_FD_200262 | JGI IMG/M metagenome (GOLD analysis project Ga0272442, IMG submission 200262) | Marine sediment archaeal communities from Little Sippewissett salt marsh, Falmouth, MA, United States - SSM-Form-2O | ecosystem: Environmental > Aquatic > Marine > Wetlands > Sediment ... | reverse complement strand
ATACAGTGAGCTACGGCTCCGGGCTGAGCGACAGGTCTGGGTATGGTAACGATCTGCACGGCACTGCGGTTTTTACCGACGATACCAGACTCAGGCTTGTGGACGGAGCAAGCGAGCTGTGGGGGGGCGACATCCTGAACGAAATCGAAGTTCCGTTCACCATCAGCGGGTGGGTGTGGATCAAGGAAGCGAGCATTGGTGAGAGCGCCAGATTGATTACGTCGGACTGCAAATGGAACAGGTACTATGGGTTCTGGGTGCAGCTGGCGGCAGATGGCAGATTGGCCGTCGCCTACGGAGACGGCGGGGGCCGGTCGTCGAGCGACAGGAGATCCCGAGTCACCAACGAGCCGCTGCCTTTCGACAGCTGGGTCCACGTGGCTGCGGTGGTGCAAGGCCCTCAGGACATGCAGATATACGTCAACGGGCAGGAGGTCGCCGGAACCTACAGTGGAAGCGGCGGAGACATGCTCCACTCCGGCAACGAGCTCAAGATTGGACCGGACTGCACGGCTGGGGCGGCAGCCTTCCCGGGGGCCGTCAAGGAGCTCCGCGTCTACGACAGAGCACTCGAGCTGTACGAGATCGAAGACATGGAGGCTGAGTTCTACTGAGCACGGGTCACGAGCTCCCGCACGACGGGCGGGCCCGCTAGGTTTCCTGGTTCGTCGGCGTTCGGTGGCCACAGGCCGCGCTGCTACTGCCCAACCTGGTCTTCCGGGTTGGGCAGTAGCCTTGCCGTCTGCCCAGACGCTACCTTCGTGGCAAACGGCGTGGTCTTCTGGGGCACGTCCGGGGAAGATGCCCGCGCCGACGCGCAAGCCGTCCAAGGGTGTGGCCCCGGCCACGGGTCGTTGCTACCGTCGGAGCGTGGCCGGAGATCTGGAACGTACGCTCTCAGCGCTGGAAGAGGCCCAGGTCAGGTATCTCGTGGTCGGCGGCGTGGCCGTAGTGCTACACGGCCACCTGCGCGTCACGGCCGATCTCGACCTGGTCGTGCAGCTCACGCCCGACAACGTGGAGCGGGCGATCAGGGCACTGCAGGGGTTGGGCTACCGTCCACGGGCGCCCGTCGCTGCTAGCCAGTTCGCTCGGGCCGAGGTTCGCGAAGAATGGATCCGCGACAAGGGTCTGACGGTGTTCTCCCTGTGGAGCCCCGAGCATCCGGGCTTCGAGGTGGATCTATTCGTGCAGGAGCCGTTCGACTTCGACGCGGTCTACGACAGGGCAGTCCGAGTCGAGCTGGACTCTTGCATGGCAACGGTGATCTCGCGTTCGGATCTCATCGTGCTAAAAGAAGCAACGGGTCGTCCCCGCGATCAGGAAGACGTTGCCGCCCTGCGGGCCCTCGGTGAACACAATGACCGAAAAGGCTGAACACGACGGACAGGAATGGGACGCCGGGTACGACGCGCACCAGCGACGCCAGGCGCGCCTGGGCTTGTCGATGACGCCGGCCGAGCGACTGGCGTGGCTCGAACGCAAGCTCGCCGAGATGCGCGGGCTGCTCGGCAGGGCACAGGGCGCCGAGCGCAACGACGACGCTTCCAGCGCCGAGGACTGAGCGAACGAGCGTGCCCTTCAGGGTCCGAGTCCTCGCGGGCCAGGCCCTGCCGCCCTGCCCGGGTTGTTCCTATATACGGAACAGAAGTGTTGGAGTGAGCCAAAGGCTTCGCTGGACTAGCAGAATTGACTGCGCCAGCTGAGGGGATACCCTCAGATCGGTCCTGGTGAGGCGTTCCAAATAACGGAACACCGACCTCGCATTCGGACGGGCCGCTGGCCTTTGCCCTCGTTCTGACCCCTCAGCCACCCGTGAGCCACGTCATGACCACCATCGAAAAAGCCACTGACGTTTTGTTCTTTCTGCACTCCCAGCCGGATGCGTGTGGGGTGACGACCGTGGCGAGGGAGCTGGGTGTTCCCAAGACCAGTGCGCACCGGCTGCTGCGCTCGCTGACGCACCGCAATCTGGTGGAGCGCGACGACGCAGGACGCTATCGACTCGGGTTCGGCTTGGCCCTGCTCGGGCTCGGCGCTGCGGGTCGCGATCCGCTGCTGCATCTGGCGCGTCCGACGCTGGAGTCGGCGGCGCGTGAGCTCGGGGAGACTTTCTTCTTGGTGTGCCTGCGCGGGGGTGAGCTCACCGTGGTGGACAAGGTCGAGGGTCGGGGGTTCATTCGCGCCGCTCCGGAAGTCGGATCCACCGTGCCGGTGCACGCCACCGCCGTGGGCAAGAGCTTCGCCGCGCACCTCCCCGAGCTGGCAGCTCTCGACCCGAGTCGCCTCGAGGCCTACACGAAGCGTACCGTGACGCGGGTCAGTGAATGGCGTCGACAGGTCGCACTGAGCCGAGCCGCCGGATATGCGGTGAGCCATGACGAATGGATGGAGGGGCTCTCGGCCGTGGCTGCGCCGATCCTCTCCCACGGCCGAGTGGTCGCCAGCATTGCTGCCGCCCTCGTGTCTTCGCGGGTCCATCAGATCGGCGAGCAGCGAGTAGCCCAGACTACTGTTGAAGCTGCCCGCAGCGTGAGTGAGCGCCTGCGAGGGAGGGAGTCGTGACCACCTGGCTCGGTGGCAAGATTGTCGAGGACCGTGAGGCTCGCATTGCCGCCACGGATCACGGGCTGCTCTACGGCGACGGCGTCTTCGAAGGCATTCGTGCCCAAGGTGGCAGGGTGGTGGACCTCGACTTGCACCTCCAGCGGCTGCAGCGCTCGGCGGGAGCGATCTATCTCGAGCTCGGCGCTTGGGTCGATCGCCTGCGCGGTGTGGTGTTGGACACCCTGGCGGCACACGGAAAACCGGATGCGTACGTGAGGCTGCTCGTCACGCGTGGCCCTGGGCGTCTGGGGTTGGACGCGTCGAGCTGTTCGGGTCCCGAGGTGTTCTGCATCGTCGATTCTATCGAGCTCTTTCCGCCGGAAACGCTCTCGCAGGGAATTCGACTGGTCACCGGCAGCTGGCGCCGCCCTGGTCCGGACGTGCTCGATCCGCGCGTCAAGAGCCTGAACTACCTGAACAACGTGCTCAACAAGCACGAGGCCAAGCTGCGCGGAGGTGACGATGCTTTGGTGCTGAACACCCGTGGGACCGTCGCCGAAGCCTCGGCGGCCAACGTGTTCGTGCGTCGTGGCCAGGAGCTCTGGACGCCTCCGGGAACCGACGGCGCGCTCGAGGGGTTGACTCGGCGCCGTGTCATGCTGCTAGCGCCCGAGCTCGAGCTCCGACCGAGTGAGCGCACCCTGTCTCGGTACGACCTGTTGGATGCGGACGAGGTGTTTCTCACCGGCACGGGCGCTGGCCTGGTGCCGGTCCGATCGCTCGACGCTTGTCGCATTGGAGCGAGCCGCTCCGAGAGCGTGCTGCCCAAGCTGCGTCGCCGCTTGGCGCAGTACGCCGCGCAGCATGGCGTTCCTGTTCTCGGGCTTTGCTCTGCCGAGTAGCCCGAGGACGGGTCCCGCTTCGGTGCAGCGCGTCGCCCGGGGGTCAGAGCCGCCGGAAAACAGGGGTTCCAGCACGAGCAGGCCCGGCGATTATGTTGCGTTCGGGTTTCTGATATGGATGAGGCCACCGAACAGGAGGGCGTGTCATGAGCGGGGACGCGAGCTTGGACGATATTCTGAAGTCACTCGACTGCATTCACGACAAGACCTTTCTTTGGGTCTTCGGCAGCCTCCTCTACAAGCCGACGAAGGAGAAGGTGATTTCCGGGTTCCGCTACTTCGCCTGCGAGATCGAGCCCGTGGCGGACGCTGTGGCGAAGATGGACCTCGAGGCCCTGTCGGAGCTCCCCTTTGCGCTCGATGACGGCGGCGACGTGGACACCAGCAGTGTGCTCGTCGATCTAGCCTACACTGAGTCCGGCTCGTTCGCAGCCATCCAGCCTGTGGAGTACCAGGACTACCGACCAGTTCCAGTCGCGGCCCCCACCATCCTCGAAGGCGACGAGGCGAAGCCCGTCGCCGAGACTCTGAAGGAGCTGGATCAGTCGAGTTGACGCAGGGCGTGTTTCGGGCGGCCTCGGCTACGTGATGCTGCTAGCATTCGCGAAGTGACGGGAGCACGGCTGCGGGACGCATGGCTGGGCGTGTGGCTCTTGGGCGTCGCGGCCTGTGGCGGCCCGGATGATGCGACCTCCGACGACACCGAAGGCCCCGGTGGTGCGCCGGGGTCTGGCGGCATGCCCGCCGCGGCCTCCGACCTGGGCTGCTTCGAGGCCCGGGGAGGCCAGCACCAGAGGTCCTTCCGGGGCACGATTTCCACCACGCGTTCAGGCCGCGCTGCCGACTGGGGCAACGCGGCCTGGTGGGGTTGGGGACGAGAGACTCAGTACACGTAGTCGGGGTCTGGCGCCTCGCATTCGCAGGGGAAGTCCGCGCTCACCGTGTGCTCGCCCGCAGCGGTCGCCGCGCACGCCTCGCCCAGGAGCTGGATCTGGTTGGGGGCGACCAGCTGCCAGTCGGTGCCGTACTCCAGCTCGCGCTCGTCGACTCGGACGACGCCGTCGGCCACGACCGACTCGGCCACGTCACCGCTGAGCTCCAAGGTGCAGGAACGGATCCCGGAGACGATGCGGGAGAGCTCGGCCTGAAGCTCGGCCTGGTCATTGGCCTGGAAGTAGGGGGCCTGCTCCTCGCCGTCGACCTCGTAGCCCACGCCCGCGTTGGCCAAGTCCTCGAGGTGAGGCGTGCCCACGTCATCACCCACGCTCAAGACGTAGGTGCTGATGCCAGCACGGAAGGTCGCCTGGGCCGTAGCCACCACGAAGTCGTTGGTATCCTGATTGTGCGCATCCGGGTTGTCACAGGTGTCGGGCTCGCCGTCCGTGGCCAGCACGATGGCCTTGGGTCCCGGCACGTCGAGGTTCAGTAGGTAGTCGGTCACCGCTGCGAGGCTCTCGCCGGTGGGCGTGTCGCGCAGGGGGCTGGCCTGGTTGTAGACCTGGGCGATTTGCTCGTAGTTGCCGAAGTCGACCTGAATCTCGTCGAGGCCGACCAGACTCGGGCATTGGCCCGCGTCGTGCCCGCCATTGCCGCTGAACAGTGCGACGCCAAAGCGAACGCTGTCCTGCATTCTGGCGATGATTCCGGTATCGGGGTTCACCAACGCATCGCGCAGCGCCAACCACCGCGTCGTGTCGCCGAAGCGCTCTTCCATGCTGCCGGACTGATCGATGAGCAGCATGATCGTCGGGGTCTGGTCCTCGATGTCGATCTCGCCGGTCACGCACAGGGCCGTGGGATCGCAGGCAGCCTCTTCGTTGCCGGCGTTGTCGACGTCCGTGTAGCAGTAGCCGTCGGGCCCACAGCTGGTCCCATCGGGGCAGTCAGTCGTGGCGGTGCAGGCGACGGGGCCGCAGATGCCGTCTTCGCTGCAGCGCTGCCCCCCGGCGCAGTCCGCATCGGTCACGCAGACGTCGCTGCTCTGAACCTCGTTCGCAGCCGGAGCAGCGCCGCAAGCCAGTGACTGAGCGCCCAGCAGGAGGGCGGCGGTGAAGCTCTTGGAGCGGCTCAGGATCTGGCTGAACCGGGAATCGCGGTGGGTGCTGCTCTTGTGGGTCATGGTCTTGCTCCGTGTCATTTGGGTTGCTGCTCCCCACTGCAGCGGCTGTGCCAAGCATGAATCCCGCAGCAAACATGCTGAATCCGCCGCTGCGTGCAATGGCCTGCACACCGCTCACGTGCACCCGTTGGCGCACTGTGCAGTCGGCTGCACGCAGCCTCGGTCTAGAGCACCGGACCTCAGCCGGATTTCACGTCAGGCCGTGCTCTTGGAGCTTGTTGTAGAGCGTGCGCCGGCTGACCCCGAGGATGCGTGCGGCTACGGTCTTGTTGCCACCCGCTTTTCGGAGCGCTTTCTGCAGCGCCTTTCTCTCGGCCCGGCGCACCGCTTCGTCGAGGTCGGTGATGGTGCTCGCGAAGCTTGGCTCCGGTCCAGACCAGCCGCCGAGCCCCAGTGCCTTGGCGCCGTCGGTGAGCTCGCTGAGCTCTCCCTGCACCGCGGCTAGGGTGATTTCGTTCGTCTCCGCAAACACCACCAGGCGCTCGATGAAGTTCTGCAGCTGGCGCACGTTGCCCGGCCACCCGTAATGCTCGAGCAACGCGATCGCTTCGGGATCGATGCGGATACCCGTTCTGCCGTTCTGTGGCCCGAACACCTGGCAGAAGTGCTCGACCAGTGCTTTGACGTCGTCGGGACGCGCCCGAAGCGGCGGCGAGGTGATGGGGATGACGTTGAGCCGGTAGTACAGATCCTCGCGGAACGCGCCGCGCTTGACCATGTCTTCGAGGTTCTGGTGGGTGGCGGCGATGAACCGCACGTTGGCCCGCAGGGTCTTGGTGCCGCCGATTCGCTCGTATTCCTTGTCCTGCAGAATGCGTAGCAGTTTGACCTGGGTGGCTGCGCTGATGTCCCCAATCTCATCCAGGAACAAGCTGCCACCCTCGGCGATCTCCACGCGCCCCGGCTTGCGCGCAGTGGCGCCGGTGAACGCACCTTTCTCGTAGCCAAACAGCTCACTTTCCAGCAGCTGCTCGGGCAGCGCAGCGCAATGCACCTTCACGAAGGGCCCGCTCGATCGGGGTGAAGTCTCGTGGACTCGGCGTGCGATGATTTCCTTGCCTGTGCCGCTCTCGCCGCGGATGAGCACCGTGGCCGTGCTGGACGCCGCGCGACGGACCAGCCCGTCGACTTCACGCATGGGCGCGGAGCTGCCAATCATGACCGGCCCGGGCGACTGCGAGGGAGTGGGCGGCAGGACCACCGAGGGCGGTGGAGCCTCGGCGGCCTGCTCGACAGTGGACAGTGCCTTGCGCACCGCCAGGGAGATCTCGGCGGGCGCAAACGGCTTGTTCACGAAGTCACTCGCGCCCGCACGCACCGCAGCGATGCCCTCCACCCCCGCCGCCTCGTTGCCTACGACGATGACGGCCAGGTCCGGCCAGCGACCTGCCACCGTGGTCAACAGCGCAAGGCTCTCGCCACCGGCCAGCCCCGCCTCCACCACCAACACGTCAATGGCGCCGCGGTCGAGCTCGTGCTCGATGCTCGGTGCGTCGGTCACGTGCTGAAATCCGATGCCCGCTTCCTCCAACGCACGACGCACCGTCGATGCAGCACCAGCGTCAGGGTCAGCGTACAGAACCTTGCCCAGCGAAGTATTCATGTCTCTCGCGTCAATTCCATCCCAGGGGGCGCGCCAATATACTCTGCCCGACCGGATGCCGATAGCTGGGGGGTGGGCAGGGTTCGCTGAGCGGTCGGAACAGCTGTTCCACGGTCACTCAGAGTCGTCTGGGGCTCTCTCGCAGGCGTTTTCGGGCTGCGCCCTGCCCGGGGAGCGCGTGGGGCACGGGCCGCGCGGCTACCACCCGTCGTAGTGCACCCAGCTCGCATTGTAACGGGTGCGGGACGCCTTGGTTTCGGCGGGGTAGCCAATCGAAATCCCAGAGACCGGCGTGATGGACTCGGGGATACCCAGAGCCTCACGCATGAAGGCGACGCGCGTGGGGCGCGGGTGCACACCCAGCCAGCAGGCACCGAGGCCGACTGCGTGGGCCGCGAGCAGGATGTTCTCGATGGCAGCCGAGCAGTCCTGCAGCATGTAGCTCTCCTGGCGATCGTGCGCAGCGGAGAGATCGCCGCAGACGACGATTCCTAACGGCGCGTCGGCCAGGAAGCGTCCGTTGCGGAGCCCCTCGGACACACGCTTCAAGACGGCCTTGTCCCGCAGCACCACGAACCGCCAGGGGTCCTTGGCCACGGCCGACGGCGCCGCCATGGCTGCTCTGAGCAGCGCTTCGACCTTCTCCGGCTCAACGGCACGCCCCTGATACCGCCGAATGCTGCGGCGTCCAAAGATGAGGCTGAGCGATTCGCTGTCCTGGTTCGCCATGACCCGGCTGCATACTCTGGCGGGGGCCGGCGGCGCAACGGGCGCAAGAGCACCGGACGCCGGCTGCAGGCCACTCACGGTCCATGCTTCCGAACGGTGCCGCGCCCCGCTCGACGGGCCGGTACGGCTGACGGTTGCGACCCTGAATCGGGGAGCGCCATCCGGAAGATCTTTGGTCGTCGCTCCCAGGTCGAGACGTTCAAGCGTACAATGCAGACCCGGGTTCCGGTGCATGCGCCGGGCCCCGAGCAGACCTGAGTGGAACCGGGCGCGCACACCGCGCCCGTCTCGCTGGTCCCACCGCATGCCCAGACCACCGTGATGATCCCCGCGAGCCAGACGAATCGTGCTGCTCTTCTCCCCTGATGCATCCTGCTCTCCCTGTGCGGGCGAGCCACACTCAATCGCTGCGCGCAGTGTACTTCCGACGATGGTGCAATGCCATCCGCCGACCCGGATGGCACAGCCGCAGTGGTGCCAGCGATGTACGCTCATGTGGTTTATCCATTGCCAATTGACCTGGTGCGGAGCGCGGCGCATGGTTGGGGCGCGTGTGGCGTGTGGCTCGAATCTCGCAGAGCGCGAGGCGTGCTTTCTGCCCGCGTGACTGCGTGCGTTCTCGGGGTCGAGACGACGGAGGAACCATGAAGCAGAATGCTCAGTCGATCCCGTTCGTCGGCCATTGGAGTCGTTGTCGTTGCCGTCTTTGGGCCGCTGGCTCACTGGTATTGCTGCTCGCACTGGGATGCGGTGACAGCGACTCCTCGAACGGTGACGAGGGAGAGGGTGGTGCGGACGCGACCGGCGGCAGCGAAGCCATGGGGAGCGGCGGAGCCAGCGCTGGCCAGACTGGCAGCGGAGTCGGCGGAGACTCGAGTAGCGCTGGCGGCAGCGAGGACGCCGGAGGGCCCGGCACCGGGGGATCGGGCAACACCGCAGGTGCGGAGAGTACGGGTGGGACCGATACTGGATCTGGCGGTGCGGGCGTCGGCGGTGGGAGCGCCGGCAGCCCGGGTGTGGGCGGCAGTGCCGGCAGCCCGGGCGCGGGAGGCGCTACGGCTGGCACCCCGGGTGTAGGTGGCGGCACGGCGGGCAGCCCTGGCGTGGGAGGCGGCGCCGGCAGCCCCGGCGTGGGCGGTAGCGCGGGGGCCGGCACCGGCGGCTCGGCTCCAGTCGAAACCGAGTGCAACGACGGCATCGACAATGACGGCGATGGCCTCGTCGACTGGCAATTCGATGTCGGCTGCTATGCGGCCGAGGACCAGACCGAGGCGAGCCTGTCGCGCGCCGAAGAGAACGGCTGGACCACGTTCGACCTCAGCGTGGACTCGTTGGTGATCTACGTGAGCTCCAGCGAGGGGGACGACACCAACGACGGGCTCACGCCCGAGACAGCCGCCGCCACTCCAGCACGCGGCGCCGAGCTCGTGCGCGACGGATCTCCCGATTTCCTGTTGTTCCGACGCGGCGACACCTGGCGGGCACAGGACATCGGACCCGACCGGGTCGTGCGGCGGTTCAAGTCCGGGCAGGACGCCGAGCATCCCATCGTGATCTACAGCTATGGCGATTCCACCGAGCGTCCCCGCTTCGAGATCGACAAGCACTTCATCGACCACGACGGCAACGAACGGAACTTCGTGGCCATCGTTGGGTTGGCCTTCATCAGCTACCCTAAGGTGCCGGGCGATCCCGCTTTCAATGGCGCCGATGGGGGCGGGCTCAGGCTCATCGGCACGGGCCACGACATCCTGGTCGAGGACAACTACGTCGAGTACGGCGAATTCATCTCGCAGAACGAGACCGACGTCACCTTTCGCCGCAACGTCATCTACAAGAGCTATCACGTCGACACGTGCGCCTACAATTCCGACGGCACGCTCAACCCGAACGGCGACAGCACCTACCGGCCTTCGGGGATCTTCTGTGGGGGCGTGGATGGGCTGGTGATCGAAGAGAACGTGTGGGACCACAACGGCTGGAACCCCGACGTCGACGAAGCCTGCGCCACCATCTACAACCACGATCTCTATCTCTCAGGCAACTCGCGGCTTCGGGTGCGCGACAATCTCATCCTCCGTGCTTCCAGCATCGGCATCAAGATGTCCTCGGGAGGCCCGGGGGAGTCGACGGATATCGTGATCGAGAACAATCTGTTCGCCGAAGGGGAGATCGGCCTTAGCATGGGTGGGAACGCCGACACCGAGTACCGTTTCGTGGGCGCGCAGGTGCTCGACAACGTGTTCACGGATATCGGGCGGGCCCAGCCCACCACGCGAACCTTGACCTGGTACATCGACCTCATCGACAACGACGGCACTCTGGTTTCCGGCAACCTCTTGGTGAACCAGCCGCCTTTGAACAACCCCTACGGGATCCAGCTCAGCGGGGGCACCAATCGCGACATCACCATCGAGAACAACTTTCTCTACGGTCTGCTGAGGCGGCACCTGGTGATGGACGCGGCGGCGGCGTGGTCCAACATCACGGTTCAGAACAACACCTTCGTGAGTGAGACCACCCAGGAGTGCCT
>Ga0272442_10012144_pt1 | contig 10435 bp, 7 predicted proteins | sample SSMForm2O_FD_200262 | JGI IMG/M metagenome (GOLD analysis project Ga0272442, IMG submission 200262) | Marine sediment archaeal communities from Little Sippewissett salt marsh, Falmouth, MA, United States - SSM-Form-2O | ecosystem: Environmental > Aquatic > Marine > Wetlands > Sediment ... | reverse complement strand
GGATGGTTTCTACCATTCAAACAATAGCGATGTTATTTGCCGCTGTCGGGATTCCGGCTGCTACTATAAAATATGTTGCTGAATATAAAGACGATCGGAATAAAACTAATTCGATTGTTTCATCTGGTGTTATTACTTCCTTGTTACTTGGAATAGTATTTAGTGTATTTTTTTACTTTTCATCAGGAGTATTTGAAGAAATATTCAAGATGCCTGGATTGTCCGGGTTACTGAAAATATTGTCACCTATTTTTCCATTTGCTCTGGTCGGCGGTGTTCTGCTTGGATTTCTGAATGGGTTAAGGGAAATAAAGAAATACGGAACGGCTACGATTATTCAGAGCGTCTTGATGCTGGTGGTTTCCGTTTTATTGATTTTTTTAGGGTTTGGTGTTGCAGGTGTAGTGATTGGGGTTGTTTTAGCTTCAATGGGATGGTGTTTGTACCTGCTGTTGATAACCAAGGACTACTTTGATATTACTTTTGAGGGATATTCAAGTAATACCAAAAAGATGCTGGTTTTTGGTTCACAAATATTTGCAGGAAATGCAATTAATCTGATTAATTACCAGGCTGATATTATTATGATTGGTTATTTCTTAACAGCTACAGATGTGGGCTACTATGCTGTAGCAGTAGGACTGAGTAAGTTTTTTTGGGTAATCCCTCAGGCAGTTCAAACAATTACATATCCTGCAACCTCTGAGTATTGGGGCAAGAATAATCACTCAGCTTTGCAGTCTATGATTGATAAGAGTATGAGATATACCACTTGCGCATTATTCCCTATTGGATTGGGAGTTGTTTTTTTTGCGAATGAAATCATTACTTTGATATACGGAGATGTATTTGTTTATTCGGTATTACCATTGCAAATACTGGTAGTGGGCACAGTAATCTATGGAATTGCTGGAAAAGCAATTGGTGGATCTACGTCTGCAATTGGAAGACCAGACATTAACTTAAAAGTAATATTCATTTCTGCATTTGTTAACATAATATTAAATTTATTATTGATTCCTCGTTTTGGAATTATTGGGGCAGCCATAGCTACTGCTGTATCATGGTGTATAGTTTCTGTTCTTTTTACAATATGGTGCATTAAATTGTTTTCATTGAAAATTGACATTAAGTGGTATAGAAGTGTAAGTGTAAGTGTTTTTTTATCAATGGTCTTCTTTTATGTGGGGCAACTATTTGTAGAAAAGTACATAATAGGCTTCTTTATATTATTTAGCCTCACAATTTTGATTTACTATCTTTTCCTTAATAATGAAGACAGGAAATTTATAATAAGTTTAATTAAAATAAAGACCTTGTGACTGATTTGATAGAAATCATAAGTCTAAAAGAGAGGGGTGATTCACCCCAATTTTCAATTTCTCAAATTTGAAATCTCTTGAGCAAAAGAATCGTGATTAACCTCAGCATTATAGTTTAATTTCCAATTATTTTTGCTTTTTGCCTTTTTTTCATAATTTTGGTTTGGGTTATCAATAAATTTCAGTATTGCGTTTGCAATATCTGTTGGGGTGGGATCGCTATCAAGCAATAATCCAACTTCATCAGATACAATTTCATGTGTACCTCCAACATCGGTAGCAATTACTGGTATACCACAGCTCTGTGCCTCCATAATTGATACTGGTATGCCTTCTGATGAACTGACATTAATAAATATATCTACATTGTGCTGCTGATAATATTCAATTACTCCTTTATCTGGTAAAAATCCTGTAAAATTATATTGTACATTAACAGGTAAAACTTCTGATGCTAGTTTTTTAATATTCTGCTCAAGTGGACCATAGCCAATATGTGTCCATTCAATTGTCTTATTCGGTCGAAGAATGCCCAATTCATTTAATCCGTTTATTAACAGATGCAATCTTTTTACTGGCACAATATAGGAACATGATACAATTCTGAAAATTCCATCTCCAGATGGAGATGTAGTAAAATGAGGATCAATTACCCCCAATCTTATAGTTTTATAGTTTTCTGAGTAAGTTGGATATTTTTTAGATAGATATTCCTTTCCACTGTTTGATATCAAGAATATTTTAGATATAGAAGAAAGTGTTTCATCCCTTAAAGGGATATATTCTGGATGATACTGATTTTCATACAAATCCCCCCTGTGTGCTCTTGAAACAACAACAATCTCTGGGTACTCATTTCTTAATAAACCAAGACCTAGGGTAGAGGCACCAAGCCAGTATGTATAAAATACAGTACTTTGTGGAATTAAATTATGTTTTTTTACATAGCTCGACGCCCATTTTTTTATGATTAAAGCTTCAGATAGAAAAGCTACTAATCTCTTTAAAGATTTAATATTTGTGATAACGGCTGGTTTTTTAATGATTTCAATGTAAAATAGCTTTGAACTCAAACATAAAAATACCTTCATTAATATGCTCTTAACTTTACCAACTTTGGTTGTGGTACATATAGTCAAAGAATTATCTATTTCACATACTTCAGGGAGATTTTTGTCTACCTTTTCTGTATTATTGGGAAAAGAACGAGGTACGACAACTACTTTATTAAAATATGAGCACAAATGTAGAATTTCGGGATCCAAAAATGATTCTGCAACTGCTCCATAAGGATATGAAGATGTAAGTAAAATAAGAATTTTTTTGGACGCATTTCTGCTCATATAACCACAACCATTACCAATGTCTGCCTAGTTGAAGGGTAGTGTTTGTAAATAAAATCCAAAAATCTACCTTTTGGATGGATGTAGTGAAAAAGACCATTGCTTCGGGGAAAAGGTATGCAAAAAAAGAATTTTTCAACTTGCATGCCTGCTAATGTAACAATCTTTGCTAAAGTGTATGGAGTGAACCAATATCTGTGGTCAGTATTGATACATTCTTTATTTGAAAAAGTATATCTTATATTCTGATAAGAAAAGGCATTTGGGACTGTGATAACTAGTCTGTCTACAATACCATGGTATTTACTCTGAATGGAACTTAAAAAAAGACCTGGGTTATCAACATGTTCTAATATTTCACCTAATACCATATAATCCCAATGCTCTTCTGTTATAGAATTAATATCTTCCTCAATAATATCCCCACATAAAACATCTCCAAATCCCAAATTATTTTTTATGAAATTAACACCATCCTCATTGATATCGATTCCAATACATCTTTTTGAACTTTTACATAATCTACCATGAAGCCAAGTATTATTTTTAATCTTTTTTTGAATTAATGGGATGTGATCACAGCATCCAAGATGGATAATTTTTTTGTCTTTTGACAAGCTTTCTAATATGGAAATCCTGTCAAAAATACTATTCTCTTTTTTAGCAATATCAAGGACTAGGCCACTAGAAAAATCAAGTCCAGAAAGATAATTTTGTACAGATTTATCAAATTCCATTAATTTCACCTTATATTATAAACATCTAGAAGTTTCTAATATCCCATGCCCGTTCTTATCCCCTCTCCCTATCCCCTTATACACAAACCCACCTTCAATAAACTCATCAGCCTCCACAACATTCCTCCCATCAACAATAACCGGCCTCTCCTTCCCGCAAACTCCCTTCAACCACCCAGCCTTCACATCAAAATAAGCCGAATGTCCCGCAAAAATCACAACAGCATCCGCATCCCTTACAACCTCTTTCAGGTCCTGGGAAATCTCGACTCCCGGGTAATTTACAACATAAGGGTCATGCACGGCAACTTCTGCCCCTGCATCCAGACAGAGCTCCCTGTAAGGTTCTGACGGGGTATTCCGGGCATCGTCGGAGTTATTGATGAAGGCCCAGCCGAGCAGGGCAATTTTTGCACCTTCGAGCTTTTTCCCGGCTCTTTCGAGGGCAGCGGTGGTCAGATTGTACATGTGGACGGGCATGAAGTCGTTTATCTTTCGGGCAAGCACGTAGATCGAATCGGCACCTTCGGGATAGTCAAGTTCGTTTTCCCCGAGTTTGACACCTCTTTCCAGGTGGTAGGTGTCTTTGGTCAGGCAGTGGCCTCCTACGCCTGCGCCGGGCCAGAGGACTGCTCTTGTAATTCCCTCGCCTTTCAGGCTGTCAACTCCTGTCCTGACATCATAGACGTTTATGCTCATGGCTTCGCAGTAGAGGGCAAGCTGGTTTACGGCTGCAATCTGGAGGTCGCGGAAGGTGTTTTCAGCCGTCTTTGTGACTTCGGCTGCGGTTGCGGACATGGGGATTACTTTTCCTGTCGTAAGGACAGGGGTGTAGAGTTCCACTGCCCTTTTTGTGCTGGCAGCATCGATTCCGCCCACGATACGGTCGTGTTCCCGGATGTTTCGGAGGAGGCGCCCGACCATGACCCTTTCGGGGGCGTGGGCAAGGGCGAAGTCTTCACCTGCTTTCAAACCGGATTCTTCTTCAAGAATCTCCTTTGCCATCCCTGCGGTGGTGCCCGGGGTGATTGTGGACTCAAGGACGACCAGCATTCCCGGTTTCAGGTACTTTCCTACATTCCTGATGCCTGCTATAAGGGCGGAAAAGTCAGGGGTCAGGTCTTTGGGATTTGCAAAAGGGGTCTGGATGGCGAGGGTTACGGCGTCAAGTTCGGAGATCCGGGAAAAGTCAGGGGTGCACTCGAACTTTCCGGCTTTTACCACTTTTCCTATCAGGTCTTCAAGTCCCGGTTCTTCACCTTTCAGGGGGCTTTCTCCCCTGTTGAGCATATCGATTTTGTACCCGGAGCTCTTTGAGTTACGCTGGAAACCAAGAACTTTGTCAAAACAGTCGGCATCGGCAAAGAGGACAGCGGCAGGGATTCCTACGTAGCCCATACCAAGGACTCCGATTTTTTTGATCGGACCTCTCTCTTCAAGCAGGGATTCTAACTTGCTCATATGTAACACGTCTGAAAGGGATTTGATTATGTATTTATTTGATTATATTTGATTATGGAATTAATATCAGGGATTAAGATTCCTTATTGAAATACGAAATTAAGAAACCTTATTAAATTGGGATTATTAAATCAAACTTTTATCAAATCAAACTTTTATCAGCTTTTCCTCTTCAAAAGAACTGATGGCAGCCATGGCGACTTCAAGAGCATGTTTCCCGTCTTCTCCTGAGGGGTTTGGCTCTTTGCCGTTTGTTACGCAGTCAATGAAGTATTCAAGTTCATTTTTCAGGGGTTCGCTGTTTTCAACCTTAGCTTTCCGGACCCAGCCGCTGTCGTGGAGTTCTACGGTCTGGTCGATGTAGTCCAGATAGGCAACTCCGTTTATTCCGATCGCGGTGAGTTTTCGAACCTTGTGTGGGGTCAGCCAGTTCGTCTCCACAACACCTGCAAATTCGTGGTCCAGGCGAAGGATGATGGAAGCATGGTCCTCGAAAGAGTGAATGTCCGCCCCTGCAATGGCATAGACATGGTTTACTTTCCTGCCGTAGAGATAGGAGATGATATCTATATCGTGGACGCCGATGTCCAGGATTACACCGACATCGCGGATTCTCGGGTTGTAGGGACCGACCCTGCGGGTAGAAATTGAAACGATCTTTCCGAGGATTCCGGAATCGATGATTTCCTTAAGCTTGATAACAGCGGGGTTGAACCTCTCGATGTGCCCGACCATCAGGATTTTACCTGCTTTTTTAGAGGCTTCGATCATTAATTCGGCATTTTCAATAGTATCGGCAATCGGCTTTTCTACAAGTACGTTAAGGCCTGCTTCGAGAGCGTCCAGAACCACCTGCTTGTGCAGTTTGGTAGGGACGACAACGCTGACTGCATCAAGGCCTTCCCCAAACATTTCCTTATAGTCCGTAAAGGGTTTCGTGCTGAACTGGGATGCAAGGGACTCTACTCGCTCCCGGTCTACATCCGAGATTCCCGCAAGTTCCACGCCTTCCATTTCACTGTAAATGCGGACATGGTTCTGCCCCATGGCTCCAGTGCCCACTACGCCTACTCTGATCATTATATCAACCTATCAACCTTTTTTTAGTTCCAGCATTCTACGTTTTTATGGTTTTTATGATTGTCTGCACATCTTCTTCTGAGAGTCCGGGATGGACGGGAAGAGAAAGGACTTCTGCTGCAGCCTTCTCAGATTCAGGGAGCCTGTCCCTGTACCCAAGCTCCTCATAAAGGGGCTGCCTGTGAATGGGTATCGGATAATGTATACCTGTTCCAATTCCATTTTCTTTCAGATAAGCAGCAAGTTCGTCCCGCTTTGCCGTACGGATGGTGTACTGGTGAAAAACATGAGTGCAGCCATCTCTTACCAGAGGCGTTACAATATCTTCGACCCCCCGAAGGCCAGCTGAAAGCATCTCTGCATTCTGCTGCCGGGCTGCACTGAATTTATCCAGTTTCCCGAGCTGCACCAGCCCTATTGCAGCCGCAATATCGGTCATACGCAGGTTATATCCCAGAATTTCATGCAGATAGCGGGTTTTTGAACCATGAGCCCGGATCATTTTCAATTTTTCTGCAACTGTTTTGTCACCTGTTGTAATCATCCCGCCTTCACTTGTGGTCATATTTTTTGTGGGATAAAAACTGAAAGTACCCGTTCCGAAAGATCCTACCCTTTTACCCTGGAAGCTTGCACCATGTGCCTGGCAGGCATCTTCAATTAACGCAAGCCCATGGTCTTCAGCAATATCTTTAATAACCTTCATTTCGGCGGGATGCCCGTAAAGGTGGACAGGCAAGACAGCTCTGGTTTTCGGACCGATTTTTTTCAAAATTTCATCAGGATCTAAATTATAAGTATCAGGTTCTATATCCGCAAAAACGGGTTTAGCCCCCGTATAAAGAACGCTGTTAGCGGTAGCAATGAAACTGAACGGACTTGTAATAACCTCGTCTCCCCTTCCTATCCCGTGAGCCAGGAGGGAGGCATGCAGAGAAGCAGTGCCCGAGTTTACTGCTATTGCGTATTCTGAGCCCGTATATTCTGCGAAAGCCTGTTCGAATTCCTCTACCCTCGGACCCTGGGCAATCATGCCTGATTGCAGGACTTCGCTTACAGCATCGATTTCTTCCTGATTCAGTTGTGGTTTAGCTATGGGAATCATATGCAGTCTCTTTTTTCATGGCTATGGCCATTAATGCAGGTAAGATATCATTCATTCAGTAATTTATTCAGTAATTTATTCAGTAATTTATTCAGTAATTCATTCAGTAATTTATTCAGTAATTTATTCAGTAATTCATTCAATAATTCATTCAGTAATTTATTCAGTAATTCATTCAGTAATTTATTCAGTAATTCATTCAATAATTCATTCAGTAATTTATTCAGTAATTTTTCATAATTTGGTTCAATAAATCAAATATCATTCAATTGTTTCAAATCATCACGCAAATCCTGAATCGTGGCAGGAACTCCTATAGCAAGTTTCCAGGGAGGCACATCTTTCGTGACGAGGGCTCCACCTGCAACCATTGCCCCCTCTCCGACTTCGATTCCCGGCAAAATAGTTGCATTTGCACCAATTGAAGACCCTTTCCTTAGGGCAGGACCTTTGAGATCGTATTCCTTGCGAATCGGATATTTATCATTGGTCAAAACAGCGCATGGGCCAATGAAAACATTATCTTCTATAACTACATTCCTTGGGATATAGACGTTGCTCTGAATGCTTACATTGTTCCCGATTATTACATTTCCGTCTATAACTACATTAGTCCCTATAAGCACATTGTCTCCGATTTCCGTATTTTCCCGTATCATCACGTTGTGTCCGGTCCTGAAATTCCCTCCGGACTTCACATTAGAAAAAATAGTGCTTCCAGGCCTGATAAAGGAATTTGGTCCTATTGTGCAACCAGGAAAATCAAAATTATCAATATCCAGATCTTGAGAAATTATTTCAGTCAGGATTTTGTGTTCAGGATAACCAAGGATAACGTTTTCAAGAATGACAGAGCCCCCACCGAGTAAAGTATTACCGTAAATATGCGCAGATCCATCAATCTTTATTTCTAATGAATTCATCCTAATCTCCTCTAATTATTCCTCACTTAACCAGCAATATTCAATAATTGATAATTCAAATTCCGAATCACTCACTTTCTCCCATAAACATCATCAAACCTCACAATATCCCCTTCATCCACAAGCTCTCCCAGCTGAACCTCGATAATCTCCAGCGGAAGCTTCCCGGGATTCGAAAGCCTGTGCTTTTCTCCCGCACGGATAAACGTACTCTCTCCGGGCCTTAAAAAGAAAGTCTCCCCGTTAACTTCAACGTAGGCCATCCCCTTTACAACCACCCAGTGCTCGCTTCTGTGGTAGTGCATCTGGAGGCTCAACTTATGCTCGGGAAGTACCATTATATTCTTTATCTTGTGCCCGGGGGAGCTTTCAAGCAGGGAATAGGAACCCCAGGGGCGGTATACTGTCTGCCCTATGTATGCCCTTTCATCGTCCCTGTTTTTAAGCTCGGTAACGATTTCTTTTACTTTCTGGCTGCTCTCTTTGGGGCAGACCAGCAGGGCATCCGAGGTATCAACTACAACGAGGTCATTTACATCAATTAGGGAAACAATTTTTCCGGACTTTGATTGAATTAAGTTCCCGGAAGAATTCAAAAGGAAGGGGTCACAGTCATGAACAACATTTGCTTCCGGATCCTTTTCAAATTCATCGTAAATTGCAGAGAAATTCCCGAGGTCACTCCACTTGTGGTCCAGCCTGACAACCGCAACTCGATCTGATTTCTCCATTATGCCGTAGTCAACGGAAATATTTTCCACGTTTTCGTAGACTGCGGGAATGTCCCCTGACTGCTCAAAACAGGCAAGGACGTCCGGAGCATGCTTTTTGACTTCTTCAAAAAAGAGATCGGTGTCAAATAGAAACATCCCGCTGTTCCAGAGGCAGCCTTCTTCAATATACTTTTTTGCGGTTTCCTCGTCCGGTTTTTCCCGAAATTCGGAAACACGGTAGCCGGGGCCAAGAGGCTCGGCGGGTTTAACGTAGCCGTAACCTGTATTCGGAAAGGTGGGCACGACTCCGAAAGTCACCAGTGAATCTGATACCAGTTCTTCTGCTGAGGAGATTGTCTGCATTGCGCCCTTATCGAGGACGTGGTCGGAGGAGAAGATCCCGACAGCGGATTTCCCGAAAATCCTTTCAACCTCCTTCATTCCGTAAAGGATGGCAGGGAGGGTGTTCTTTCCTTCCGGTTCGATAAGGATGTTTCCGGGAGGGATTTCATGGCCGAGTTCCTTGATCTGTCCCATCACGAAAAACTTCTGGGTTTCGTTGGTGACCACAAAAATTTCTTCGATTCCGGAAACTTCGAGGCAGCGAAGCACCGTGTCCTGGAAAAGGGACCTCTCACCGAATTTAAGGAACTGTTTAGGGTACATTTCCCGGCTGAGCGGCCATAGCCGCGTTCCCGACCCGCCTGCAAGGATGATTGACTTAATGCTTTTCATCTCCTTTCTGATAAGCAACTTTTATGATAACTGATTTGCAAATTGATAATTTCAATATCATTCAAGGGTATTAAAAGTGATTAAGCGTAATTCGGATCGACTATTAGATATATCAGATATTCCGAAAACTTCATACATTTTTTGGATTTTGTAGTATATAGATATCCCGGTAAATATCAGAATTATAGATATGTTCTGACAATATCCCTATTTTTGGGCAATATATGGTAGAAAATTATTAAAAACCTTTGGATGGCAAACAATCTTTCTGAAAATATTAACTCCCGATGACACATTACAAACAATAAAACTCTGTTTTACATGGAACCTGTAATTTACAGACATAATTAAATAATTAGGTAGAAAAGTCTTAAATAATTTTACCATTAATTGAAATTAATTCATTCTGTTTTTGAGGGGATAGGGAAGGGAGAATGAAAATAAGATCTGAAAATAGCATCTCGGAAAAGAAAGGGTCGGGCAGGAAGAAATTATCCATATTACACAATACTGATGCATACATTCCTTACGCCGTCATAGGCATCTTCATCGTCCTTGCCGCAACCTTCACGTCCGTCTACCTCGTGAAAATGGACTCTGAAATTGCCGAAACCATCTACACCACCGAAAAAAACGATCCCAGGCAGACCTCAGTCAAGCTTGCCGCAGCAGACCTTGCCCGCTGCCTGAACTATGCGGGGATGGAAGCCCTGGAATGGCAGGGGGAACACCCGGTAATCCAGCCCGAGGGGACCCAGGTGGAAAGGAAAATGGAAGACGGCTTTATGGTGCTTCCTCAAAACCAGAACCTGGAAAGGGGAGACGTGCTTAAGATTTCCATAACGCTTCCCTCGGACGTCTGGGGAAAAATCGAATCCCTCTGGAAGAATAAGGACGTCCTTTTGATTGTAAAGGACTCGAAAGGAAACGAGATTAAAAACGTTAACTATGGACAGGCCACAGGCTTTCTTCAGAAGGTATGCTTTGACGAATACGTAGAGATACCCGAAAAAGCA
>Ga0272442_10012142_pt1 | contig 10436 bp, 7 predicted proteins | sample SSMForm2O_FD_200262 | JGI IMG/M metagenome (GOLD analysis project Ga0272442, IMG submission 200262) | Marine sediment archaeal communities from Little Sippewissett salt marsh, Falmouth, MA, United States - SSM-Form-2O | ecosystem: Environmental > Aquatic > Marine > Wetlands > Sediment ... | reverse complement strand
GCTCTTATTCGTAGAAAGCCTGATGTATATGGTTGTCTGGGTAACTGAAACATAAGCTGACCGCATTCCTCAAAATTCCACCGCTTCACCTCTTTTTCAGTCGCAGCGTCCCGGAGTCCCCCTGAAAGAGCGCAGTCCCGATCCGGAAGGCAGGTTTATGTTGATTTTCGCCGGGTATTGAGCCATATCCACCCGGGTTTTGCCTGCTTAAGTCGGGCTTTACCGGTTTTCTGTCAATTTTCAGCCGGAATTCTCCAATTTTTTTGCTTTCCGTCTTGCGCTGAGCGATAAACTTTTTTAATATATTAATGAAAGTACTTTCATAAACTACTTACAAAGCGGTGAAAATGAACAAAACTATTGAACAGCGAACAACAATCTACGATGTAGCTCAGGAAGCGAGTGTGAGTATTGCAACGGTTTCCCGGTTTTTAAACAATCCCCGAAGCGTTAAGCTGACTACAGCTGCCAGAATAGCCCTTGCTGTTGAAAAACTCGACTATATCCCGCAGGGAAACACCGGAGCAAGAGCCAGTCGCTCTGTCGGCAGGGTGGGAGTGCTTACTCCCTTTTTTCCGGCCCCTTCTTTCGTGGCGAGGCTCAATGGAATGATAGCTCCTCTTCGGGAAAATAATTATGAAGTAATAATATACACAATTGAAACACCTGATCAGCTCAATGAATACCTGACTTCCGTACCGTTCGCACGGCGCATTGACGGACTTATCCTGATCTCAGTTCAGCTCACAGCCGATCAGCGCCGCATTCTCAATGCTGCAGGACTTAATACCGTCATGATCGAATATGATGATGAGGACTACTCACGGGTCCTGGCGGATGATTACCGCGGGGGACAGATCGCCGCAGAGCTTTTTATCGAAAAGGATTATCTGCCGTGCGCGTTCTTCGGTGATAAATCCAGCGATTTGCCGTACAGCTGTCATCCTTCGGAGTCGAGGTTCAGCGGATTCAGCGAAACGCTGGATCGGAGAGGAGCGGAGATACAATCCGGGCATATTCTGGAATCAGAGACAATCGTTGAAGAAGCTTTCAGGGTTTTCAAGGCTTTTCTTGAATCCGGAGAACCGCGGCCCAGAGGAATTTTTGCGATGTCGGACATACAGGCGATCGGAATTCTGAAGGCAGCGAGAGAGCACGGGCTGAAAGTACCTGAAGATCTGGCCATTCTCGGTTTTGATAACATAGAGGCTGCCGACTGGATGGAGCTGTCTACGATTACGCAGCATCTGACGGATTCCGGTAAGGTTGCGGCGGGACTGCTGCTGGATCAGATGTCCGGCAGAGTAGAAACTTTACAGAAAATAAATCTGCAGGTAAGTCTGATAGAAAGGGCTACCACCTGAAAAGGTAATCTACGGTCTGAAGGCCGTTAAATAAGGAGATGGACATGAAAAAAGCATTATTGATCCTGTTGAGTCTGCTGTTGATAGCGTCTTTTGTTCTGGTCAGCTGCCAGAAAAAAGAAGAGCCTGCAGCGGAAGAAATGACCGAAAAAGCAGCTGATGATCCCTATGCTGAGGTGCGGGGCACGGTAGTTACAATGTCCGGTCCGTTTACCGACAATGATGCACTTAAATTTGACGAATCGATTAAATCATTCGAAGAGATGACCGGCATAGACATCCAGTACGAAGGATCAAAGGAATTTGAGGCTTCTATCGGTATCGCGATAGAAGGCGGAAACCCGCCGGATATAGTCGATTTCCCACAGCCCGGGCTTCTGAAGAATTTCGTTCAGAAAGGCTATGTGATCGATCTGAATAAAACACTTGATATGGACAAGGTCAAATCCAACTATATTGAAAGCTGGCTCGACATGGCCACTATGGATTCACCCGACGGAAAGATAATGGCCGGGATCTGGGGCCGGGTAAATGGTAAATCCCTTGTCTGGTATAACAAGAAAGAATTCGATGCGGCAGGTTATGAAGTTCCTGAAACATGGGAAGAGCTGGTTGAACTTCAGAATACCATAGTATCCGACGGGGATGCCGCATGGGCCGTAGGTATTGAATCCGGCGCGGCTACCGGCTGGGCAATGACCGACTGGGTTGAAGAGATGATGCTCAGAACGACAAGTCTTGAAAACTATGATAAATGGGTAGAAGGTGAGTTGAAGTTTGACAGCCCGGAAGTAAGAAAGGCAATTCAGACCGTAGCGGATATCTGGTTCGCGGACGGTATGGTTTACGGAGGACGGAAAAGCATAGCTACAACAAGCTTCGGAGACGCACCGAAGGTCATGTTTGAAAAACCGCCCAAGGCCTGGCTGCACAAGCAGGGAAACTTTATAACATCGTTCTTTCCGGACAATACCGTAGCGGGAGTTGATTACGACTTTTTCTACCTGCCGTCTGTTGATCCGGCGTACGGACGACCCGTACTGGTTGCCGGCGATATCTACGCGATGTTCAACGACAGGCCTGAAGTAAGAATGGTAATGCAGTATTTTGCGACCGGCGCATCTGTTGAGGGCTGGGTAAAAGTCGGCGGGGCAATATCCCCTCATAAGGATTCGGAACTCAGCTGGTACACGAACGAGGTCGATCGGAAAGTCGCGGAAGTAATTCAGAATGCCACGAGCGTACGCTTTGACGGTTCGGACCTGATGCCGGGCGCGGTAGGGGCCGGTTCATTCTGGAAGGAAATGACTGCCTATGTTTCCGGTTCTAAATCACTTGATGAAGCCCTGAAAGCAATCGATCAGTCATGGCCGCAGTAGAGTGTTCAGTTGGAATAACTGATTAAGCATGCCGGGGACAGATGCGAATCTGTTCCCGGTTTTTAGGAGGTTTAGCATGAGCGGAAATATTGATTCAAACTGGAATCCCTTCGCCCTGGCGGGGCTGGTGGTCCTGACTGCGGTCGTTCTTGTCGGCGGGTTTATCCTGCTGCAGACTGTTCAGGCTTACAAGGTCCTTATGACTGTTTTCGCGGTTGTCTGGGGCCTCTTATCCACGGCACTTTTATTTTTTGTGCTGAATGCAGTTGCCGAAAATATGCCGAGAAAGATCCGTTCCGTATCCGTTGCGGTCGTATTTGCGGGACCCGCGGTCATACTCCTCTTCTGGGCGCTGGTAATACCTACGCTCAGGACCCTGAGACTGAGCTTCATGGGTGCTTATGCAAGGGAGTATGTGGGTTTTTCAAATTATGAATTCGCATTCACCGATCCTATAATGCTTGAAAGTTTTCGAAACAATCTGCTGTGGATGATATTCGGAACTTCATTCTGTGTAATTATGGGGCTTGTGATTGCCGTGCTCGCGGATAAAAGCAGTCGTGAAAAAGTGTTCAAATCGCTGATCTTTATGCCGATGGCTATTTCTTTCGTAGGCGCGGGTGTTATCTGGAAGTTCATGTACGCGTACAAGGGAGAAGGCATAAATGTAACCGAAATCGGTTTGCTGAATGCGATTGTGGTGGCGTTCGGCGGAGAAGCGCAGGCCTGGCTGCTGATTCCGTTCTGGAACAACTTCTTCCTGATTGCAATTATGATCTGGCTGCAGACCGGTTATGCCATGGTGATCATGTCATCCGCGATCAAGGCGATCCCGGGAGAAATCAATGAAGCGGCCAGGGTAGACGGGGCCAACTCATTCATTATTTTTTCCCGCATAACTGTTCCCTACATCATGCCTACGATTATCACGGTTACGACGACAATACTTATTTTCAGCTTGAAACTCTTCGATATTGTCAGGGTAATGACCGGGGGGAACTTCGGCACCAACGTTATAGCCAACGAGTTTTATCTGAGACAATTCACATACGGGAATTCCGGACAGGCATCGGCGATCGCAATTATTCTTCTGGTGGTAATCGTGCCGGTTCTGCTTTACAACCTGAAAGAGTTCAGGAGACGGAGGGTGTTGAAATGAAAAAACCGGAAAAAGGAAAAAGGAATCCGCTTGTTGCTGTTGTGCTTATAATAATAGTTCTCGTCTGGACCATTCCCACGCTTGGAATTTTCATCACCTCGTTTCGCGAATCCAGTGATATTTACGGTTCAGGCTGGTGGACTGTGCTTCCCCATAAGGACAATGTAAAAACCGGAGAAATCGAGCTGCCTGCAGATACCGACCCGAATAAGCCTGTGGAAATAGAAGGCCGTACAGCCACATTCGAGCAGTGGCGGATGGGTGTTGAATTTGAAGACGGACGCATGCTGAGATGGTTCGGAAACAAGCGTTCCAGAAAAATTGAGGTCTTCGAGGAAAAATGGGTGGGTTTCGGGGCGAACCTCACCCTCAAGAATTACAGGGACGTACTCGGCGGCGGGATGGTGGAGCATACCGATTCCGAGGGCAATATAATATCGAGGCAGGGCAGCAACTTTGCCGATGCGGTCCTTAATTCCATCGCAGTCAGCATCCCGGCCACCGTGATCCCGATCCTGATCGCGGCTTTTGCCGCGTATGCTTTTGCCTGGATGGAATTCCCCGGCCGCAGGCCTCTCTTTATCATCGTGGTAGCGCTCTTAGTGGTCCCCCTGCAGATAGCCCTCATACCCATCCTTCGGGACTATACGGGCTGGGGTTTGAACGGCACCTTTGTGGGAATGTGGCTGGCGCACACGGGATTCGGTCTGCCTCTGGCGATCTACCTGCTGTATAACTATATCAGCACCCTGCCCCGGGATATATTCGAATCGGCATATCTCGACGGTGCGACACCCTTCGTCACCTTTGTCAGGCTGGTGCTTCCGCTTTCAATTCCGGCCCTCGCAAGTTTCGCCATTTTCCAGTTCCTCTGGGTATGGAACGACTATCTCGTGGCCCTGGTTTTTCTCGGAGATCAGAACAGGGTAGTAACGAGCGCGCTCGCGGCCATGGTCGGAGAGAAGGGGCAGGACTGGCACCTTCTGACATCCGGCGCGTTCATGAGTATGATTATTCCGCTTGCGGTTTTCTTCGGACTGCAGCGTTTCTTCGTTCGCGGACTGATGGCGGGCTCCGTCAAGGGCTGACCGGATGAAGAACGGAGTGGTCCTGATTACCTATGCCGACAGCTTCGGGGGGGACTTGAAATCCCTCCGCGCCAATCTGGATCATTATTTTTCCGGATGTGTTTCAGGAATTCATATCCTCCCGTTTTTCCCGTCGTCGGGAGACAGGGGCTTTTCCCCGGTCTCCTACGCGGAGCCTGATCCCGCATTCGGTACATGGTCAGATATTGCCGATCTTGGCCGGTCTTACGAGATAATGGCTGATTTTATGGTCAATCATCTGTCAAGACAGTCCATGTATTTCAAAGACTGGCTTTTACATGAACAGGACTCCGCCTGCGCGGACCTCTTTCTACCGCTCGAAAAGGTATTCGGCGGGGAGGCCCCGAAAAAAGAGGAGATATCAAAAATATACCGCCGGCAGCCGACGGAGCCGTGGGTGAAAATAAGGTTCCCCTCAGGTGCAGAACGGAAAATCTGGTGTACTTTCAGTAAGGATCAGATTGACATCGATATAGCATCCGGCCCCGGAATCAGGCTTTTCCGTGAAGCCCTGCGGCGCTTTGCGGAGAGCGGTATAAAAACGGTGCGGCTGGATGCGGTCGGTTACATCGTAAAAAAACGAGGGACAACATGTTTCATGGTTGAGCCGGAGATCTGGGAACTGCTTGATAAACTGAATCGTATCGCCGGTGAGTACGATATTGAGCTCCTGCCGGAGATGCATGAGCACTACAGCTTCCAGTTGAAGATGGCGTCCAGGAATTATCGGGTCTACGATTTCGCGCTGCCGCTTCTTCTGCTGTATTCCTTCCATGCGCAAGATTTCAAACCGCTGAAAAACTGGTTTTCAATCTGTCCCCGAAGGCAGTTTACCACCCTCGATACCCATGACGGCATAGGTGTCGTTGATGCTGCTGATCTGCTGACCCCGGAACAGACGGAGTTCACTATCGATAAACTCTATAAAACGGGTTCAAACGTCAAACGCAGGTATTCTTCAGCTGAATACAACAATGTCGATATCTACCAGATAAACTGTACGTATTATTCGGCTCTCGGCGAGGATGATGACGCGTATATCATGGCCCGGGCGATCCAGTTTTTCGCCCCCGGCATACCGCAGGTGTACTATGTCGGGCTCCTGGCCGGAAGGAATGATCTATCCCTGGTGGAGGCTACGAAAAACGGACGGGATATTAACCGTCATAACTATACAGCTGAAGAGATTGCAGCTGAATCAGGCCGCCCGGTTGTGAAGAGGCTGAAACGGCTGATGGAATTCAGAATGAACTGCAGGGCCTTTGAAGGCTCGTTTTCCCTTGGCCGTGATACCCCCGGCAGCAGGCTTGAATTGAGCTGGGAGGGCAAGGCCGAGACGGCTGTTCTGACGGCGGACCTGCAGGAGGGAAGGGTAAAAATCACCCTCAGCCGCGGGGACGGTTCAGTTCTCGAATTCAAACCGTAATCTGCAGATATTACCCGACAGAAAGGAAATACTATTTTGGAAACAGATATTGAGCGGCAATGGTGGAAAGAAGCTGTTGTGTACCAGATATACCCCAGGAGTTTTTATGACTCGAACGGCGACGGTATCGGCGACCTTCGCGGTATTATCCGGAAGCTTGATTACATCGCTTCACTCGGAATCGATGTAATCCGGCTTAATCCGGTATATCAGTCGTCCAATGATGACAACGGCTGCGATATCAGCGATTATTTCGGAACGATGGACGACTGGGACGAGCTGAACATGATCTTTCACTTCGAGCACATGAGTGTCGATCATATCCACGATGATAAGTGGACCCTTTTCCACTTCGACCTGGTGGAGTTCAAGAAGATTATTTCAAAATGGCAGGTTGAATTGCACGGCAGGGGGTGGAACAGTAATTACCTGATGAACCATGATCAGCCCCGGGCGGTTTCCCGCTTCGGCGATGACCGGATGTTCAGGAAGGAATCGGCCAAGATGCTGTTGACCCTTCTTATGACCCTCGAGGGAACTCCCTGTATATACCAGGGCGAGGAGATCGGAATGCCGAACTCCGGGCTTGATAAAATCGGGGGCTATCGGGATGTTGAGGTCCTGAACCATTACCGTGAAGCGGTCTCGGAGGGCAGGGATGCGGATGAGCTGATAATCCTCAACTTCAGCGGAGACCATGTCCGGTTATACGAGGGTGAAAATTTCGATCCCGGGGAAATTCCGGCCCAAGAACTGAGGATCTGCAATTATCCGGCCCCGGCGGCGGGAAGCCCAGCGGCCGGCATGCCGACGGGCACAGCGGGAGGTCCGGCGGCCGGGCCAGCGGCAACAATGCGTCCCTGTGAAGCGCGGGTATACGGATGAAAAAGGCGGAGCGGTTTTTACCCGAAGAATGGCGTATTACAGAACAGGAGTACTGCAAGGATGTGCTGGAGGAATACGCTTCAATTTTTTTTACCGGCAACGGATATCTCGGAATGAGAGGGGGGCTTGCGGAAGCCATAGGCTGCATCGGTAATTCCCATAAGGGGACCTTTATCAACGGCTTTTATGAATCAAGTCCCCAGGTGTACGGTGAGGCGGCTTTCGGTTTTCCCGAAGAGCGGCAGGCGATGCTGAACCTGCCCGATCTTACCGAGGTTGGCCTCTGGCTGGATGATGAACAATTCTGTCTTGACAGGGGAGTAGTCCGAGAATACAGGCGGAGCCTTCTGATGGATGAGGGCCTTTTAAGCCGGGAACTGGTGTGGGAATCTCCTGAAGGTCGTCTGATAAGATTAGAGAGCCTTCGCTGCATATCCTTTGACCGCCCGCATCTGGCCCTGCTGAGGTTTTGTATTTCCAATATTTCAAATACAAAACGGCTGCGTCTCGTCTCGAGCTGTCATATGTCGGCGGTCAGTCACAGAAACCTGAAAAGCGATCCCCGCACGGGCGCCGGCTTCGTACATGACCCGCTCCAGACAATCGACAGGCGGATCGACGGAGACAGGTTGTATATTCACCAGCAAACCGCCAGAAGCGGTCTGCATCTTGGCGCAGGGGTTGCACATGTTCCGTTCAGCGGGTTCAAACATGTCGATACGGTGCCGGGACTCGAGAGGATTGATTTTGTCTATGAAGTTGAAACGAACCGCGGACAGACCTTTGAGTTCGACAAGTATATCAGTTATTTCAGCTCGATCGAGACTGACTGGCCGGACCGGCAAATCCCGCTGAGCCTGATCCGCGGCGAGCTCTCCCGGGCGGAATCAGACGGGGGACAGCTGATTATTGAAGAGCAGAGATCCCACCTTGCCCGTTTCTGGGAGGCAGCCGATGTCGTTATTGAAGGGGACCCCCTGCTGCAGCAGGGGATAAGATACAATCTTTTCGCCCTCTACCAGTCGGCGGGAAGGGACGGCATGAGGAATACGGCGGCGAAGGGCCTGTCGGGTGAAGGCTACGAGGGACACTATTTCTGGGATACGGAAATTTTTGTAATTCCGTTTTTTGCGCGAACCTTTCCCATCATAGCCAGAAAACTGCTTGAGTACAGGTTCAATATTCTCGGGCATGCCAGGGCGCGCGCTGAGGTACTGAGCGAAAAAGGCGCTCTTTACCCATGGAGGACCATTAACGGGGTTGAAGCTTCGGCTTACTTCCCTGCAGGAACTGCGCAGTATCACATCAACGCTGATATTGCTTACGGGATTCAGAAATACGTGGAAGCAAGCGGCGACGAAGACGCACTTCAGGAATTCGGAGCGGAAATCCTCGTTGAGACATCACGGTTGTGGACCAGTCTGGGCTTTTTTACGGACGATGGAGAATTCCGGATAAACTGCGTGACCGGTCCCGATGAGTATACCGCCATGGTGAACAATAATTACTTCACAAATATTATGGCTGCCGGCAACCTGAAATATGCCTGCGAGGTGATAGCGAAGCTCAGGAGCGCGGACCCGGCCTGGTATACGGACTTTGCCTCGCGTCTGAAGATTGCGGACGGAGAACCCGAGCTCTGGTTGAAAGCATCGGAGGAAATGTACCTGCCCTATGACAGCAGCCTCTGTGTGCATGCCCAGGATGACAGTTTCATGCGGAAGCAGCGGTGGGATTTCAGCACGACACCGGAAGAAAGATATCCGCTCCTGCTAAACTACCACCCGCTTGTGATCTATCGTCATCAGGTGCTGAAACAGCCCGATGTGGTCCTGGCGAATTTTCTGCAGGGAGGCCGCTTCACTAGGATTCAGAAAATCCGGGACTTCGATTATTACAATCCGATTACAACCGGAGATTCATCTCTGGCCCCCTGCATACAAAGTATCATGGCTGCGGAACTCGACAGGCTTGATGACGCCTATAACTACTTTATGAAAACGGCAAGGATGGATCTCGACGATATCAACTCAAATGTCGCCGACGGAGTGCATATAGCCTCAATGGGCGGGACCTGGCTCTCTCTTGTGTACGGCTTTGCGGGATTCAGGGATAACGGCGGGGTGTTGTCGTTCTCACCCCGGCTGCCCGCGTCATGGAAATCGCTGAGTTTCAGGCTCAGAATCCGAAACATGATTCTGTCCGTAAAAATAGATCATGATCTGACGGAATACAGCATTGCCGGGGCGGAGAGCGGCGGAGCCTGCAGGCTCGAAATCAGGCACAGAGGAACCATGGTGACCGTTGAAAGCGGGATCCCGGCCGGGGTCAGTATGAAAAGGGAGCTGAAGGCTGTCATTTTCGACCTCGACGGGGTCGTTACCGATACCTCGGAGTTTCACTACAGGGCATGGAAAAGGCTGGCTGATGAGCGCGGCTATGTTTTTACCAGGGAGATGAATGAAAAACTTCGCGGTATCGGCAGGCTCGAATCGCTCGATATTATTCTTGAGCAGTCAGGTATAAGCCTCTCTGCGCAGGAGCGTTTTGAGCAGGGAGAGTTGAAAAACAGCTACTACAAGGAGCTTTTGAAGACCATCAGGCCGGAAAATGTACTGCCGGGCATACATTCGCTTCTCAAGGAACTCAGGGCGGCGGGTATAAAAACCGCCCTTGCCTCCGCCAGCCGTAACGCTCCCGAGGTCATCGAACGGCTGGGTATGAGCGGTGATTTCGATCTGATAATGGATGCGGCGGCCGTTGAGCGCGGCAAGCCTGATCCGGAAATCTTTGTTTCCGCTGCGGAAAAGCTGAGCGTTGAGGAAGCAGATTGCGCCGGAATCGAAGATGCGGCGGCAGGGATCGAGGCGATACGGTCTGCGGGAATGTTTTCGGTCGGGGTCGGGCCTTCGGCAGAGGCTGCGGACTGGGCTGTCGGTGCGACTGAAGAGCTCACTGTTTCAAGGCTTGTCCAGGAGTTCGGCAGGCGATAGTACCTTGCCTTCTGAAGATCTATATTTCCTTGAAGATTCTCCGGCACCGCGATGACCTTCAGGTCGAAAAAGAGCAGCTCATGCTCGCCGGTGCTTGCACTCCGCGGCCGGCAGCACGTCG
>Ga0272442_10012141_pt1 | contig 10436 bp, 8 predicted proteins | sample SSMForm2O_FD_200262 | JGI IMG/M metagenome (GOLD analysis project Ga0272442, IMG submission 200262) | Marine sediment archaeal communities from Little Sippewissett salt marsh, Falmouth, MA, United States - SSM-Form-2O | ecosystem: Environmental > Aquatic > Marine > Wetlands > Sediment ... | reverse complement strand
GACTAAATCACAGATTACCCGGATTGAAACACAGATTACACAGAAAAAAACCTGATAAAACTGGGCAGGGGATGGAAAAATGAAAAGAAGAGAAGTTATGACTGGTGAGGACTGCGGCCTGGACAGCCCAGTTCGTTCGATGTTAAAAACGCCAGGACCTGCACGTAAAAAACCGGCACCGAAAACCCCTGCACCAAAACGCCCTGCACCAAAGAAACCAGCCCCCAGGAATCCAGCGCCGAAAAATCCGGCAACAAAACGTCCGGTATGGTAATTGTATACACCATAATCCCCAATAGAAAATGAGTGTACACCCGTTTATTCTTTAACCAGAATATGAAGCTTCAAGACTTCCAACAGTTCGTTGTACCCAAAAACAGATCCGGATTTTCCCTTCAATTAAACAAAGCCGTACGGATAGATGCAGTAAACCCTTCACAACCTGGAAGAAAGCTTCTTCCCCCCGTTATTTAATAGTCCGGATTTTCCATTTTTGTTCCAGGAAAAGTTCCATAATATCTGTCGGTCACCTCCATTATTTCTCCACACTCGACTGCTATCCTTCGGACATTGAATAAAACATACATAAGGAGGCAGTAATGTTTAAACGTAATGTGGTTATTTGGAGAGTGATCGGCGCTGTCCTGTTGCTCGGCCTGCTGGTAGGAGGTGGGTACCTGGTTTATCGAGCCGGTATGGCAGCGGGAATCCGTCAGGCGCCTGAAATGGCAGAGGTATTCTCTCGTGCAGTTGAAAGCGGCCAATGGCCTGCAGCTGCAGTCGACGGTTTTGGTCGTGCTGGCGGTCATTTCTACAAGGGCGTTCGGGGCCATTCACCATTCGGTTTCTTTGGCCTGCTGCTGATGGCTTTTCTCTTCTTTGGCCTGCTTCGGTTTGTTTTCTTCCGACACAGGTATTGGGGATATGGCCCGCATCCAATGTATCATGGGCCATGGAAGGGTCCCTGGGGACCCTGGGATTCGGAGAGAGAAGAGAAGAATGCCGGCAAGGAAGGACCTGCCAAAGAAAATTAGCAGCCTACCCTGAAAACATCGTGCTGCAAATCGCAGCACGATGTTCCCTATAATGAAGAAAAAACAACAGAAAGGAAACAGGTATAAGATTGAGCAAACAGGATCGAAAGATACAAATACCATCCAATGCTGTGTGCTCGAAACACCTGCTCTCTGGTAAACTTCAACTGTGAACGAATTAATTCTGGTTGTAGATGATGAACCCAAGATCGTGCGTCTGGCACGGGATTACCTTGAAAAAAACGGCTTCCGTGTGATCTGTGCCGGGGATGGAAATACTGCTATGGCGGCAGCTCGCAGGGAATCGCCTGACCTGATTGTTCTGGACTTGCTGCTGCCCGGCCAGGATGGCAGGGAAGTCTGCAGGAAGCTCAGGGCTGAAAGCGATGTGCCGATTATTATGCTCACTGCCCTGGCGGAAGAGAGTGATCAGATAGTTGGCCTGGAGATCGGAGCGGATGATTATATAGTCAAGCCGTTTTCCCCTCGCGCCCTGGTTGCAAGGGTAAGGGCTGTTCTGCGGCGTGTCCAGAATGAGGTTAAACCACCGGAGATCCTGCGGTTCGGAGATCTGACGATAGACCAGCTGCGGCATCTTGTTTCCATCGGAGACAAAGAGCTGCACCTGACACCAACTGAGTTTGACCTGCTTTTTGTTCTGGCGAATCATCCTGGACATACCTTGAGCCGTCAGCAGCTGATGGAACAGGTGTCAGGCGGTGCAAGTATTGCTGTGGATCGCAGTGTTGATTCACACATCAAAAATCTCCGGCGCAAGCTGTCTCGCGAATCCGGTTCTGAATGGATAGAAACCGTGTATGGAATCGGATACCGGTTTGCTGTAAAGGAGCGCTGATGAGGTATCCACGCAGGAAGCCCCATATGCCCTTCAGACGTCATATAAAACGTTACCACGGCCGCCGCTTTATCTTCCTGCGTTTTCTGCAGGTTTTTGGCGGGATCAGTTTGTTATTCCTGGGCGGGATTCTGTTTTTCGGAATGCTGGCCCAGGGGCACTCCGCCATGGATTTCAGGCATTCGCGTTTTGACGGCCCATTTTTCCTGGTCCCCGGATTGTTTTTACTGGGGGCTCTGGTATTGGCCGGGATGGCTTACAGGCGGTTTGGGCAGCCTTTCGCTGATATCATGACAGCTGTAGACAAGGTTGCTGAAGGGGATTTGAGCGCTCGGGTGAAAGAGAGATCACGTGGTGAGTTAGGAAACCTGGAAAGACGATTTAATTATATGGTGGCTGAACTGGAACGGGTGGAGCAGCAGCGTCGGAATATGACTGCAGATATCGCACACGAGCTGCGTACACCACTGCATATCCTGCAGGGAACGCTAGAGGGCATCCTGGATGGCGTCTACCAGCCAGATGATGAAACCATCTCCAACTCGCTTGATGAGACCCGCCTGCTGACCCGGCTTGTAAATGACCTTCAGACGCTGGCTCTGGCGGAAGCCGGCCAACTGCCGCTGCATCCTATAAGGTTCGATATCCGTGACCTGCTTCAGGATGTCAGTGAGGCGTTTGCAGTCCAGGCTGTAGAACACTCAGTCAGGTTGAATGTGGAATTATCCGATGAGTCACAGGAGATACTGGCAGATTACGATCGTCTATACCAGGTGCTGGCCAACCTGGTACGCAATTCCCTTGACCATACGAGTGCGGAGGACGAAATCGCAATCAGTGCAGCTGTGGAGGAAGAGGACTTGATAATTATTATCCGGGATACAGGAGAAGGGATTCCTCCCGAAGACCTGCCGTATGTTTTTGATCGCTTCTGGCGGGGTGATAAATCCCGATCTACACAGGGACATGGCCTGGGGCTGGCAATAAGCAGGGGGCTGGTACAGGCGCATTCCGGGAGAATCAATGTCCAGAGTGTTGAGGGTGAGGGGACAATATTCAGGATTACACTGCCCGCTTCTGGGTAGACAGTCTTTGTGATTTTTGTATGAAATAAATACCTGTCAGCCTCGAAAAATCACAGCCGTTTTGATTGGTTCTGTGACTATAATCAGCAATGTTTTCATGCGCATCTCGCAGATGCTGCAAAAGAGCAGATTTTTCACTCCATAGAATACGATGCCAGATTCTGCCAGAACGGCTGATTTGTCAGGTCGCCCCAGTTTGCCGACAGGAAACCCAGATCACCCAAGATCAGAACCTCACCCTCTCCAGCCTCGAGTAAAACCATCGTTGGCGTTCCATCCATTGAAGCAAGTGCAGCCCCGATATCTGCCCGGATTCCAAGGGTATTCTGATCAGCGCCTTTGAGCCTTCCTGCAGCCTGTAGAAGTTCGGACTGCCCTTCCGCTGTGCTGGTGGAAAGCACCTGTCCGGGTATTTCTACATATTCAGCTCCAAACCGATCTGCAAGGGTGTTCATTTCCTGCCAGTCTTCATTGGATTCATAAACAGTATTTGCATATTTCAGTCTGTTTGCACTGTTGGTGAGAACAAGCAGTCCGCCTTCACGGGCATATTCTTCCAGCACGTCCAGTTCACTCTCAGTCCAGCGTTCATCATAAGCTGCAGTTTCGTCCTCAGGAGGGTAATCAAACACAGGCAGGACAATGACCATGGCTGCATCTGCCAGCCCCGCAGCGGTTACAGGCGTGCTGTATGGAATGTGATCGATATCTATCCCGCGGGAACCAAGCAGCATGTTGAAGTCGAACAGCGCCGAGGGAGACTGATGGATGCCTTCATTGTGACTTCCTGCGTAGACAACACGCATTTCGGGTTCCGGAGCGGCTTCAATATTCGGCCTTTGTGTGGGCGGGTTCAGCACAGCTTCAATGCCGATCTGGGCCATCTCCATAAAAGCCACACCTGATTCAGCCGCCAGATCAGGTGTGTCATAGGGATCGTGGAGATGTCCGGCGTACCATACCTGTCCAACGGCATTCATCTCTGCTTCATTTTGAAAGATAATGTTTACATTTGGAAGGTTGTAGCCTGTAAAGGCAGAGTTGTCAGAATACAGGAAAGGTGCGTCCAGTACTTCTGTCTGGATACCGTTCAGGTTGGCAAGACCTGCAAGGTGGTTTGCCCAGTTGAGTTCAGAGTTTCCGTAACGAGCATAGGACCAGCCGACAATATTGTGCACTGCTGCGATGCCGTCCAGCGGCCTGGAAAGACAATCAAAGGTTATCACCGCAAGGGTTCGATCCAGCAGTTCCTGCCGGGTTGAAGCGAAGTGGAAAGACCCATACAATCCAATTTCCTCGGACCCGAACCATACAAACACAAGATCTGTTGGCGGGATGGTTTCACTGTCGTTCAGATAGCGGAGGATTTCGAGCAGGATAGCTGAACCACTTCCGTTGTCGAGGGCGCCCGGTGAATTCGGGCTGTCGATGTGTGCGCCAAGTATCAGGGCATGTTCGTGGTCTTCACCCGGCATGTACGCGACAAGATTTCCTGACTCAGCTGGCGAGCGCACATCGACGTCCCACACAATTTCGGCGGTGGAAATCTGCTGCAGGTCACTCCAGTCCTGGATACCAGCATCTGCCAGGTCTTCCATGCGCGCGTACACAACAGGTGGAAGGTCATCGACCTGGATCCAGTTCAATGCGCTGTTATCACCGAGGAATGTCCCGTGGCTTACGCCGGCAGTATTGGAGAATTGGGTCAGGAATACTAATCCAGCCGGATCCATACTGATCAGGCTGCTCAGATCGACAGCCGGCCGGTCAATCCCGTTGAGAACCCTGTCGAACAATTCATAGTTCAGCAGCAAGATACTGCCGAATACGTCGTCATCGTCAACAGCGGCAAGTTCCTCAGGTTCCAGAATGGCAAAGGCCTCTGCTTCCACACGAACCGGGTTCGGATCGTTATCATACAGGTTCCCGTCTGAATCGAATAAAACCGCCTGTTCGAATTCATCCCGAGGCCCGCGCATGCTCGATGCCGGGATTTCGAATTGCTGCTCATCGATCACTATCTCAAGCCCGCTCTGGTGGAATTCGGTGCCCAGCACCACATTGAAAGTCTGCCGTTCGGAGGAGAGCCCGGCTTGCTCAAGAAAAGCGAACTCATCAAGGCGGGCCTGCATATAATCCAGGGCTTCCCGTTCGCCGCTGCTGGCGGAATTACGCCAGCCGGAGTAGGGCTGGATGGAAGTCAGGTCGTTTAATGTGGAGAGAAGGTTATCCAGAGAGACATCAGGCGCAATAGCATTGCCGGCCTGGCCGGTTTGGTCAGGCAGTTCAGCGGCAGGCGTATCGGCTGTGGATTCACTCTGGTTCGGCTGGAAAAGGCTGCAAGAAACCGTAACAAGCAGCAGGGCTGTTACCGTCAGGAATTTACTGAATCTTTTATGCATCCGGATCTCCTTGCTTTGCTGTGTACCGGTTTGATAAGGATGTTTGCTGAGATTGTAAGTGAAAGCATTTCGATGTAGAAAAGCTTAATTAAGTACGCACCAGGGTGGAAAAAGGTTCAATCCAGGACGAATCCTGCTGCCTGAGACCATCTCCTGGCTATAAACAAGATGTTTTGAATGAGTTCTGTGCCGGTGAAATCAGGAAGCAGCAGGTTCGCCGGGTTGAACAGCGTTCCGGTCGAATGCTTTCCTGCGCATCGCCAGAAAGGCAAACGCACTGGCAAGACTCAGGAGAATGGATGCATACCAGACCCAGTTAGGATTTCCGGAGTCAATCGCAAGGCCGGCCAGCAGGGGACCAAGAGCAAAGCTGATCGACCAGGAGAAGCCATTTACGGCCATATAGCGTCCTCGCATCGTTTCAGGTGCCAGCATGGCAACGATTGCCTGCCCTACAGGGCTGATAACCATTTCGCCGATGGTAATGACTGCCATGGCAGCCAGAAACAGCCAGTACGCGGAAACGAATCCATACATGCCGAAACCGACAGCATAGAACACGCAGCCCAGGGCCATCATCCACATGGGTGCCTTGTTCCTTACCTTGCGTGTGATCGAAAACTGCATCACCACAACCATGGCCGCATTCAAACTCATGATATAGCCATACAGCTGTTCAGTAATACCATGGAAATCGCGCAGAAAGACAGAAAGCGTGCTGTTCATCTGGACATACACTAGGCCCATCAAGATGTTGGCGAAGATGAAGGTTACATAGAGGCGGTCTTTCAGCACACGCCCATAACCGCGAAACGTTTCACCCATTGTTTCGGGCTTGTCGTCTTCAGCTGTCTGTGGCCGTGTTTCCTTCAACACGAAGAATACAATAGCTGCCGTTATCGTGCTGGCAACAGCATCCGAAACAAACAGCAGCAGGTAAGATCGGGAGGCCAGCAGGCCGCCAATAGCAGGACCGATTGCAACTGAAAGATTGAATGCGACCCGAAGTATTCCAAATCCTTCTGCACGTTTCTCCTGGGGAAGCAGGTCGGCAATCATGGCCTGGCGTGCGGGCCCACCGGCTTCCGAGAATATGCCGGAGACAAGCGCGATTATAAAAAATGTGCCGAGGTCGTCGACCAGGCCCATAAAGACACTGCTTCCCGCGCTTGCAATCAGGCCGAGGATAAGTGTCCCCTTGCGGCCGAGACGGTCAGAAAGCCCGCCGCCGAGGAGGCCGCCCATCATGGCTGAAATGGAGAACAGGCCAAACAGGATTCCGACCTGTGTCATGCCAATCTGGAACTTCTGGGTAACGTAAAGGGTAAAGAAGGGGAAGAGCAGTGCGCCGCCAAGCCGGTCAATAAAGGTGGCGAAAACCAGCAGCCAGAACTGGCGAGGGTAATCATTGTATAAATTCTGGATCTTGTGCAAGCCCAATCTGGAGAACATGGTTTGCCTGTTTCTCTTTCAGGATTAGTAACTGCCGGGATGATGAAAACTGAAACTAATTGGAAAGCGGCTCTCATTATACCGTCAGGATTTTGGGTTGTACATCCATGAAAAAACTCACTTTCCGTTTTTGTCTGGAGCAGGAAGTGAAAGATTTGTCACAAAGGTGCAAAGGCGGAAAGGGAAAAAAAACACTTCTTCTGGATCATAATCCAGGGCAATCGTATTTTCCTGCATAACATGGTCCCATACGAGTTCTTTGGTTTTGGTTCATCCTGGTACGCTGCCCTCAACCCTGTTCCTTCACCCTGCAGGGAGAAGGGAGTGAAATATACCCTGGATTGCATAGGAAGCATATGCAAATACCGTGTTTTGTTTTGGTTTTTTCCAGATTCTGAGTAGTTCTTCTACTGGTATTGTGTCCATCTCCTGTTTTACGGGAGAGGGATGCAGGGTGAGGGCGATTAAAAGATACTCAATTTTAAGAATACGATTGCTCTGGATCAAACCCCTTTTGTTTTGACATCATTCATTGCCTGTGCTATGTTGGAACCTGCATTGTTCAACCAAACTTTTTTCAGGATTAGCCTATGACTAGAGAAGTTTCCAAAAAACTTGAAGAAGCTGGTTTTGATGTCCTTCCCCTGGAGATGGAGGATGTTGATGCCTGTGTACTGATCGAACAGCAGGCTTTTAACCGCTTGCGGGAGGCATGGCACCAGCCCGAGCAGCAGCCCAGGCGTATCGAATGGCTGAAGTATCAGGCGCGGTTCCTGCCTGAGAATGTGCTGGTGCTGAAAAAAGAGAAAAAAGTGGCTGGATGGATCATGGTCCACCAATTGGGGACATTGGGATGGATGGGGCCGGTGGTTATCGATCCTGCCCAGCAGGGGCATGGGCTTGGGAGGATACTGACTGAATGGTCGCTGCGGCGTTTGAAGTCATTATCGTGTACCACAATAGGCCTGGAAACCTGGGCATTCAATTACACGAACCTGGGGCTCTATACAAAATGCGGTTTTGATATCGGGCCGGTTATTGGTGTATTGGAAAAGCCTGTTTCTTCCGGAAAAGCCGGGCAAAAATTCCTTCGTTTGGCTTCCACTGCCGAATTGAGTGAGAACGAGCATGGTATGGCGAAGCTTTGTAATGCCGTTTCGCCGGGGCTGGATTATGCTTTCCTTGCGAAAACCCTTGTATCGTGTAATCTGGGCGAGGTGCTTCTATGGGGGGATCCGCAGGACCCCCAGGCGTTGGCGGTGATGCGCTATTTGCCGTATACAATCACGCCAGCGCAGGATTTTGCCAATGTGGAAGTGCTTGCAGTGCGCCCGGATTTTCGCAAGAGAATGGGGCAGTATCTTGAGGATCTCCAGGCAATAGCTATTGATGCCGGCAAGAAGTCTCTTCGTGTTTCCGTACCGAGCGATGATACAGAAGGATTTCGGGAAATGCTGACAGATCATGGTTTCCGGCTGTTGAAGACCAGGCTTCGAATGCTGGCGGAAGAACAGCCTGTAGAGCCAGGTGCTGTGAATTATCTGAGTTTTTCTGTGTAAGACCTGGTCTTTGCTGCGGGATTCGAAGTTTAACTGTATTTTCCATGTCGGCGCCGGGAGACAGCCGCGTATGTCTTCAAGTGCCAGGTACTGATAAAGAATGAAAAGAATCCCTGGAATTACTATCAAACCGTTTCAGAAGAGCAGCTTGCATAACCTGCTGGCTCTTTTTAACGCGGCTGCTGCGGGACGAAGGGAAGCTGCACAGATTCATGCCGGGGAATTTTCCAATAGAGTACTGGAGCATCCCGGATTCGAGCCTGAAGGTTTGCTTCTGGCGTGGAACAAGGGTGGAGAAGCTGCTGGTTTTATTCACGCAGTTATTCCACCGCCGGACATTCCGCTGTATGCGAAGCTGAAAGGCAGGGGGTATCTTTTTGGGCCGTACGTAAGGCAGGAAAGCAGAGGAATGGGAATTGGGAGGGCGCTGCTGGCTGAAGCCGAGAGCTGGATGGCAGCGCGGTGTGAGGTTCTCTATGTACACGGACTGCGGGCGCCGTTCTATCATGCACGCGAAGGCCCCCGACAGCCGTATTTCGGCTCAACAGAAATGCTGGGCCTCTCCGAGCAGGAAAAAGAGCTATTGGCATTCTACTCCTCAGTCGGTTATAAGCCTGTCCCGGAGCAGGAGTTGTCCATGACGGCGCGTCTGGAACGGCTGGAGCCGCGGCCTGCTGATCTTTCCGGATTGGAAGTTGTCCGGGTAACGCAGGGAAAGCCGTGGCCCGGAAGGGTGGCATGGGTGCCTGGTGATCAGACAGGGTACGGCTATGCGGCATACCGGCCTATGGCAGCATATGACACAATAGCTGTCGCGAGCAGCGACACCATTCTGGGCCACTGTCAGTGGTATCCGATGCGGCGAGCCGGCAGGGCTGCATTGTATGATCTGAGACTTGAGGAGCCGCTGCGAGGGCGCGGGATGGGGCGCTGGCTTTTTGAGGCGGGGTTGGCAGCCATGGCGGAAGCAGGTTTCCGCGAGGTTGAACTGCATACCAGCCCCCAGAGGAACGAACTCGCATATCACATGTATCTGAAGGCCGGATTTCAAGAAGCGGCTTCATGGGTCATCTTGAAGAAAGATATTTCAAATAAATAGGAGCCAGTATTCCATGAACAAAACCGGCCAATCATCTTGTGGTTAATTGACCGGTTTATTGTGCGGTTCTAAAAGATGTTCAGGAATTTATACTGACACTGTCCTAGAAGAATATTTTGACCAGCTTCAAGGCTTTCTGCTTCCAGGGTACCCGGTGTGTGACGCCGCCCTCGGCACTGCGGAGGGAATCGATGTTTTCACGGTACCAGGCAAAGTTCCTCAGCATGGCATCCTTGTTTGAATACTTTGGTTCAAATCCCAGCTTCTGCTGCGCTTTTTCGATGGAAACGAATGAATCCGTCGCAGCAGTTTCGTAGATCCAGGGATACAACGGAGAAAGGTTGAGTTTCTCAAGGATGCGCAGTGCAAGAATGACCGGCTTTGCAGGGAAGGGAACGATACGTTTGCCGTGGCCTGCTGCATCCATCACTGCCTGGTAATCCTCACGCATGGTCGTGTATTCGGCTGCTCCGATATTATAGGTATCGTTCGCAATAGTCTCTTCCTTCTTGATACACAGATCGATCGCATGGCACAGGTCCTCGACATCGAGAAGCTGGTAGCGGTTCTTGCCGGATCCAATCATGGGGAAGTTCTTGCCCTCGTCTGCCCATTCGTACATGATGGCGAAAACGCCCAGCCGTTCCGGCCCTACGAATGATTTGGGACGCAGCACAGGGACAACCATGCCCTCTGCCCGGAACTCCTCGCAGACTTCCTCAGCCTGCACCTTTGCTTCACCGTATGGGCCAACGCCGATTTTGGGATCGTCCTCATAAAGCGGGTGATGATCGGGAACGCCGTAGACTGCGGTGGAGGAGATGTGGATCATCCTCTTGACGCCGATCTTTTTTGCTTCGGTCAGGACGTTTCGAGTTCCCTGGACATCGGTCGAGAAAATTTCCTCGGGAGGGTAGAGCGGCAGTGCTGCTGCACAATGGACAACGAT
>Ga0272442_10012139_pt1 | contig 10439 bp, 8 predicted proteins | sample SSMForm2O_FD_200262 | JGI IMG/M metagenome (GOLD analysis project Ga0272442, IMG submission 200262) | Marine sediment archaeal communities from Little Sippewissett salt marsh, Falmouth, MA, United States - SSM-Form-2O | ecosystem: Environmental > Aquatic > Marine > Wetlands > Sediment ... | reverse complement strand
ATCGAGCACGTTGACGCGGAAGAGGTCAAAATGAAACTTGAAGAGCTTGGCATCATTACCCCCACCATGACGAGTCCGTATGGTTATGGATCGCGATTGACCGGCGATGTCAAGTCTCCCACGAGTCCGTCCACGACAGCGGCCCGGACGACCACAACCCGGACGCCCTCATCCATGAGGATGCGACAGGATGAGATGATGGAGCAGCCTTTGGACGAACCACAAGTCGTCGTCATTTCGCAAATCAACTCGCTGCTGGTGAACGCCACCGAAGAGCAACACGCCAAGATTCTGAAAATCAAGGAATACGTGGACAGGGAAACGGACGAAGACGAGATGCCCGTCGTGATCTATCCTCTCGAAAATCAATCGCCAAGTCATTTGGTGGAGGTTCTGAGCCCCCTTATCGAACAAACGATTATGGATAAGGAAGGCAAGGCGGTTCAGGAGGTCAGAAAGAAGCAGGAAGACGATGAAATAGAAATCGTCGCCGATCCGAATACGTTTTCACTGATTGTTTATGCCAGCAAGAAGAACCAGCAATGGGTCGGCAAACTGATAAAAGATTTGGACCAGAGGCGATCCCAGGTTCTGATCGATGTCACGTTGGTGCAGGTCGAGAAGACGGATTCGTTTAACTACGATCTGGATCTGATCTCCAGTTTCCCGGATCTGACCAGCACGTCGGGTCTGACCTCCGCGATTATGGGTACCCTCAACCAAGATGGCAGTGTCACCTATAACAATAACAATCCCGTTTCGGGACTGACAGGTAGCGGCCGGGACCGATTTCTTGATTTTCAGTCCAGTGGCGGCGCCGGGACGGCATTTTACGGTGATAACCACATTAACGTGCTCCTGACCGCCATACAGCAGAAAAATTACGGGCGGGTCCTGGCCAAGCCCAAGATTCTGGTCAATGACAACGAGGAAGGTAAAATCAGCACCACGGATGTCACATATGTCGAGACAACAACCGGCACGGTGATTGAAGGTGTCTCGAATGCCGTCCAAACGGGAAAACAGTACGATCCTTACGACGCGGGCATCGAGCTGACGATCCGGCCTCATATCAGCCGGGGGGATTTCCTTCGCCTGGATATCCTTATGACCAGAGATGATTTCGGAACAATCACGGGAGAGAAACCGCCGGACACATCCGGCAGTAATCTTGAGACGACGGTGACCGTCCCGGACGGCAGTACGATCATTCTCGGTGGTCTGATCAAGCTCAACCAGAGCAAGGGCGGATCGAAAATCCCGATTCTCGGCGATCTTCCTCTCGTCGGCGGATTGTTCAGAAGCACGAGCAACAATGATATCCAGCGTAACCTGTACGTGTTCGTCAAGGCGGAGATCATCCGGCCGATAGACGCAGACATCGCCCAGGCGGAATCGCATTTGCAGAGAATTTCCGATAGAAACCGAGACGCTTTTGAAGAACACGAGAAAGAATTCCAGGAATACCACGACTGGCCCGGCATCAAACCGAAATCGATGAAACCGATCAACGTCCTTGACGCGCAATAGCTATGAAAGAACTTCTTATTCAGACAGCCAAGCAAACGGGGCTGGTCGATGTCGAGCAGTTGGCCAGATTCCTCGAAGAAAATCCCGGACATGGGCGAGTGGACGATGCGCTGCTCAGTTGTCCGTACTTTACGGAAGATGTGGTGTTGAAGCTTTTTGCCGAGGCGCTCGGTATGGAATTCCTTCCGGAAATCTCCGCCAAGGCGGTGCCGCCGGAATTCGTTGAAGCCGTCCCGGCCTTGTACGCTCAGCACCACTATCTCATCGGGATCAAATCCGAAGCCGATAACGGCGAGCTGACCGTGGTCCTCTCCAAGCCGCTGGACGCCAACGCTTTGGACAACGTCTCGAAGATGACGGGCATGCCCGTGAAAGCGGCGGTATCCACACGAGCGGCTGTGACGGGCGTGATCGACGTGGCGTACGAGCAGAGATCGACGGTCATCGAAGAAGTGGCGGAGGAGCTCGATTCGCAAAATCTCGACCAGCTCGTCGATGAGGTCTCCACCTCGGACGACCTGCTGGACGTCGTCAATCGGCCGCCGGTTATCCGGCTCGTCAATGACGTTCTCTTTCGCGCGCTGCAACTACGCGCCAGCGATATTCACGTCCATCCGTACGAGTCCAAGATTCAAATTCGCTATCGTATCGACGGTATCCTGTACGATGCGCTGAGCTTGAACAGGAACGTCCTTCCGCTGATCGTTTCTCGTATTAAAGTCATGGCGGGCATGGACATCGCCGAACGCCGGCTTCCCCAGGACGGCCGATGCAGCGTCCGGCTGGGCCAGCGGGAGGTCGATCTGCGTATCAGCACCGTACCGACCAGCTTCGGGGAGCGCAGCGTTCTGCGTGTGCTGGACAAGAGCACCGCGATGTACGGCCTGGATGAACTGGGTTTGAGTAAGGGCGATTTGCATAAATTCGATTCATTGCTCAATCGCTCTCACGGCGTGATTTTCGTAACCGGTCCGACAGGCAGTGGAAAAAGCACAACCCTTTATGCCTGTCTCAATCGAATCGATTCCGCCGAAAAGAATGTCATCACAATAGAAGACCCGATCGAGTATCAGCTCGGAGGGATCAGCCAGATTCAGGTCGCCAGCAAGAAGGGTATGACCTTTGCCACGTCGCTGAGGCACGTGCTCCGACAGGACCCGGATGTGATCATGGTCGGCGAGGTCCGGGATATCGAAACGGCCCGCATGGCAATTCAATCTTCACTGACCGGCCACCTGGTCTTCAGCACGTTACACACAAACGACTCGGCGGGCGCCGTCAGCAGGTTATTGGACCTGGGCGTCGAGCCATATCTGGTTAGTTCCTCGCTGATCGCCATCATCGCGCAGCGTCTTGTGAGACGGGTATGTCCGGATTGTAGAACGCATGTCCAACCTTCAATCAATGAGCTTCGAGAACTCGGGCTGGGTGAGGAAGCCGAGCACGTCGGCAACTTTTATGTCGGCGCCGGCTGTGAGAAATGTTTTCAGACCGGGTATCGCGGCCGGACGGGTATCTATGAAATGATGATGGTCGATGAAGAAGTCCAAAACCTGATATACAATAGGGAAAGTGCCGGTACAATAAAGCGGGCCGCCCTCAACGCGGGTCTTCAGACGCTGCGAATGGACGGCGCCAAGAAAGTGTTGGCCGGGATAACGACCGTTTCCGAGGTCTTACGAGTAACCCAGGCAGATGTGCTGTAATTTACTATTGACGAATGACTATTTAAGAAGCAAACATGTCACCGAAGAGGGAGTAATGAATCGACCAAAACAATAGTCAATTGTCAATAATCAATAGTCAATCAAAAAAATGCCCAGATATAACTACATAGCGATAGCAACAAACGGCAAGAAGGTCAAAGGCGGCGTTACGGCGGAAAGCCCTTATGCCGCCCGAAAACAGCTCAGAGTGCGGAATATTCACCCGTCTTCGATCACGGAGGTTCGTTCCCGAACCGAAAGCGGATCCACACTCGCCTCCTTCTTTGCCAGACGCAGTAAAACCCAGATTATCGACTTCACCAAGCAGATGGCTACATTATTGTCATCAGGGATCAAGCTGACCGAAGCTCTTTCGGTCCTGACGCTCCAGACGTCCGACCCGCGATTCCGCCACGCCCTCGTCGATATTCGCGAACGTGTCGTGACGGGCGAGTCGTTTACCGATGCGATGAAGGATTACAGCGATTATTTCGATGTGATTTATGTCAGTATGGTTCGCGTCGGCGAGGTCACCGGTTCGCTGGGCGAGTGTCTCTCGACCATCGCCAACTTTATGGAAAAACGACGGCGCGTCGAATCGAAGGTTATGACGGCGATGATCTATCCGATCGTTTTGGTCGTTTTCTGCATCGCGGCTATCCTGGTGCTGACCATCAAGGTCATTCCCAAAATCGGTGAACAGATCGAAAGATCGGGCCAGGAACTGCCTTGGATTACCAAGCGATTGATGGACATCGGGTATGTGATGACCAGTTGGTGGCTGCTCGTCGTGATTGCGGGAGGGGTTGCGCTCATCTGGGGTGTCAAGTGGTTTTTGAGGACCCATCGAGGGGCGTATCTACGTGATAGACTCATGCTGTCTCTGCCGATGTTCGGCCCGCTCATTAAACAGCGAGTCGTCGCGCGTTTTGCGTCCACGCTCTCGACGCTTCTTGGTTCCGGGCTGGCGATGGCCGAGTCCTTGAGGGTCGTCGCCGAAGTCACCGGCAACGTCCTGATGAAACGAGCCGTTCAGCAGTCGCGCGAGAGGATTCTGGCGGGCGCTGATATCGCGACGCCATTACGAGACAGCGGCGTCATCGATCCGGCGATCGCCCACATGGTCGCCGTCGGTGAAAAAAGCGGCGAGCTCGAAACCATGCTCAAAAGTATCAGCGACAATCTCGAGGCCTCGACGGATGTCGTGATCGAAAGACTCAGTGCAGCGGTCGAACCGGTCATTATCATCGTGATGGCCGGCGTGATCGGTGTTATTGCTTATGCAACCATCCTGCCGATTCTGGAAGTCTCGGCGGGAAATTTTTAGCCCACTCAGGAGATGCATATGAAGGACAAAAAGAAAAACAGACGTGCCCAATACGGTTTTACGATGGTCGAGCTGATGGCGATGCTGATTATCATCGGTTTACTGGCTACGTTGGTCGTCACCAAAGTCGCGAGTAAGGTCGAGCAGGCGCGTAGATTGACCACCAGGGCGAATTTGAAAATGCTTCATTCGGCCGTCAGTCAATTCAGGATGGACACGGGCCGTTTTCTGAACGAAGATGTCGGGCTCCTGGAACTGGTCGAAATGCCGCCGGATGTCATGAATTGGCCGGACGGTGGCTATTTGGAGACGACGGACATACCGCCGGACGGATGGAATAATCCATTTATCTATGAAGCCTATCCGGAGAGTGGTAAACAATTCGCGATTCGAAGTGCCGGCCCGGACGGCGAAGAGGGCACCGAGGATGACATGCTCAGCACGGATGCAAGCTAAAGGCGTCCTGCGTGATGCGTATGGCGTCATGCGTAAAAGAAACGATACGCACGACGCACGACGCGCGACGCGATGCGCCTTCACCATGACCGAATTGCTGGTCGTGCTGGTCGTCATCTCCCTTTTTGTGATGTTGATCCAGGTCCACCTGTTCGGATTGCTTAGAAAAAACACGTTCAAAGCACAAACGCAAGAGTTGGTCTCGACGATCCAAATGGCGGCCCGGTCCGCTGCCGAGACCGGTGAACGATACGAAATTAGCATTGATATTATACAACAAAGTTACGAGCTGAAGCATATTCTCGGCTCTGAAATTTATGTGGATCGCCCGGAAGAAACACCCGGCGAAGTGATCGTACAAAACAATCTGACGAATAATTGCAGGCTGGTGTATGTGTGGTTCGACGACGGCGTCGATACGAATACGAAGGCCTGGTTCCGTGTCGGGCCGGCCGGCTGGCAAAACGGCGGCAAAATCGTCCTGCACGACGAAAAGGAACAACCCTATTCGATTGTTGTCAACGCACTCAATCGGATCGCAACGTTAGAGGAAGGCGACATCCAGCTACTGGAGCCGAAATTGAAAGATGAACTTCGATTCTAAGCCATGCAACGTGAGAGAAAAGGCCTTTAGCCTCGTAGAGGTCATGACGGCATTGGCCATTCTCGCACTGATCAGCTCGAGCGTATTGCTCGTCATCGACCGTTGTGCGAGCTCGGCGGCGACGTCGGCGCTGAAGATGCAGGCATTCGAGGTCGCTCGCGAAAATATGGAAGCGCTGCTGGCTTCGCCTTCGGTCCAGGAGAGCGTTGATTATGGCGAGAGCGATAGATACCCGGCCATTTCGTGGCAGACCTCCGTCGAGACGTTCTACGAGTCAATCACGGCGAGAATGTGGCTCCGGGGCGTCTGCTCGGCCCAGTATAGCGATCCGAACGGCAACGAGCAAACCGTCGAACTGATTCATTGGCTGGCTGACATATCGAAGGAGCAATTGCTGCAAATGATGAAGCAGGACGACGAAGGGCAAGACGATATTGCCGGTGAGCTGATCGAAAGTGTGGAAGAAGCCGCCGAATACGCCGGCGTCGATGTCGAGACGATCGAGCAATGGATTGAAAACGGTTTGCTCACGGCCGAAGACGGCTCATTTATCAAGAGCAACCTCGATCTCTATAAGCAAAACAATGGGGAACCGACCGACGAGGACAAGAGCAAACAAATAAAGTCCAAAGCGGAATTAAGGGAACGCTTAACTCAATCAGAACAGGAAATCGGCGGTCAATCCGGAGGAAAAGGTGAAGTCGATCCCCAGACGGGCTTGACGTATGAAGAACTTCAACAAATGGATTTCTCCGAAATTTGGAACCTCATGCAAAACCGATAACCAGAGGAGTTTTTAGGCTCGATGACGTCCATAACGGTACATCGTAATATAAATAAGGCTTCCGGCTTATCCTCAATGAGGTTAGGTTTTTCATTGGCGGAAGTCCTCGCGGCCATGACGATCGGCGCGATGGTCGTCGTGGCGGTTCTGGCGATTTACAATCGGGCCGAACAGTCGGCCAACGCGGTCCTTTCCAAGATTGACGAGTCTCAACTGCCCCGTGAGGTCCTCCAATACATTGTCGAAGACCTCGATAATATGATTTCATCGGGTTCGGATGCGAAAGTCACCATCCAGAATAAAGTCGAAAGCACCGCCGGCGGCAAGTTGATCCCCGCCGCCCGCCTGTCCTTTACGCGAACGATCACCGATTCCCGCGGCAAAGAACATATCTTTGAGGAAGTCATCTGGCAAAGCAGCTATAATATCGAGAGCCTTGCCGAGGGCCTGGTGCTCTACCGCAGCCGGAGCGGAATCAACCTGGAAGACAAAGTGCTCCAGGAGAACAAATACGACTGGGAGAGAGAGCTTTTTGTGCCGATTTGCAGCGGCGTGACCTATTTCAACATCAGCATCCCCTCCGGCGACAACCTTTTGGAACGATGGGACGGAACGCCGCCGACCGGCATTGTTGTGACCCTCTCGTTCGCCGAACCATTTAAGAATGTGGACGGCTCGTACGATGTACCGGAGGAGGAAAAATTTACACGAACCATTGCCATCGACCGAACGCGGAAAATTCAGTTCGATATTCCCGGTGCTCAGACCGGTGGCAAAGTACAAGACAGAAGCAAAGAGGCGGACGTTTCAGATCGTAATGAAAAAGAAGCTCCTAAAACGACCAACGCAAAAGGGAAACGGGAATGACGGATAAGGGCCGGAACAATCGAAACCTCTCTCGAAACCGACCGGGCGTGATATTACTGATGACGCTGATGCTGTTGGTCGTGATGGTCACGCTGGGATATACTTTGACCAGCCGGGTGACGGGGCGGCGCCATCGAAATCAATACATGATCGACTACAGTCAGGCTCGTTATGCTTGCGATTCGGCGGTGAAGTACGCTCTGGCGACCATGGAAGAATTGAATCCGGAAATCATCGAGCGTCCGAACGAGCCGGACTTTTCCGATTTATTCGCCCTTGACGAAGCCGGATATCAGGAACTCCTGGCGGAATGGAGCCTCGAAGATCAGCCGAACGGATTAAACAAGGGTGTTTCTCTTGACGATATGAGCCTTATGGGTAATTTCAACACTAAAAACGGACTCTTTGGCAATACCCCGATCATTCGGGGGCCTTACGGTCCGGCCTGGCCGTATGTTACCGAGCCGGTGGAATTTGAGGTTGGTCCCGCGAAAGTCCGAATTGAAATTGAGGATGAAAATGCAAAATATCCACTCGGCTGGGCGCTGTTGGAGGATATGGACGTCCAGAGAGAAGCGGAAGCCGGATTTGTGACGTTTTGTGAAATGGCCGGGCTCGACGTTCAGCAAATCGAATTACTCAGGCAACAGCTCATCGAAATCGGCGCTTTGAAAACATTCAAAACGGAGTTCAAACCCATCACGAAAACGGTGAAAAGCACGGTCCCAACACCCACGAGCAGCAGTAAGAGCCGGACGTCAAGAGCGCCGCGAACGACGACCAAACGAAAGGTCATTCCCGCCGCGGAGCAGGCTACCGAGCAAACGGAACACTTCGCGCAGCTCTTTCATAGTTCGCTTCTCGATACCGACGCGCTCGCTGTGGCGACCACGGTCGGGGAGGGCAGACGGGAATCTGCTTTGAAATATATCGGTCTTTGGGGGTCGGGGAACGTCAATATTAATACGGCGCCTCGACACGTCCTTGAAGCGGCCCTGATCTTTGGCGGTGATGAAGTCACGATCGCCGAAGAAATCATCTTGCTCAGGCGCGAAGAACCTTTTGGAAATATTGATGATCTCAAGACGGCGCTGCCCCGGTACGCCGATTCGATCGATAAATGCAATAAGTTTATGACGACCGAGAGCAAGGTTTTCAGCATTAGAATCACCGCGACAAGCGGGGCGGCCAAGGCATCGACGATTATCGCCGTAAAGAAAGAGGGGAACAAGGTCGAACGAATCGCGGCAATCAACGGTTGAATAACGATGATTTAGGAGTGTGACGAGAGTGGAATCTCAGAACAGTTTGGGCATCTATATCAGTAAAGACGCTGCGACGGCGGTTTATCTCAACACGCGGGCAAAAGACGCAAAGAAGGTGGAGTGTTTTAGCGTTTCCGTTCAAGAGGACCAGGAGCAGGAGAAGACGAATATGCAACTCCTGGCCGAGCGTATCGCCCAGGGCTGCGCCGAAAGGAAATGGAAGTTCACCGAAACGTCCGTGGCGCTGGATTGCACGATGTTCATGCAGCATAGCGTTCACAGCGAGTTCCGCGGTCTGAAACAAATCGGCGCGACCGTGAAATTCGATACGGAAGAAACACTCGCGACGGACATCGGCAACGTGGCGCTGGCGTTTGAAATTGCTTCGAGTAACGAGACCGGCTCGGACGTAACGGTCTTTACGTCGAAACGGACGATATTGTCGGACGTCCTTTCCTCGCTCCAGCACCACCATCTCGATCCGGTAACGATCGAGCCGGACATCCATTGTCTGGCTCGGTTCATCCAGAGAGAATTACCCTCGGAATCGCAACAACAGGCCCTTTTTGCCTTGCCTTCCCGGCACTGCGGCTATGTGATCGTTCCGACGGATTCATCCAATGAGGGATCCCGAAAAGCGCCGATTTTCAGAACATTTCTCATCGGGGATAAACAAGACCGGGCTGCGTTACTCGCCAGAGAAATCCTCGTGACGAGAGCATTAGCCGACGATACTCAACCGTCAGAGATTCTGAGAGTCTTTGATTCGAAAGGAACAGTTGAAGCCTATCGGCTCCGTGAGAAACTTGGCATGGACGTCGAGATGATCGATCTATGCTGTACCGACGGCGCCAGTTTGAAGGAGATGGATATCGACGGCAATCCGCTTGATATCGCCATTGCCTATGGCGTTGCCTTAACCCATTCGGAGAAAGGGCATAAGGTCGATTTCCGCGCCGATTTCAGCCCGTTTCTGGGCAAACGTCTCAAGCTTCAAAAAGCGCTGAAGTTCGCTGCTGTATCCGTGGCTGTTCTACTTGTCGCCGTGGGAGTCTATTTCCATGGCCAACTGATGAGCACAAACCAGAAGAAAAACAGAATGCGCACGAAGTTCTCCAGGGATTACAGGGACGTTACCTTGGGGAGATTATCGAATGACGAATCACTCAAGAAAGGTGTCAGTAATCTCAAAAGCTTGCTGAGGCGCATCAAAAACGAGAAAATTGGCATCGTACCAGGTCAAAAATCGATATCATCAAATTTGACGCTCGTTTTGAAGGCGTTCAATGAATGCGCGGGGAAAACGGACCTGAAGATCAGCGCGGTGACGATTACGGATGAAAACATTATCGTGACCGCCGATGTGGATAGTCGGCAGAACAGGCAAACGCTTTTCGACGTCGTGGAAAAAGGGGGATTGGAAATTGTACAACAAGGCTACGAATCGACGGGGGGGCGCGAGAGTTTCCATATAACAATTAGACCCAAAAAAGTGATTGAGAAAACGTCATGAGAGACCTATACAGAAACCCAGTATTGTACTATGTTTTGGCTCCCGTCATTATTGGTTTATGGCCGTTGTTGGTCTGGGCCATCTATCTACCGGAAGCTCAGAAGGACGTCAACGAGCACATCAATCAATATAAACAGGCCGAACCGGTCATGTTGGAGATTCTAAATCTCGATCCGGATCGATTGGACTTCGTGGATGCAAATGACAATGCGCCGGAATTCTCCTGGACGTCCGTTGACCAGGTGGCCAACCGATGCAAAATACCCGAGAAAAAATGTGAACTTCGCTCGGGTATGAAGATAAAAACGGGCGGCCAGGAGAATCAGAGCGCCACGGTGAATCTCAGAGAAGTGGGCATCACGGAATTTGCCGAATTTCTTTCGATGA
>Ga0272442_10012138_pt1 | contig 10439 bp, 9 predicted proteins | sample SSMForm2O_FD_200262 | JGI IMG/M metagenome (GOLD analysis project Ga0272442, IMG submission 200262) | Marine sediment archaeal communities from Little Sippewissett salt marsh, Falmouth, MA, United States - SSM-Form-2O | ecosystem: Environmental > Aquatic > Marine > Wetlands > Sediment ... | reverse complement strand
TTTATCGTCAGTGAGATATCGGTAAACGTATCCGGCGCAAGATAGGGATTCGTCCAAACCAGGACATCATCGAGGTAGTACTCCAAGAGGCCCGAGTTATTCAGCGCGATGCCCAGTGAGTGTTCGCCCGACGTCCGCGCGCCGACGTCATACCACCCCTCGGTTCCGGTTCCCGGGTCCCACCAATAGATCCAATAATCGTTGGAGTACCCATGCCATGAGCCAAATTCGGTGAATGAGCGGCTCGGGTCCATGCCGGGATCGCTGCCTTCCCCCCGGTCTTCCGCAACCAGGCGAAAGCCTCCGGACAGGTTGTCGAGAAATCCCGCTTCAACCCAGGGAGTTTCCGTCGAGCGAAAGTCCTCCGGCGTTGCAAAGTGAACTCCTCCTACATAACTTCCGCCGATAATGAGATTGCCCGATATCGGATCGACCGACGCCGATCCGGAAGTGACGTCCCACTCAATCCCCTGCCAAGGAATCGCCGGGGCGGTCACGGTCCAAAACAGTGCGCAGCCGATAATGATCGCAGCGCTCATGACTCTCTTCATTTCTATCACCTCGCTTGGCTGTTTCTTCCCTTGATGCTACCCTAAACCCCGGAAAGCCTGGACCCTGCTGCAATGAACTAACGCTGGCCTGAATCGGCCAAGGTCAGAATGCGCAAAGAATTGCAGCCTGTCTCCTCGCTCACCTTTATCAATTGGCCTCGGGGGAAGGGGATAACCGTTGAGAATAAGGGTGGTTAAAACCATCCCCAACCGGCCGTAAATCACATTTGAGACTTCAACTCAATCAAGTGTTAGTGCAAAACCAGTGCCAAGAAATGGGCGGTGTGTGCGTAACTGTATGAATTGAAAATAGTTAAGGTGGGCTAACTTAATAGTTATCGACCTAGATTTCATACGGCTTAAGTTGTATTTCTGGAGCAGCTCGGCTTGTTTTGGATGAAACACTCGCCTATAATCGATCCAGCGGCGGTTTTGTGTTGGAATCGGCCGAGAGTATTTTGGCAAGAGGGGAAAGGAATGCAGAATCCATTTATCATCGGTGAGAAAGTCTATCTTCGACCTATTGAGAAAGAGGATGCTCCGCATTTGCTTCGCGGGGCGAATCATCCTGAGATCCGGGACTCACTCTTCATCTATTTTCCCAAAAACCTGGAGCGGATGGGGGAGTTCATCGAGAAGCTTTACGGGGATCAGGAAACGGTTCTGCTCATGATCTGTGACCGATCGGACAACGCCCCGGTCGGTTATACGGGGTTCTTCCGGTGCGATTGGGGCAGTCGCGCGGCGATCTTTTTCATTACGCTCTTCGATCCCGAGCGAAAGGGGAAAGGATTCGGCGGTGAGGCCACCCGGCTCATTGTTCAATACGGTTTTGAAACGCTCAACCTCAACCGGATTCAACTTCACGTCTGGACCGGCAATACCGCCGGGATCAAGGCCTATCAAAAGGCCGGCTTTCAAATCGAAGGAACTCTTCGCCAAGCGATGTATCATCGAAGCGAGTACTGCGATTTCCACGTTATGGGTATTCTGCGGAAGGAATACGAGGAAAGGAAATAAAGCCGAAGGCGCGGAGGCCTGAATCCCTTAGATCACCGTCCCATCGGGGATGATGGCGTTTTTCTCGATGACCACGATACCGTCGCGAATGGCGTAACCGACGCCATCGCCCTGTTTGCGTTTCTCGCGCTTTTCAATGACGACTCCTTCGCCGATGCGGGCGTTTTTATCGATGATCGCATTGCAAATCGTACTGCCCCGACCGATGCCGACGTCGGGCACGCCACTCTTTCGATTGGCCTTCTTATCCGCCGGCCACTCGCGATAATCCGCGCCCATCATCACCACGCGCTCCAACGTGCAGCCTTCGGAAATGATACTGCGAATGCCGATCATACAGTGATCCAGGACCGAACCGCAGAGAATCCCGCCGCCGGCGAGCATCGAATGGCGGATGTCGCACTGCTCGACCCGCGAGCCGGAGAGAAACCGGGGATGGGTATAAACCGGGCCTTCCTCGGAATGAAAATGAAAGGGCGGATTCGGCTGCGCCATGGCAATATTCGCCTCGAAGAATGCCCGGATCGTTCCGATGTCTTCCCAGTACCCCTTGAATGGATAAGCCATGACCCGGAACTTCTGAAGTGAAGCGGGAATAATGTGCCCGCCAAAGTCGGTCAGGCTTTCGTTTTTCAGCGCTTCGTGCAACACCCCCCGGCTGAACACGTAAATCCCCATCGACGCCAGAAAGTCCTTCCGCTTCGGTGTCGGCTTTTTTTGCGAACCCTTCGTGCGCCCTTTTGAGGGAATGCGGTAGGGTTCCAACTCCTCCTGCATCTTGGGCTTTTCGATAAAATCGACGATTTGATGACTGGACTTGATCTTCAGGATGCCGAAATTCGGCGCCTGGATTTCATCGATCGGATAGACGGCGACGCTGATATCGGCATTTTTCTGCTCGTGAAACTGGACGAATTTCCGGTAGTCCATCCGGTAGAGGTGATCGCCGGCCAGGATTACGTAGTGATCGAAGTCGTAGCTCAGAAAGTGCCAGAGATTGCGCCGCACGGCATCGGCCGTGCCCTGGTACCAGTCCGAGCGGCTCATGGTTTGCTCGGCGGCCAGGATCTGGGCGAATCCGCCGCCGAAGATGTCAAACTTGTAACTGTGTGAAATATGCCGATGAAGCGACGCGGAGTTGTATTGGGTGAGAACGAAAATTCGCTTGATTTCCGAGTTGATGCAGTTGCTGATGGGGATATCGATCAGGCGGTAATTGCCGCCGAGAGGAACCGCCGGCTTGCTTCGCAGTTTCGTCAGCGGATACAGGCGGCTTCCCCGCCCTCCTCCCATAATGATCGCAACGCAATTCCTCATCATTCCTCTCCCCATCGCATGAAGACGATTGATTCTCACGAAGCGCTGACCGCGGCAAAATACGCTCGATCAACCTACAATTCAAGATTTTAGAAGCGACGTCCCGGCCTGTCAATAATTCATTGATAAACAGCCCGGTGGCAGGGTCGCTTGTCGACCCTGTTATAAAGGACCGGTTTGGCGACAGGCTTGCATGAGAAGCAGAATTTGTCTAAGGTGAAAATGCCTTCAATAGGGCCTTATTGGGTTCCAATAGTTATCTTGATCCTTCTGGGAGGAGGCTTTGGGTTGCTATCGAATTCAATGAAGACGACCGATCAGAAGACAAAACACCGGAGAGCGGCCTTTCTCTTGCTGTTAATGGCCGTGCTTTGTCTATCCGGGGCAGGGGGGCAGATCGCAAAGTATTTCCAAATCCGCTCGACTTTTAAGCAATATGAGTTGAAAAGTCTGACCTTCAATCTTCACCATCAGGAGAAAATCTCACCGCACAGAGGAGGTGATACGATCCGTCTCTTTGTGGATGCGAGGCGGTATTTTTACTATCCCGGCCGTTCCAGTATCGTTCGCCTACTCGATGAGTCGCTCGAGCCTGGGGATACGGTCCGGATCGCTTACTTTCCTCAATCAGAGGATATGCAACGGATCTGGGGGATTGAAGTTTCGGGAATGGTGGCATTGGACGCCGAAGAGGAAATTCATTGGTCGCTCCGATACGAGCTGGGGGTTGCCTGCGCTCTTTTGGTCCTGGCCCTGATTTTTGTAGTGCTCGCGATCTACTCTTTTTATCAGTGGTTCCGGTCGAGAAGGTATCCGCAGCCAGAGCATTAAAAACAAGATTGGCCCTGAATCCATCTTTTTTATTCCTTTCCCGTGCTTGGACTTTTTCAACCGACGATGCTTGTCCCGCCGCCCGGCTTGATCTAGAATTACGGTGAGCGTTCATCCCCCCAAGGAAAGGAACAAAACCGTGGCTCGAGATGGAAAACCGTCCAGTCGAATCGTCATCGTTGGAGCCGGGAACGTTGGCGTCACCTTTGCTTATTCGCTACTCCATAGCGGTCTGGCGAGCGAGATCGTTCTGATCGATCTGAACCGGGAGCGGACCGAGGGGGAAGTCATGGATCTCGGGCACGCCGTGCCGTTCATGCGACCGGCGGAGATCTGGGCCGGCGACTATCGCGACTGCGCCGGGGCGGCGGTCACGGTCATTGCCGCGGGCGTGGGGCAAAAACCGGGAGAGTCGCGCCTGGATCTCTTGAAGCGGAATGTCGATGTTTTCCGCAAAATCGTGCCCGAGGTCGTCCGGCGCAATCCAGGCGGCATCCTTCTGATTGCCACGAATCCGGTCGATATTCTGACCTATGTCGCCTGGAAACTGGCCGGTGGCGATCCCCGTCGCGTGATCGGCTCGGGAACGATTCTCGATACCGCTCGCTTTCGCTACCTGCTCAGCCGGCACTTCGGCGTCGATCCGCGCAGCGTGCACGCGGTCATTATCGGCGAGCACGGCGACAGTGAGGTGCCGGTATGGTCCCTGTCCAACATCGCCGGAATGACGCTCGAGGACTTTGCCGCCGCACACGGGGCGCCCTTCAACGAGAAGCATCGGGAGGACATTTTTACCCGCACGCGCGACGCCGCCTATCACATTATCGAGCGCAAGGGGGCGACGTATTACGCCGTGGCGGCGGGATTGATGCGGATCGTGGAATCGGTTTTGCGGGACCAGAACACCGTGCTTTCAGTCTCGAGCCTGATCGAGCCGGAATACTGCGGCATCCGGGACGTTTGCCTGAGCCTGCCGTCCGTGGTCAACCGAACCGGCGTGGAGAAGGTCCTGCGACTCAGCCTGAATCCGGAGGAAACCGCGCGGCTGCAACAATCCGCCAACGTACTCAAAAGCACCCTGGCGCAACTGGATCTGCCTTGAGCGCTGGATGGCTTCACTTGTTAAATTCGACTATCCGGCAATCTATTGATATTCTATGAGTTGCAATCGTCCCTCCCCCCAAGGTTATCCGGACCGTAGCGATACCACTTGACTCTTGGATTGAGGTTAGTAGACTGGGGAGACGATGTCATAAAGGCATGTTGCAACCATTGAATTTCTAAAGGGAAGGAGGTGAATCAGTTGAAGAAAAATGGGGGATTTACATTAATTGAGCTTCTCATTGTTGTAGCGATTATTGGGATTTTGGCGGCTATCGCCATCCCGAACTTTTTGCAGGCTCAAGTTCGCGCGAAGGTCGCGCGGGCAAAATCAGATCTCCATGCGCTGGCGCTGGGAAATGAAACTTACATGGTTGACCAAAACCGGTACCCTTATGACCTCGACAGTTACGGCCTCCCCGGTTATATCACCGACGTGATGACGAGCCCGATTACGTATGTCAGTAGTGCTTCTATGTTGATTGATCCATTCCGACAAGACATCCATGTGAGTTGGGATCCCGCCCACCGGATTGCACGCTATCGGCTCATCGTTGCCTATTCCTTAATTGAGGAGTGGGATCCCTGTCCCTTCCCCGGGCCGCATACGACGCGTTGGTGTTGGAAAGGATTGCAAGCGAGAGGGCATGAAATGATCAGGCACTTTGGGCATTGGGTTCTCAGCAGCGCCGGACCCGATAAAACCTCGAACCTTTATTTCGACAGCTACTTATTGTATGATCCAACCAATGGAACAGTCTCCAATGGAGACGTTGTCACGACACAGAAGCAATCGGATGTGACAACGCAAGGTAATCTATAATGGTATTCCGTTGAGAGATTGATTTGTAATCAACTTCATGCGATGCAATACGATTCCGAAAGGGATTTTTTTGCCTCGAGCCAGAGTGAGGTTGAGGGCGGAGCGTTTTACCTCTTCTGGTCTGCTTTTTCGAGTCGGCACTGGAGAAGGTCCTACGCCTCAGCCTGAATTCGGAGGAAACCGCACGGCTGCAACAATCCGCCAACGTACTCAAAAGCACCCTGGCGCAACTGGATCTACCTTAATAGAAATAGAAGTGAAAACGAAAACCGAGCCCATCGGCCGGGCTCGGATTCGGCCCAAACGCGGCCGCCGTGCAGGTCGATGATCTGCTTGCACAGGAAGAGGCCCAGGCCGCTGCCCCGCTTGTCGCGGGTATTGGGATTGCTGAGGCGCGAGAACTTCTTGAATAGTTGTTCGCCTTCCTCGGGGGTAAAGCCCTCGCCTTCGTTCCATACCGAAGCGGTGATCGTTTGCTCCTCCCGGCGCACCTCCAGGCGGGCGGACCCGCCCTCCCGGCCGTACTTGGCAGCATTGGTAAGAAAATTCACCAGGGCGATGCGCAGCAGATCCGCATCGGCGTGGATCCCCAGCCCTTCGGTACAGTGAACGTCGAGCGCAATCCGGCGCGAATCGAATAGTTGCGCGCTTTGGCTCACGGCCGGTTCCACGACCTCGGAATAAAAGTCGATGTCCGTTTTGTTTGCTTCGAGTTCGCCCCGCTCGACGCGGGACAAGTCCAGATAATTCTTGACCATGTCTTGAAGCTCTTCGCAGTTGCGCTGAATGCGCACCAGGAATCCCTTTGCCTGATCCGAGACTTCGCCGGCGAGGCCGCCGGTGAGAACCAGGATCAGGCTTTGCATGGCGGCCAGGGGGCTTTTCAGCTCGTGCGTGACGAAACCGAGCATGTGCATGTAGTTTCGGTTCGCTCGTTCGAGACGTTCATTGGCTTCTTCCAGGGTTTGATTTTGCCGCCTGAGTTGCCGGTCGCGCTCGGCAATCGCCTGTTGCATATCCTGGAAGGTCCGGCCGAGATGATCGATCTCTCGAAACGCGCCGGAGACCTCAATGGGATAGTCCCAATGCCCCCGGCTGAGCTGGAGCGCGGCCTGACTCAACTGGTGCACCGGCGAGGTGATTCGGCGGACGAGATAAAGCCCCCCTCCAACGGCCAGGAGCAAGACCCCAAGGACGGGACCCATAATATTCAACACCAGTTGCGTTTTGAGCGCTCGATACGGCGCTTCCAGCAATCCTACATAGAGCATTCCCACAACGCTTCCCTCGGGGTCCTGGAGCGGTTGATAGCCGCTAACGTACCACTCGTCGACCACCCACGCCCGGTCGAGCCACGGCCGGGCCTGATCGAGTACGCGCTGTTGCACCTCACGTGAGGCGGAGGTTCCAATGGCGCGATGCCGGTCCGGCCCCAGCACGTTGGTGGCGATGCGGACTTCGTCGAGAAAAAAGGTCACGGTCCCCATCGGCTTGCCCTTATACTGTTCGTCGCCGAAGACGCTTAGGCGCATCTCATCAACAAGAGCGAAATTGGCGTTCAACATGCGACCTCCATAGAGAAGGCTTGTAATCCGTCCGTTCGCATCCCGTACCGGGCAGGCCGCCCACCAGAAAAGCGCAGCGGTTGAAGCGGGCGAACCGTTCGCTTCCGGCGTGGGAATGACCGCCGAATTGCGCAAGGCCGCTCCACCTTCCCGTTCGAGCCGCTCGGCATCAAGGCGGAGGGTTCCCCAGGCCGGCGTTCCCTGCGAGGCCTGCCGCAGAACCGGGTCTCGCAGGACCGGCGCTTGGGTCTCGGCCTCGGGATTGCCTCCGGCCAGTGGTTTTCCCTCGACGTCACATAGGTTGAGAACGGTTAGGCCGAGCCGCTGCTGGATCTCTGAAAGGAAAAGGGCCGGGCTCTCTTCGGTCAAGGACAGGGTGGCTGCTTCCTGCTCCAAACGTTCCGCCATCGCCTCCAGCTGGCGCTCGTATTGAGACTGGACGATATTCAAGTCGTGGGTGACTCGCGCCTGCGCCTCCCGGAGCACGTTCCGCCCCAAACTCCAGATTCCGAGTGCCGTGACCATGGCCGCTGCCATCAAGCTCACGGCAAGCATCGCTCCTACCAGCGCGTTTCGAATCGACGTCATCGCATTTCTTCCCATCCCATCTCCGCCAGGGCCGGAGCGAGGATCCGGTCGTCCGGGAGCCTGCAAGAGCCTCTCTTTCAGCTGGATTATGTTAACCCTTTGCCCGGCTTTTGGCTACCTTTTCTGAAATCGTCAAAGCGGCCTTGAATGATTCTTCCCCCCCGGATATACTACCCGGTGGCAGTATTCAACCGCTGAAGTCGGAAGGATGACGATGCCCAAGAAAAAAGCGGTAAAGAAGGCCTCCGCCTCGATTAAAAACAGGGTCCACACCCTGGCGGTGCTGACCAGCGGAGGGGACGCTCCAGGGATGAATTGCGCCGTTCGGGCGGTCATTCGCACGGCCCTAGCCCACAAGGCCGGAGTCAAGGTCGTTTATGACGGTTACGAAGGGCTGATCGAGGGGGCCATCAAGGAAGCCAGCCTGCGTACGGCGGGCGGCATTATCAACCTGGGCGGCACGGTGCTCGGCAGCGCCCGCTGCGAGGAATTTCGTACCGAGGCGGGCCGCAAAAAGGCCGCGGTCCAGCTGGAGAAACACAAGGTCGATGCCCTGGTGGTCATCGGCGGCGACGGCTCGTTTCATGGCGCCGACGCGTTGCAAAAAGAGTTCAAGATTGCCACCGTGGGCGTTCCCTCCACGATCGACAACGACATCGCCGGAACCGACTATGCCATCGGTTTCGACACGGCACTCAATACCGCCCTGGACGCCATCGACAAGATTCGGGACACGGCCACCAGCCACGAGCGGCTCTTCGTCGTGGAAGTCATGGGCCGCGACGCCGGGTTTATCGCGCTGGAGACCGGCATTGGCGGGGGGGCGGAATCGATCCTGATTCCTGAAGTTCCCTTTGACCTGCAAAAAGTATGTGAAAAAATCGAGAAAGGCATCGCACGCGGCAAGCGGTCGAGTATCATCGTCGTGGCCGAGGGAGCGGGAAGTTCGATTGAGATCGGTTACCGGATTCGAAAAATGCTGAACGTGGACACCCGCGTGGCGGTCATCGGCCACCTGCAGCGAGGCGGTTCGCCGACGGCGCTGGACCGGATGGTGGCCAGTATCCTTGGCCGAGCGGCCGTGGAACTGCTGATTGCAGGGAAGTCCGGCCGAATGGTGGGATACGTATCCGGGAAGGTCAAGGACTATCCTTTGAGTTACGCGTGGACGGAAAAGAAAACAATCGATCCCGAACTGCTGCGGCTGGCGGAGATCCTTTCGCTCTAAAATCCGAGGCGGAAACGCGCCCGGGCTTCGGGACATTCTGGAGTTGATCTGGAGTTGACATGTTCGGCATTGGATGGTTTGAAGTCGTTGTTGTTTTTCTTCTGGCCTTGCTGGTCTTCGGCCCCAAGCGACTGCCGGAGATTGGCAAGGCGCTGGGGCGAACCCTGCGACTTTTCAAGGAGGCCACCCGCGAAGTCCAGGAAAGCATGTCCGACGTTCGAGAGGAATTTAAGCAGGAATTCGACGAAGTTCAGAAAACGGGGACGGAATTTAAGCAGCACCTGCTGGAAGACTTGTCCAGCGGGGAGCCGCCGGACGAACCCGCGTCCTTGGATGAGTCCGGTGACGACCGTGGGGATGAAGACGATCCGTCCAGCCCTCCTTCTCCCCCTGCCGACTCTCAATCTCCTTACGCCGGATGAGCCGGAATGAACCAGGTCAACGAACCAGGCAAACGCGGCGGCGAGAAGTACATGAGCTTCTTTGATCATTTGGAAGAACTTCGGGGCCGTCTCTTTCGCTCGATTGCCGCCATCGCGCTGGGGTCCATCGCAGCCGGGATCTTCCACAAGCGGATCTTTTTCGCCATCACCCGAAGCGTGCCCGAGCTGTATTGGCACACGCCGCTGGAACCCTACTTTACCTTTCTGAAAATCGCGGTCGTTGCGGGTATCTTCGTTTCGTTTCCGTACGTCCTCTACGAGTTGTGGCAGTTTGTCTCGCCCGGCCTTTACCGCAAGGAAAAGAAGTATCTGCTGCCGTTTATTATCTCATCCTGGGCGCTGTTCGTTCTGGGGGCGGTTTTTGTGCTTCTGGTGATGTTGCCCTTTATCGCGTCCTATTTGTACGGTGCGGGTCAATTCGAAAGCGCCCAAGCGCCGCGCACGCTGGAACAGCGTTGGGAAACGGTCGCCGAAGCCTGGCTCGAATCTCAGGCGGAACCTCGGGATGCGACGGCAGCGGCCCAGTTGGATCGGTTGCGGCAACGCATTGAGTTGGACTTGGAGTCTGTGCGCTCAGAGACCGGAGGGCAGACGCGGGTCGGGAACGTCTGGTCCGTCGGGCGGTACGTCCACCTGGCGCTGATGCTGTTTCTGGCCTTCGGTCTGGCCTTCGACATGCCCGTTGTCATTGTGGTTTTGACCTTGATGGGCGTTGTCAAGCCCGCCACCCTGGGCAAAGCGCGACCGGTCGTGCTGGTGGTGGTCTTCATCTGTGCGGCGATCCTGACTCCGCCGGACCCGGTCTCTCAGATGATGATGGGCGTGCCGATGTACCTCTTGTTTGAAATCAGCCTCGTCGTCTCAAGAATTCTGCTGTGGATGAAACGGGAAAAGAAGACTGCCGCCTGATCCTCAGCGCAGTCTTGATGAAGGGGCAATCCCGCGCTATAAAAGAGAACAGAGACGACAGGC
>Ga0272442_10012137_pt1 | contig 10439 bp, 7 predicted proteins | sample SSMForm2O_FD_200262 | JGI IMG/M metagenome (GOLD analysis project Ga0272442, IMG submission 200262) | Marine sediment archaeal communities from Little Sippewissett salt marsh, Falmouth, MA, United States - SSM-Form-2O | ecosystem: Environmental > Aquatic > Marine > Wetlands > Sediment ... | reverse complement strand
ACCTGTCTTGGCTGCGTTCTCCATGATTTGGGAGATGACACCATGGGGATCGGAGAATAACGTGAAGATCTGGCCGAAGTTGGCTTTACAGGCGTCTAGCAAACGATATCGATCTTTGCTCGGTCCCTTCATGGTCCTTTCGTGGGGCCTGACCCTTCCCTGATCGAAAGGCTCCAATCGAAGCAATGCGATGAAGCCCTTTCTGGTTCGCTTCTCACCATTGGGAAGAAAGTATTCCTGCTCATAGACGTAGATGTGGTGATGCTTGTGGTGAACGAGCACGCCTTCCTTTTTCCAGGAATCGTACAGGTGGGCCGCCCGTGTGTATTTGTTCTCCGTCTCGTTGTCTTCGGGCAGGTCCTCGCCATTGATGATGCGAACGATGTTGTACGGGGAGAGATTGGAGAGGATTTCCTTGTCCTCCTTGGAAATGACATCGTAGGGAGGAGACAAGACGAGCTTTAGGTTTCCCACCTTGTCTGGATTATAGTGGTAACCGCGAAAAGGTTGAATTTCAGGCATCGGCGCCTCCCAAGGGCTTCTTTTCAGACATCGGAAAGAGGCATTGTTGACTTTCCGTGTGGATGCGTCAAGGGGACCTCTCATCATCGACAAGGTTGACTTGGCTTGGGGCCTTTGGCATGCTGCTCAAACAATCAACCAGATACTCCCGATTAGAAGGTGGATTCGATGGACACGAGAAAGGGACAAGAAGCCCTGGGCGGCGAGTTGACTTCCAGAGAGCGTTTCAATCGATGCATGCGTTTCCAATCCGTAGATTGGGTTCCTCATTACGAGTTCGGATATTGGGACGGACTGAAGTTGGACTGGCTGGAACAGGGATGCATTCCCCAAGAATTAGCCAATGAGAACGGGCACGTGCCGGACGATGCTCTGGAGGGCTATTTTGGGTGTGAAACCATGGATGGATTTGGGCCCAGAATTGGGGCTGGACCCGGCAGGAAACGCGAGATACTGGAGGAGACGGAGGACAAGATCACCTATCGAGACGGGCTCGGCGTTGTGTGTCAGGAAAAGAAGGAGGGAATCCGTTCCATCCCGCACTATATCGATTTTCCTATCAAAAAACGATCGGACTGGGAAGCCTTTCGCGAGGAGTTTCTAGTCTTGGACGCCGATTGGCGAACGCATTCAAAAGAGGCGATCATTCAAGCGAGGGAACGCTCCAGGGCTTCCAAGGTGCCTTTCGTGTGCAACTTTGGTTCTTTTATAGGCTGGATTCGTAATTGGACAGGCTTCGAGAATCTTGCCTACATGGTGTACGATGATCCTGACCTGGTAGAAGAGATGGTGGATCATGTGGGCGAGATGGTCGCGGTACTGCAGGAACCCATATTGGAAGAGGTCTCTTTCGACGCCGGCGCAGGGTGGGAGGATATCTGTTTCAATAGCGGTCCCCTGCTGAGCCCGCAGTTTTTCACCACGGTGATCCTGCCTCGAATGAAGCCTGTGATCCAGTCGCTCCGTCAACGCGGTATCCAATGCGTGTGGACCGATTGCGATGGCAATGTCGAGAAATTAGTGCCCATCTGGTTGGAGGCAGGCATCAATTGTCTTTTCCCTGCGGAAGTGAAAGCGGGCAACGATCTTTTCGCTTTGAGGAAGGAGTACGGACGGGACCTCTTGATCCGGGGCGGGTTCGATAAACTCGTTCTGCTTCAGTCCAAAGAAGCGATACTCGGAGAACTCAAGCGGCTCGAGCCTTTGATCGCCGAAGGGGGATGCATTCCCCATGTCGACCATCGAACGCCTGGCGGGGTGAGGTACGATTTGTACTGTTACTACGTGTGGGAGAAATGTCACCTATTGGGGATGCCCAAGGAGAAGATTCGAAACATTCCCGCCTTTAGGGACTCGCCAGTCGAGTAAATGGTTTCCGTCGGCGGGGGGCCAGGTGTCTGGCTTGGCTCATTGTCGCTTGGCCGGCAAGGTCGTCAGCGGGGCTGAGGGGAGGAAGGGAGAGGTCCTCTTCTCGCTTCCCTCTGTCGGTGCGTTGGAATGCTCCATCAGGCACCGACGAGGCGAAGCCCTTTCCCAGATGCCGAATGTTCATTCGGCGTGGGAATGGGCTTCAAACCGTTCGAAGAGAACCTCTCCCTTTCTCCCTCCTCGTCCCGCACCACGCAAGTCCATTTCTGTCCCGTGACCCGTCAAGCCAGATACCTGCCCCTCCCCCGACATCGTCGGCTTCATGGGGTGTCTGCTGGCAAAGATCGGCCCTTTCCGCAACAGAAATGCACGAGACGTTTGGGGGTTGGATCGCGTTTGTCGATCTGCAGAGATTCCTCGGCGTTGAGCCCCTTGTAGAGTTGTCCCAGCCAGGACGCTTGAGGGGGGCTTCCGCCGACTAGGAAGAGATCCCTAGGCGCGGTCAACGCGAACGCGGTTCGGATGCCTCCCACTCTGCGGAAACACGGAATGTATAAGCCGTCCACAAAGTCCTCGTCCTTCACCGGCCATGTCGAACAGTCCACAACGGTCCGCCCCGGAATGGATGACAGGGCTCTCGCTAAAAGCGCGATTGGCCCTGCTCCTTTCCCTCCTATGAGGTGGACAGGATGGTCGGGACACTGTTTTTGAAGGAAAGCCATCCCGTTGAGGCAGTCTCTCACGCGTTCCGATGCGTCAGTGAGATTGTAGGTGTCGAAGTAGTCGGTCTCTTCCCTTTTTTGTTCAACAGGATCCGGAAGCGCCGCCTCCCCCTGATCAAAGGCGTCCATGAGAAGCAGATGGAAACCCTCCTTGGAGCATTTCATGGCGAGGACGCCCAACCCGTTTTCTTCGCGGGACAGAAAAGCGGACTTGCCCTGGCCGTGAATGAAGAGCACGCTGCCTCTTGCGGGGACCGCGTTTCTCGGTGGCACATGGAAACAGGGTATCGCCAAATCACCGCTCGAACCCAAGAGAAGGCAGCGACGAGCCGTTCCTTCTCCTTCTCCGACCGTACCCAGTTCTACCGCTTCAACTTTTCTTATTTCAGTGCCTCCCAATACGACGTGGCTGAAAGGATCTTCAAATCGGTCTCGGAAGGCTGCTAAAGAAGATTCATCTGTCGGAAGAAGACGCTCTATCAGCTTGTCGCAGGAATCGATATAAGCCTGGGTCATCTCCTCGGACGTAGCGTGATCGGACGGAAGCGTTTTGTCCGCAAAGACCCGGAGGGCCTCGTCATTTTCTACCTGGAAAGGCTTCTCTTTGATCCTTCTGTCCCTGGACGCGTCCTGCAATGCATGGGCGAAGAAAGCATAGACCGATTCCCTGCTCTCTTGGTTGTAGTTATGGTCCGCTTCGACCTGAACCGCTTTGACCTGGTCTTCGGCTTCGTAAAGGCGGTATACCGAGCGGACGGCTGGATATTCGACCTTTAGCGTGTTGGAAGTCCAATCCCCAGTGCAAGAGACCAGGAGCAAGGGACGCGGCGCCATGAGGGCCCCTATTTCCACGTTAAACGTGCCCAACCGGAGCAATGGACCGTTCTCGCAGAGGCATCCGCCCTGGAAGTGCGAGGAAATCATGTTGACTGGCGCTGCCGCTTTGACCCGTGGGTCGACGGCGGCCAAAAGGAAGGTCTGGGTTCCTCCCCCGGAAGCTCCCGTACATCCCATTCTTTCCGAGTCCACGTCGGGCAGGGCTTCCAAAAAATCCATCACTCGCAGGCTGTTTCTTAGTTGAAGTCCCATGGCGCTCAGCCCCCACAGAGCTTCCCTTTGTCCCCCGAAATGGTGCTGAATTTGAAGACGGCTGTCGTTGTAGCCGATCATGTCATAGCTGAACACCACGAAACCCATCCTGGCTAACTGGATGCAACGGCCGGGAACGGATCCCTTTTCGCTGTTTTCGAGACGTCCCTTGGTCCAATGTCCATGGGGACAAGCCAGGGCAGGAAAGGGCGCCGAGCCGGTCAAGGGACGATAGAGATTGCCTGTGACGTAGAGGCCTGGAAGGCTTTCGAAGTAGACTTTCTCCACAGAATAGCCTTCCCGTTCCAACTTGTCCGACAACCTGGCGTTTAAAGGGGGAGCCTCTAGAACAGGCCAAAGTCCTGCCGCCAGCCTGATCTGTCTTTTCAGGAACTGAGCTCGATTCTCCCAGGCGGGGAGGATGTCGTAGCGAGGCATGACATAAGACCTGCGATTATGTCGGATAGAGTCCATCCCGTGTCGAACATCCTTTACGGACGGCTTCTCTTCATCGTATACCCGCCATTTCACGCCATCCTCCTTCCCCAATGCGCGGCCTTGAAGAACGCAAAAAAACAAAACCAAACAGCGGGATCCCTTCATGGGTGATCCTTCCTTCAATCTCCGTTCTCATTTTCTGGGTTTGGGCTCAAAGCGAACGCGGGTCCCTCACCCGGGCCTGGGCAGCTTCCAGCGTAATGGCCCCTTCCCTATAGAGCTTCTTGATGTACTCCTCTTGATGAATCATGCCGTCCCTGGCATGAGTCTGCAGTATGGAATAAATCTGTGGCGTCTTGTTGTCCCTAATCAGATTGGCTACGGCAGGATTATTGACCAGGACTTCTACGGCGGGGATTCTACCCTCTCCGTCCGCGAGGGGGATCAGTTGTTGCGCTACGACGGATACCAGGCAGAAACCCAGTTGGATGCGAATCTGTTGTTGCTGGTGCGGGGGATATACGTCGATGATCCTGTCCACGCTTTGGACGGTGTCATTGGTGTGCAGCGTGGAGATGACGAGGTGTCCAGTTTCCGCCGCGGTCAACGCGGAAGAGATGGTCTCCAGATCTCTCATTTCACCCACCAGAAGCACGTCCGGATCCTGGCGAAGAACATACTTGAGAGCGGTGGCGAAATCCCGGGTGTCGGAACCAATTTCCCTCTGATCCACGACGCTCTTAGCGTTCTTGTGGACGAATTCGATGGGGTCTTCAATGGTGACAATGTGACACTTTCGCGTTTGATTGATCTCGTGGAGCATGGCTGCCTGCGTTGTACTCTTGCCATGCCCGGTCGGGCCAGTGATCAGGATGAGGCCCTGTTGTCTGTGGCATAATTCCTTGATGACGGGGGGCAGGTTGAGGGTTTCAAAGGTGGGTATGATGTTCGAGATCGCGCGAAAAGCCCCGGCCATGCAGCCGCGTTGCATGTAGTAGTTGACCCGAAATCGTCCTTCCAGTTGTTCCGTATTGAGAGAAAAATCGAGTTCCTTGTTCAGTTCGAACCGCTTGGTCTGTTCCTCTGTGATCAAGGAGAGAAGGAGTTTTCTGGTCTGGTCAGGGGTGAGAGGCGAGTCCGCGGCTGGAAGCAGGTCTCCGTCGATTCGAACCATGGGCGGGGCTCCGGCCGTGATGAGGAGATCGGACGCGTTTCTTTCAGAAACCAGAGCGAACAGTCCATTCAGAAATTCCGTCATGTCTTCAAACATAGCGTTATCCTTGGTGGTCAAGGGTGCGATACCCGCCCCTTGTGACTCTAACCGGTGCTGTGCCATCATGATACGGTTCCGGCGTTGTTAAAGAAAGGCATTTTCGAGGTTTTGCTATGAATGAGGCTGAAACGGATGCACTGTTGACCCTCTGGCTGCAGGAGGATGTGCAGACAGGGGACGTGACCTGCGACAATTTGTTCGAGGGAGACCCGCGCGCCGAAGGTGAGATCCTTTTCAAGACGGAGGGGCTCGTTTGTGGTTTGAACCTAGTTGAACGCCTTTACAAGAGGGTGGATGCCGGCATCCAGTGGGAAGCCCTGATATCTGAGGGGAGTTGGGTGAAGGAAGGACAGATCGTGGCACAGTTGCGCGGCCTCGCCACCTCCCTATTGGTGGGCGAACGGCTCGCTCTCAATCTTCTGGGACATCTGTCAGGAGTCGCTACCTTGGCGCGATCGTATTTGGAGGCCGTGAAAGGATTGAATGTGGACCTCGTAGACACGCGCAAGACGACACCAGGATTCCGGCATCTCGAGAAGTATGCCACACGCATGGCCGGATGGGTGAACCATAGGATGGGACTCCATGATCTGGTCCTGATCAAGGACAATCACCTGGCGGCGTTGAGGGCAGCGGGCGAAAAAGATCCCATCGCTTACGCTTTACGCTCCACAGAGAACAGTGGGTTGGGCAGGGAGATCGAGGTGCAGACACAGGAAGAAGCGCTTCACGCCGCTCGTTTGGGCGCCGAGATGATTCTGTTGGACAATATGACGCCTTCCCAGTTGAAAAAGGCCGTGAACATCACGAGGGCGGAAAACAATGGGGTCATTTTGGAGGCCTCGGGGGGAATTTCCTTGGATACGGTCAGGGAGGTAGCCGAGAGTGGTGTGGACAGGATTTCCGTGGGGAAGGTGACCCATTCGGCACCAAGCCTGGATGTCTCAATGGAGGTGCGTTTTTGTGAGTGAAGATCCTTTTCTTCTTGCGGTGGATGTGGGCAATACCAGTACATCCGGAGCGGTGTTTCGCGGAATGGAGATGTTGAAGAGAGAAAGAAGAGACACTTCGGAACTGCGCAGACGTTCGGATTGGGTGTCCTGGTTGTCGGCGTTGCGGCAGGAGATGACTTTACCTGGACGGATCATCGTGGCTACGGTGGTCCCGGAACTGAGAGCCTCTCTCTTCAAGGCCTCCGAAGGATTGTTCAGCGCGTCCCCGCATTTTTTGAGTCACGAATCGCCCTTGGGGATTGAAGTGGCGTATAGAGATCCCTCCCAGGTGGGGGCGGACCGTCTTGCCAACGGCGTTCAAGCCTTTGAGAGCATGGGAGGACCCAGCGTCATCGTGGATTTCGGAACGGCCACTACGATGGACTTGATCTCCAAGGAGGGACGGTACGAGGGCGGGATCATCATGCCCGGGATTCACATGTCGCTGGAGAGCCTACACGCCAACACCGCTCTTTTGCCCGCCGTGGATTTCGAGGTGCCCGAAGAGCTTCTCGGCAGGGATACCGTGGCCAGCATCTTGGCCGGGGCGTACTACGGTGTGGCAGCGGCCATCGACGGACTCCTGGATCGTTTGGCGGATCGATTGGGAGAGAAGCCTGCCGTCGTAGCGACAGGAGGGTTGGCCGCGGTGGTCAAGGAAGAGAGCAAGTGGATCGATGCAGTGGATCAGGATCTTACCCTGAAGGGACTTTGCAGGGTGGGGCTTCGAGTGGCTCGAGGGGAGGAGAACAGGCGGCGTGAACGGGTCGGAGGAGGGCGCGACGGTTGAGATTTCCACTCAGGACTGAATTGGTGATCTTCGACATCGATGGCACGCTGGCCGATGCCTTCGGTATGATCGCTGGTTGCTTTAACGCCGTCATGGAATCCCTGAATCGGCCCACGAAGTCCGTCAAAGAGGTGCGACGCCTGGTGGGTACAGGTTCCCGCGAACTGCTTGCTCCGTTCGTCCCGAGGGATCGATTGGATGGGGCCCTGGAGTTGTTCTATAGGCGGTACGATCATAGGTATCTGGAAGAAACCCACCCCATGCCCAACGCGTTGGAACTCCTGGAGGAGCTTCATCAAAAAGAGATCAAGATCGCGGCCGCCAGCAACAAAAGAGGGATCCATTGCCGTGGCGGACTCGACAGACTTGGCATGCTCCGTTACATGGAGCTTTGCGTGGGAGCAGGAGATATTACTAATCTTAAGCCTGATCCTGACATGATTCACAAGATACTGAAAGAGACTGCGGTCGCCTCGAAAGATGCTGTTATGGTGGGAGATTCTCCCATTGACGTGGCCACGGCTCACGCCGCCGGCCTCCCCTGTGTCGCTGTGTCCACGGGTTCGCACACAAGGCTTGAGCTGGAAGAGGCCGGAGCGGATAGGGTGTTTTGCGGATTGAAGGAGCTGCTGGGAAATTTCGAGAAAAAGAACCCGTTGGCGGCAGCTCGTTGAAGGACCCGGCAACCCTTCGGTATCATCTAGGTGACCATGCAGCTTCTTTTCTTCTCTGTGGGAATCGTTTGTCTCCTGTTTCTTTCCGGGTTTTTCTCCGGGTCTGAGACTGCCTTCTTCTCCCTAACGCCCTTGGATGTGGAGAAGATGGCCCAGCGCAAGACGGTCCAGCGCGTCAAGTCCCTTATCGATACGCCGCGTCGGCTTCTCAGCACGCTCCTTGTGGGAAACATGTTGGTCAACGTGGCCCTTTCCAGTATCATGGCCGTTCTTCTTACGGATGTTTGGGGAAGCCGGGGCGCCGGCGCGGCGGCGGGGCTCTCCACGCTTCTCTTGTTGATCTTTGGTGAGGTGACTCCCAAGAGCTTCGCGGTTTTGCACGCCTCTCGCTTCGCTAGAGCCGCAGCCCGTCCCATCTACGTGATCTCTGTTCTAATTACTCCTGCTCGTTTCGTGCTTAGACATGTGAGCGGCGCGGTCCTGTTCGTCTTGGGACAAGGCAAATTGGAAACGCAGCGCAAATTGAGACGGGAAGAACTCGAGACTCAGGTGGATCTGAGCGCGGACGAGGGGACTTTGGCGGAATACGAGAGGAAGATCGTCCAGAACATCTTTGAGTTGGCAGAGGTGCCGGCCAAGGCGATTATGGTTCCTCGGACGGAAATGCACTGCATTTCGGATGAAATGCGCGTAGATGAGGCCCTGCGGCGAGCGGCGGAATGGCGCCATTCTAGAATACCCATCTACAGAGGGGAAGTGGACGAGATCTACGCGGTGCTACATTTGAAGGACAGCGTCGACTGGAGGAAATTTGGAGAGGAATGTCCCACGCTGAGACAATGGTTGGAAGACGATACAGCGGCGCCTCAAGGGGACGAAAGGCGTCTGGTGAGGGAAGTCCTTTTCAGACCGGAATCGAAGGGCATCGGAGGACTGTTCAGGGAGATGAAGGACACTCGTCAGCATATGTCCATTCTGTTGGACGAGTTCGGCGGGGTGTCCGGGCTGATTACCGTGATCGATATCTTGAACGAGATCGCAGGCTTGGACGAAGAGGAAGAAATGGCTGACCTGGGGGAAGGAGATCGTTTTGTGTTGCCCGGGAGAATCGCGGTGCACAAACTGAACAAACGCTTTGGGCTGGAGCTAGACGAGAAAAAAGCGGATACCTTGGGAGGATACGTGTCGGCGTTGTTGGGACATTTTCCCCGTCAAGGCGAGACTGTTAGAGAAAATGCCCTCCAATTTACAGTGTTGGAGATGGGAGAACGCTGGGTGCATCGAGTAGAACTTCGGAGGGAATTCTGATGGTGCCCTTGCTTTTTCTCCTGGCCGGCGCGTGTGTCTTGGTGGAAGCATTTTTCTCAGGTTTTGAGACCGCAGTCATTTCGTCGAGTCGTCTGCTTCTCAAGTCGATGGCGGACCAGGGAAATGCACGCGCTCGTTTGGCGGTTGGGGTGCTGGAACGTCCGGAGAGGCTCTTGGCAACAACACTGGTGGGGACCAATCTGGCGGTGGTCATTGGGACCACCTTGACCACGCTTGCGATGGGGGAAATGCTCCCTCCCAAATGGCAGAGCGCTGCCACAGTCCTCATCATGACGCCGGCCGTGCTCATCTTCGGTGAGCTGGTGCCGAAGGCTTTCTGCCGAGCCAAGGCGGACCAGATGACTCTTTGGGGAGTCGCTCCTTTGTTGATATCCCAAAAGCTCATGCTGCCGCTGGTTGCCGTAGTCACGCTGATCGCGCACGGATTGATCCGTCTCACAGGTAGTTCAAAGGAAGATGCGGACGCCTACGCCAAGAGACAGGAGCTGAAGATCCTGGCGGAGCTAGGGGAGCGGGAAGGCTTCTTGGCCGAAGAGCAAAAGAAGATGATCCATGGTGCATTGGATCTCGAGTTGACGCCAGTACGAGTGGCAATGATTCCCCTGGTGGATATGGTGACCATTGAAGAAGGAAGCACCGTGTCAAATCTGGCGGCTTTGGCGGCGAGGACAGGCTTTAGCCGCTTTCCAGTTCATAGAAACCGCGTGGACGATGTGGTCGGAATCGTGAGTTTGACGGACGTGATCTACGACGAAACCTTTCACGGACGCTCTCTGATGAGCGAAGTCGGCTCCCTTTCGATAGATCCCTTCGTGCGCACGGATATTGTGTACGTTCCTGAAAGCAAATCTGTGGGTTCTCTTCTACATGATTTGATGGAGAGCGAAATTCCCATGGCCATCGCTGTGGATGAACACGGCGGGGTGGTGGGATTGGCCACGAGTGAAGATCTGATCGAGGAAGTCGTGGGTGAGATCAGGGACGAGAGAGATCAGGAAGAAACGACCCTCCAACTCGGCGAGGCAGGGGTTTTTACTTGTGAGGGATCGATGGAGCTGGACGAGCTGGAGGAAAAGGAAGGAATCACGGTAAAGAAGGAGGGCTTCGAGACGGTGGCGGGACTCGTTCTCAAATTGGCGGGCAAGATCCCTTTGCCCGGTGAGGTGTACGAATGGGAGTCCTACCGAATTGAAATCCTGGACGCCACAAAAAGACGGGTGAATAGGGTGCGGTTTACGAGGG
>Ga0272442_10012135_pt1 | contig 10441 bp, 19 predicted proteins | sample SSMForm2O_FD_200262 | JGI IMG/M metagenome (GOLD analysis project Ga0272442, IMG submission 200262) | Marine sediment archaeal communities from Little Sippewissett salt marsh, Falmouth, MA, United States - SSM-Form-2O | ecosystem: Environmental > Aquatic > Marine > Wetlands > Sediment ... | reverse complement strand
GGGCGACAACGTGACGATGACGGGCGAGTTGATCACGCCGATCGCGATGAACGAGAACCTGCGCTTCGCGATCCGCGAGGGCGGACGCACCGTCGGCGCAGGCGTCGTCACCAAAATCCTCGAATAGGTGCCCCCACGGGCCTCAATGGCAGGGAGATCACGAATGGCCGATGACTACAAGATACGGATTAAGCTGCGGGCGTACGACCACCGCCTTCTCGATCAGTCGACACAAGAAATCGTGTCGGCCGCCCAACGCACCGGCGCCGGAATCAACGGGCCCATCCCGTTGCCAACGGCCATCTCGAAGTACACGGTCAACCGCTCGCCCCACGTCGACAAGAAATCGCGCGAGCAGTTCGAGGTCCGAACCCACAAACGCCTGCTGGACATCATCAACCCGACGGCCCAGACCGTGGACGCGTTGATGAAACTCGACCTGCCCGCAGGCGTGGACGTCGAGATCAAGCAATAGCGTCAGACGGGCGCCCGCCGCGTGGACGCGGCGCGCGGCCTGATGTGAAGGATAGGGAAACGATGCTAAACGGACTGTTGGGCAGAAAGCTGGGAATGACCCGCATCTTTACCGAGGATGGCCGTTGGATCGAGGTCACGCTGCTCGAGGCCGGGCCGTGCACCGTCGTTCAACGCAAGACCCACGGTACGGAAGGCTACAGCGCCGTACAACTCGGCTTCGGCGAGATCGACGAAGGGCGCGTCAAGAAACCTCAGCGCGGGCACTTCGCCAAGCGGGGCCTCTCGCCCAAGCACACGTTGCGCGAGTTCCGCGTCGGCGACGACGACAAGTTCGAGCCCGGCGATGAGGTCCGCGTGGACATCTTCGAGGCCGGCGACCGGGTCGACGTCTGCGGCACCTCCAAAGGCAAGGGCTTCGCCGGAGGCATCAAGCGCCACGGTTGGAACGGAGGCCCAAAGACGCACGGCTCAAACTTCCACCGCCGGCCCGGCTCGATCGGCCAAAGCGCCGACCCGGCTCGGGTCATCAAAGGCAGAACAATGCCGGGGCACATGGGCAATGCGCGCGTCACCACCCAAAACCTCGAGGTCGTAGACGTGAACCTCGACAAAAACCTCCTGGTGGTCCGCGGCGCCGTGCCGGGCGCCACCGGCGGGCTGGTGACGGTCAAGAAGAGCGTGAAGGCCCCACTCGCCGGCGCCAAGAAAGGGGCGAAATAGCCATGGCGACCGCGAAAGTCTACACCATGGACGGGCGCGAGACAGGTTCGATGGATCTCAAAGACGCCGTCTTTGACGTCCCGGCGAACGCACGGCTCGTGCACGACGTAGCCGTGGCGCTCATGAACGCCCGGCGCCAGGGAAACGCCTCGACCAAGCGACGCGCCGAGGTGCGCGGAGGCGGCCGAAAGCCCTTCCGCCAAAAGGGGACAGGCTCCGCCCGGCAGGGAAGCACGCGCGAGCCACAGATGCGCGGCGGTGGCGTCGTCTTCGGACCACACAAGCGCAACTACCGCCAGCGCGTCCCCGTGCGCTCCAAGCGCCAGGCCCTGCGTTGCCTCCTGAGCGACCGCGTGCGCGACAACGCCCTGTGCGTGCTCGAGTCGCGTGCGCTTGAAGCCCCAAGAACGGCGCCCTTCGCACAATGGCTCGAGTTGGTTGCCCCTGCACGCGAGAAAACCCTGTTCGTGACCGCCCAAGTGGACCGCAACGTCGTGCTTTCGGTGCGCAATATTCCGAAGGCCGCCGTGACCACGGCCGCGGACCTCAACGCCCTGGACGTGGCGGGCGCATTGCGCGTGGTGCTTGTGGGCGACGCCGTCGGCAAGCTGGAGGAACGGTTGTCATGAACACCCATCCAAACTACATCATCAAGGCCCCGCTGATCACAGAAGAGTCCACCATCCAGCGCGACACCAAGAACCAGTACACCTTCAAAGTGGACCCTCGTGCCAACAAGCACCAGGTCCGCGACGCCATCGAGCACCTGTTCAACGTCAAGGTCGTCTCGGTCAACACCATCAACTACAAGGGCAAACGCAGCGGGCGGCGCGGGCGGGCGGTCCCCGGCTACCGGGCGCGGTGGAAGAAGGCCATCGTCACCCTTCGCCACGGGGACTCTATCGACCTGATATAGGGAGAGTTCGTTAGATGCCGATCAAAAAATACAAACCGACGACGCCTTCGCGGCGCTCGATGAGCGTCTCGGACTTCTCCGACCTTACCAAGAAGGCCCCGGAAAAGGCGCTCGTGCGGCCCAATCCCAAGAAGGCCGGGCGCAACCAGCACGGACACATCACCGTGCGCCGCCGGGGCGGCGGCCACAAGCGGCGCTACCGCGTACTGGACTTCCGCCGCGAAAAAGACGGCGTGCCGGCCAAGATCTCCGCGATCGAATACGACCCTAACCGTTCCGCGCGCATCGCCCTTGTCACCTACGCGGACGGTGAAAAACGCTACATCGTCGCACCCTCCGGGCTCACCGTCGGCATGACGATCAACAGCGGACCCAACGCCGACTACCAGGTGGGCAACTGCCTGCCTCTCGACAACATCCCCCTCGGCACCATCGTCCATAACGTCGAACTGGTTCCGGGCAAGGGCGGCCAGATGGCCCGTTCCGCTGGAAATGGCTGCCAGTTGCTGGCGAAGGAAGGCCGGTTCGCCACCCTCCGCCTCCCTTCGGGCGAGATGCGCCGCGTGCTCGTGCGATGCCGGGCCACCATCGGCCAGGTCGGCAACGAGGACCACGCAAACGTCATCGGCGGCAAGGCCGGCCGTTCCCGGTGGCTCGGACGCCGCCCCAAGGTGCGCGGTGTGGCCATGAATCCTGTCGACCACCCCCACGGCGGCGGCGAAGGCCGCTCTTCAGGCGGACGCCACCCCTGTACCCCGTGGGGCGTTTCCACCAAAGGACACAGAACACGCAAGAAAAACAAGCCGTCGAATCGGTACATCGTGCGTAGGCGCAAACAGTAGCGCCGGCGCACGATCGATGGCAGCGAGGAACGCGAGGAGAACGAAACCGTGCCACGGTCGGTGAAAAAGGGACCCTTCGTAGACGAACACCTGATGAAGAAGGTCTACGCGCAGATCGCCAGCGGCGAGAGGCGCGTGATCCGCACCTGGTCGCGCCGCTCGACCGTCGTGCCAGACATGGTCGGCCAGACGATCGCCGTACACAACGGCCACAAGTTCTTGCCCGTGTTTGTCACGGAGAACATGGTCGGCCACAAGCTCGGTGAGTTCGCGCCGACGCGCGTGTTCCGAGGCCATCCAGGCGGAAAAGGCAGATAGACGCAAAGCGCGGCACGGCCAACCGGCCCGCACCGCGATAGGAGGTTATGCAATGGCGGCGGCAATGGCTCGGGCGAGATTCTTGCGCATCGCACCGCGCAAGGTTCGGCTGGTGGCCGACCTCATCCGCGGGAAAAAGGTCTCCGAGGCCCGAATGATACTCGAATTCACAGTCAAACGCGCCGCGCCGCTGCTGGGCAAGGTCCTGGAATCGGCCGTCGCAAACGCCGAGAACGCCGCGGCAGAGGCCCGCGAGCGCATCGACACCGACGAAATGGTCGTCGACCGCGTCTTCGTGGACGGCGGGCCGACCGGCCGCCAGTACCGGCCGCAACCGCGCGGCCGCGCTACACGCGTCCGCAAACGGAGCAGTCACATCACGCTTTCGATAACCGATATCGTCAAGGGGCAAACCGCCCCCGACGAGTCGGCAGACTAAAAGGAGAGCATCCGTGGGTCAGAAGGTACATCCGAATGGGTTTCGCCTGGGCGTGATCCGCACTTGGAGCTCCGTGTGGTACGCGGGGCGCGGCTACGCCGACCTGCTGCACGAGGACCTCAAGCTGCGCGACTACGTCAAGAAACGCTTGTACAACACCGGTATCGCACGCATCGACATCGAGCGCGCCGGACGCAAGGCCAAAGTCCACATCCACACCGCCCGGCCCGGCCTCGTCATCGGCCAGCGCGGCGTCGAGGTGGACAAGCTGCGCTACGAGTTGGAGCAACTCACCGGACGCGAACTCCTCATCAACATCCACGAGGTGCTCAGCCCGGAACTCAGCGCCCAACTGGTGGCCGAAGGCATCGCACAGCAACTGCAGCGCCGTACCTCGTTCCGCCGCGCCATGAAGAAATCCATCCAGAACACAATGCGCCTAGGCGCCAAAGGCATCCGGCTGCGCGTGGCCGGGCGCCTCAACGGCGCGGAGATCGCCCGCGCCGAAAACGCCCACGAAGGTAGCGTGCCGCTGCATACCCTCCGGGCCAATATCGACTACGGCTTCGCGCTGAGCCGCACGACCTACGGCTGCATCGGCGTGAAATGCTGGATCTATCACGGCGAAGTCATGCCCGGCCAATACGTCACCGGAATAGGCGAAGAGATCCCCGGGCACCGCCGCCGCGAGCGATCCGGGCCGCGAGGCGCTCGCTAGCGTTGCGCCGGCTATTGGAGACCAACTGACATGTTGATGCCCAAGCGAGTCAAATACCGCAAGCAACACCGCGGCCGCCGCGCCGGAATGAGCAAAGGCGCCACCAAGGTGGATTTCGGCGAGTACGGCCTCAAGGCCGTCGAAGTCGGCTGGGTGACCGCCCGCCAGATCGAGGCCGCCCGTATCGCGCTGACCCGCCACCTGCGTCGCGGCGGCAAGATATGGATCCGCGTGTTTCCGGACAAACCGGTCACCAAGAAGCCGGCCGAGGTCCGCATGGGCAAAGGCAAGGGCGCGCCGGAGTATTGGGTGGCCGTCGTGAAGCCGGGTCGGGTGATGTTCGAGATCGAGGGCGTGTCTGAAGAGTTGGCCCGCGAGGCCGTGCGTCTGGCCGGGCACAAGCTCCCCATCGGAACCAAGTTCGTCAAACGGGCCTAGGGCCCGGACGACGGGAGACCGACGTGAACGCGAGAGAACTGAGAGAGTTGACCGAGGACGAACTGGAGCAGCGCTTCAGGGAACGGAACGACGCGCTGATGGCGTTTCGTGTCCAGATGGCCACCGGCGTGGTCGACAACACCCGCGGCGCCCGCAATGCCCGGCGTGATATCGCCCGCATCAAAACCATCATGCGCGAGCGCGAGCTGGCGGCCGCGAAAGGGACCAAGTAGGCATGGCAGCAGGCGAGCAAAGCACGGCCGTGAAAAACAGGGGCAACGCCAAGGAGCGCGTCGGCATCGTGACCAGCGCCGCCATGGACAAGACCATCACGGTCTCCGTCACGCGGCTGCGCGGCCACCGCCTGTACAAAAAGGCGCGCAAGACGACCCGCAAATTCAAGGCCCACGATGAGAAAAACGAATCCCAGGTGGGCGACTTGGTGCGCATCCGGGAGACGCGCCCACTGAGCAAAACCAAGCGATGGCGCCTGGCGGAGATCGTCAAGGCCGCGGACTAGGCGGCCTGGGCCCCGCCGCGGGCACCGTGCCGCGACGACGTAAGGAAGTATCAGATGATTCAGATATACTCGAATCTTCAGGTCGCCGACAATTCCGGCGCGCGGCGGATCCGGTGTATTCAGGTGATGGGCGGCTCGAAGCGCCGCTACGCACACGTGGGCGACATCATCACCGCCACCGTCAAGGAGGCCCTGCCCAACGCCGGCATCAAGAAAGGCGAAGTGGTCAAGGCGGTCGTCGTGCGCACCAAGCATGACACACAGCGGCCCGACGGGACGATCATCCGCTTCGACTCGAACGCCGCCGTGCTCATCAACGCACAAAAAGAGCCGCGCGGTACACGCATATTCGGCCCCGTGCCGCGTGAACTGCGCGAGCGAGGCTTCATGCGAATCATCTCGCTGGCGCCCGAGGTGGTCTAGGGCGGGCGCCGGACGTAAAGAGGATAGAGACATGCATATCCGCAGAAGCGATACCGTGGTGGTCATCTCGGGCAAGTACAAGGGCAGTCGAGGCCGCGTGCTCCGCGTCTATCCCAAAGAGAACCGGATACTGGTAGAAGGCGTCAACATGATCAAACGGCACACCCGCCCCACCGGCCGCAACCAGCAGGGCGGCATCGTCGAGCGCGAGGCCCCAATCCACGTCTCGAACGTCATGCCGTGGTGTGATGCGGCCAACGCCCCGTCCAAGATCGTCATGAAACGCCTCGAGGACGGCTCGCGCGTGCGCGTCTACAAAATCAACGGCGAGACGTTGAACGATTAGGGAGTGGTGCTACCGTGGCGGCAAGACTCAAACAGCGATATCAAGACATCATCCGCGGCGAAATGCAAGGCCAGTTCAACTACCGCAACCCCATGCAGGTGCCGAAGCTGGAAAAGATCGTCGTAAACATGGGCGTGGGCGACGGACAGACTGAACCCCGACTGCTCGACGCGGCCATGGCCGAACTGGGCCTGATCACCGGGCAGAAGCCCTCGATCCGCACCGCCCGACGCTCCATTGCCGGATTCAAGGTGCGCGAGGGAGCCAAGATCGCCGCCATGGCCACGCTACGCGGCGAGCGCATGTACGAGTTCATGGACCGCCTCCTCAACATCGTCATTCCGCGTATCCGCGACTTCCGCGGCCTGTCGCCCAACAGCTTCGATGGACAGGGCAACTACACGATGGGCTTACGCGAGCAGACCATTTTCCCCGAGATAGACATCGACGACGTGCCCCGCGTGCGTGGGATGAACGTGACTTTCGTCATCGCCAACTCTCGCTCGAGCGAAGAGAGCCGCGAGTTGCTGCGCAAGTTCGGCATGCCGTTCCGGAATCCAGAAGGAGTGAGAATCTAAAATCTCGGAGGCAAGCGAGGCGTCCGTGCCGTCCACGCCATCCGAAGGCTCACAACCGACAGTTCGACGCTTGAGCAACAAGCGGCTGGGAGGACATTGTGGCGAAAAAGGCCCTGATACATAAGTGCAGACGTAAGCCAAAATTCAAGGTGCGCGCGTACAACCGGTGCCGTGTGTGCGGGCGTCCGCGCGGCTACATGCGGAAATTCCAGATCTGCCGTATCTGCTTCCGCACCCTGGCCCTGGAAGGCAAGCTTCCTGGCGTAACGAAGTCGAGTTGGTAAGACAGAGGAATCCCGACCATGTCGATGAGCGATCCGATTGCAGACATGTTGACGCGCATACGCAACGCGATCACCGCGAGGCATTCGTCCGTCGACGTGCCGGCATCACGTATGAAAGAGAACATCTGCGCCGTGCTGAAGAAGGAGGGATACATCCGCGACTACGCCCTCACTGACGTGTTGGGAGCCCCGCGCTGCCAACTGCGGATCTCGCTGAAGTACCTGCCGGACCAGACCTGCGTTATCCAAGGCCTGCGCCGGATCAGCAAGCCGAGCCTGCGCGTCCATCGTAAACGCAAGGCCCTGGGCTTCGTCCGCGGAGGACTCGGCATCGCCCTCGTGAGCACCTCCAAAGGGGTGATGACCTCCAAGCAGGCGCGCCAGGACAACGTCGGCGGCGAAGTGTTGTGTGAGATATGGTAGACGACCGCCCGCTGTGCGGGCTCAGACAGGGCCGGCCGAGGCCCACGCGGCCGCGGCGGCCAGGAGAGGAACGTAGGCTGTGTCCAGAGTAGGCAAGATGCCGGTCCCGATTCCGGAGGGCGTGAACTGCAAGCTCTCCGGCTCACATCTCAAGGTCACCGGACCCAAAGGCACGCTCGAGCGCGACCTGCACCCGGCAATGGACGTCAGCGTCGACAAGGAGCAGATCGTGGTGACGCGCCGTAGCGACAGGGGCGAGGAACGCGCCCTGCACGGTCTGACCCGCGCCCTGATCAACAACATGGTCGACGGCGTGACCAAGGGCTTCGAGAAGACACTCAAGATCCAAGGCGTCGGATACCGCGCCTCGCTCCAGGGCAAGTCGCTCAACCTCGCCCTCGGATTCAGCCACCCCGTGCTAATCGACCCGCCCGAGGGCATCGCCTTCGAGGCCCCGGACCCCCAGACGATTAAGATCAGCGGCATCGACAAAGAACTCGTCGGCCAGACCGCGGCCGACGTACGCGCCTGGCGCAAACCCGAGCCCTACAAGGGCAAAGGCATTCGCTATGAAAACGAGCACGTGCGCCGAAAGGTCGGCAAGGCCGCCGTGGCCAGTGCTTAGGCGGACGCGCCCGAGCGTGAGAACAGACGACCTCGTCTCGCAGGAGAGTCAGCGCAATGGGAAAGAAGAGCCATAAGACGACGCTGTTGGAACGGCGCAAGAGGCGCGTTCGCAAGCGCGTCGTGGGCACGGCAGACAAGCCGCGGCTGGCCGTCAGCCGTTCGCTCAAACACATCGCCGCGCAGATTATCGACGACACCGTGACCGAGACATCCACGGGCCGCACGCTCGTGGCCGCCTCGTCGCTCGCACTGAAGATCCCCGGCGGCAACGTCGAGGCCGCAAAAACCGTAGGCAAGGCCCTCGCCGAGAAGGCGCTGCAACAGGGCACCACCAAGGTCTGCTTCGACCGAAGCGGACGGCTGTTCCATGGCCGCGTGAAGGCGTTGGCCGACGCGGCCCGTGAGGCCGGGCTGGAATTCTAGGAGAAAGGCTTTGAGCACGGAACGAACGAAACGGCAACCCCGCCGAGGCCGGCGCGACTTCCCCGAATCGGAAGTCGAATTCGTCGAGCATGTGGTGAAGATCAATCGCGTGGCGAAGGTCGTCAAAGGCGGACGTCGCTTCAGTTTCAGCGCCATCGTCGTGGTCGGCGACGGCAACGGCCGGGTCGGCGCGGCCCTCGGCAAGGCGGCCGAGGTGCCCGACGCGATCCGAAAGGCCATTGAGAAGGCCAAGAAAACCTTGTTCAACGTACCGATCGTCAACACCAGCATCCCCCACGAGGTGATCGGCACCGCCACCGGGGCCAAGGTGCTCCTGAGACCCGCAGCGCTCGGCACGGGCGTGGTGGCGGGCGGCCCCGTGCGCGCCGTCCTCGAGGCGGCCGGTTACGAGAACATCCTCACCAAGTGCCTGGGATCGAACAACGCCACCAACGTCGTCTGGGCCACCGTGGATGGCCTGAAGCAACTGAGAACCCTCGAAGAGATCGCCGCCGCGCGCGGCCTGAACGTAACCGACGTACTGTAGGAAGACCATAGCGGGGCGCGGCCCCTGTCTAGGAAACCCAAAGCCATGGACTTGAGCACACTGACAAGCACGCCGGGATCACGCCGCAAGCGCAAACGCGTCGGCCGCGGGCCCGGTTCCGGCAAGGGCAAAACCAGCGGCCGGGGTCACAAGGGCCAGAAGTCGCGCTCCGGCTACTCGCACGTGTCCGGCTATGAAGGCGGCCAGATGCCCCTGCACCGCCGCCTGCCCAAGCGCGGATTCCACCATCGCGACCGCTTCCCCTGCGCCATCGTCAACGTCGACACGCTGCAGGCCGCCTTCGAAGACGGCGCGACCGTCACCCTCCAGGCCCTTGTCGCCAAGGGCCTCGCGGACCTACGCAAGGGCGGCGTCAAAATCCTCGGACGCGGCAAGATCTCCAAGAAGCTGTCGCTCGTGGCCAACGCGATTTCACACGGCGCACGGACCAAGATCGAGGCCGCAGGCGGCACCGTCGATATCATCTCCTCCGCGGCCGACACGCCCACGGTGGCGCCCGAGGAACCAGCGGCGCAAACCACCGAAGCGACAGGGCCGCCGGCCGACGTGATCGAGGCCCCAGCCGATGTGATCGAGCCCCCAGCCGACGTGATCGAGGCCCCAGCCGACGTGATCGAGGCCCCAGCCGATGTGATCGAGCCCTCAGCCGATGTGATCGAGGCCCCAGCCGAAGACGAAGATGAGGTGAAGTAGGTGGCCAGACCGATCGAAGCCTTTCGCAACGCGTTGAAGATACCCGAACTCAAGCGGCGCATCTTTTTCACGATGGCCATGCTGGCCGTGTACCGCCTCGGCGCCCACGTGCCCACGCCCGGCGTGGACGGGCGTGCCCTGGCCGACATGATCGGCCAGGCCGGCGGCCTGCTGGGCTTCTATGACATGTTCAGCGGCGGCGCGTTTCGCAATGCCACGGTCTTCGCGCTCGGCATCATGCCCTACATCAGCGCCTCCATTATCATGTCCCTACTGGTGGCCGTCGTGCCGGCCCTCGAGAAGCTCCAGAAAGAGGGGCATGAAGGGCAGAAGAAGATCACCGAATACACCCGCTACGGCACCATCGCACTGTGCATCGTCCAGTCCATCGGCATAGGCCTGTACCTGCAGCGCCTCGGCGCCGATATCGTGGCCAACCCCGGAATCCCATTCCTCTTGATGTGCATGATTTCCTTCACCACCGGCACCGCATTCATCATGTGGCTCGGGGAACAGATCAGTGAGTTCGGCGTCGGCAACGGCATCTCTCTGATCATCTTCACCAGCATCATCTCGCGAATGCCCAACGCCTTCTTCAATGTGATACGCATGATCCGCGACAACCAACTCAACATCTTCCAGGCCGGCGTTCTGATGATCCTCATGGTCGTCGTTATAGCCGGCGCCA
>Ga0272442_10012133_pt1 | contig 10443 bp, 4 predicted proteins | sample SSMForm2O_FD_200262 | JGI IMG/M metagenome (GOLD analysis project Ga0272442, IMG submission 200262) | Marine sediment archaeal communities from Little Sippewissett salt marsh, Falmouth, MA, United States - SSM-Form-2O | ecosystem: Environmental > Aquatic > Marine > Wetlands > Sediment ... | reverse complement strand
TCGAACCCACGCTACTGTGCCATATGCGTCTTCTGCTGTCTACTCCTCTTTTGCGAAAAAGTTTCGCCGCATCTTCTCTAGAACCCCGCCACCTGGCGGCTTTCCTCACTCATGCGTCAGGGCTGGCTGTCTGAGCGCGTTCGGCCGTGCGTCAACGAAGACCAGGGCGCCGCTCGCCTTGGCGCTTGATTCGCGTACGATGCGGTTGCCGCTGCCCATCAGGGAGGATGATACGCCGCCGGGAAGGTCGATTGATGCGACGACTTTCCCCGACTTCAATTCGATGCACAGCAGCTTTGAATCGGTCTGCGCATAGACGTGACCGTTCATGATAACGCTGCAGCACACGCCGCTCTTCTGGCCCATGCTCCAGGCTTTCTTTGCGCTCTGTGGCGTGATGCGGAACGCGGTGATGCCGGCGCCCGGTGAGCCGTCGCAAACCAGGTAGTCTTCGCAGAGGGCGGGGGCATTTCCCTGATGCAGTCCAGGGATCTCCCAGAGCACCCGGCCGGTCTTGGGCTCCACGCAGACAGAGCGTGTCCCGCCGACCGCGACGAAATATTCCTTGCCCTTATGGCGCCAGCGGCCCGGAGTGGTGAACCAGCCGAGACAGTCGTCTATCTTCCAGAGCCGTCTGCCGGTGAACCTGTCGAAGCCGACCATGCCGTTGTTCTGTATGCGCTGGCCGCCCTGGTACATCACGTGGTTGTTGCACGCGACCACGCCGTCGGCGACCATGGCGCAGCCGCCGAAATCACGGTTCAGCGATACGCTTGTGTTGTTCTTCCGAGCCCACATTCTCATGAACTCGAACGTCTCCGCCCGGCTGCCCACGTCAGACTGCCAGACCGGGTCACCGGTCATTGCGTCTACGGCGAAGACTTTCCCGGCAGTTCCCACTGCATAGCACATGGGACGGCCCGGCCCGATCGATACCACGGGCGTCAGATGCCCGCCGCTCTTCTCAGACCCGGCCCCGATCTTGCGGTAGCTGACGCCCTGTTCCTTGAACGCCGTTCGCCACAGGGACCAGCCCGTGGTTGTGTCCAGGCAGTGGAACACGTCGTCCGCGTCGACCCGCCAGTAGTCCCGGTTCTCGGGAGTGGGGTCCTTGCGTTTCTTCCGGCTGGCGATGGCCTGGGCGATGGCGCGCTCGTTGTAATACGAGCCGCTTGGCACGTAGTAGAAAGTGTAGATTCGATCGTGTGCGATCAGCGGGCTGGCGAACCCGCCGCCGCGTAGCGGCCAGCTCGGCCGGGCCGTCGGAACATAGTCTGTGCTGCGCCAGACCAGGCGCATATCCTTCAGGGAGTTGACCATCGGCCGGGACGGGGGCGGCGTAGAGGCGCTTCCATCACTGCCGCGCCACGCCGAGAAGCTGCTGCCTGGCGCCAGCCGGTTTGCTGCGGCGGGGGCGGCGGGCTTCTTCTGAACGTGACCCGATACCGTGCCTGATACCGCGATCTTCTTGCCGCTGTCATTCGCGCCGTCTTCGGAAAGCGGCGCCGTGTAGCCGCACTTGAACGTGCCGGACAGCTTGCCGCCGTTGACACGGACATCGAGCGTGTACCTGCACACCGTCGGTCCAAGATGGTTGCCCAGCACCACCGGGATTCGGACATCGCCCTTGAGTGCCGTGCGGTCGATCTTCAACCCGGATACATCCACGGAATGGACCAGGCAGTTCAGCGCGGGTGTTGTGGCAAAGGGATCACGTTTCCAGATTGGTCCGTTATCGAACGGGACCGTCAATACCGTGTAGTCGCACAGTGTTGCAGAGTCTGGCGACGAGAAAGACAGGACCGCCAGTCCGCTGTCGTTCGGGTCGGCCCGTTTCACGACAGCATGGGTCAGCGGGTCCATGCCCGGATACTTGGGCGGGGCCGCCTTCTTGGCCGATTCCGCCAGCTTTTCGAGAAAAGAGTCCGGCGGGATAAGAATGTCCGCCCCGGGCTCCATTCTGTAGACACTCACGTGTACCCCGTTGCCCGGGGCCGGCAGCGCCACGTGCGGTCTATCTTCCTTCGGAGCCGCCGCGGAGCGGTACCAGCCGTCCGCCCGGATGCCGGGGTTGATCCGGGCCAGGTAATTGCAGATCGTGCGGCGGCCCGGGGGGGGGAGGCGTTTGTAGCCGGGAAATGCCCTGGTAACCAGGTCCGCCAGCGTTTCGTCTTCCTTCATCTTCAGGAGCCGTCCGGAAGCGGGGATGGCAAGAAGCACCTCGGCAATGCCTTCCGCATCGTTGCGCGCGCCGCGTTTGATCAGTACCTCCGCGTAGTGCCGGCGCAGTGCGTCCTTGAACGGCTCCGGTGTTTTGCTCGCGGCAATGGCCTTCTCGATCACCTCGAAGCCGTTGTAGGCGTCGATCACCTGGTTGTAGTATTTTCCGACCAGGTGCGGATGGTTGCTGTTCCAGCCCTTGACCATGAGAGCCATGCCCTCCACCATCTTGCGCACGGTCGCCGCTTCCATGTCGAGGTCGGGGAACGTGGTGGAGAGGTACTTGCGGATGGCCGTCTCGTGTGCCGGAACCGTCCTGCCGGGGAACGTGATGGGCGCGGAATCGCCGTACCAGCTCAGCTTCACGTGCGGCAGCTTCCTGTATTCTCCGTCCGCACAGGGCGCACGGCCGGCAAGTGCGAGCAGAAGCATAACGCTGTGCAGGCCGCGCCGCAGGCCCGGCCCTGTCCTGACAGTGCAGGTGGTCTCTCGCCGGATGCTCTTCACACTAAAGACTATGTCACCAGTTCAGCTGTCCTTTCAAACGAATTCCGGCAGGGTTTCGTGATGCGGAGAGGAATCGAGTTGACGGTTTCCGTCGATTTGGCCCACTCTGTTCCTTGTATGGGCAGACCCAACATAGTTGTATGTCTGTGCGACCAGATGCGGACGTTCGAGGCGGGCTGCTACGGGCATCCAATCGTGCGAACTCCGGCGATCGATGCTCTTGCGGAGAACGGCGTGCGGTTCGAAGTGGCGGTCAGCAACAACCCCGTGTGCACGCCCGGGAGATCGTGCCTGATCAGCGGACAGTACAGTCGGACATGTACCGGGCGTATAGGCAATGAAACCGACGAGGCGCCCGCTTACGACAGGCCGCGTTTCCCATCACGCGTCCTGCCGGAAGTGCTCCGCGACAACGGCTACAGGACAGCGCTGATCGGGAAATGGCACATCGGCTCGCATCCGGGACTGATGGGCTTCGACGAGTACACCTATCCGAAGTTCCATCATCTCAATAAATACCAGATGTACTTCGACGAGACTCACCGCGGCTTCAATGTGCCCGGCTACGCCGAGGACTTCAACCAGCGGAAGATGGGCGAGCTCCTGGAATCGATGAAGGGAAACGATCAGCCGTTCTTCGCGTTCTACAACATCGCAACGCCGCATATGCCGTTCTTCGATGTCCCGCCGGAATACCAGGAGATGTACGCCGGCGAGGAGGTCCCGTTGCGCGAGAACGTTACCATCGATGGCGAGCCGGCCGGCAACCCGGAGTGGACGGGCGGCACGCACTGGTGGGAGGTCTACATGTGGGCCGAACTGGCATACCAGCTCAGGGTGGGGATGAAGCTGCCGGACGATTTCACGATCAGGGACCTGTACGCGCGCTACTGCGGGATGGTGTCATACACCGATCATCACGTGGGGCTGCTGATGGACCAGCTGCGCGAACACGGGCTCGAGGAGAACACGATCGTGGTGTTCACCTCGGACCACGGCGACATGATGGGGTCGCATCACCGGTACAACAAAGACCAGCTTTGGGAAGAGGCAATTCGCGTGCCGATGATCTTCCGCTGGCCGGCGAAGCTGCCTCGCCGCGTTGCGGATAAGCAGGTGGCGTCACTCATCGATGTGATGCCGACTGTCCTTTCGGCGGCCGGGATCGAGGTTCCGGGAGATGTCCAGGGACAGGACCTGGTGCCGGTTCTTACGGGGGAGCACGCCGAGCTCGACAGGAACATGGCTTTCATCGAAACCTCGAACTGGAAGATCGGTGTTCGGACACCGACGGCGCTCTACGGTATGCAGCTCGAGCGAACGGAGCATCGCGAGGTGGACGGCGTAAGGCTGACTGTGCCGGCCAGGGAGATTGCCGACGAGCGTCTCGTGCACTTCGACTGCACGAAGGACCCCTTCCAGGTAAACAACCTGGCTTCGACGGAGGCTGACCACGCGGACGGCCTGCGGCAAGCCCTGGTTGACTGGAACGCCAAGACGCCCTGGCTCGAGCGGCCGGTGGAGAAAGATGTTGCTACAAAACGCGGGCATGCTACAATAGGTTGAGGGATGTAGTGAGAGCGACGACCTACTTAGTGTTGGCGATTGTGCTGGTCCTGGTAGGGTTCGGCCTCGCCGGCGATACGCCGGTCAGCGTGACGCCGGTGCCGGCGGCTTCAGGGTCGATGTGTGATCCGCAGGATTTTCGCCGTCTCGACCCTCTCATCCTGTCTCCCGGCCAGTCGATCACCTTCTTCACCGGCACCACGAACGACATGCCGTACGTGGACGGCGGCGGGTTCAACATGGTCACCGGCCAGGTTGCAGAGTCTGAAAGCGGCGAGGTCCGCCTGGCGGCGTTCTGTTTCAGCCGGATAAGCATCGCGAGCAATGTCTCGATCACGGTCACGGGCGATCTCGGACTGGTGCTGTTGTCCAGGACGAAGATTGAGCTTGGATCCGAACTGAATGCGGACGGCAGGAATGTTCCCTCGAGGACCGTCCCCGGCGCGGAGGGGGGGCCGGGCGCCGAGGACGGTGAGTCCGGTGTGTCTTACAGGAGCAACCCCCCGGGCGAAACGCGCGGGAATGGGAGTGATGGCCTCGGCCACACGCATACGGGGACCACAGAGCCGGGGTCCGGCCGTGGCGGCGGCGGCGGATCGACGGTGACCACCGGCGGGACCGGCGGCAGCTATGGTGGCCGCGGCGGGATTGGGGCCGGCGGCAATACCCAGACCGTGGCGGCGGTGTACGGCGATCTCATGGTCGCCGACCTCTTTGGCGGAAGCGGCGCGTCGGGCGCCCGCAGCACCAGCGCTCAAGAGCCGGGCATGGGCGGCGGCGGGGGAGGGGGATCGGTCTCGCTGGTGGCCAATAGCATCATTCACGTGAAAGCCGGTGGGAGCATCAGTGCATCCGGCGGCGCGGGTGGTGATGCGGTCCACGGCGACGCTAACGGCGGCGGCGGGAGCGGCGGCGGGATCCTTTTGGTGGCGCGGACCGTGATCCTGGAGGGTACACTGAGCGCAACGGGCGGGCGCGGGGGAGACGGCGAGGGCAAGTATTATGGCGGCGGTGGCGGCGGTGGCGGGCGGATCGCGCTGTACTCCGACGACAGCTACGGCGGACCCGGCCAGATCAATCCAGGCGAGGCCGAGCCGATACCGAACGTGTATGTCGGCGGCGGCCGCGGGGGCACGAACGAGTACAGCCGGCCCAGTCCCGGCTTCCCGGGCTCGGCCGGTACCTTCTATGACGGCCGCCGTCCCACCTTCATCGAGAAGGGAGTCGTGATTACGGTGCTCTGATTGCTCCTCTTTCTTACTGCACCAGTAAGAACAGACACTCAAAACAGAGCCGCGGACGAGTTCTTTGACCCTGCGGGACGCTCACGGTTGCGTGACGGTGACGCGATAGAAGCGCTGGGCGTCGGCCGGCGGTAGGTCGCAACGCAACGATGCTCCGGTTCCTGTTATGTTGTTCGATATGACTTGCCAGGAGTCCGGGGCGGTAAGGTCATCTGTATACCACACGCTGTATTGGCGGCCCGCAACCGAAACCCAGGATAGATTGGCCGGACCGAAGTCTGCGATCTGCAGATTGGACCTGGGATCGAGGGGGTCGGTTCCGGCGATAAACTCGCCGATGTTGGTCAGTTTGTCACCATCAGTATCAGCTGTCGCATCGGCGGATAGCCATGGGCTAAGACCGTAGACCAGTTCCCAGTAGTCGTTCATCCCGTCGAGATCACGGTCGATGGGTTCGGACACCGGGTTACTCAATCCAGGCGTACCGTTCGTGCTGATGCTGGCCTGCCAGTTGGCGGGGTCATCACCGAATAGTCCCGGCCAGATACGTTCCAGTGAAGCGCCAGTTCCGTCGGCGGCAGTCGGCCATCTGCCGGCATCATCATACTCAACCCTGTCCACATCAACCATGGGCACAACCGGCAAGCCTTGTTCGTCCAGGGTTGGGCCGTCCGGTCGTCTGAGCGCTATTGATTCACCGCCGTTGTTGAGTTTGCCCGGGTACGGTCCGACAATACCTATCTCAGCGGGAATCGAGTATCTGCCTCGGAACAAGGTCGGGTCAGTACGAACAACCAGTAGCAGACCGTTAGCAGGAATCGTTAGATCAGTAGGAAACGAATACCCTATGCCGCTGATACTCCAGGTATTGGTGGGGTGTGCGGGATCGAACAGCGGCACCGCGGAGTCTGTAATGTTGAGCAGTTCGATATACTCGTCGCCATCGCCGGGCGGATGGTACATCAACTCATTCAGAACCACCGGTCCGACTAGAACGGGGGCATTGCGAATGTCACCGATTGTATCTTCGGTTCGCGCGACGAACCGCTCGTCGCCAATACTGTTGCGATGCAGGCCGAAAGTCACATCCCGGAACTGTGCGCCAAAAGTGAAGCCGTGGCTGTAGCCGAGTAAATCACCATTGAGATCAGCGGCAAACACGTATATAGCGTCGCCCAACGCTGACAGAGCAAAGCTGCCTGGTTGTCCTGGGGCGGTATTGAAATCGTCCTCATCTAAGACGATAACGTTTTGCGGCGGTATGGTGGTGCCGAACGGGATGCGAAACTTCTTGGGGTCCGACAGCTCGTCGCTAAGGTACCAGCCGCCGACATGTGCGGTGGTATCGTTCGGGTTGGCGAGTTCGACGGCATCAAGCGCGGGAAGGTCCGTGTGCGTGAGTGCTTCGCTGATAATCACATCGACCAGCGGTGGTTGGGCTGGGTCGTCAACGCCGGGCGAGCCGCCGATAGCAGTGCTGCACCGCCAGTAGTCGGCGGAACTTGGGTTGCCTTCACCGGTGGGATCGGCGGCCACAAGCGAGAAGCCGGCGCCATCAGCAGCGATGGGCCATAGCGAAGCGGTTTCGAACCGGAAGCTGATGAGTTCGGTTCTCTCGTGTGACGAGAGAGTGATTCGTTCACCGTTGTTGTTCAGAGACCCGACGAACCCGCCAAACAATGGTGCATCGGGATAGCGATCCCTATAGAGCCGTTGATTACTGGCGAGAACCAGCAGCTTGCCGGGCAGCAGTACAGTATTCTCGGGAAATCTAAACCGGATCCCATCCGTGAACATGAGGCCGGAGCAGTCCAGAGTGTTTGACCCGGTGTTCTTGAGTTCAATAAATTCGAAATCACGTTTTTCAGGACGGACAACGAACGTTCGGTCGGCCGGCACAACCTGCTTGCCTTGGCTTGCACTTGACCAGCGCAGGATCGCATGGCCGGCCCCGCCGCTCTTCTCGTAGCGCACAAGTAGGCGACACGGTTGATCCGCTTCAAGCTCAACAGACAAAGAGAACTCGGCATTGGTCTCTGACTGCACGAGTGTCTCGCCGGCAATACTCAGCTCTATCTGTTTGCACTCGACATCAACATAGAACGTGTACAACTCAGTGTATTCGGGCACCAGATAACCGTCCCAGACTATCTTGAAGCTCTTCGGATTGACCCCTGTTGCCGGCGCGTTCGTGCCCCAGTCGAAATCCAGCCTGGCATCGACACGGTTGGTGACATACGATTCGTTGCGATTCGTGTCTACGGTTATGTACATGCCTGCCAGGCCCTGATAGGTCGTCACATCGGCAACAGCGGCCGGATGGTACATGACCTCGGTTATCTTGAGTTTGCTGAGATCCTGCTCGAACCTGAAGAGTGCTTCTTTCAAGGGGCTCCAAGCGGTGCCCTGCCTGAGTCGAGTCTTGAGCAGAACGGTATCGCGGATATTGAGTTGTGCGCTGTTGTCGGTAGTTGCGACTGCATCCGGTGACACAGCACCACCGGGCAGTCGGGGATCGGTGCCGTTGGTTGTGTAGTAGAGGCTGGCCGAACTCATGCCGGGCGGTTGTGAGATGGTGACACTGACGGTCTGCTGATGGAACTGGCCGCCATCAGGTTCGATGCTCGGCGCGTCCATCGGGTAATAGTCGCGATCACGCAGCATGTTTCGAAAGACTCCTGACCGTGTCCGGACAGGCTGTATGTAACCTTCAAGCAGTACGGGTTCTGGAAACTCGTTGTGGTATCTGGCAACAGCCGGCCAACGGCCGGGCCATACTTCTGCTATCATTTGGTGGATAATGCCCTCGGACCGGTTGGTTACGAGTGTGCCGTCTCCGAAGAGGTGCTTGTGGATGCGGTCCGCCACCCTAATCCTGAACTCCTCGTTCGCGTAAAGGTTATCGAACAGCTTTGGCTCGCACATAAAATTCGTTGTCGCAGCGCCGTACTTGATATAGTACATGTCGCTCTCTACGTCCCAGGGAAAGAACCGTACGGGGATTCCCTGTCTCGAACAGCGGATCTCGTAGTCTTCTGTGAACCACAATTGGTGTCTGACGTAGTTGTTGAGTAGCCAGAAGTCGATGTACTGGTCCAAATCTATCAGGGACGCAACTTCGTTGTAACGTTCAGGCTCGTGCAGCCGATCGTATGCATCCAGCTCCGGAAACCCGTAGAGCCGTCGTTTGCCACCATCCCAGTCGTCTTTGTCGCCGCCATAGTGTTCAGCGCCGAACCCGCGAGTGCCTTTCTCTGTCACGTGATAGACGCCCCAGTACATTGCATTGATGTACACGTGCATGTAGGTTCCCACCTGGCCGTCACCGCTCATCCCATATTGCAGGCGGTCGACCCATTCGTCTAGGAACTTGTCTGTTTCTACACTGTTCAGGCGCAGGCTGTCGAACGACTCAACGTGCCCGTATGGAATCAATGGATACTTCAGGGTGCCAGGTCCGTACTCGGATCTGAACAGCACGTTAAGAGGCTTCTTGGGCAGCCCAGCCGTTGAGGCGCCCGCGATCTCGAACCCGCATGTCACTTGGATATCGGGTCTGCTGCCGGCATTGAAAACCTCAAAACTGCAGAGTCGTTCCCAGTCCTGCCCCCATGGATCGTCACCGGACAGATTAGCCATGATGCCGGCACCGGAACTGAATATGCCGCTTGGATCAGCTACCAGCGAGAGACAGGGCAGGGCTTTGAGGTCGTTTGTAATGGTGTCGAGGTGATCGTCAACCACGTTCTGCCTCATTGCGGTTGAATACCAGCCGTGCGTTGGTGACGGCGGAGTACTCATGGCTTGACTAGGTTGTCGGATAACATCGGCCAGGAATACGTAGGTATGAGTGATTGTCGTGCTGTTGGTCATGCCGGTCTTGACGGCTATGGCGCGAAGCGGCGTTGTGGTTGTGATGCTAACGTCAATTGGCGCAATACCGCCGGATCCGTGGGTTGTCGACGGCCAGGTGCCGTCGGTTGTGTAGCGAATCTCCGCTCCGGGCGTATCGCAGGTAAGCGTGACAGTGAAGGGGGCCTGATAGAACCCGCGCTCTGCACTGAACTCCGGGTCAGCCACTGTGGCGGCAAGCGTCCGCCCGGAAACCGCGAAAAGACCTCCGGTCAGTACAGCAGCAAGGAATAGCCCGGTTTTATGGGCTGATTCTGATGAAGAAAGCATGTTCTTGTGCAGGATTCTCGTACGACCAGCGCTCGTACGCCACGCTCAGTTGTTAGATACTCGTTTGTGCGCAGACACTGCGTAAACACTGTCAGACGAGGAATGTGACAGAATTGGGGGCGATTTGGGATTTGGGAATGCCTGCCAGCTCGATGGTTAGCCAGCATTTCGCACCGAATCTCGCAGCGAGAGCGAGGAGAGTGCCGTCAGGATTGGGCGAAATGGTGAATTGCCGGTGAAACCGTATAGGCCATGGAGACAACGAGTTCTGTGATTTCGAGCATTGTCGGCGGGCGACCGGTCTTGCCTCTGCGCCCGGGACCGTCGAACTTCCTGGCAACCAGCTCCTGTGCTATTTCAGGATGGTCTCGGCGTATGGTCTCAGCAAAGGACGAATGCTACTGGAAGAGCCCGGCATCTGCAGCATTTTCAGGCGCGGACAGGTTCTTGACCCTACGGGCGGGGCTTCACTCGCAACCGCTGAAGTGTCTTACCTGGCCGAACGGCCGTTGGTCAACGCGGCCGTTGGCTGGAAACGTGATTGAACAGACTCCCACGCGTGCTATATTTCCCTCATGAAGCCCATGGTTTACGTCGAGACAACCGTTGTCAGTTACCTGACGGGTCTCACATTCCGCACATCTAAGGACAGATTTCTTCGCGACATAACGCGTTGCGCATAAGTTAGTTACGTTCGTTTTGGATCTTCAGCGCACGTGCAGTT
>Ga0272442_10012131_pt1 | contig 10446 bp, 8 predicted proteins | sample SSMForm2O_FD_200262 | JGI IMG/M metagenome (GOLD analysis project Ga0272442, IMG submission 200262) | Marine sediment archaeal communities from Little Sippewissett salt marsh, Falmouth, MA, United States - SSM-Form-2O | ecosystem: Environmental > Aquatic > Marine > Wetlands > Sediment ... | reverse complement strand
ATGCAACCATTAAAATGGCTCTTTATAAGCATCAAATGATCAAAGAAAAGGAGTTATTGAATAGACGGCTTTTTCAAGCACAAAAATTAGTAGACATTGGCCGGTTAACCGGAGGTATTGCCCATGATTTTAATAATATGCTTACAATTATCAGTGGGTATTCGGAAATGGCGATCTCTGTAGTTGACAAGTCCCTTCCGTTATATCATGATTTAATAGAAATAAAGAAGGCAACCGTTCAATCAGCCAGACTCACCCGTCAACTTCTCCTATTCAGCAGGAGCCAATCTTTCGAGTATTCAAATATAAACATCAATGAGATTATACAGGAATCGATAAAATTATTCGGACGTGTTCTATGTGAAAATATCGTGATTGAAACAAGGCTTCAGGAAGAAGTCTGGGAGATTTGGGGTGATTTGTGTTCATTTGAACAGTTGCTTATGAACCTTGCAATTAATGCGTCAGATGCAATGATTCATGGAGGAGGACTTGAAATAAAAACTGAAAATACAATTGTTGATGAAGCAAATTTTTATGAAAATCCTCATTTTGTGCCTGGTCGGTTTGTTCTATTGTCAATAACAGATAATGGTGCGGGTATGAATGAGTTCACATTGAGCAAAATATTTGACCCATTCTTTACATCAAAAGAGGCAGGGCATGGCACTGGATTAGGCCTGTCAGTTGTTCATGACGTTGTGGAAAATCATAAAGGCTGGATTAATGTAGAAAGCAAACCCGGCAAAGGGACAAAATTTTCTATTTATTTTCCGGCAACCGATCAACGACTTGATAAAGCAAAAGACGAAATTAAATCATGGGAAGATTTGAAAGGCCATGGTGAACAAATTTTATTCGTTGAGGATAATGAAGGAGTCAGACAATTTGCAGTCACCTTACTCCGGGAATATGGTTATCGCGTTATTGAAGCAGAAACAAGACAAAAAGCATTAATGTTATTTGAAAGAGAAAACAAGAATATTCACCTTCTCTTTTCTGATATTATTCTCCCAGATGGGAATGGTTTTCAAATTGCTGAAGAAATGCAATCTCAAAATAAAAATATTCACATTCTCTTGAGCAGCGGATATAGTAATGAAGGTATCAATCAGAATCTGTTTCATGAAAAAAATTATGGATTCATAGAAAAGCCTTATAATATATCAGAGATGCTTAAAGCTGTTTCCAACTCTTGTCATGCGAATTAAATATTATGAATTTACAACATTAAAACATGAAAGGTAAATTGTAATTTTTCAGAATTTCGAACGGCAAACAGAAACATAAAAATATAATAGTTGCCATTTTATAAATCGAAGACGGCTCTATATCGTGTAAATAATGTCATTAGTGGAGGATCCGATGAAAGAGTTTATTGAATATCTGGTTAAATACCTGGTTGAAAAACCTGAGGAGATTCATATTAACAAAATTGTCGGGAACAGTACAGTTTTACTTGAATTACATGTCGGAGATGGAGATATGGGAAAAGTCATTGGAAGGAGAGGTCAAACCGTCCGATCTCTGCGTACCCTGTTAACAGCATCTACAGCCAAACAGGGCAAACGATTTATTCTGGAAATACTGGACAATAGAAAGGGGAAAACTGTTCTGCCACCTATAAAAAGAGTAAATGATTTATCTTTAACTTCATCGACAAATTTTAAAACCGAAAGGAAGTAAAACATGAAAATTTACATCGGCAATCTATCACAAAATATTACTGATGAGGATCTAAAAAAAGTATTTGAAACTTTTGGACAGATCACATCAGTCAATGTAATCAAGGACAAATACACGAACAATTCCCGGGGTTTTGCATTCATCGAGATGGCCTCAGACAAAGAAGGACAGGCGGCGATCGATGGTTTAAATGGCAAGGATTTAAAAGGAACACCGCTTACTGTCAATGAAGCCCGTACACAAAAAGGAAAGCCGAGAAACAGATGAAAAGAATTCCAGTTATCGACAACTTGGCATAATCAGTCATCAGGATTCCATCTGATTGTTAAACCAACACCATGGAAATCAGATGGAATCAACCTGGTGATTTTTACACGGTTTTAATTGTATTCATCATTTTAATTCGATGAGGAGGTTGTGATGCCCGGAAAAATCATCCACGTGGGCAATGAAACGATTGAGTTACCCGCTATCAAAAATATCTGGATTAAGTTGGCAATCATTGGGATTGCAGTCATTTGGCTGTTAATTTCCGCTATTTACACTGTGGGCGCCGATGAAGTGGCTGTGATCCAGCGCTTTGGAAAATACATGCGCACAACCACTCCCGGACTTCATTCCAAAATACCGTTTGGCGTGGAAACGGTGAAAAATGTTAAAGTGCAGCGCGTGTTCAAGGAAGAATTCGGTTTTCGCACCATACAGGCGGGGATTAACAGCAAGTATTCCACTAAGAGTTTTATAGGAGAATCGCTCATGCTCACAGGTGATCTGAATTCCGCCGTGGTGGAGTGGATAGTACAGTACCGGGTGAAGGATCCGGTAAATTATCTGTTTCACGTGCGAAACGTCGTGGAGACCCTGCGTGATGCTTCCGAGTCTGTGATGCGTGAAGTTGTTGGAGATCACAGTGTGGATGAAGTCATCGTTTTGAGCCGACAGGATATCGAAGTGCTGGCACAAAATGCCACTCAAAAGTTGCTGGATGAATTTGAAACGGGAATCGACATCGTAACCATTAAACTGCAGGATGTGAATCCGCCTAAAACTGTACAACCGGCTTTTAATGAAGTAAATGAAGCCCGGCAGGAAAAAGAGCGAATTATCAACGAGGCTCTGGAAGCGTACAACAAAGTGGTCCCCCAGGCAAAGGGACAGGCGGAGCAAACCATCCGGCAGGCGGAAGGTTATGCTGTCAATCGGGTGAACCGGGCCAAAGGCGATGCTGATAATTTTCTGGCAGTCTGGGCGGCCTATAATACGGCAAAAGACGTCACACGGCGCAGGCTCTATCTTGAAACCCTGCTCGAAATCCTGCCCAAATTGGAAAAAATTTACATGATTGATGAACAGCAAAAAGGATTTATTCCCCTGCTGCAGTTACAGGCGAAGGAGGTGGCAAAATGAGAAAGAAAATTATTGTTGTCGGCATGCTTGCTGTTGCAGTGCTGTTTTTACTGGGATCGATCTTTTATACAATAGATGAAACCGAACAGGTCATTATTCTGCAATTCGGTAAACCTGTGGGCGCTCCCATTAAAGATGCCGGGTTGCATATAAAACTGCCTTTTATTCAAAATGTAACCCGCTTTGACAAACGCGTTCTGGAATGGGACGGAGATGAAAACCAGATTCCTACTTCCGATAAGAAATATATCTGGGTGGATACATTTGCCCGCTGGCGTATCGTGGATCCGCTTAAGTTTTATCAATCGGTGAACAATGAGAGAAATGCCCACAGTCGTCTGGATGACATAATCGACAGCGCAACACGAAATTACGTATCTGAAAATCTTTTAATTGAAGCCGTCAGAAACAGCAATCGTGAATTGCAGATCACCATTGAAGAAGCCGAAGGTTTCGGATTAGAAAGTGTGGCACAGAAAATTGAAAAAGGTCGTAAACAGATTACAAAATTAATTCTGTTGAAAGCCGCTGAAACCGTGCCACAGTATGGTATCGAACTGTTGGACATGCGGATCAAACGCATCAATTATATTGAAGAAGTCCGTCTAAAAGTCTATGAAAGAATGATATCTGAACGTCAGCGTATCGCGGAAAAATTCCGTTCCGAAGGAGAGGGAAGGAAGGCTGAAATTGATGGCGAAAGAGAAAAAGAACTGCAGCGAATCACGTCGGAAGCCTACCGTACCGCGCAGGTGATCAAAGGCAGGGCTGATGCTGAAGCGACCAGAACCTACGCTGCGGCCTATAACAGGGGCCCGGAATTTTATGCATTTCTCAAGACTTTGGAAACGTACAAAAATACACTCAACAATAACAATGCAACTTTAATTTTAAATACTGACAGCGATTTTTTGCATTATTTGAAAAGCATTGAAAGGTGAGCAGGAATCCGGACGTGATAAAGCCTGTTACACTTCTCCTGCTGACATGAATTGGAACAGGTATGACAGCCACAACTGATTACTTGAATCATGAGAGAGTTGTAATTTTGTCCGGTTTTAGCAGCAATTGCATTACCCCGATTAAATATTTTTGAAAGGACGGCATAAAATGAAACCCAAAATCATCTTCAGTGTGATACTGGCAGGTTTCGCACTTCTCTTTATCATCCAAAATATTTCAGTGATAGATATCCGTTTTATGTTCTGGACACTCTCCATATCCAACGCATTGCTAATGATATTACTCTGCCTGACCGGATTGATTTTGGGATGGCTGCTACATAGCTATTCAATGCATAATAGAAAATAAAATTTCAGCCCCAGGGGTACAGTTTCAACATGAATTCAATATCTACAAATTCAAAGCTCAACCGTATAGCTTTCATCGGCAATTATTTGCCGCGTCAGTGCGGCATCGCTACATTCACAACCGACTTGTGTGAGGCTATCGCATCTGAATTTAGCGATATAACGTGTATTGCAGTGCCGGTAAATGATATTAAGGCAGGGTATGCCTACCCTCGGCGTGTTCGATTTGAGCTGTCGGAAAAGGACATTAAATCATATCGCCGTGCTGCCGACTTTTTAAATATCAACAACGTAGACATTACGTGTCTGCAGTTCGAATACGGCATCTTTGGCGGACGCGCCGGAGGTCATATCCTAACGCTCTTGAAAGAATTGCGCATGCCCATCGTCACAACGCTTCATACCATTCTTCATGAACCCAATGCGGATCAGAAACGGGTCCTTGAACAAGTGGCCGCGCTGTCCGATCGTCTCGTGGTTATGAGTGAAAAAGGTGCGGGATTCTTACAGGATATCTATGGTGTACAGCCGGAGAAAATTGATTTTATTCCCCACGGTATTCCTGACATACCGTTTGTAGATCCAGTCTTCCACAAAGACCTGTTTGGTGTGGAAGGCAAAATGGTATTACTCAGCTTTGGCCTCCTTTCAAAGAACAAGGGTATTGAGACTGTAATCAATGCCCTTCCCGCCATTGTCGACCGTTTTCCAACAGTTGTCTACATTGTCCTCGGCGCCACACATCCGAACGTCATCCTGCATGAAGGCGAAACGTATCGTTTGTCTCTGCAATTGTTGGCGCATAAAAAGGGTGTGGAGAGCCATGTTGTTTTTTACAATCGTTTTGTCAGTTTGGAGGAACTCGTTCAGTTCATAGGTGCCGCCGACATTTACATTACGCCCTATCTTGACATAGCGCAGATTACCTCAGGCACCCTGGCTTATACGGTCGGGGCGGGCAAGGCCGTAATCTCTACACCTTATTGGTACGCGGAAGAGATGCTGGCTGAAGAACGGGGCGTGCTTGTGCCGTTCAGTGATCCGAAAGCATTGGCCGAGCAAGTAATAGAGTTGCTGAACAATGAATCCAAACGTACCGCCATGCGCAAGCGTGCCTATCTCTTCGGGCGCAACATGGTATGGCCGCAGGTCGCGCGCCGTTATATGGAAAGTTTTAATAAAGCCCGCGTCGAACGGCGGCATTTCGTTCCACCGGGTTTTGCCGCCAGAGCGCTGGATAAATATCCCGGCGAATTACCGCCACTTAAGCTTACTCATCTGCTCAATATGACGGACACAACCGGTATGATTCAACATGCTACATTCATCGCGCCCAAATATGATGATGGCTATTGCATTGATGACAACGCTCGAGCCTTAATTGTGAGCACGTACATGGCAGAATTAGAAATGGGAACCGGCGAATCTGCAAGCCTGACAATCCGATATCTTGCTTTTATTAATTTTGCCTTTAATGAAAAGACCGGCCGTTTTCGTAATTTTATGGACTACCAACGGAATTGGCTGGAAAAAAGCGGGTCGGATGACTGTCACGGCCGCACATTGTGGGCTTTAGGAACGCTGTTGGGCCGCACAAACCAGCCGATCCTCCAAAGTTTGGCCGGCTGGTTGTTTGAACAAGCCTTGCCCGCTATTCTCAAAACAACCAGTCCGCGCGCCTGGGCATTTACGCTCATTGGTATCAATCAGTATCTACTACGTTTTGAGGGTGATCGCCGCGCCAATCAGATTCGGACTGAATTGGCCGGGCGTCTGATGGGCCTGTACAAGTTGAGCCGGTCATATGACTGGCGCTGGTTCGAAGGTGAGCTCAGCTATTGCAATGCTGCCCTGTCGCACGCCATGATCATATGCGGTGAACAGATCCCCAATAAAACTATGACCGAGATAGGACTGGAGTCGCTCAAATGGCTGTCTGACCTTCAGCGATCCAAGCCAAGTGGCGGTCACTTTGTTCCTATCGGTTCTAACGGTTTTTATAAGAAAAACGGTGAGCGCGCCAGATTTGATCAACAACCGGTTGAAGCGCAAGCCATGGTTTCAGCCTGCCTGGAGGCCTACCGAACGACAGGTGATGAATCCTGGCATAAAGAAGCCAGACGAGCTTTTGAATGGTTCCTGGGCCGCAATGACTTGAATCTCTCTCTTTACGATCCGACAACCGGAGGCTGTCAGGACGGCTTACATTCTGATCGCATCAATGAGAACCAGGGCGCAGAGTCAACACTGGCCTTTCTCCAAACTTTGCTGGAACTACGCCTGTCTCAAAACTCTTTATCAGTAATGGAATCTAAATACAATGAATCAACAATATCCTGAACTTTTTATCCGCCATAAGCAGAATCCTATTCTGACTGCCGCCGATTGGCCGTATCCAATCAACAGCGTATTCAATGCAGGTGCCACATTGCTGACTGATGGAACGACATTGCTTCTATGCCGCGTGGAAGATCGGCGGGGACTTTCTCACTTTTGCGCTGCCCGTTCAGCTAATGGCATTGATGGCTGGCAGATTGATCCTCGGCCGACACTGTCACCTGATCCACAAAATTTCCCCGAAGAATTATGGGGCATTGAAGATCCGCGTATAACGTTCGTTGAAGAATTAAATAAGTACGTCGTCATTTATACCGCTTTCACTCGAGATGGGCCCGGAGTTGCTCTGGCGCTAACAGAAGATTTTCGTGCTTTCGAGCGTTCTGGTGTAATAATGCCACCCGATGATAAAGATGCAGCCTTTTTCCCAAAACGTATTGATGGTAAGTGGGCAATGATACATCGACCTGTAAGCGCGGCGAGAGCGCATATGTGGATTTCCTATTCACCGGACCTGAAAAATTGGGGTAAACATATTTTAATGATGAATGCCCGGAAAGGGGCATGGTGGGATGCAAATAAAATTGGGCTATCACCCCCTCCTATTGAAACGCCGGAAGGTTGGTTGGTGATTTATCATGGGGTCAAGCAATCATGCGCCGGATGTATTTACAGACTAGGCCTGGCGCTGTTTGATTTGGAAAAACCTGAAATTCTTATTAAGCGCGGGGACGAATGGATATTTGCTCCGCAAGAACCTTACGAGCTAAATGGTGATGTTGGGAGGGTTGTGTTTCCAGGCGGATACACGATGGGACCGGACGGTGATACTATAAATTTATATTATGGCGCAGCAGACACCTGCATTGCCTTAGCCACAGGTAGTATCAAGGAGATGCTTATGTGGCTTTATCGAAAATGATAGAATTTCTCATGCCTCAAATAAAATGAAATGATTCCCGCAAAGCTAAGGCTGAAATTTGGGGGAAAATTACTGTATTGTTAGTGAGATAAACATCTGTAGAAATAAGGCCGATAAAGGCATTAAATCAACACAATTATTAATATCATCGATAATTACCAAATGAAGCAAGATACTTCACTGAACGTCTGCATTATTGTGGCCAATCCGGGCGATGAGACTTTGTGGGAAGGCGATATTAATCTCATGAATTCTATGTGGCGATGTTTCATCTCTTCGCTTTGTCATTCAAGTTTTCCGGACCGGACGCCGAAATCTTCACAGGCATTGTCGAAGCTGGGAGCCAAGGGAACCATGGCGGATATGGACCCCGAGGACCTGAGCAGTCTACGCTTTCCCACCAGGAACTGCAACAATCCATTGTGACGGGCATTGATTCATGTGGTTACGATTTAAGTATTACCCATGGTCCCCAATAAGTGCGTATATGAGGCATCGAAGACATGAAAGAGTCAGTCCGGCTGTGCCTGGAATTTATTCTAAGCGGCAAAATCCGCTGCATGTAGTTGCGGCAGTTTGCTTACGAAGATGGCGGCGGACAATATCTATGCCGGTCCGAAGGACAGATTTCAAATTTGGTACCCTTGCCAGATGAAATTCGGAAACTAAAACACAGGATTGTGACAGGCATTTATGGTTTTGCACCAGAACGTTGGAGGCCCTAGTGACTCCACGAACGGAAGCTTTTCACAGAATTGATATTTCCCAATCTGATTTGTCTGTTTTAGTTGAAAAAGGGAGATAAAACCATGAAAATACTCCTGCTCTATGATTATCCTCCGTAACCCAGACGGCCGGCCTGAACAAAACGTAAAAATACAAGTAAACTCATATGTCATTGGCTTCAGACATCACTATAATAAACGCATGAATACTGACCGGAGTATTGTGCGCGCCTTTGCCGCGCTTCACATTTTGGCAGGATATACACCATCTCAGACAAACATCCATATCAGGTGACAAACTAATGACCGATCCGGACTTTTCGAATCTCTCCAGCCCCATTCAGCTGATACCCGATTCCGTGAAAGCGGCGCTGACTGTCAGAGGCGTGTGGCCATACCCTGATTCATATAAGATAATCGTGTGGCACCACCCCCTTCGTCGCACTCATAATTGTATATGCCGGGCATCCGTTCGTTAATTTATCAAATAATTTCAGATACAAGAATATAGTTAAAATATTAATAATGTGGCCTCATTACGAATACCAATTGATTAATGCATATCCCATGTATTAATTGGATGTAGCAGTAAGTTGTCTTTTTCATGTTTGAGTTCGAAAGTGTACAGCCACTTTCCTCCATCAAAAAATCGGGCAGCAGAAAATTCCGCGGTATATTAAAAATCAATTAGCACAGCTTCGGGACGGTTTCAGTTGGCCGCACCTAAGAGCCAGGCGTTATAATGATAAGATTTTCATAGAACAAAAAAAGTAGTAGGCTTTGGTGTCCGCCATATGTAACTTATTACGAAGAAACCAGGTGAAATGGCAATCGCACACTTCAGGGTATTGCTTTGATGAGACAAGAAACGATAATTAAAATGGCCTCTTAAAATTTTAATGGGTCGAGTGGTGCTGTCCAGAATAATGAAATAAAGCGGCCGGTGACGAACCATTGGCAAAATCAGTAATTAAGTTTCGGGACTGTGTCTTGAAAGTACACCAATTCTGTTAATGTTAGGAGATAAAGATGAAGACTTTTTTTACCCAGGGTATGATTTTCTTGCTAATGCTTTTTCTGTTTAAGGGTTGCGGTTGCAATAATACTACCAACTATTCCGTATCACCATCAGGCTCTACAGAATCCTTGCAATTTAACGGCATCTATCAGTCAGAGATATTCAATAAAGAATATTGGCAATACTTTCGTTTCTATGAAGATGGAACCGTGATTGCTGTATCATCAACTGGTACTCCTTCAGAAATAATCGACTGGTTTAAGAAGGAGAATATCGAAAGTAAAAATTTATCGTATGGGGAATTTGAAACAGATAATAGTGAGTTGGCCTTTTCAATAATCTCTGTAAACGGCACAGTAGACTATGAAGGAGCGATTCAGGAAAACAACTTGACTCTTAATTTTCATAGTCATATTAATGATACTCAGGGTACTAGAATATATACTTTTGTACAAATATCTGAGTAATTAAACGGAAAATAAAAAAACAGGGCCTGCCCATCATTCATAAAAAAAGGAATGAATCATCAGTATAGGTAAGACTGCACCACCCAGTGATAGTGCCAGGCAAATTTGCTGCAGACAACAAACAGAGCGTATAAAGAAAGTATGACTTCAAATGGACACCTGGTTTACAATAGATCACATTGACAAAGAAACATATGTTATTAGCGAATACCGCCACTGGGAAGAGACCCATTGCTATCTGTTGAACGGCTCGGAATACAGTCTGCTCATTGACACCGGACTTGGAATTTGCGGCATCCATAACCAGGTTAACAAACTTACTGACAAACCAGTCATCGCAATAGCCACCCACATTCACTGGGATCATATTGGCGGACACAGGTTTTTTCCTGATTTTTACGCTCACAAGGCAGAACTGAACTGGCTTAATGGGGAATTTCCTTTAACAATCGAACAGATTAAGGGCATGGTTGTTGACCGTTGTGACCTGCCAAAAGGGTATGATGTTAACACCTATGAATTTTTTTCAGGGCAGCCCGGCAAGAGTACTGACGGATAATGAGATCATTGATAT
>Ga0272442_10012130_pt1 | contig 10446 bp, 9 predicted proteins | sample SSMForm2O_FD_200262 | JGI IMG/M metagenome (GOLD analysis project Ga0272442, IMG submission 200262) | Marine sediment archaeal communities from Little Sippewissett salt marsh, Falmouth, MA, United States - SSM-Form-2O | ecosystem: Environmental > Aquatic > Marine > Wetlands > Sediment ... | reverse complement strand
CCGTCCCAGCGCGATATCCGCATCAACAGTCCCCGGATAGTCGAGCTGAAGCATCAGGTGATTTGGAGAGTTCGAGTCCCGCGCGATGATATGAAACACGCCTTCAGGAGTTCGACCGTCATCAGCTTCGATTTTATCTCCCTCCGGATTCTGTCCGAGCGCGATACGCCATCGCTCCACAAGCTCATCGCCCGAAAGGAGATAGAGCATATGACTCGACTTGATTACTACGATACTGACCTCGGGGATTGGATCGTCCAGGTTTCTTTCAGAAAGGAAATCGCGGTATCGCGCTTCGATACGGTCAAGGTCGGCATCAGGTCGCACCAGACTCAGGAGATTCGGCCAGAAAATAAAGCCGAGTATGGCGAGGAGGATTATCGACGAGAAGATTAAGACAAACCGGCCGGTCATGACGTCATTCTAGCATGCAGGGGCTCATCAGTCTTACTATTGTGCCGATAAAATTAAAGAAGCTGCGCGATAACCTCGTGGGACCTTCGCGCGTATTCTGCTAAAATTGCGAAGATAAATGGCCTATCTCGAAATAACAGGAATTCCAATCAGGGAGACCCCCGACGGATTCGGGTTGACCGTCAATATCGAGCTCGAAAAGGGCAGGGGGATGAGCGTCCTGTCGGACGACGGGATCGTACCTGCTTTAATCGCCGACGCGGTCGAGGGTCGCGCGGACTTTTCGGGCGAGATAATTCTGAATGGGATGCGCATCGATCCCATGCCCGCTAAAGCGCGATCGGTCAGCGTCATGGGGATAGAGAACGGGATAATAGCGGGACGGACAGTAAAGGAGAACCTGGAACTCGCCCTTAAGGGAAGGAAACTCAGCATCGGGGAGGAAGTATTTCTCGTAGAGCAGGAATTGTCGGGGGGATTCCTTGCGGGATTCGGCGACACCCGCGCGGGACTTCTGGACAGATCGACTGCTACCATCCTCGCTCTCGAGAGAATCCTTCTCGCCGGTTGCGACCTTGTCCTCATCAGGAAGTTGCCTGTCGGGATGGACAGAAACGGAGTATGCGGATGGAATCCGGGGATGCATCTCGACGCTCTCCTGGAAATGAAAAATATCCTCAGACGGCATCGTGCGACATGGCTCAGCCTTCTCACCGATCCGGCCGTCGTTCACGTACTATCCGACAAGGTCGTGATGTTCTCGAAGGGGAATCTCGTGCAGGACGGGCCTTTCCGGGAGTGCATCAACGCGCCCGCGTCCAGGCTGGTCGCGGATTATCTCGCGTTCCCTCGCATGAATTACCGCAACGTGCGTATCGAGCGCGACGGACCGTTCGTCATGCTGAGAAGCGGACGGTATGGTTTCAGGGTCAGCGAGTATATCAAGCGTCGCCTGAGCCCGAGAGAAGGGGAGGACGTTGTGGTCGGAATACGTCCCGAGGATCTCGGCGTACGGGCCTACGAAACAGGCGATCCGACAGTGCTGAATCTTGCCAAGGTCCTGAGAGTGGATGCGATTCCCGGCGCACTCGCAGCGCGTCTTGACTGCGAGGGCGATGAATGGGTCGCACTGACCGAGCCGGGCCGGTCGATTTACACGGGCCAGCTTGTAGAATTAAGGCCCGATCCGGATAAAATTCATTTGTTTCATCCGTCTACAGGTGTTAGTCTTCTGGATTGAACACAAATGAGCGGTAAGAGCGGAAATCGCGACAATCTTCCGTCTGAAATCGATGTGGAACGGGAGCGTTTCGAGGCTTATCTCGCTAGCCGTGGCTTAAGGCTCACTGAGCAGAGACGGGCGATTTTTGAGGAAGTCTTCAGGCATCACGGGCACCTCGATGCTGAAGAACTCGTCGGTCGTCTGCGTGCGATGGGAAAGCAGGCAAGTAGGGCCACTGTCTACCGGACACTCGATCTTCTCGTCGAAGCGGGACTTGTCAAACCCCTCAGGCTGACCACAGAACAAAGGTATTTCGAGCACGTGCATGCCGGCGAGCATCACGATCATCTCGTGTGCATCGAGTGCAACCGCATATTTGAGTTCTACTCGGAAGAGCTGGAGGAATGCCAGGCGAGGATCTGCGACGAGACGGATTTCACACCGAAGCGTCATACGATGGTCATCTACGGAATCTGCTCCGAGTGCAGGAAGAAAACAGCCACTTGATTCCGAAGCTCATTTCCCCTGTCAGAACTTCCGTCGGTCAGCTTTCGCCTTGATTCTCAGACGGTCTATACGCTTGGGTGTAGCTGGATGCAATTTGAAAAGAACCTGGTATGGATCGGTGCTATTCGGATTCACCGTACAAACCCCGCTGAGAGCCAGATCGATATTAAACGGAGCGCGAAGCAGCGCGTCCTGGATTTTCATGAGCGCGTATGGCAGGTAATCCGGATTCTCAAGCTGGCTTAAAGTCGCGGAATCGATCCGGTATACCCGCGCTCGGTTGATTCCAATCAACGCGCATGGGTAGCCAAGCAGAAATGCGGGTACGAGATTAAGCAGGCTGGCAGCGATATTCGGTTCCCCTGGCCTTTTTCCAACCAGCATCGATCCGATTCGCCCCGGCAGAAGGATGATCCATAGAAGAGTGGCCAGAGCCGTATTTGCAGCCGTCAGGCCTTCTCTAATCGACTCGATCTCCCTGTATATCAGTCCCTTCTGTGCCTTATCCTCGATCTTTTCAATAAAACCCGTTGTGAAAATCAGGTGCGAGTGGGCTCGGGAAAGTCCGATCGATATCACCATCGGGGACAGGTCGTTGATCATCCAGAGCGTGGGGTAGCTGATTTTTGGCGAAATCCGCTTGTGCTTCGCGATTTTCGCCACACCGGGATACTTCGCCGTATTGAAGGGCTTGATATCCAGGGTCTTAAGCAGGATCCTGTCGCCGAAAATCGCTGCGATGATCCACCACAGGATCGCAATTCCCCCTCCGAGGGCAGGCGTCCACCACGTCTGGTATATCAGCCATGGGATCACCGCCGATACAATAACGAAAAGTGAGTAAGCCGAAAACACACGTCCATCTGACATCTTGAATCAATCCCGGTAAATCTTATGATGCTGAATTTTGATTCATATCCCCCACAGGTAATATCTGCCACCACACTGGGGGATTTACATACAAGCAGCCTGGTTATTCTTCTTCCGTATCGATATAGCCGATTACCTGGTCGCAGGCATGGCATCGTCTCGCTTCCACCGGATTTTCAGCTCCGCAGTACGGGCAATTCTTTTTCCCGACCGCCGATATTTCCGAGTCCATCAGTCGGTGGCATTTCCTGCATACCTTCTCGCCCTCCGGATTCTGCTCGCCGCAATGCGGACACAGCCTGTATTTCCTGGCTGATTCATCCTCCAGCGGTTTCACCGCGAATACCGCCCGTGACCGGAACATCAGGTACAGCGGCAGGAAAAGGAAACCGAAGAAAACTGTCGAAACCGACCAGAACGTTACCGCGGGCTTGCCCAGCCCACGCTTCTTCGCGTCTTCCTGTACCCGGTAGCCCGCGTACGCGAAGAAATACATCACGATGGCCAGAAGGATGAATCCCCAGAGCCACCATCGCTGGATCGATTCAACAGGCATGATTGGATCGGTCAGTTGAACTGCCGGACAAGGCGCACGACCTTTCCTATCACACTGACGGTCGGGCGCTTTATGTCGGGATACTCCGGGTTCGCAGCACGCAGTATAACACCATCTTCGGCAAAATATACCCTCTTCAGCGTCACTTCATCATTCTCCAGGCGAACAGCGCACACCGAACCCTGGTCGAGTGCATTCTTCAGCATCGGGCTGAGGATGACGTAATCGCCTTCCATGATGCCGATATCCGTAAGGCTGTCACCTTCTACCTTAAGTGCGAAAATGTCCGTGTCGTTCGGAAGCCCGGTACGCTCAACGGGCAGCCTGTCGATTGTATGCTCCTCGACTCCTGCCGGGTATCCCGCGGGAATTTCACCCAGTACCGGGACCTCCATCGTCGGACCTTCTTTCAGGGCATCCACCAGGTTACGTTTCATATCTTCAAGCTGCCTGAGCACATCCTGTATCTCAGTCCTGCTCCGGACTGCCATGCCTGTCTCCGCTTCTCCCACCACAGAGGGACGCGACCGGGTAAGTTCTGCTTCAACCCTTCGCACGATTTCTTCCTCATCGAGGGGACGACCGGAACTGTCGAACTCCAGATAGCCCGCAGCCATCATCAGCAGGTCTGCGCGGACATTCAGCGCGTCCGCGAACCTCTGCAGGATACGAGGGGAGGGCGGGTTTCGGTGAGCGTTTTCCAGCCGCGAGATGTAACCGGCGTCTACCTGCGCGTCTCTTGCCAGTTCGTAAATACTCATACCCCTGATCTTACGTATCTTGCGCAGGACATTGCCGAACTGCTTCCGAATCGGAGTCGGCTCGCTGGATGTTGATGGTGTATCGGTTTTCATGACAATATTACAATCGTCAGCCTGTGAAAAACCTTTGACAGAATTGGCAGCCTCTGGCAATAATTCCATTAAAAAGTGCCAAATTCACAAGAAATTTAAGCTGTCAACGCAATCCGATGACTTCTTATTACAAGTTTAACCGAAAAATTGTCTGACTGTCAAGATTACCGGGCTTACGCCGATTACGTAAGTTTCGTAAGATTCCGTAAAGATCCTTGCGGGCCGGTTTGCGGAAGTTCCGATTGGACAATCTGGCCCGGTTAGATAAGAAAAGGGACAGCGGCAAGCTGTCCCGTTGTGTATAACTATCAGTTCGATTGTTAATCTGCCGAAGACGGGATACGTCCCTCTTCGTCAAGGCGCGTGATGAATTCGTCCAGAGGCACAGCTCCGGTATCTCCAATACCCCTCTCGTTTACCGAGACAGTACCAGCTTCGGCTTCTTTCGGTCCTACGACCAGCAGGTATGGAACCCTCATAAGGCGACCGTCGCGAATTTTGAAGCCGACCTTCTCGTTGCGCAGATCTGCCTTCACGCGATGTCCCGCCTTCTTAAGAGCTGCCGCGACCTTATCGGCATACTCGTTAGTCTTCTCGCTGATCGGAAGCACCCGGGCCTGCTCGGCCGCCATCCATACCGGAAATGCACCGGCGGTATGCTCGATATAGACTCCGAAGAATCTCTCGAGCGATCCGACAATCGCGCGGTGTACTGCCCTGGGACGCACGCGATTGCTGTTCTCGTCGACATATTCCAGGTCGAATCTCTCCGGCAGGTTGAAATCAACCTGTACAGTAGATAGCTGCCAGTCGCGCCCTATTGCGTCCTTGACCCAGATATCAACCTTGGGCCCATAAAACGCGCCGCCGCCGGGATCGATCGTGTAATCCCAGCCGACTTTCTCAAGCGCCTTCTCAAGCGCTTCTGTCGCGGCTTCCCAGTTCTCTGCGCTGCCGATGGAATCATCCGGACGGGTCGCCAGCTTGACTCTATAGTTGAATCCCAGCGTCCGGAAGAAGTAATCGGCGAAATCAAACAGCCCTAAAAGTTCGCCTTCTAGCTGATCCGGTGTGCAGAAGTGATGCGCGTCGTCGATCGTCAGGTTCCTCACACGGGTAAGCCCGTGAAGGGTTCCCGAGCGCTCGAAGCGGTAGCATGTGCCGAATTCGAAAAACCTGAGCGGCAGATCGCGATAGCTTCGAAGCTCGCTCTTATAAATCAGTATATGACCGGGGCAGTTCATCGGCTTGACAACATAGCCCTGCTCCTCGGAAACATGCCTCGCGAGAAACATGTTCTCGGCATAATGACCGAAGTGCCCCGAGGTCATGAATAATTCCTGCTTGTAAAGATGTGGAGTGATAACCAGATCGTAGCCTCGACGCACCAGCTCTCCCTCGATGAATTTCTTCAGCAGGTTGAGCACGGTAGCGCCGTGCGGCTTGAAAATCGCGAAACCCGCTCCAGCGTCTTCGGACAGCATGAAGAGGTCCATCTCCTGCCCGAGTTTGCGATGGTCTCGGTCCTTTGCTTCCTCGAGCATCTTCAGGTACGACTCAAGGTCTTCCTTTGTGAAGAATGCGGTGCCGTAGATGCGCTGGAGCATCGGATTTTTCTCGTCGCCCTTCCAGTACGCCCCGGATGTGCTCAGAAGCTTGTATTGCTTCAGCTTTCCGGTCGACGGCAGGTGCGGTCCGCGACACAGATCGTAAAAATCTCCCTGTGTATAGACCGACAGCTTCTCGTCCTCAAGTTCCCCCACATGCGGGATCTTGAGCTCCTCTCCCGATTTCTCCAGGCGGGAGATGATTTCGTCCTTCGGGAGAATCTCGCATTTAATCGGAAGATCCTCCTTGATGATTTTTTTCATCTCCTTCTCGAAAGTCTCGAGATCATCGGGAGTGAAGGGTTTGTCGACAAGGAAGTCATAGTAGAAACCGTCCTCGATAGCGGGCCCGAATCCGAGCTGAGCCTCGGGACGGTGACGTTTTACTGCCTGCGCAAGTACGTGTGCGGCGCTGTGCCTGAGGATTTCAAGAGCCTCGGGATCACGATCGGTAAGGAGCTTGATTTCGCCATCCGTAGTCAATGCCCGGTTGAGCCCAACGAGCTCGCCGTTGTACAGCGCGCCCAGGCTCTTGCGGGCAAGGCCCTCCGAAATCTCACCGGCTATCTCTAGAGGAGTAATGCCGGAATTGTACTCCCTTGCATCACCATCTGGAAATGTGATGCGTACCATCGCTTATCACCTCGCACGTCACGGCCTTCTCTCGAGACCGTGGCGGAAATTTAACATCCATCATAACATAATCGGGGGAATTCTATGTCGTGATGCCGTGTTCCATTAAAAATACCACGTCCTGCGAAATATTCCATGTATTTATTCCGGCCGTTGCCGTTTAATGCCACCCTGCGTTATACTATATGAACAGGGTTTATAAAGGAGTCAATCTCTGATGAAGAGACATGGTATTGCTCTGGCCTTAATTTTGCTTGCGCTCGGGCTGGTTACAAGTTGCGCGGGGACGAATCCCCCCACATCGCCTGATACCTCCGCCTGGCTGCCCGCTTTCTCCCAGGGAGATTATGAAAATCATAATCTCATGGGTGTATGGCAGGTGGTGATGTACGAGGATCGCGCGATCGTCAACAATATCACTCCACGCAGCGGAGCGCTCACGCATTTCAACGTGAAGAACTTCCTCAAGAACCAATGCGACGACTGCATCACCTTCTCAAATTTCAGCCACGATTCGGACAATAAGATCCTGGCCGCAGATGTTACATTGAAGAATCCTACGGCTATCGAGGGAGCTGACGTCAGGGGTATCGTGATGTCGAATAATCCCGACGTCTACCTCATCAATGCCGATGATTACACGAAGCTGTGGGATCCCGATGATCCTGCCGATATCAATCCGTTCCGTCTCTTCGGCAAGGAGTTGACCGACGGTATCGTTGAGGGCGGTGAGTCCGTTACTGAGCATTTTGACATTCAATACGACGAGCTTCCCGCAGTTTTCATGACCGCTGCCGATGTTATCTACCCGACTGACTCTCTCCGGGAGCCTTATGAAATCAGTAACCAGACGATTGAAGGGGATCTGGATACTGCCGGTCTGATTTCGAGACGGCTTGATGTCGATGTATATGACCGCAACGATGACACCGGCACCGTTACCGTTGTCAATGAAGACCTTGACATTGAGATTGTGCTGGTGCGGGAAGCCGATACGGATCATTTCTACGGCTCGATCTCCAATTCGGTCGATTCGCCCGGCGAGCACTTGCTTAGAATCGAAGCGGCGGACTCCGAAACCGCATGGGTGCTTTACGATTTTCTCACCATCACGGTCAGCGAGGTGATCGGCGGATGGGAGACCACTCCCTATATCCTTCAGGCTCCCACATGTCCGAGGGACCTTTCTGCCGGCGTCGATACCGGCTCCGGTTTCACTGAAATCTATACTACCGGCGGCGATTCATGTGACCAGATCATTTCCATGAACGCGGATTTTTCGGATCCATCACTTTATTTCGACCTCAATGATATCGATCCAATGGTATCAGGCTTCAATCCATTCCCCATTACTCGCATGGACTCTGCCCTGTCGGGAGGGATTGGTTTCTTCGCTGACAATGATGATATATACAGCGACCCCTATTACACAGGTCCGGTTTCTTCCCTGCTGGTGACTCTTTACTCCAGTATTTCCGGTTTCCCGGAATATACTAATAACGGCGACGGGGACGCAAGCAGAATCTATCCGTCTGATCCCGCCCTAAGGGGAGTGGATGTCACGGATGATACGATGGGAGAGCTTTATGGCCTCTGGGCAGACCCTGCAGGGGTACTGCCTCCCGAGATTTACGGCATCGAGCCCGTTTTTACCCGTCATGCAGTTTTCATGGGTGGAGAGCTTCCGCCGGAGTTAGTTGGAGACGGACCCGGGAAGGTTTCGGCGAATCTTGCCAACCTGAGGGCGTTTGAGATCACCGAGTATAATTTCGATACCGGTGTAATCGCTATCCTCGAGTCCGATGGCGTTAACTCCGAGTTGGAGATCATCAGCTTCCTGATCGATTTTCTTTACCGGACGACCTCATACTCATCAATGGCGACTATTGACCTTCCGGGCATTAATGCGATTGATGTCGAGCTCTATAATCAGAACTCGAATTATCCGAACAATACCATCAATGATAGTCTTGCTATCCTCGTGCAGGGCAGCTCGGGTGGCTATGTGAAAATGTACAATGCGACAGAGCGTACCTTTATCGAGGATATTGGCTCCGACTCCGAGCCTGTAATTCCCGGTAATGCTGTATGTCTTGACGTGGGCAACCAAACATGGGATATCCTGTGCGCAAATGACGCTGGCGATGCCTCGGCAACCAGGTGGACAATCTGAGTTGGAATTCTGTAAACCATGAATATCAAACCCGGTTTTATTCAGATAATCATCTACGGCGGCCTGGTTGTTCTCATCGGACTGTCTTTCCCTCTGTGGGCAATGAAAAAACCCTCCGGTGTACTCGACGCTCAGTTGCCCGGCAATCATGACCTTCTCTACATGGCCACCGACGCGCCCGATAATTTCATCATATATTCTCCCGGCCTGAACGACAATCGACTGATTCTCTCGGCCAGCGAGCGTATGTCCGACATGGTCATTTCGCCGGATGGAACCATCGTATGGACAGCTACGAAGTCAGGTTACGTCGACCGCTACCAGATTCCGGTCGACCAGGGACTCATAGCTGCCAGATCAACAATCCATCGCAGAATCGCTCCCGTCCTCTCATCCATCGCTCTTTCCGCTAACGGACGGTTCATCGCGGTAGGGTGGGGATCGTCGGAAGATTACAACTCCCGCAACGTGAAAATTCTCCCCGCGGATACGGTCGCTCCCGAGGATGAGCTAGCCGACTTCTCCGTCTCCGGCGATATCCAGGACATCGTCGCAAACCCGGTCGAGGACATCTTTTACATCATCAACTCTCACTCCGACAGGATACGAATCTACAACGCCGACCGTTTCCGTCTCGAACCCGATATGATCGAGCTCGGTAATTCACCGGGTAATTTCGTCGTTCGTCCCGACGGTCTGCGGGCATACGGAGCGATGAACGCAAGACAGGCCATCGGTGTGGTCGATCTGATTACGAATGAAACGATCGATTACGTAACTCTCGGCTTCCCCCCGTACGCGATGGCGTTCAACAGCGATGGGTCGAGGCTTTTTGTTGCGAGCAGGGACTCATCCACCATCGCGGTGATGGATACCGCCACCAGTGAGATCCAGGTGACCTTCGATCTGCCGCCTCGTATGCAGGGATTGATTGAGTATAACTTCGCAGAGATGATCGGTGTGTCGACCGATGAAAAATTCCTGTACGTCATGCCGAAGCGTGCGGAACTCCTGATATACGACATCTCGCGGATGCTGGAACCTGACTACACCGCTGAGGAACGCCCGCAGATGGTCCAAAGCGAAGTTATGTCGAACGCTCCTATTAATATGAAAGTCATAAGAGGGCACGTAGTGCCGGGTGTGCCGGATGAATAACCTGAAAAGGGAATCCCACAAGTACATAATAAAAAGCCGGCACTGAATGCCGGCTTGCTTGATTTCTATTCAGTTTGAGCTTTGTCAGTTCTCGCTCAGCGGACAGCTCTCGCACTCCGAGGACTTGTCCTTCGAGCAGGACTTCCCGGATTCCCGGCCATTGCCGTTACGGTTATCGGTCTTGTAGAAACCGGAGCCCTTGAATATTACACCGACCTGGCTGATTATCCGCTGCGTGCGGCTGCTCGAGCAGTCGGGACATTTGTAGTTCTTTTTCTCGCCGATTGCGTGCTCTCTTTCAAAGATATGTCCGCACGCTTTGCACTGGTATTCGTAGAATGGCACGTCTTTTTAACCTCTGTAACGCTCTTGATAAAGTCAGGGAGGATACTCCTCCCAGTAGTAAATCCCACCTTACTTCTTTTTCTTTTCCCCGTCCTTGCCCGATGATT
>Ga0272442_10012129_pt1 | contig 10447 bp, 9 predicted proteins | sample SSMForm2O_FD_200262 | JGI IMG/M metagenome (GOLD analysis project Ga0272442, IMG submission 200262) | Marine sediment archaeal communities from Little Sippewissett salt marsh, Falmouth, MA, United States - SSM-Form-2O | ecosystem: Environmental > Aquatic > Marine > Wetlands > Sediment ... | reverse complement strand
CTCCGAAGACGCCCAGAGAACCATGCTCACCTGCCTTGGTATTTCAGGTGAAATCGATTACGAAGATATTGACGAGGAACTGCTAAAGCACAGCCGGTATATCTATCTGGAAGGATATCTTTTTGAAAGCGAATGTGCTGCCCGGACTATGCTCCGGGCGGTTGCGGTTGCAAGAAAAAATGGTGTGAAGGTAGCTCTGACCACATCCGAAGCAGACTGTGTCGAACGGCACCGGGACATGCTTGTTCAGCTCATTCAGAATGATGTTGATCTGCTTTTTGCCAATGCCCGGGAGGCACGGGCGCTCAGCGGCGCCGATGACAATGAAGCGGCTTTACGAAGGCTTTCCGGCTGGTGTGAAGGCGTTGCCGTGACTGACGGAGAGCATGGTTCAATGGTTAGCTTTAACGGCGAGATTACGAAGATAACGCCTAAAAGGGTGTCCGCAGTGGATACTACCGGCGCCGGTGACGCGTATGCGGCCGGATTGTTGTACGGAATCATCCGCGACCGTACGATCAGGGAAAGCGGCGCGATAGCAAGCTTTTTTTCTTCCAAAGTTGTCGGACAAATCGGGCCCCGCTACAAAGGTGACATAAAACCGGATTTGAGAAAACTGCTGTAACGGACGGAAAGTTTGATTTCCACCGATAGGAATGATTATTTTCCGCGATGGTCTTTTTCTTTGAGGCATCAATGTTACGATATATAAGTCAATGTTCATAGCTTATCTGAACAGCTTTTCGGATTTATGTCCAATCACCACCTTGGAACGTCTGTTGAAAATGTTTACAAATTTCATGTTTTTCACAAGGCACTGACAATAGAACATTTATGGAATAGATATTTTCGTAAGATTGAAAGACAAAGGGCCTGCTGGCAGTCGGAAAATTGTAGGCACAAACTCACGAAAATAGGGGCTATTGTGGGAAGTGTTTTGGGCGAGGCTCGTGAGCTGCGATTGGCTGGTGGGACTGGTCAAAAAATTTCAGAAATGGATGGATGGTTATTGACATTTAAGTCATGTGAGTAGATATTTGACTAAACAAAAACATGTTTATTAGGAGATTAAACCATGGCGGGATATTCAGGAAAGTTCTTAAGGGTAAATCTTAGTACAGGTCGGATTGACCATGAAAATCTGGATATGGAACTGGCTATGAAATTTATAGGAGGGCGCGGGTTAGCCACATATTATATCACACAAGAAGTCGAACCTGAGACCGAACCATTCGATTCGGCAAATAAGATTATTTTTGCGACGGGCCCGCTTACAGGCTCTCAGGCGCCGACTGGAGGGCGGTACATGGTAGTAACAAAATCGCCTCTGAGTGGTACAATCGCCAGCTCCAATTCGGGTGGTTTCTGGGGCGCGGAACTAAAACGCGCTGGGTACGATTTTATTATCGCCGAAGGCAAATCAGACAGGCCTTGTTATATATACATTAATGACAATACCGTTGAGATTAGGAATGCAGAAAAATATTGGGGTAAACTGGTTTCCGAAACGACCGATCTTCTGCTTCAGGAAACTGAAGATCCCAAGGCTCGAGTTCTGGCTATCGGTCCGGCCGGAGAAAAACTTGCGCTGCTGGCTTGTGTGATGAACGACAAGTACCGTGCCGCCGGCAGGTCGGGAGTGGGAGCGGTTATGGGCAGCAAGAACCTTAAGGCGATTGTGGTAAGAGGTACAGGGAAACTTAAGACCGCCAGAGAAGATGAAACAAAGAAAGTATTAACAAACGTCAGGAAAAAGATCAAAGAGAACGATGTCACGGGCAAAGGCCTGCCCGCATACGGTACAGCCGCACTTGTGAATTTGATTAATCAGAGTGGAATTTATCCGACCAATAATTTCCAGGAGTCATATTTTGAAACGGCCGACAAGACCTCAGGCGAGACGTTAGCCGAAAAGTATCTGGTCAGGAATATGGCATGTTTCCATTGCCCAATTGCCTGCGGGAGATATTCAAAGGTCGATGATGTCGAAGGAGAAGGCCCGGAATTTGAAACTCTTTGGGCATACGGCGCCGGTTGTGGAGTTGACGACCTGCCGGCGATAATCAAGGCGAACAAGTTGTGTAATGAATACGGCCTGGATACCATCTCCAGTGGAGCGACAATTGCCTGCGCTATGGAATTGTACGAAAAGGGTATTATTGGTTCAGATGAAATCGACGGACCGGCATTAAAGTTTGGCTCCGGTGAAGCAATCGTGGAATGGACACGTAAAATGGGTGAAGGTGAAGGATTTGGGGCTAAGCTGACGCTCGGTTCTTACAGATTGGCAGAAGGATTCGGAGTGCCGGAACTATCAATGTCGGTAAAGAAGCAGGAATTGCCGGCCTATGACCCGAGAGGTGTTCAGGGTCATGGCTTACAATACGCCACATCAAACCGTGGCGGATGTCATGTCAGGGGCTATATGATTGCTCCGGAAATTGTGGGATTGCCGGAAAAGCTGGACCCACATTCGATCGAAGGAAAGACTGTGTGGGTAAAAATATTCCAGGACTTAACGGCGGTAATTGACTCCCTGGGATTATGCCTTTTCACATCATTTGCTCTTGGAGCAGATGACTATAAGGACATGTTTAACGCTATAGTGGGGCAAGACTGGACCAAAGAGACACTGCTTGAAGCCGGTGACAGGATATGGAACATAGAACGAATGTTTAATCTGAAGGCGGGTATCGGTCCTGAGCAGGACACGTTGCCCCGGCGACTTCTAACTGAACCAATTCCGAACGGGCCTTGCAAGGGACATGTACATCGTCTGCCGGAAATGTTGCCGGAATATTATAAAGAACGTGGTTGGAATGAACAGGGATTACCGACCGAAGATAAGCTAACTCAGCTCGACATCGTATAAAGGAATAAAAGATATGGTCGTGGAAGTAAAGCTTTTTGCGACCTTTAGAGAAGGCCGCTTCAACGAAAAAGAATTGGAACTTCCTGAAGAAAGTTCCCTGGGCGATTTATTGAAATATCTAAAGATTCCTGAAAAAGATGCCAAGGTAATAATCGTAAACGGTCTGGCGGTGTCTGTTGGGCATAAATTAAGCAACCATGACGTAATTGCTATTTTCCCCCCAATTGCCGGAGGCTGAATAACTGCACTTCTTATATAATTTTTATATGGACAAGGCCTGTTTTTTTGAATCGAATTTTGTTTTGACAAAGGGAGATGACTTATGAAGGCACTAAAAGGGAAGCATTTGAGCCGGCGTGCGTTTTTGCGCGGCGCCACTGCTGCGACGGGTGGTTCGGCGGGTGTGTCCGCCGTTAGCACGTTAACGACTTTGGGGTGCCAGGGTTAATCTGGGATGAGCAAGCGTAAAATAATGGGTCCGATCGGCCGGGGCGGCAGGGGCGGCTATGTTACAGGAGCACCGATGGCCGAGGGATTCGCACGTCAAGGTGTGCAGAATGGTGAACATACGAAAATTTACACCATGTTTTTCCCGACCGCACCGCCTCGGGATGACACAGACCTCGAACCAATCACGAATGAAGCAATTGTGCAACGGCTTAAGGAAGAGTGTGACGGTGTGGATTTCGTTGTCAGAGACGTCACGCGAGGTACTACAATACAATCAGTGATGAATGAGATAAAGGACCTGAAGAAACTGCACTATGACGGCGTCATCATCTGTGGATGGCCTCAAGATTATGAATTTCTCAGAAGCGGGCTGCCAACCATCAATGTGATGGTTGTGAATGACTTCATGAACATTCCATATCCCTTGTACAAGACGAATCGAATCATCGACGCATTCCTGGACCCCTGGCGGTTCTCTGCTGACCCGGCTGTCTCTGAACGGATGTTTCAGGACCTGGTAGATAAAGTCAAGTTGATCAAAGCGCTCAAACGCATGAAACACGAGCGCATCCTCACGGTCACCGATTCACCATACGTCAACGTCACATACTAAAATCTCTCCTGCCGAAATTTGTTAGAGAATACAAAAATTCTCACACAATCGCCGGGCAATTGCCAACCCTCCTTGTCATGGACAAGCGAACCATCGATAAAATTAAAAGGATTGGAAAGCTCTTTAATCCCCGGCAACTCGTAAGCGGCCTGTGGCGAGTAGCCGGCGTTGCCTGCTTTAGACAATGGATCATGCTGATTATTGAAATCGCCAAAATAGTGCATGTTTTTTTCATGTGAAATAACTGTTCAAAATGTTATCCATTCGATCCACATCAATTAACAAAATTGTATCCTGAATTATGCTTTTTTTCTGTAATTTATGATCTGCCCGTACCGGATATTTGTTCGTAAAGCTGGGCGTACGTACAAGGTCTCAGACCGAGGCGCTGAACATGAGTAAAAGTCAACTCAAGCATTTTCATGTCCGAATCAAATTTATGCAAAGACCATGGATGCCATATCAAAGAGACGAATGACATACTCGTCTCTATGACTCTGTTTAGAAAAACCTTGTTCACTTCAAATTCATCTTCTGGAGTTTTGCAGAATCCGTCCGGCAGTGCCTGCGGAAAAGGCGAAGGCCATAGAGTGAGCCTTTTTGGTCCCCAATGGTTATGGTCTTTAAGCAGATTTTCATGCCAGCCGTGGCCGGGCAATTCCCATATATCGGGAAAACCCTCGGCCTTATAGTTAAACGGCTCCCGTAAAAGGGCTGGCAGCGAATAGTCCGGCCCCCAGAGAAGACTGCTAACATACCGAATACCTGCTTGCTGAATCATTTCCAGTACTTTTGGTTCGTCTTTGAGGGCATTATCGAAACCGCAACCCGGCCGCAAGCCGATACATGGCCGTTCGAAGACACGTTCGACAGCCTCTTTTCCTTTGAAGATTTCCTCTCGTCGTTCGTCCATAGAAACCGCCGAACCACAGAAATCATTGTCACGCAGCATCTGATGTGTGTAAGTGTGTGTGGCAATCTCGAAAAGAGAATGGTCCAGAAGTTGGCGATATTCGTCAGGTTTGGCCTCGAGTGTCTTACCCAGAATAAAAAATGTTGCCGGCATCTCGAATCGTTTGTGAACCTCTACGATTTTACGACACGCTGCCAGGCACGCCGGCGACTCAGTATCATAGGCTGCGATATAACGAGTTTTCTTTTGTCCTGTGCTTTGAACTTTCGCCATGCAGGACATAACAGATACCCCGATTCCGCATACAATACTCGACCTGACAAAGTCTCTTCTGGAGATTCTGTGCATTGTACTCTCCTATCATATAAATCTTCGAGAGTTTTAATTGTATGAATCTGATTATAATATAACTTGAAGCACCAAATTCTTTTTACTTTTATGGTTTATCTTCTGATTATATCCGTAATTCATCCTTACAGCAATGATAACGAATTATGCTGTTATTCGGGGAATTTCCCTTGACGACAAGGCCGTGATTTGATAAAAAAGGATTGGACGGATTTTGATCTTGGTGATAGTGCTATTTGTATCTTTTCTGATGGAGAAGGGGCTTAGTAAAAAAAGACACCGAGTTTGTTGTGATGATGACTTTGTGCTTTTGAGAACGTTTTTTACATTTCAATTAACAATCACATATCTGTTTTTTGAAGTGTTTCCCGTCAGCATCAAAGGCAAGCACTATGTTCAGGAAATCCAAACTCATAAAAAATTATTTTGTACGAGAGGCTTGCATAGATACACCTGATAGTGTAATTATGATTGAGTGGAGTATATAATAGTATAAATCAGAAAATTTGGCCCAATAAAGAATGAATTAGGAGATGAAAATATGTCTGCGTTTCGTTTGGAAATACCAACTGTGAAAAGCCTTATGGTTGCTATCCTGGTAATTTTATTAACGATAATTAATTGTAAGGCTGAGGATTGGCCCTGGTTTCTGGGACCTAATCGCAATGCCACCTCGAATGAGACTGGCCTAATGAAATCATGGCCTCAATCTGGCCCCGAAGTTTTGTGGACAACTGAGCTTGGGATAGGCTTTGGCGGAGTAGCCGTGCATAGTGGGGAAGTATATATCCTTGATCGTGTGAAAGGCAAACAGGATGTGTTGCGGTGTCTTTCTCTTGCCAATGGGCAAGAACAATGGAGATTCGCCTACGATGCGCCGGGTAGAATCAGCTACCCGGGCTCCCGTTCCCATCCGGCGGTAGATGAAAAGCACATCTTCATTCTTGGCCCATTTGGTGATTTCCACTGCATCAGCAAAGAAACTCATAAGCCTGTCTGGAAGAAAAATATTATAAAAGACTTTGGAGGACGAACACCGCACTGGGCAATGAGCCAGTCCCCAGCTATCTATAAGGACAAAGTGATTGTAGCACCGGCAACCCAGAGTGTTGGAATGGTCGCCTATGATCGTCAAAGCGGCAAAATTTTATGGAAGAGCCAGGTCTTTGATGGGAATTTAGCCTATACATCATGCATGGTATGCACCATAGAAGGCGTAGACCAGATTCTCTATACAACAACGAAACAAACAGTTGGAGTAGATGCCAATAATGGGCACATCCTCTGGCGTAACAATGACTGGAGTTGCAGAATACCTACCACAAGCCCAATGCTTGTCGGCAAGAACAGTGTGTTAATCGTGGGCGGCTATGGTGCCGGCGCCGTTATGTTCCGGATAGAGAAGAGAAACGGCCTGTTTACGTCAACAACGCTTTTCAAGACCACCGAGTGCAATTGCCAGGTACATCAACCCCTGCTCTACGAAGGTCATCTGTATATCAACGGTAATGACAAAACATTTAGGAAAGGCATGATGTGCATGGATCTGGAGGGTAATGTAAAATGGGAAACGGGAAGAAATCCCGGTTTTGAATTCGGCGGACTCTTACTGGCCAACGATATGATATACATTGTGGATGGAACAAAGGGCGATTTATGCATGGTAAAGCCCGATCCTTCAGGCTATAAGGAAATCTCAAGAGTCAACCTGCTTAGCGGTCGACATATTTGGGCCACTCTGGCTCTGATCGACGGTAAACTGCTGCTCAGAGATCAGACAAAACTCCGATGCGTTGACGTCAAGGCAAAATAGAAAACGGGAATATTCAAACACTTACTTAATCGATCTCTGTGTCCTGTGTATGAATCGTTGGATAACAAAAGGCCAAAAGTGTACGGTCAACAGGCATCTTTTCAATAACTTGAAAGCTTCCTATTTTTCTATAACTCTTTACTGTAGTTGGTGAACTGACTCAATATTGCTTCCGCAGTCCATCGGCTTCCTCTTGCCACTATTTCCGGACAGTTACGTTGGCCTTTGCTTCTTACATCTTTACACAAAACGCTTTCATACGTTTCTTTAAATCTTTCATAGACCGCCCGAATTAATTTATGGGCTAAACGTGTATTTCCAAACGGACCTGTTCCGCACAAATAACCAATAATTATCCCTGCCCCTGTAAAGGCACCACAATTCTGTATTCCGGTTGGTGTGGCTCCGCCATCTAAACAACAAGCTGTTCTTAAGATAGCTTCATTCTTGGGAATAAACTCAATAGCATTCTGAAGAGCGGCAACTGTACACCTGCAACATCCCCCGTGCTTCTTCTCATAGTCATGTCCCAGCCTATAGGCCTTTTCTATTATTTCCTTTCCTCTGTGACCGACATCAATTTGGGTGGTTTTATCCAATGTCTTAAACGGCACCCTGCGTGTTTCTGTCCCTTCGCCTTTGTTGGTCACCAGGGCAGTTAATAAACCTGCACCTGCTAACTCAAACAATTTGCGTCTTTGTTCGAAGAATTTGTTTTCCATGATCATAACATTTAGCCCAATTGGTTCCTGGATTGTCCGATGGATTAGTTGATGTTCATAGCCATAATACGCCTTGCGAATCACGGATTAAATAACCTGCTAACGCTTTTGCAATAGCTACCCACCGAGATACGACTTTGTCTTTCTCTAACGCCAACTACGTAAAACAGTACTCGATTTTTTCTGTAATATCAAGCATAATGTTTACCAGCAAAGGAAGATGCATCGAAACGGCCCCTGTTCCGAATCTACCGGTAATGCAAGTACATGTAATCTGAGTCGGCGCATTTATGAGAAACCCGTGGTATGGATTTTTTCCTTGCACCGTCCCAATTTTCGCAGTATCTTTCTTCCCGCTTATCCTGGGATAAGCATACCCGGGTCTGACTATGGATGATATGTTAACTACTACTGTCACCAGTGGGAAACGCGCCGGTATATTACCTCGCAGCCCATTGGAGTGGCTGAAGGTTTTCGGCCCCGGGGCAATCATTGCATCGCTGACGATTGGAACCGGCGAGCTGATTTTTTCGAGCCGGGGCGGCGCCCTCTTCGGATACCGCATCCTGTTTCTGTTCGTTGTAATCTCTCTGCTGAAGTGGGGCCTGGTGGTGGCATCATCGCGTCACATGGTGCTGACCGGCGTCCATCCCTACAAAAGGATGCTCGAACTGCCGGGACCCCGAGGCTGGTTAACGCTGACACTGTTTATGATTGCCGCCGTTTGTTTGCCAATCTGGATCAGCTTCCACTGCGGCGTTTTGGGTAATTTAACATCATGGATTACCGGGACGAGCGAAATATTGGGCGGCGGTATCGACTACCTCTGGGGTGCAGCAATCCTGGCCGTCGTTGTGGTGATCGCAGCCATGCGCAGTTACTCGACTCTTGAACGAATTCAACTTATTATTGTGGCTGCAATGGTATTCTCCGCTGGCGTAACGCTGATTCTCTACCGTCCGGATTGGCTGGAGCTTTTAAAAGGAGTTTTCATTCCACAACCATATGTGTACCCGCCGTGGCTCAGCACTGAATACCCACATATCGCCGCCGATCCGGTGTGGGTCGAGACAACGCGTTATGTCGGTGTAATCGGAGGCGCCGGTTTCGATTATTTGGCATACACATCCTTTATGCGCGACAAAGCATGGGGACAGGCCGGCGAGGGGCCTGCCTCTGCAAAACGGCTTGCCGAGATCGCCGGCGATCCCGGACATCCGGTTCGCCGCTGGGTCCGCGCTCCGCTGGTTGATTGTTCGATCAGCTTTCTTGTTATCATCGCTTTCAGCGCAGTGTTCGTAGCTTCGGGCAAGCTGATCCTCGGCCCGCATCACAAAATCCCCGACGAGAAGAACCTGCTCAATCTTCAGTCGGCGTTCGTTACAGGCTTACATCCGTGGCTGCTGCCGCTGTATGTGGTAGGGGCTTTTCTGACCATGTTCGGAACGCTCTATGGCACACTGGAAGTCGCATGCAGTATTATTAGCGAAATGACACATGCAGTGAGTCGAGATTTTGCCATATGGCATGCCCGCCGCATCAAACGTATAACAGTCATCTGGTGCGCTGTCGGTGCTTGCGCGATTCTGATATGGTTGTTTATATATCAGTCCACCGGTGCTGCCGGCAAACCCCGGCTTCTGCTGGCGATCCTGACTCCCGCCAACCTGTTTACTGGTGTATTAGGTTGTGGATTGTTTTGCCTTGTGAACCTGTGGATGGACCGAAGATTTCTTCCCAAAGCTTTGCGGCTGCCCAAGTGGCTATGGCTGTTAAACCTTGTTTCCGGTTTCATTTTTATCGGCTTGGGCCTTAAAGGTTACTGGGAAGACCAAAGCCGGTGGTATGCACTCGGAAGCCTGTGTGCCATGTTATTAGTCGCGGCGGTCGGTGCGCATCTGGCCGGTAGATGGTTCGCGCCTGCGGATGAGAAAGATGCTTTATGAACAGCGGTATTCCTGTTTAAGTTTGGAGGTGTTCCCGGTTAGACTTCAAGGGTCAGCTTAAGCGTGCCATTAGCATGTTCGGCATACATCTCGAAGGCCTCCGGGGCATTGTCCCAGGGCATGCGCGGGGTGACAATCTCAGTAAGGGCTGAAGCCCGATTATCGAGGACCATGTCCACCGCTTTTTGGAAGAATAGAGCACACTCCGGGCCTACACTGGTATTGATTTGAATTTCCTGTCGGAAGACATGATACCAGGGGAATTCCTGCAACTCATAGTGCGGCACACCGAAAACCAGCAGCCTGCCGCCGTGCCCCGGCAGATATGCGGCGGTCTTCAGTGAATCTACATCGCCCACCGCCTCGATTGCGAAGTCAACCATTTTCCCGTTAGTTAATTCCCTGACGACCTTGACAACATCTTCTTTCGAAGCGTCTATGATATGGCCGGCCCCATAGCGTTTGGACCATTCCAAACGCCAGTCGAGCAGATCGGTTGCAATGACCATGCTCGCTCCCATCAGCCGCAGTATATGTGTGAATATCAATCCCATCGGGCCCTGGCCGACTACGACGCATCTTTGGCCGTTCACACCATCGTATTGTGTAAGCGCTCGAAGCACCGTTGCCAGCGGCTGGGCAATAATCAGCGCCGCAGGGTCGGGTGCATCTTTGGGCAGGCGGGCAATGGCACCGGGTCGAGAGACAATGTACTCGGCGAAACCATAAGGGCCGTCAGGCAGGGCCAGCACCAATTCTCCTTCTTGCCA
>Ga0272442_10012128_pt1 | contig 10447 bp, 10 predicted proteins | sample SSMForm2O_FD_200262 | JGI IMG/M metagenome (GOLD analysis project Ga0272442, IMG submission 200262) | Marine sediment archaeal communities from Little Sippewissett salt marsh, Falmouth, MA, United States - SSM-Form-2O | ecosystem: Environmental > Aquatic > Marine > Wetlands > Sediment ... | reverse complement strand
CTAAGATTACGAAGCCGGAAACGGCCGTTTCCTTTCGGCAATTGCGTGCTTTGCGGCGGCGTGAGGCTGGACCATCCCGCGCGCCGTCGTGCTCGGTTGCGCGCGCCGCGGGGGGGCTGATATAATCCGAAAAAGACGATCCGATCTTTTTCCGGGCCGAAAACCGGCCTCGATCCCTTCAAGGGGTTGCCATCATGGCACATGTATACCAAGGCGAAATGCTCGGCGCCGGCAAGAAATTCGGCGTGGTCGTGAGTCGTTTCAACGAGTTTGTGACCGCGCGGCTGCTCGGCGGCGCGCAGGACTGCCTCGCGCGCCACGGCGTGGCCGACGACGACATTGATGTCGTCTGGGTGCCGGGGTCGTTCGAGATTCCCGTCACGGCGCTGCGCATGGCCGGGAGCGGCAAGTACGACGCCGTCGTCTGCCTCGGCGCGGTCATCCGCGGCCAGACGCCGCATTTCGACTATATCGCGGCTCAGGTGTCCAAGGGCGTCGCGCAGATCGGCGTCTCGACCGGCGTCCCCACGATTTTCGGCGTCCTGACGACCGACACGATCGAGCAAGCCGTCGAGCGCGCGGGTTCCAAGGCGGGCAACAAGGGCGCCGACGCGGCCGCTTCGGCCATCGAGATGGCGAACCTGTTCGGCAAGCTTCCCGCGAAGTAATCGGCCGGACGCACGCTTTCGCGCCGCGCGCGACGGACCCGACACCCACGGGCCGCGTTCGCGGCGCATTCATTTGCTCTCTGCTTACGGACGCATCCCATGCGACATGCAACCGCCGCACGAGCGTTGACCATGCAGGCCTTGTACCAGCGGGACGTGCGCGGCGAGGATTTCGCGGCCGAGCCCTTCCTGCGCGAGTCGGCGAAGAATGAAGAGACGCGCGCCCACGCCGAACAACTGCTGGCGGGGTGCACCGAGCGGCAGGACGAACTCGATGCGCGGATCGCCGAAGCCGCCGAGCACTGGGACGTCGGCCGCATGGCGTCCGTGGACCGGGCGATCCTTCGCCTGGGCGTTTATGAACTGGTCCACCGGGCCGACGTTCCGCCCAAGGTGGCGCTCGACGAAGCGATCCGCCTCGCCAAGAAATACGGCAGCGCGGAATCCGGAGCGTTCGTTAACGGCATACTCGACCGCGTCATGAAGCGCGTTCGCCCGCCCGACGACGCGGCGGAGGAGTCGCCATGACGACGCGTTCCCCCCGCGGCGCCGATCTGCACACGCATACGGTTTTCAGCGACGGCACGTGCACGCCGGAAGACTTGATTGCCCGGGCCGTCCGGGCCGGGCTGAAGACCCTCGCCGTGACGGACCACGACACGATGGACGCGCTGCCCCGCGCGCAGGCGGCCGCGGCCGGGATCGAGCTGATTCCCGGCGTCGAGTTCAGCACGCCCAGCCGCGACGACGGCGCCGAGGAGGCGCACATTGTGGGCTTGTTCCTCGACGCGGCTTGTCTGCCGCTGAAGAAGGCCCTGGCCGCATTCCGGCAGAACCGTCGCGAGCGGGTCGTTGCAATGGTCGAGAAACTGAACCGGCTTGGCGTCGCGCTTCGCGTCGACGACGTGTTTCGCCAGGCCGGCGAAGGCAATGTCGGGCGTCTGCATGTGGCGCGCGCGCTCCTGAAGGCCGGGCACATTCGCTCGATTCAGGAGGCGTTCCACAAATGGATTCGCGTGGGACGGCCGGCGTACGTGCCGCGCAAGCGCCCGCCACTCGGCGAGATCGTCGCCTTGATCCATCACGCGGGCGGCGCGGCCGTCATGGCGCATCCCGGCCAGACCGGCGTGGACGGCGACATCCCGGCCATGGTCGAAGCGGGCCTCGACGGTATCGAGGTGTATTATCCGGAGCACTCGGCCAGGCAACGGAAGCATTATCTCCGCCTCGCCCAGGAGTACGGCCTGCTCGTCTCCGGGGGGTCGGATTTTCACGGCGGAAACAAGAAAAACAGCGTTCTTGGCAGCGTGCGGGTCGAAGAGGATTGCGTGCAGGCGTTGCGCGAGCGCGCCGAATCGTATCGTACGGAGCGCGGGTTACGAAGCGCTCCGAAGCCTTCTGGCGGAGGAGGGTCAACCCGCGCATCACCAATCAAGGACGTTAAAAAGGAGACGTTCCGCCTCGGGCGGAACACGCGAACTCGATAGTCCGCGCAACATGACGTGCAAGGGCTTTTCCAAGCGCAAACTGTGCGGGAGTGTGCCGCGGCTGACTTGTCCAGTTTCGAATCCGAAGACAAGAGAGCCATCTGCGCTGTTCGCTGATGCCCCGTGTTTCCGTGTCATTCTGAGGCAAAGCCGAAGAATCTTTCGGCCGAACGAGCGTTTTTACCGGGAAAGATCCTTCGCTCTCGCTCAGGATGACGAATGCCGCAAATGGCTCAAGAATCTCCTCCTTGACAGCCCCCACCCATAAGGTATAATATCTATACCATGGAATTCGAGTTCGACCTGAGGAAGAGCGCGACAAACAAACGGAAACACGGTATCGACTTCGTCGAAGCCCAACAGCTGTGGGACGATCCGGATCTGCTTGAGATCCCGCGACCTTGCGATCGGGAAGATCGCCGGCAGGCATTGGTCCGGGGTTGTCACGTACCGTGATGACCGAATCAGGATCATCTCGGTTCGGGCCTCCCGAAAAGAAGAGGTGGAGATATATGAAAGCTAAAGGTTTCGACAAGGCTTTCGATTCCGGCGGGGACGTGATCAAGTACCTCGACCTGTCTCGGGCCCGCCGTCCCTGGCAGGAACAGAAGCGTGTGAACGTTGACTTCCCTGTGTGGATGATCCACTCGCTCGATAGAGAAGCGAAGCGTCTTGGCGTCCCCCGGCAATCGTTGATCAAAGTCTTGATTGCCCGGCACATCGAGCACGCGAACGTGTGAGAGACGGGCCTTCGCGTGGGGAAGGCTGGTAGAGCAGTGGAACGAATGAGCGGGGGGCAGTGGAAACGGCGTGATGGCAGATACGTTGCGGGGCTATGGTTGTCCGGGAGCACCTTTCCACCGCGGTTTTCTCTTCACCTGCTCATCTTGCAGTCGTTCGCCAAAGGTCAACGCTGGTGGAGCGGGCGTTTGAGGGATGTCCGGTGCGCTGCTATAATCCGGCGCGAAACGAGAAGCCGTCGGGAGAACATGCTCCGCTGACCGGCGAGGCGATTCTCGGTAGAAGCGACAACGTATAGGCGCGCGAGCGGCGACATTTTCGGAAATGCGCCTTTGCGCGTCGTTTGAAAGGACGAGTTTCCTCGGGTTTGCGTCGCCCGGCCAAGTTCGGCCACGATCCTTCGCTGAGGCGCGGGACCGTTCGACCCATCGGCGAGCTCGAGGATTCCGTCAGGCTCCGTCCGCCTTACGCCAAAAGGCGGACGCGCGATTGAGGAGGCATATCGGAAATGGGCGAGAAGAAGCCGTCATTCTTCGGGCGTCTGAAGGAGAGCCTGACGAAGACACGGCAGAAATTCTCCTCGACGGTCCGCTCCGTTCTCGCGATGGGCGGCAAGCTGGACGAGGACACCATGGAACTCCTGACCGAGGCGCTGATCGCGGCGGACATCGGACCGCGCACGGCCGAGCGCATGGCGCGTGACGTGCAGGAGGCGTTCCACGACGGCCGCTTCGCCGACGCGGGCGACGCGCTCCTCTTCCTGAAAGAGGACATGAAGGGGCTCGTCCGCGGGTGGGACACGACACCGAACTGGAGCGACAGCGGCCCGACGGTGTGGCTGGTGGCGGGCGTGAACGGCGTCGGCAAGACGACCTCCATCGCGAAGCTGGCGCATTACTACAAGGAACAGGGCAAGAAGGTCCTGATCTGCGCGGGCGACACCTATCGCGCGGCGGCCGTGGAGCAGATAGACATCTGGGCCCGTCGCGTCGGCGTGGACATCGTGAAGCACCGGCAGGGCGGCGACCCGGCGGCCGTCGCCTACGACGCGGTCGAAGCCGCGATCGCGCGGCGGATGGACCTGTTGATCGTGGATACAGCCGGACGGCTGCACACGAAGGACCACCTCATGCGTGAACTTGGAAAGATCGAGAAGGTCCTTCAGCGCCGCATCCCCGCCGCGCCGCATGAAGTGCTGCTCGTGCTCGACGCCACCACCGGCCAGAACGGGGTGATGCAGGCGAAGCTCTTCCACGAAACCATCCGCCTCACCGGCCTCGTTCTCTCGAAACTGGACGGCACGGCAAAGGGCGGCATCGTCGTCGGGATGCAGGACCAGGTCGACCTGCCTGTCAAGTTTGTCGGAATCGGCGAGAAGGAGACCGACATCGAACCGTTCGCGCCCGAACAGTTCATCAACGCGCTGTTCGAGTAGTGCGGTGCGTTGTCTGGAATGCAGCTTCAGAAGTCTTGAATCGGAAAGGATGCGACGATGAGCGGCAAGACGATTCGCTTTCGGAGACTCTTCGGCGGCGGCGCCAATGCGGCGCTGGTGGCGGTGGATCATGGCGCGGAATTCGGTCCCACGCCGGGGCTGGAGGACTTTCAGGCGGCGTTGGGGAATTTGAAAGCCGCGGACGGCCTCCTGCTGAATCCGGGTATGCTGGAGGGGGCACAGGATTTCTTCGGTCAAAAGGACGCGCCGAGGATTGTCCTGCGCGTGACGTGGACGACGGCCTATTGCTTTCCGTGGAAGTACACCCAGTCCCATACGTGCCAAATTCTCGACGCCGACGAGGCCCTGGCGCGGGGCGCGGATTTCATCATGGCCTGCTGCCTCGTGCAGTCGGGCAGCGAAGCGATGGATCGCGACAACGTGAAGTTGTTCTCCGACATCGCCGCCCAAAAGGAGAAGGCCGGCGTGCCGTTGATCGGCGAGTTGTATCCGGCCAGAGCCGAAGACATGCCGGAGGAGGAGTTGCACGAGCGCGTCTATCGGGGATGCCGCATCCTGGCGGAACTCGGCTCCGACGCCATCAAGACCTTCTACACGGGCGAGCGGTTCGCCGAGGTCGTGGAGAACTGCCCGGTCCCGGTCGTCGCCCTTGGCGCTTCCAAGTGCCCCGAAAGCGACGCACTGGACAAGGCGCGCAAGGCGATCGCCGCGGGCGCCCGCGGCGTGGTATTCGGACGGAACGTGTTCCAGTCCGATGACCCCGCGCGCTTCCTGCAATCGCTCGTGGACGTCGTCCGCCAAACGTCGCGATAGCGGCACGCGATGTCTTCGAAAGGATTGACTCACGTGAAAGGGAATGCCGAACTGGCATTGGACACGATTTGCGGGAAACCGACGGACGGCATTCCATCCTGGTCTCCGTTTGTTATGGAGCACTCCTTCATTGAGCGTCTCGCTGGCACGCCTCCGGGGTCGTACCGGGAAGAGCCGGAAAAAGTATATGTCGCTATGCAAAAAGCGGTGGGCGCCTGCATGCTCGATCAATACATCCCGAGAAACCCTCTGACGATGGGTCCGGCCGGATACGAGAACGCCGCGCGGGGCGCGACGACCGGCGCGGACGAGGTGCTCTTGAACGGCATGACGATCCGCTCGCCGGAGGACGTGGCGGCGCACATGGAAAAGTTCGTGTTTCCCGGCATCCGGCAGGCCATTGCCTCGTTCGACGAGGAAACAAGAACCTGCGACATTCTTAATGAAGAACGCCGCGTCCAGGAAGAGCTCGGCCCCGACATCCTCAAATGTTGTTACGGGGCCATCAAGTTTCCTTATTTCGCGTACTCGGCATATGGCTACGCCAACTACTTCATGGCCTACGCGCTCTACCCGGAGGTGGTCGAAAAACACTTCTCGCTCGCGGCCGATCTGGCGCTTCTGAACAACCGCGCCGCCGTTCGCGCCTACACCGACGGCCGGTTACCGCCGTTCGCTCGTCTGGATCACGACATGGCCGATTCCCGCGGCACGTTGGCGGATGTTCGTTCCCTCGATCGGCTGTGGTTTCCGCATTTCGTGCGGTGTCTGGAGCCGGCGCTCAAGGCCGGAATCCGGATGATCTGGCACTGTGACGGGAACCTCATGGAGATGGTCCCGCGTTTGCTTGAAGCCGGGCTTTGCGGTTTCCAGGGCTTCCAGTACGAGGACGGCATGGATTACGAAAAGATCTGCCGGATGAAGGACCGCGAAGGCCGGGACCTTCTGATCATCGGCGGCGTCTCGGTGACGCGGACGCTGCCGCACGGCACGCCCGAGGATGTCAAGAGAGAAATCAACTGGCTTGTCCGGTGCGGCCCGAAGACGGGACTCTTTCTCGGCGGCAGCAGTTCCATCGCCCCCGGAGTGCCGTGGGAGAATTTGAAGGCATTCCTTGACGGACTTGAATACTATTGCAGGTGCGGTCGCAACTGAACGGGAGATTACATGAAACTTCATCACGTCTTCGACTACACCGACGTTGACCGCGCGTTCTGGGAGAAGCATCTGGAAGGATGGGTTCCCCGGCGGCTGATTGATGCGCACGTCCATGTCGCGGACCCGTCGCTGCGCCTGAAAGAGCCCACCGAGGCGAAGCGCCGCAGCTACTGGGTCATGGAAGTCGGCGAACCGCAGAGCGCCGAGACGCTCGCCCGGTGCTACGACACGGTCTTCCCCGGCAGAGATGTTTCGCTGCTCTGCTTCGGCCATCCCAGCCTCGAGTACGACATCGAGGCAGGCAACGCCTACGTCTCCCGCCAGTGCGCCGCACGCGAATGGCGCGGGTTGGCCGTCTCCCGACCCGCCTGGACCGCCCGGGAAACGGAACACGCCCTGAACGCGCCGGGCATCATCGGCCTCAAGCCGTACTACGCGATGATCGGACCTTCCGAGTCCGGGCGCGATCGGTACATCGAGGCGAGTATTTTCGACTTCGTGCCCCACCCGCAACTCGAAGCGCTTAATGCGCGCGGCGGCTGGCTGACGCTCCACGTGCCGAAAGCGGACCGCCTGGGCCACCCGGACAATATTCGCGAGGTGAAGGAGCTTCGCCGGCGGTACCCGGACATCATCCTCGTGATTGCCCACTTCGGCCGCAGTTACACGGAGCCGCACGCACTTGAAGCCATCCCGCAACTGGCCGAGGACGACGGGCTTTTCTGGGACAATTCCGCCGTGCTGAATCCGGCGGTGCATCGGCTGGCCCTCAAGGAGATCGGTCCCGAGCGCATCCTGTACGGCACGGACAACCCCATCTTCTACATGCGCGGCCGGCGGCAGTGGAAGGGCCGCGCATACATTAACCGCACGAGTTACCCCTTTCACTTCAACAAGGACCGGGAGTCGCCGGAGATCGAAGCGAAATACACCCTTTACATGTATGAGGCGATCAAGGCGATCAAGGACGCCTGCGACGAGACCGGGGCGGATGCCTCGGCGGTGGAGGCGATCTTTCACGGGAACGCCGACCGTCTGATTCGGCGCGCCCTGGCCACGAAACCGGCGGCGACCGACCGGTAGGATTCCGGCGAGAAGAGGGGGAAACGCATGGCGGCGGGCAATGCACTCATGGGCATTGACCTCGGCACGACGGCCGTCAAGGTGGGGCTTTTCTCCGCCGAGGACGGCCGCATGCTGGCGCTCTCGACGCGCGAATACGCGCTCGAAACTCCCCGCGCCGGCTGGGCCGAACTCGATCCGGAAATCTACTGGCAATGCGTCCGAAACGGAATCGAGGAGGTCAAACATCGCGCTTCCGACCGGCGGATCGCGTCCGTAGGTCTTTCCTCGCAGGGGCAGACATTCATTCTGCTCGACGAGGATTGTCGCCCGCTTCGTCCCGCAATCGTCTGGCTCGATACGCGGGGAACGGACGAGGCCGCCCGGCTGCTCGACCGACTGGGCCCGGACGCCTTCCGGCGGCACACGGGCGTCCCTTTTCCGAGACCGATTGCCTCCGCTTCAAAGATCATGTGGCTGGCAAAACACGAACCGAAAGTCTGGGCGCGAACGCGCCGCATCGCGATGCTTCCGGAGTTCATCGGGTACCGCCTGACAGGAAACTTCGTGTGCGATCCCGCCAACATGAACAGCACGGGCCTGCGAAGCGCCGCAGGCTGGTGGGGCGACGCGCTCCGCGTCGCGGGAATCCCCCGCGAGTTCTTCGGCAAGGTGAAACCCTCCGGCGAACCGATCGGCACGGTCGCCGCCGCCGCGGCGAAGGAACTGGGGATCGAGCCGGGCGTTCCCGTCGGCGCCGGGAGCAATGACCAACTGACCGGCGCCATCGGCGTCGCCGGCGTGCGGCCGGGCATTCTCTCCGGCGCCATCGGCACGGCGATGGCCATTATCGCCACCCTCCCGGGGGACGTCGAAAGCGCTCGGCCGGATGTGCCCGTCTCCAATCACGCCGTCGCCGGTCTCAAGTATGCGCTCACCTTCTCGGTGACGACCGGCATCCTTCTGAAATGGTATCGGGATCATTTCGCGCCGGAGAAGACCTACGACGAACTTGTGGACGCAGCCTCCGCCGTGGAACCCGGCGCGGACGGCCTGACGCTTCTTCCGCATTTTTCCGGCACGGCCGTGCCCACGTTCGACCCGACCGTTCGCGGCGCGCTGCTTGGGCTGACGCTTGCGCACGGGGAGCCGCATATCGTCCGCGCGATCCTGGAGGCCGTCGGCTTCACGGTCCGCGATGCGCACGAGCTGATGCGAGCAAGCTTCCCGCTCGCGTGGCGGGCCTTTCGCGTCCTGGGCGGCGCGACGCGCTCTCCCTTCTGGATGCAATTAATCGCGGACATCGCGCGCGTCCCCATCGAGAAACCGGCCTGCGGCGAGGCGGCCGTCTTCGGCGGCGCCTTGCTGGGCGGCGTGGCCGCGGGGATTCTCCCCGATACGGTGGACGCCGCGGAGAGGTTTTATCGTTGCGAGCGCGTGTACGATCCCGGACCGGATTCCAAGCAATACGAAAAACCCTACTCCCGCTATCGCGAGGCGATGGAAAAACGCTATCCCGGCGCCCTGGGGTTGACGTGAGCGGAGGTTCCTAACGCATAAGGTTTCTTGCCGTGGAGAAAGACATGAACACCGATATTCGCGTAGGCTTGTTGCCGCTTTATCTGGACCTGTACGACCGCGTGCGTCCGGAGACCCGAAGCGAGGTCGAGCGATTCCGCGACGAGGTCCGGCAAGCCCTCGAGAAAAGGGGACTGCAAGTGATCTCGAGCGACGTCTGCACGCTCGCGCCCCAGTTCGATGCCGCCATTGCCGAGTTTGAAAAGCAATCCGTGGGTTTGCTGATTACGCTGCACCTTGCGTACAGTCCCTCCGGCGAATCCGCCGGCCGCCTGGCGAAGAGTCCGCTGCCCATCCTGATGCTCGACACGACCCCTCGGTTCGATTTCGGCCCGCGGACCGATCCCGAGGAACTCATGTACAATCACGGCATCCACGGCGTACAGGACCTTGCCTCCGTCCTGCGCAGGAAGGGCCGCCGCGTCGCCATCGAGGCGGGCCACCTCGTCGAGTCGGACGTGCTCGATCGCGCCGTCGCGTGGGCGCGGGCGGCGAAGGCGCTTCGTCGCCTGCGGACGGGCCGCGTGGCGCGCATCGGGAACGTTTTCGCGGGGATGGACGATTTCGCCGTCGCGCCGGAGGTGATGCGCAATAAACTGGGACCCGAAACGATTGACGCGATGCCGAAGGACCTCGTCTCCCTCGTCCCGGACGCCGAGGATCAGGAAGTCGCCGCGGAGATCGAAGCCGACCGCTGGCGGTTCGACGCGTCGGGGATGGACCGCGAGCTTCATCTCGCGTCCGCGCGCGCGGGTCTGGCGCTGAGGCGCTTCATCGAGCGGGAGCGGCTGACGGCGATCACGATGAATTTCGAGTCGTTCGACGCCGACTGCGGCATGCCGACCGTGCCCTTCCTCGAGGTGAGCAAGGCCATGGCGCGCGGCATCGGTTACGCCGGCGAAAACGACGCGCTCTGCGCGGCGTTCATCGGCGCGCTCATGGCCGGCTTCGAGGGCGTCACGTTCACGGAAATGTTCTGCCCGGACTGGAAACGCGGCGCCGTATTCCTTAGTCACATGGGCGAGTTCAATCTTGCCGTTGCCGCCCGGAAGCCCGTGCTCCTCGCGAATCCGCTGCCGTATGTCGGAGGCGCCGCACCGGCCATTGCCGCCTGTTCGCCCAGGCCCGGGCCGGGCGTCTTCGTCAACCTCGCGCCGGGACCCGACGACACGTTCAGCCTCATTCTCGCGCCGGTTGACGTGCTGGAAGAGCCGGAAGACTCGAACTTCCGCGAGCGCATTCGAGGCTGGATCAAGCCGCGCGTTCCTCTGGAAAAATTCCTCGAAGCCTACAGTTACGCGGGCGGCACCCACCACGCCGCCCTCGTCCTCGGCGAGCAGCTTGAGAATCTGCAAAAACTCGCGTTCCTCGCGAATATCCCGTGCGAGACGATTGGTGAGTGACGACGCGCCGGCAACGCAACACCACGAGCACGAAGCACGAAGAGAGCATCTCCTGTAAACGACCTCACCGCGGAGACGCTG
>Ga0272442_10012127_pt1 | contig 10447 bp, 10 predicted proteins | sample SSMForm2O_FD_200262 | JGI IMG/M metagenome (GOLD analysis project Ga0272442, IMG submission 200262) | Marine sediment archaeal communities from Little Sippewissett salt marsh, Falmouth, MA, United States - SSM-Form-2O | ecosystem: Environmental > Aquatic > Marine > Wetlands > Sediment ... | reverse complement strand
TGCTCGGGCCCGCGAAAGGGACTGATCCCCAGCATGGGCAGCACGGCAAGCACCACGTCGAGCCCGACGCCGCAGAGCATGATCAACACCGAGGCCCTGTCGCCGTTGGTCCTGAACGAGCGCGCAGCGCCGGTCAGGAATATGCAGTAGGCCGCCATTGCGAGCAGTTCGTTTACAGCCATGTGGTTTCTCCGCAAGGTATATTTAATGGGGCAGATTTTTTGTTACGACATCATAGAGTGCCTGCGCCGCCACCCTGTGGCCGCGCGCGTTCCAGTGCATGCCCTGCCGGTAATAGGTTCGGCGCCATGTATTCCTGAATGCGGGCGCGAGGTCGAAGCATTCAATGCCGCGCTGTTGGCACAGGCGGGTAATCGCGGCCTGGTAGGGCGGGGCGGCCGCGAGCTTTTCGATCTCGATCTTTGACGGAATACAACATACCACGAACTGTGCGCCCTTTTCCTCGACCTCCTTTTTCAATTCCTCAAGGATACGCGACGTCAGGACAAGGTCAGGTGGGTTGTCGTTGTCCACAGGAACGTTGTCGTGTACATTCTCGTTGGGGTGACGAACCATCCACAGTTTGAACTGCAGGTAGTGTAGAAAGTGTGAACGCAAAAGGACGTTCTTGATCGCCTCTTTCAGGGGAGATGTTTCCTCGGCAGGAGGCACCTGCGACCATTGCTCGACCCTGGGGACCGGCACCCCTGTCAGGACGAGGTTGTTATCGATAAGCTCGAATTTCGGCTTGGGCTTGTCATTGCGAACACGCGCGTTATTGTCGGCGACATCGTTTTCGCAGAACATCAGCACCACCAGCTTCAGGTCGCGCGGTCCTTTGTCGGCCCACGCCCTGAACACGAGCAGGGCCTGGTCGGTGCCGTAGCCGCGGTGGGCAAGATTAAACAACTCGCAGCCTGGAAGCATGTCACGCAGGCGGTTGACGAACATCTCTTCAGATTCAACCTCAAAGCCCCACGTGAAAGAATCGCCCAGGAACACGATCGCCGGTTTTCCGGCATCATCCCGGTGTTCGATATCCCTGAATCCGGCACTGTTATGCGCTATCGTTATCTTGTTGTTCAGGGTAACGAGTTCGGCCTTTCCGGAAGCCGCGCCTTTCCATCCGAGCAGTTCGTCGTATGCAAATAAATTTCCGTGTTCGTTTTGATTGATCGATGATCTGCTGAAATACGGGAACGGATCGAAGATGCGAAAGCCCGCTTCGATGGCGATACAGCAGACAAGCAGGGAGCCGAGCACAAGCAGGATGTTCAGGGCCGGCGTTTTGCGGGGGTGTGTAGTCACGATACTCCTCGTGCTGCGTTCGTGGTAAAGTAGATGGAAAGTTAGTGTCCGGATACGGCCATGGTGACATTGCCCTCAGGTGTGCGTTCCGGATTCGTAACGATCTGCAGGAAACGCACGACTTCCTTGCGTTCGGGGTGCCACGCTTTCACATATATATGTTCGTATGTCAGCCGTGTGTTCTCGATTTCGTCCCGGTCGGAATTAAACGATCTAAGATTTACTATGGTTGCAATGCCGAGTTTTTCGAGATTTTTCATAAGGCTGCTCCGGACCGGGGACCTGTGAGGGCTTTTGAAATCAGTATGACGTCCCCGGATGTCTTTCGGGCGGATTCTCGGGTGTGCAGGTCCGCTTGCCTGGTGCGTTATTACATTTGGGCCGGTTTGCCCGGGATATTATAGTCGCGCCAAAATACGATTTTGCCGTCCTTGACGATAAAAATGCCGGTTACCGGGAAGTGCCAGTCGGCGTCCTCTCCGTCGCGGTAAAAATGATCATGGCGTTCGTTGATGACCATGACGCCCATTGCGTGCGAGCGCAGGATCTCCCACTCGACCCGTGTCGTTCCGTCCAGGAACGGGCCGATGACATCCCGGAATTCCTGAATGCCCTGTATCTCCGCGCCTCCCTCCCACACATGGTAGTCGATGTCTTCGCTTAAGTAAGGGACCAGTTTTTCGACATCGCGCTCCTCCCAGGCCTTGCAAAATTCGGTTACCAGCGCAAGGTTGCTTTGTTCCAGAGTGTTCAGTGCCGGGTTTTCGTTCATAGACTGTGGCTCCTTGTTCTGCACGGCAGTGCCTTGAAAATGGCGATTGGTGTCAGTCGATGGCGAAGGTTGACGGCGCCTCTGTCGTCGCCACCTTGTTTGTGACCGTCAACACATACGTTCCTTCAGGAAACCGCTTTGATGTTTTCGGCACCTCGAATGTGACAGAGTCCATGCTCCACGCCGTGGTCTTGCATTTCTTTTTTCCGCCGGTCACATAATCCTCGAGGTATACCTTGCCTTTCTTCGTACCGAAGAAATCCCCTGCTATGGTGATCAGGTCGCCGGGAACACCGCGGTCATGGTCAAGGTAATCGATCTGCGGGGGCTGCACGATAAAGGCATCGGGCAGGATAATGGCAGCCGCCTTGGACGGCCTGATCTCTACATCATAGGTCCCCGCAGGCGGGACCTTCTTCACGGTGCAGGTGATGGAGCCGGGCGTCCAGTCGTCCCGGCCGATTTTTACGGCTTGTCCCCCGATCAGGATCTTGCCCTTTTTCGTGCCGAAGCCTGAGCCGGAAATCGTGAACTGCGTGCCGATGGTGCCCTCGCCGCTGAATTCAGGAGGAGGCCCTTCTCCGCCGTCCCAGCCGGCAAGCCTGGCCATGAGCCACCAGAAGGCGCCGCCTTTGAGCACGCAGTTAAGGGTCTGGGAATGCGCGCAGCTGCCGCACTGCCCGGCCGTCTGGGCGAGGTCGGAGGCGGGGTTTGCGGCTATCCATTCAGCTGCCCAGTTGTGCCCGCCCTGGTAATCGCAGTTGTCGTTTGCGTACAGGGCCATGTAATTGGTCAGTCCGTCCGGATCAAAGCTTTCGATGTCCGCGAAGTCGAACAGGACCTTGCCGTGGTTTCGGGCCCAGGCGCGGATCTGCTCATTGCGCTGGTTGACATTGCCGGCCTCGCCGGTGCCGTTCAGGTGGCCGGTCATATACACGAATGTCACCCCGGGAAAATCATCTTCCAGGGCATCCATCAGATCGAGGTAGGTCTGTATCTCGGCCTGGGTCCCGTCAACTTGGCCGCACCACGACCACATGACAACGTTGCGGTCATTGCCGCCTGCGCGATTGAGAAAATCGCGCGTGCGTTGCGCCCAGGTCGTGCGGTCGGGGTTGCCGAGATCGCCCGAGGGCACGTAATCGTTCATAAAGATTCCGGGTGAATAGCCGCTCGCGTAGGCAAACGTGAACGGTGCGCCCTGAAAGCCGCTGATAGCATTGATGCCGGTTATCAGCTGGCTGCCGTGGGAGGTGTGGCCGTAGCTTATGCGCAAATCGCTTTTTGCCGCCTCGATCCACACGGTGGGTATCTGGTCGATATCGGTGCAGTTATGATCGATGATGATCGACTGTGCATGGGCAACGGTTGTTAGGCACAGGCTCAGGAGCAGCAGTGCTGGCACAATATATTTTTTCATGGCTATTCCTCCAGCAGCGCGGGGTGGGTGATGTGAAGAATTCAGGAACACCATACCAGTTTTCAGTAGTTAAATCTCTTGAAATCAGTATGGTGTGTCCCGGATTTTTAATGATCCCAGAGCCAGAGGCCCGTTGTCTCGTCAAACAGCCGCTCCGGCGGCGGGCCGGCAAGCTCGGTCACGTGCAGCTCGGCGGCAAAAACGATCGTGGGCGACATGAGGTGGCCGCCGAAAGCCGCTTCGTCCGCGTCGCCGAACAGCACATGGGCGTGCACGAACGGCGCGCCGTCTTTCATGGTGATATTGCCCGTGCAGGCGATAACTTCATAGGCGCCCTGCCGGGTAAGCTGAAGGTATGTTCTGGCCTGCTGGTCGTAAAAGCCGAACGTCGCCCCATCCACGGCGCCGATGATTGACAGGGCGGCATGCTGCACGGAAGCCCCGGCGCATATCCGGGCTATTTCCTCGAGCATGTCGCTGCCGGTGCGCAGGCGGGCAAGAAAGGATCGCGGGTTGTTTTTATGAACGGGTTCTGTCGGCATGTCTCAACCTACCCCATCAAGGGATGTTCGTCAATTACCGGATAGAAACGGGCGCTGTACTCTTTATTCCATTTCCCTCTCAGCTAACGAGGAGGCACTTTTTTTGGCCTGTTCGCGTTCATTTCTCTTCAGCTTTTTGTATGAGCCGGCATTGATTGCGTTTGTATATCCCATTGCCTGGAGGGTTTTTAGGGCGATGCCGGAGCGCCTGCCGGTGCGGCAATACAGAACAATTTTTTCGTTCTTACTGTGTACGTGGATGCCGATTTTATTTTGTATCTCATCGTATGGTATATTGACGGCATTGTTCAGGTGGCCGTTGTTATATTCCCGAGCTGTGCGCACATCAATAACCGTACTGTTATCGTCAATGACGATATCGGGCCCATTTCCCCTGTCCAATGCGCATGCAAAAAGCGTGAGGGATGTAAGCAATACAATACAGATATGTTTCATGGGGGTCTTCTTACGGTTATAAAGGACGGTGGCCCCTTTATTACCACCGGCTTTTGGCATATCTTTCAATATTGCCGTAACGTACTATGGCATGCGGACAAGGGCAATTAATTTTGACGTTTCGGTTTCGGCATAAAAAAAGCCTCTCGAAAGAGGCCTGTTTTTTATTTTAAAGAATGTGTTGTGCGCAATACAGCTTTTGAATTAATCAGTATTGTGTCCCCGTATCCCCCCGTATCCCTTCGGCATTGCCGGTTCAGGCTACACATCTGACGGAAAAATGGCAGATTGTCAGATGTGTAGACCTGGCCCCTATGGGCTCACTCTGTCGGCTGAAGCGTGCGGATGATTTTTTCCCGAACAAAACACTGCATAACGAGTCTGTCGACAAGATCCTGGTAGAAAGATTCTTCCATGGCCGGTGTGCGATTGAGGATGAATAATGACGTCCTCCTGGAGTTGGTCACCACGGCGTAGGAATAGTCCTTAGCCAGCTCGATGATCCAGTACTCGGATTCTTCGGGAATGCCGAAATCTGGGAAGCTTACAGCGAGTTTTGCATTGGATTTCGCGTCCACGACCCGGGCAATTCCTTCTATCTCGACCGGGGTACCTTCCAGGCCGCCCAAAAATCCGCTGTTTACTACCTTGACCGTGCCATCCGGATTAAGCGTGTATTCGGCCGTCACCCCGTCGAGAGTCGGTATTCTAGGGTTAAAATATGCTGCAATCTGGTACCATAAGCCGAGATACTGTTCAACATCCACACGCTTCACTGTCTTGACAGGCGTGAACAGGCGTGCACAGCGTCTGATATCGCGTTTTTCTGTTTTATCTATCAAGCCCTCTTTTTTCCAGGCCCTGGTGAGCTTTGCTACACACCTTCTGAAAAACCCGCGTTTTCTTGCACTGTATGCACATTCATTAATCAAATCGTTCATCGTTACAGTCATTTCCGCTCCCATGGAGTATAGCTCCATGTCAACCACTCCCGTATCGCAATTGCAGATCTGCACTGTCTCCTGGCAGGCTGCGTGACGGGGATAGAGAGCAGATATGCTGATACAGATACTCATGCACAACAATACAATCGTTAATTTTTTCATTGTCGCAGCTCCTCGTTTTTTCAATTACTATGGTTGGTGTTGAGATGGCTTTGATATAATTTGGGAAAATTTTTATCCAATACTATGCCCTATAATTTTCCTTATAGTGTGTATATAGTCTAATTTTTTTCAGATTTCACCAACTTTTTTAGTTTTGCTAAGGCGCAATCCCCGGATTTAGCAAAAAAGGGGGGGCAGGGTGGGTGCAGCGAAGCAAAACCCATCGGATATTCGCTTTTCCATGCATTGGTGGGTTGACACGCACCCTACAGCTCTTTGTTTGATTCCGGAGGGACGCGCTTCTGCGCGTCCGTTTGAATAGATTTTTTGTCCGTTTCTTCGGAGCGGGCAAAGAAATGAACAATTATTTTTTCGCAAAGAAGGGATACGGCAATCAGCAGTGGGCCCCGGTTTTTCCTAGAAATAGTCCGCAAATCCCGTGGCGGGCAGCTCCTTTGCCGCAACATTGAAAAGTTCGTCCGAGTCCATCGCAGCATCCGGCAGGCGGCCGTGCAGGATTTCAAAAAAACCTTCCCGGTCTTCCGGGCTGATCCGGATGGAAGCACTGCCGGTTTCCCTGGCCGCGAAAATATTCTGCGCCCCGGTAACGTTCGCCCCGGTCGCCTCATCCGGTTGTTTTTCGGTGATCCGTACTGTCTTGTAATCAACAAAGACAGGCTCCCTGCCAAGTGAGAGCTGAAGGAGCAGGCTTTGTGTGAGAAAAATCTGCTTGCGGTCCTGTGACAGCTGCCATCCCTGTCCCTGGGGGGACAGGCCTCTCAGCTGCTGTTCCAATGTCTCGAGCGGCATGGACATGCCCTGCAGCCTGAGCAGGCGGATAAAGCCGTTCCGGGTTATTTCCTCCCGGTCGTCGCAGACAAAGGCGGCGGCTTTTTTGCGGGCAGCGGCTTTCTGGTAGTGGCTTTTGTAGTGAAAGGAACAGTAATTTACCGCCAGGCGCAATCCGCGCTCAAAAACGAAGTTGATGATTGCCAGTGCCGTCAATTCCGATTCCAGCACCGTGATGCTCTGGCCGTGTACGAACGTATAATTCCGGCTGAACAGGTTCTTGAAATTATAGGGCGTCAGTCTCAACTGGTGGAGGTTGAGATAGTCCACGCCGAGGCTGTCGAGTTCGACAACACTGTCGTGCAGTACGGCCATGTCTTCCGGAATCGCGGGTATCTCGACAGTTACGTGCGGAATCTTCCCAAGCGCGAGTTTCAAGCGTTTGGTTTTATAGTGTGTGGCGCTCAGGTCGAAGCGGATTTCATCCAGGCCGGCTCGGGCCAATGCGGCCACTTTCTCTTTCGTGAGCAGCGTTCCGTTGGTGTACATCCACACATACACCGAGTCGCCCAGTTTTTCTTTTATTTTTGACAGAAAATCGGTGGTAGTCCTGAACGTAAGCAGCGGCTCGCCGCCGCTCAGCCCGATGCCTGTAAAGCCGAACTTTTTAATGTAGCTGATGTATTTTTCAGGATTCTCGAACATGATACCCTGCGTCGCGGGTATCGATGTGTCATCCTGCGCCGTAGGGCAGTAGAAACACCTGCAGTTGCAGCGGTTGTTCACGAAAAGGCACGACCAGTGGCCTTCGCCGCAAATCCGGCACCCCGGGGAAACGGAATGCGCGAACGGTTTTGTTTTATTGAACAGGTACCCGGCCCTGCCGTTGATGGCCTCGATGAGCCGGCTGCGTTCCTCGTCGGCCTCGACCAAACGGTAATAGGACGGTTTTTTCAGCTGGTCATAGTAAATGCCGTATTCTCTTCGGTTGGCGGCGATTTGCTGTGTTTGATGGGCCAGGAATGTTTTCAAGCATGTCTTTCCAGTGTACGGTGATCGGGTCGAAAAATCCGGGAGGAATCATACTCATTTTTAAAATTTAGAACAATCGAAATCAGCATGCCGCCGGCGGATTTTTTTTTTGGTATGGGGCTTTGTCTGGTTTTGGAGGGACGTGCTTCTGCACGTCCGCATGGCCTGTCATGCCGGACTCGATCCGGCATCCAGAGTGTAGGGTGCGCCATGCGCACCGTAAAAGCCTTTTTGCGTTCATAAGGGGTACAAAGAAAGATTTTAAAAGCTATTGTTGATACTTTTTTTGTTTGTTCCAAAGGATTGAGGCTGTCAAGACAGGCAACCTCGCCACCTTGACACCCACGCGCCCGTGCTTTATAGTCTGTCCATCTTAAAACGCAAAAGGATTTATTTCTCCATGAAACTCTATCTTGCCGGACCCCTTTTTACCCAGGCAGAGCAGAACTGGCTGAGAGACCTGAAATTAAAAATAGAGGTTTGTGCGAAGGAGTCGGGCAGGGCTGTTGATGTGGTCTGGCCCGGTGATCTGGTATCTGCGGAAGACATTAAAACGTGGGGTGAAAACGCGAAGCATGAAATCTTCGCGCTCTGCGAAACGCATTTGCGCGCGGCGGACATCCTGATCGCTCTTCTGGACGGGCCTTTGGTGGATGACGGCACCTCCTGGGAGATCGGCTGTTTTTACTCCATCCGCAAAAAAGGCCAGCCCATCTACGGCATACGTACCGACTTCAGAACCTCAGGCGATGTGCCCGGCGCGCAGGTCAATTTGATGATCGACTGCTCCTGCGACTGCATCTTCACGTCGGTCGACGGCCTGCTGGAAAAACTCCGGGAATTTTTTCAGGCAGGAAAATAAATCCGTACCCTTTTCTGAAGGAGTGCCGGTGTATGGACCTTCTGATGCCCCCCAATATGCATGCACTGGCAGTGCTGCTTCTCACGCTGCTGGCATTGTTTTTTTTTACCCGCGAAAAGATTCCGCTTGAGTCTTCCAGTTTCCTTGTTTTGATTGTCTTGGCAGCAGGCTTTGAACTGTTCCCTTTCGAGGCAGACGGCGGCGTTTTGCATGCCGTTGAATTTTTTCAGGGGTTTGGGCACGAAGCGCTTGTTGCGGTTTGTGCATTGATGATTGCCGGGCAGGGTATTGTGCGCACCGGGGCGCTGGAACCGGTGGGCAGGGCGTTGGCCAGGTTCTGGAAGATCAGCCCGGGCCTTTCACTGTTATTGACACTTCTGGTCGGCGCATCTATCAGTGCTTTCATAAACAATGTTCCCGTTGTCGTTTTATTGCTTCCCATTTTAACCGCCGTTTCTCTTCGGACCGGGACAAAAGCCTCGTCAATCCTGATGCCCATGGGGTTTGCCACCCTGCTGGGAGGCACATGCACCTCAATCGGGACCTCCACGAATCTCCTCGTGGTCTCGGTGGCAGCAGAGATGGGCCTGGCGCGGATAGGGATGTTCGATTTCCTCCTGCCGGCCGCCATTGCCGGAAGCCTGGGCATCGCCTATCTCTGGCTGCTGGCGCCGCGCATTATTCCCGACCGTGAGCTGACGCTTGCCGACACATCCCCCAGGGTTTTTTCAGCCCATCTTGCGATCCTGGAGGGGAGCACGGTTGACGGTGCGTCGCTGGCGGAAGCCCGCAAAAAGGTCGACGGCGCCATGCGGGTCTCCAGCATCATGCGGGGCCCGGACAATTTTATACAGCCGCGCTCCGGCGTTGTATTGCGCCCCGGCGATCATTTGGTCATCCGCGATACTCCCGAGCGCCTGAAGGAGTTCGAGCGCGTGCTGGAGGGGACCTTGTATCCGGAAGACCCCTCGGGCGGCCCTATTGATGAAGACCATCCGCTGACAGCCAAAGACCAGCAAATTGCCGAGGCGATCATTACCGATGGCTCCCGTTTTAAAGGCAAAACGCTCAATGCCATCAGGTTTGCAGACCGCTACGGCATGGTTGTCCTGGCCATCCACAGATCAGGCAAGGAATTGGGTAATGTACACGACGAAGTCGGCTCGGTCCGGTTGCGGGTCGGGGATATTCTGCTCGTGCAGGGCTCCCGTGAGAAGATCGCCGGCCTCAAGCAGGAAAAGCATTTTATCGTGCTCGATGCCACAAGTGATCTGCCGTTCACCAAACGGGCACCGGTGGCATTGATGATAATGGCGGGTATTATCATCACGGCGGCCCTTGGCATCATGCCGATAGCCATCAGCGCTTCTTTGGGCGCTTTGGTGATGATATTCACCGGATGCCTGGGGTGGCGTGACGCCACGAGTGCCCTGAGCGCGCAGGTGATCCTTATTGTCGCCGCCAGCCTGGCTCTCGGCGCCGCTTTGCTGAAGACCGGGGGTGCGGATTATCTGGCGCAGCTTTTTGTGGCTTGTGCAGGCGGCATGCGTCCGGCTTTCGTTATCAGCGGTTTGATGCTTTTGATGGGCATCCTCACAAACATTGTATCGAACAATGCCGCGGCGGTAATCGGTACGCCCATCGCTGTTTCCATCGCCTCGCAGCTGGGCCAGCCCCCTGAGCCCTTTGTCCTCGCGGTCCTGTTCGGCGCCAACCTGAGCTATGCGACCCCTATGGCGTACAAAACCAACCTGCTCGTTATGAATGCGGGAAATTACACGTTCAGGGATTTTATGCTGGTCGGGGTGCCGTTGTTTCTTATAATGTGGGGTGCGCTGTCCTGGCTGCTGCCCACCCTATACGGCATACAGTAATGATCAGGCGATGTGCACGGCGCGCAGGTCAATCTGATGATCGACTGTTCCTGCGACTGCATCTTCTCGTCAGTTGAAGGCCTGCTGGAAAAGCTTAACGAGGTTTTTTGATTAATTAGAACCGTCCCTGTTTTTGTCTTTTTTCGGCAACCGCACTGCGCGGGTTCACCCCGGCCGGTGCCTACTTTTTCCATTCATAACGGTTCATTGAAAAGTCGGGATTCCATTCCTTGAGCACAGCGCGTTCGGGCACGATCCTGATGACACTGAGCGTCTCGATCCCGCG
>Ga0272442_10012126_pt1 | contig 10449 bp, 5 predicted proteins | sample SSMForm2O_FD_200262 | JGI IMG/M metagenome (GOLD analysis project Ga0272442, IMG submission 200262) | Marine sediment archaeal communities from Little Sippewissett salt marsh, Falmouth, MA, United States - SSM-Form-2O | ecosystem: Environmental > Aquatic > Marine > Wetlands > Sediment ... | reverse complement strand
TACGCAGTGAGCTCCACGCCGTCAAAGTTCAACTCTCTGGCAATGTCGAGGAGCTGTTCCAGGGTCATCTGCCCTGTGGTGAGTAAGTCTCTGTAGGAATAAGCGCACGTCGCGAGTTTCACTCGAATCCCTCCTTATGTGGAGCCTCCACAAGATCCTCCGTATTGTCCTGGCCGCGATCTCGGGCGATGCCCGATCTGGGGGTTGACTGAAACGTTACTATCTCCTCAATGGTTTTTCAAGCGAAACACCCGATATCCGCCGCCCTTGGCCATCTCGAAAAAAGAAAGATTGGCCAAGGCCGGAGCTTTCCTCAAGCGGAGGGCTCCCTGTTTCGTTCGCATCACCAGGTAGAAACGTCCCCCCGGCCTCAGAAGCTTCAATCCCCCTCGAATGAGTCCAAACACCTTTTCCTTGCCAGCCCTAATCGGCGGATTGAGTCCGATCGCATCGAACCTCGATTCGCTCAGCGCTTCGGCGCCGTCCCCACAGTGTATCCATCCCTTCAACTGGTTCCGTTCAAGATTCATTTTGAGAAGACGCAAGGCCTTGAAATTCACGTCGCAAAAATGGATGCGGTTGGACCATCCGCAGCAGCCAAGGGCAATACCGACGGGTCCGTACCCGCATGCCAGATCGAGGAAATCATCCGCAGGTTCTTCTTTCAAAATCTCCCTCACCAGTAGCTTTGTTCCCGGATCCACCCTGCTCTTGGAGAAGACCCCGGAGGCCGTATGAAAGGCGAGGGTCCATGACGACGTCTCCCAATGGACCTGTCTGGTTTCAGCGACCGGTTCCCAGTTTCTGCAGTAGTAGTGCCGCATTCCGGATCATCCAAACCAGATGTGATACCTGTCGGACATGTAGTCCGGCAGCTTGAGACTCAGTAGAGGCCAAATCATCCCCCCGGCGATAAAATGTCCCAAGGCGAGCCCGAGGGCCGCTGGGGCTAACTTCCTATAGAGCCGAACGCCTCCCAGCTTCAGAATGACAATCTTTGCGAGAAAGACCATGAAGAAGGGGGCCCAAAACGGGGAAAGATCCCCGTAGCAGGTGGCCAAGATGAAACCCAACGGATGAAGGGGAAAACGCAGGGCCGTCCTTCTACACGCATACAATGAAGCGGTGATGACTGCGCCGAGCGCCGCATACTTCAAGGGAACCCTGTTGGGAGGGGGAGGAGCTTTTCTCTGGAGGGCTTGCGCCATCAATCGGTATTCTCCCAGAGCAATCTGCGTTCTCACATCGCCTTGGGTACTCTTAGCCTCCATCAGGTTTTGCCCGTAGGCGTAGTAAGCCTTAAGCGTGACCCCCCAAGCCAAGAGCACTGCAGCGGCAAATCCGAGGGACAACACGGCCACCGACTGCCTTTTGCTCAATCCCCTGCGGGAGCCCAAAGCGATTCCCTCCATCTGATAGGAGGCCGTATTGGGAACCAGATGGTGTCTGTCCAACCAAGCATGACACGTGAGTACGACGATACTCCGAACGCCTACGAGGGATTTGAGTCGAGCAATCCCCACGCTATCCATCAGAGCCCTGTGGACCAAGCCATACGGATAGATGAAGTCGAAAGGGGCTCCCACCTCGACGCGAATACGCATAAATACAAGGACCACCATGAATAAGAGAAGGGCGAATGGCAAGGCCAGAAGAAGGTTCATGCCGCAAAAAGAAAACCATCCCACCAAGGCTCCGAATCCCAATAAAACGGCCAAAATCGGTTTCTTTTCCTTTCCAACTTTGAGTCGGGACCACACCAAAAAGCCGGCGACAACCCCGTAGGCTCCCAGGCTTTGGTGCTGAAAAAACGGGAAACCTGGACGGTTGACCCCCCAATGAATTCCCAGCATCTTCACCGTCTTCATGACCAGGTAGAGAAACCAAACGGAAAAGGAAACATCCAAAGGCACGAAGTATCCAAAACCGAGGGCCTCAGGTTTATAGTAGATCACCAAAGGCCGCAAGTAGGTCAGGGGACGCTCGGTGAACAGAGCCCCCAAGTCATAGTCAAAGCCCAGTGATGCCACGGAGGGATTCACCGCATGGGCGATATTGAGTAGGTTGTGCGCCAAGGAAATCCCCATTCCGACCCATACAATGGGATCCCTGAAGAAACCTCCCCATTCCCATGGATTCTCCCCCTCGGTAAGGGCTTCTGGCAGCTTCAGGAGGGGGAAGGCTAGACGTTCTTTCTCGCCCCATAGGGGCTCCATCCAACGAACCAGCGCATGGGTCGCGAGGAAAAGGATGCCCAGAAAGAAGGACCACCTCACAATGGAAGGCCACCACGCTTTCCATGGAACAGCCTGATCCTCAGCCCCCTCGTAGCACGTCCTGATCACCTCCTCCTCCACAGGGGAAACCCATCTCGGCAGGGACGAAACATGTTCTGCAAAGCCGTTCTCAGGCGTGGCGAAATATCTTAAAGCCGTGGTATGGGGCAAAAACGCCCGAAAACCGTAGTTGGCCAGCACAGGAACGCCGATAGCCAGGGCCATGTAAACCGCCACCACTTCCTTCCTGTTGATCCCAAGCCAATGCGCTATCCTGTTGATTTTGGGTCCCAAAGCACAAAGAAGAACGAGGACCGCGGTGGCAGGCAGCGGAGGTATGCCGCCTGTCACATACCGTCCCGTCACCATCTCCAAGGTATATAGAGCGAACGTTGTGCCCGCGAAACAGAGCAGGATGAGAAACAGTACGCGCCATCGAAGGGCGGGTTGATCTTTCATTTCCTTCAAAACAGTTTTTTCTTTCTGCGAGGTCTAGGAGAACGAACGTATGAAGAGGGAAACAAGGACACCTTGGGCTCCTGTCTTCCTTCATCTCCCTGAGGCCAAAGTCGAAAAAGATGGTCCAAAAAGGCACCAAACGCTGCGCTTCGTTCCACTTCTTCCACCACGATCCCGTCGCACCCCGGCGCTTGAAAGAGCAGCTCCTTCACGGCAGGATAATTGATCTCTTGTCCCTCCACGGGGCCCCGTGAGGCTCTGCAGAGCCTCACGTGTCTCGCCATCCCGATCCAGGCCGTGCCTAAGTCCACAACACCGCATCCTATGAGCCTGGCTGGATCGAAACATAGCCCCAAGTAATGGCTATGGAGAGCATCTAAATTTTGAAGCAAGTCATGTAAGTGCTCCCGAGAACCTCCCTGAGGAAGCCGAGGACATAGGGTGACGGACCACTGCTCTCCCACAGCTGAGACCTCCTGGAGACGATCGATTCGCCAATCATATCCATCAGGCGGGTCCACGCAGATGAATACCGTACCTGCACTAGCAGTGAAGACGCGAAGCGTGTCCGCAGCATAGCTCGCGCGGTTCATCACTTCAGGATCCGACGGACAAGACCAGGACACGACCCGGAGATGGGCCTTCTTCAAGGTCTTCGCCAATTCCTGCATGGATCCATCCTCTAGATATCCTAAGGCGCAGAAAGACGTCCAGCGGATTTCAATCCCGCCAAAGCCTTGAAGAGCGAGGAACTCCAACTCCTGTATCGGCTCAAGCATGAGGGAGGGGAAAGGGGCCACCAGGTCCATGTCCTATAGACTAGTCCTGTCTTCTCACTGCGTTCAAGCCGAGCCGTCAGCCGAGCCGTCGGATGTCACCTGGACCAGACGGCATGACGGAAATCGGACTAGTCTCACCGACTTCAATCGTCCAGACAGGTCTTGACTTCCTGTTGACAGCAAAAAGCAGGGAAGCTATCTTCAAGGTTAGGGTTGGTGTTTGCGCCGAAGAAAAATACTGCTCGAAGAAAGGATGGCTATGCCATTCCGTTCGAAAGCCCTGCTTCTCTTCTCCGTTCTAGCTGGCGCGAACGTTAGTCTAGGTCAAGTCGCGTGGTCCCCCCCCGTACTGATCGACAGTGAAGGGGATGTGGGACAGTATGCTTCTTTGGCATTGAACAAGCAGGGGCAGCCTAGAATCGCCTACTACAGGACGGATGCAGGAGATCTCAAGTACGCCTTTCGATTGTCCGACGGCGACTGGTTCGCTACATATGTGGACCGCTACGGGGACGTGGGACAATTTGCCTCGCTGGCCATGGGCCATGACGGCCATCCCCGAATCGCTTACTACGACGCCACCAACGGCAACCTGAAATACGCGGCCTTCCAAGGCACGCAATGGAACATCCAAGTGGTGGATAGCGAAGGAGATGTCGGATCGCACTGCTCTCTGGCCTTGGACTCCGGAGATAACCCTCACATTGCGTACCACGACGCGTCCAACACCTATCTCAAGTACGCCACATGGGATGGTAGCGAGTGGGACATTCGGCAAGTGGATGTGACCGGCTTGATCTCCTTCCAGGGAAGATACACCTCGATCGATATCAATCCCACCAACGACCAGCCGCACATCTCTTACGCAGACTACCTTACCGGTGAGACGAAGCATGCCTGGACCAATGGGTATTTTTGGCGGTATGAGGGGGTTTATGGAACAGGTTATTCAGGGTATTACACTTCGCTCAAAGTATCAAAGAGCGGTGACGGAGAAATGAGCTTCTGCGATCCCATAAGCGGCACCCTTTACCACGCCAACAAGGAAGGGAACAATTGGATCGTAGAGCCCGTGGATACGGGGAATTTCGCGTTGACAGGCTATTTCAGTTCCATCGCTTTGGATGCCTACGACCGTGCGGCTATCGCCTATTCCCATTATGGCATCCTGGGTCCAACGGTTCGCTTCGCCTACACACAAGGGTACGGATGGGTCAAAGATGATGCGCTCCCCTTTGGCCTCTATTACCCCACCCATACCTCCTTGGAGGTCGACCCTCTGGGCAATCCTAGAATCGCTTACGCCGAAGGCGTTTTCGAACGTCAGCTCTACTATGTAGAAGGGAGAGTGCCTCCTCCCCCGATAGGATGGGCCTTGGTGGTAGCCGACCGACCTCTCACTGGACTCGAAGTATACGGCAACGAGAACACGGGTGGGATCGCAGCCGTACCCATGCTTACCCAAGCAGTAACCAAGGCGGTCCTTCCGCATTTTAAGTGCGATTCCGAATGGTATACAGGGCTAGCCATGGTGAACCCCAATCGGTCCGACCCGGCCCAAGTGAAGCTCACCGCCTACTCGGACGAAGGCGCTTTTTTGGGTCAAGCGGACGTTGAACTCGATCCGGGAGAAAAAGTGAGCTACGGCGTGGACGAGCTGTTCGGCTTCCTGGGGGAAGGGTGGCTTCTTTTAGAGTCTGACTTCGGTATCATGGCCGAGGAAGCCTATGGCAACCGCTCAACAGGAGGACTGGCCGCGGTAGAGGCTTCTCCCTTGGCCCAATTTCTATACATGCCCCATTTCAGGTCCAACTACCAATGGTGGACAGGCATAGCGATTGCCAATCCAGGTGACACAGACGCGTTTGTAGTGATGGACGCCTATGACCCAGGCGGGAACGAACTTGGACACGCCGAACTCTCTGTTCCAGCGAAAGGAAAGGTCTCAAGCATGGTGAGGGATCTCTTCGGTCTGAGCGATGCCAGCGGCTGGGTGGAAATTGGCGCGTTCTCTCCCGTTTCAGCATTGTACGTCTTTGGGGACAGATCTAAGACTCCTGTCCAGTATGCCGCCCTGTCCGCGGCGGAAGTGGCCAAAGAACTGTATGCCCCTGTCTTCTTGGACAACGCCAACTGGACGACATCTTTTGCGTTTGCAAACCCCACCTATGCCGACAACTCGGTACACCTGTCCGCCTATGACGAATCCGGGATTCTTTTGAACAATGCAGATTACACGATACCACCCAGAGGGAAATTGGCCGCCAGGGTGCAGGACGTATTTCCGGGGTCCAATCCTGGCACTGGTTGGGTGCATTTGCAGGCCGACAGCAACTGTGCCGCCATACAGATTTTTTCTTTGGGCAACGGTTCCAACGCAGGGCTGGGGGGACTCGGCTTCGTGCGGACGCCAGCCCAGACCCTCTACGCCGCTCATTACCACAGCGACGCCAATTGGTGGACCGTGTTCGCCCTGGGAAACCCCAACGCAGAGACCGTTTCCACAGAGGTCTGGGGGTATGACGTGCGGGGACGGTGGGTCAACTACACAGCCAGGGATATTCCCCCCTTTGGGGACCTGGTACGCACCGTGGAGGATCTCTTTCTTGGCCGTTAAACGTCCATTGTCCCGCAAAACACCGTGTGGTATTGTGAATAAGATCGGCAACGGTGCAATCTCAGCATTGCATGGAGGTATCATTATGAGGAAGTTTTTCCTTCCAACGCTCTCTTCCATGGTCTTTGTGCTCGCGTCAGGGAATTTGGGATTCGGGGACCTCCCCACGTTCGACGACACGAGCGCCACGATCGACAATCAGTACATTCGTTTCGACCAAATGGACTTGATCCAGAACTTCGCAGGGTGGGGGCCGAACGCTTCAGGCGACGTGACCACCTACTACAATGAGGACACCGAAATCGTCAGTATACCTGACTGGGACAACATGAAATTCATCGATGTAGACTGCCTCAAAGTGCGGGTTTCGGATGGCAACCCGGAAAATGACATTACCACCTACTTTGCACAAGACACTACTGATGATCTTTATTTCTGTCGTGTCCTAGCGGACATAGATGGAGACGGAGAGATGGATGATATCACCTTCCCCCAAGGAAGCGACCCGGGCCATCTGCCCCTCTACATGCCAGCCACCGTGACCGCCTTGGGGGTCATCGATAACGTCACGGTCATGGGATATACCATCGAAAGGGAAGTGGTGGGTTTGAGTGTGGGTCCCATCACCCTTGTCACAGGATGGGAGGAGGGAACCTACGACGGGAACATAAAGGTAAAATCGTCCCGGACCGGTTCCGGCTCTCCAGATGTTGGATACGAATATTACCACCCGAGTTCGCCGCCGGGATCTGATTCAGGGGGCCTCATCAGGAACACAGACGAGGCGGAGGACGATGGATACGATCGGGGCGATCCTCCTCCAACCCCCACCCCCACGGACACCCACACCCCCACAGCGACGCCCACAGCCACACCCACCATCTACACGGCCACCCCCACGCCGACTCCGACGCCTACGTGCACCCCTGTGTGGTCCAATAGCGGTTGGGTGGTGGCAGACGGAGGAGGTCGTTCCCTCTCAGGCATCCTGATGTACGGGAGGAATGATCCCCTCAAGGGAGGAATCGCGGGGCTTCCCGGCACCGTAGAAGTGGCCCAAAAGCATTATCTGGCCCATTTTGCATCGGATTCCATCTGGTTCACTGGAATCGCCGTGGCCAACCCTAACACATCTACGGACGCCCATGTGACTGTATCTGCCTTCACCGACGCAGGAACATCGATCGGCACGCCAGCGAACTGGACCGTGCCCGCTAAAGGCAAGAAGGCTCAAACCTTTAAGAGCCTTTTCCCGGGACAGACAGGCACAGGCTGGATTAAGGTGGAAAGCGATGTGGATGTTTTGGCCTTTGACGTCTATGGCAACACGGTCAACGGGGGCTTGGCAGCGCTTCCAAGCTCTCAGTTGGGGGAAACCCTTGTGCTGCCTCATTTCATGGCCAATGCGTCCTGGTGGACTGGCGTGGCCGTCTTGAATCCCGGTGACAGTCAATCCTTGGTCACCGTGAAAGCTTACACTGACGCAGGTGTCTTCATCGAGCAGAAGGGATTCATTGTCGGGCCGGGAGCAAAACTTCTAAACATGATTCATGCCTTGTTGCCTTTGACGGATGGACAAGGCGGGTGGTGTCTGGTCGAGGCGTCGGCTGGCGCTCCGGTGGGAGCCTGTCTCGTGTTCGGAAGGAAGGGGGCGTCGCCTGCCAAGTTCGCGGCTTTGCCAGCGGTCCCCACCTCCACCACCATGAATCTGTCTAACTTTGTGAGCGATGCGGACTGGTGGACTGGCGTGGCCATGGTCAATCCATCCGGCAGTACAGCCAACGTCACCCTCAAGGCATATGCCCCTGACGGCACTCCGATCGACACGGCGTATCCCAGTCTGCCCACGCTAAACAAGACGCTAGGTTTTGTAAAAACCCTTTTCACTCTGGGTGGTAACACGACGGGTTGGATCGAAGCGACCTCAGACCAGCCGATCGTGGGACTCCAGATACTGAATGCCGACGACGATGCCGAACAGGCGTGGGGACTGGCTGGGGTGGCATCGCAGCCTGCCGGAAAGACAATCTACATGACCCACTACGCTGCGGTCTCCCCTTGGTGGACCCTCTTAGCCATCGCCAATTTAGATCCGACCCTCCAGGCGTCGGTTCACTTGGAAGCCCTTTCGGACCAAGGGAACTTGGCCGCTGCGACGGATCAACCGATCCCCTCCAAGGGACGAGTCTCGGATGAGATCAAAACGCTCTTCGGCATAGGAGGATAAGCTCATGAAACGTTTCATGCTTTCCTTATTTTGCTTGAGCTTTTTCCTTTCTCAGGCAACAAACGCCCTCCCCACGTTTGAACTAGGCGCGAGCGCCAACATTGACAACAAATACCTCCGCTTTGACCAGATGCCTTCGAGCCAGATTTTCACAGGCTGGGGACCCAGCGGCGAAGGCGAAATGCAAACCTACTACAACGAAGGAATGGACCCTTACACCTTCATCGACTACGAACATATGGAGTTCGTCACCGTTCATTGCAGAAAAATCCGCGTATCCAGTGGAGATCCGTCTGATGACGTGACCACCTGGTTTGCTCAAGACGTCCTAGGGGACGTCTACACCCTCAAAATCCTAGCAGATCTGAATGGAGACGGAGTCATCGACCCAGTGGGTGAATCCATTGGATTCCCCACAACCCTTAATCCCACTAAGATCCCTCTTTATATGCCGGCACTTGTAGCACAGACAGGTGTGATCGATACTACAACCTTCAGCACCTATACGATCGAACGCGAAGCAGTGAACTTGAACTATTCTCCCGTCACGTTGATCACAGGGTGGGGAGAAGGCACGTATACGGGCAACCTCAAGATCAAATCGACTATGACTGGAGTCAGCGGAGGGGATGTGAGCTACGAGTATTACCACCCAAGCACGGGAACAGACACAGGGGGACTCCTTCGAACCACAAGCGAGACTGGAATCGACGGATTTGACAGGGGAGAAATCCCGCCCACGCCCACGCCCACGCCCACCAACTGGACGGCCACGCCCACGCCTACGAATACGCCCACGCCCACGCCTACGAATACGTCCACGGCCACGGATACACCCACCGCCACCCGTACGCCGACTGCCACGCCCACCAACTGGACCGCGACGCCGACGCCGACCCCCACGAACACCAACACGCCTTTTCCGACAGATACACCCACGGCCACGCCCACACCAACAGCGACGCCGACGGATACGCCCACGCCGACGGATACGCCCACGGCCACCCCGACTGCCACGGATACGCCCACGGCCACCCATACCCCGACGGCCACGCCCATACCTACGCCCACATCCACGCCCTTGGGCATCGAACCGACGGGTTGGGTGAAAGCCTCTTCTTTAGGAGCTGATTTCCAGTTCGTCGGCGCCGAGATCTTTGGCAACGTGGTCAATGAAGGAATCGCAGGGCTCCCTGCTGCAACCACCCCTGATACGGTTTCCTATCTCGCACATTATGCGAGCGATTCGGTTTGGTGGACTGGTTTCACGGTTCTGAATCCAAACTCTTCGACTCCGGCCACGTATGACATTCTTCTCTACGGCAACGACGGCGCCTTAACGGACTCCCTCCTGTCCCAGGCTTGTCCGCCAGGGAGCAAAAGAACGCACAATGTGTCTGAGTTTACTGTGCCTTCTACAGGCTGGGTGAAAGTGCAGTCTGACCTGCCCACCTTCTCTATGATTTCCTATGGAAGGCGGCCCTTCGCAGGTGGAGGACTAGGTGCACTTGCCTCGTCTCCTGTAGGTAAAAAGCTGGTTCTCCCGCATTACGCAGAGGACAGCAATTGGCGTTCCGGCTTCGCCGTACTGAATGTATCCGCCCAGGCTTCCAACGTAACCGTTTGGGTCTACAACCAGGACGGCACCCTAATTGCTTCCAAAACCGTGCCCCTAGCCGCTAACGAAAAGAAAGTGTCCTTCCTGTCCACCTTCTTCTCAGAGGACGACCTCTCAGGAACTGGGTGGGTGGAGATGACCTCCTCGGTCAATCTCGCGGGTATGGGCATGTTCTCGGCCAAATATGGGACGCCCGCCCAGTTCGCCGCCCTTCCTGCCATGCCGGGCTCTCCCTCTGTCTACTATCCCACCTTCCGAAGCGATGAGAAGTGGTGGACAGGTATCGCCGTGGTGAACTTATCTCATTCTTCCATCTCCAGGGTCCATCTGAAAGCATATGGCAAATTAGGTCAAAGTTTGGGCACTGACATACACACCCTCCTTCCTGGACAGAAGGTATCTGGTTTCGTGAGCAGTATGTTCTCCCTTGGATCCCAAACGGAAGGCTGGGTCTCAGCCACCGCTGAGACAGG